>Ga0307507_10000592_pt1 | contig 78207 bp, 88 predicted proteins | sample 7_EM_MG_FD_207223 | JGI IMG/M metagenome (GOLD analysis project Ga0307507, IMG submission 207223) | Populus trichocarpa ectomycorrhiza microbial communities from riparian zone in the Pacific Northwest, United States - 7_EM | ecosystem: Host-associated > Plants > Roots > Unclassified | place...
GTCAAGTTTACCTCTCCAATCTCTGGGTATAGCGAGTGGGTCACGATCGTAGTTCACCACCACAAGCAGTCTCGGTCAGAACACCATCCGGCAAGGGGAAGTATACAGAAACACCCCACACCGGTACTCTACTGGTAGGGTGAGACGATGCCGCAAGACTGCTGACTTAACAACAGAATCAGCATTCAAACACGTGCATACACCTCCCACTCATTGCCAACTTCTGTACTCGTAGTCTACCTACATACAATACCCACTTGACTCTCGTTCTCCTTCCCTGACGGTGCGGGGCTAACTCAAGCCAATCGTTGACAATCGGGATTCTTGATTAGTATCCGAGTGATAATATATGAACTCTTCAACGGCATTTGGGGAGCAAATAGTCTAGTGTCACACGTGAGAATTTACTGTAGATTCGGCGCTGCCCGAACAAATCATAATGAGTTTCCCCAAAAAAATTAAGCTACATGCATACAATAGTTCAGAACACAACTTTTAATGCTTCCACAACCTCACAGCCTAAATTATATTAGCGAGTAGAAAAACCGAGCATGTTGGAGAGGATTCAGGTACCTTGTCTTTTCCACCACTAGCAACTTTTTTTCCATCGGGGCTCCAATCAACAGCGAATACTTCATCTTGATGGCCAGGTAAATCCGTGTGCAGTTTACCCGTCTTGACGTCCCATATTTTCAGCGTCGTATCCTTCGAAGATGACACCAAGAGCCGGGAATCCGCAGAGAACGAGCTTGATCGAGTTAGAGCTAACGCTCAGGATTGATATAAATTCGGGGACAACTCACCACTGATATACAGGCGCTACGTGGCCACGGAGGGTATTAACGAACCTTGGGGGACTCTTGTTAGCGCAAAACTTGTATGCTGCATCGGAAGGAAAGAGCTGACTTTCCATCACGGCCATCCCATAGTTTGACATGATTATCAAACGATGCCGAGGCAATGAGTCTGCCATCTGGCGAGAACGACACATGGTTCACAAGCTTCTGATGTCCTAATAATCTAGCGATGGGTTTCGTACCCTTCTTGGGTTCCCAGAGATACATAGTAAAATCGTCACTCGCTGTCACTAGACGCTCCACAATCTCTCCCCCGAGTGTAGCCGCTTTCTCAAATCTTTCTCTGGCCTTGTTCACCTTTCCCTCCTCCGTGGCTGGTGCTTTGCCGGTGTGTTCGTGATACGCAGTCCTCAGGACAAAGTCCGTCGATAACGCCAGATGATTGACCCAATGAGCGTGGGCGTTCAAACTGTGTAGTAATTTTCCATCTTTGGCGTCCCAAACTTTGATTGTCTTATCCTGGGATGCGGAGTAGATGAACCCGATACCACCCCACTTGACACATGTAACGGCGGCAGAATGAGCACTCATAGTTAGCTCCACTCTTCTTAACGTAGCATTCCATATCCTGATGGTCTGATCTTTTGATGAAGAGACGAATCTATAAACATCGGGTTTTTGTAAATGATATGGTTCCCAGGAAAGGCCTGTGATCCATTTTGTATGACCCCTCATAGCATCCCCGAGCGCCTTTCCGGTCTTAGCATCCCATAAGCGAATGGTATTATCCATGCTGCCTGTAGCGATGTATTTTGCATCAGGGCTCCAGCTAACACATAACACCCAGCTCCTGTGTCCCTTCAAAGTATGCATGGGTGTTTCGGTGTCGCAGTCCCATACCCTCGCGGTACCATCCCCGCTGCCTGTAGCCATTCTCGATGAAGAAGCGGGTGAGAATTGGGCTGTTAGGATTGCGTCTCCGTGACCGGAGATTGCGGAGGAACATCTAGAGACAGCTCGGACTCGGAATACCGCTTGGGGGGTGTATACGAGGGTGAGTACGTCTTCAGTGGTTTTATGTCCGGGCTTTAAGACAGAAGTCCATAAGTCGTTGGTGATATCGATCACGGCGGAATTGGGGTTTGCGCTGTTGGTAAGAAGAGAAAAGGTATATGGTACTCGGTCATCCTCCTACACTATATTAGTAAAGGTTTCTAGGCATAACAAGGAGGGACTATACTGTTCGAAGAAGCTTATTCACTAGAAGGTCTAATTGTTGCGCTGTTGAATTCCCGGGGATATGCAGCTCTCCCGCGAGCTGGTCTCCTGTATCGGAGGCTCGTAAATGAACAACGACATTTGGAACCGATTCGGGGATGAGTTCAATGTCCTGCTGTTCTCGTGTCCGCTTTGTATCTGCAAGCTTCTGTCGCTTACTCTTTGGTGGGAGTACGGTGGCCATGCCAAAAAAATATCGAAAACAATATTGCAAAATTTAGTGGTAGTGGGGCTGTTGACGACCTGAAGGAAGAAGCAGCGAAGGGAAAATTAGAAAAAAGTGAGGTCACGTGCCGTAGAGCCTCAAACATTGGAATCTCAACCCCCTGTTCTTTCTCGAACTTTGTAGTGAACAATATAGGTTGAGTCTGAGCCCTAATCTAGTAACTGTGTTATGACCGATCGTTTCCTACAAGCACGTCTTACGAGAATAACGAATTCCATTGTTACCTGTACGCCGCTGGTTGACGCTGAACTGCTTAGACTTTCAGAGCTTGACATCACAGTAATCTAATTCGAGCCTGCACATGGACATTCCATCCTCGACCTCCAAGGTCACAGTAACGTACGTACACTCCCGACATTGAGGTTATTATATCTGAAGCTGTCATCTGATCTAATTGCACAGCTACTGGGACCCCTCCGGGCTTTTTCCGCTGATCCAATCCGATCTTCGCTCCCGCTTACCCCTCCGCAATCTTCACTGGAAAGCTCCAGCGCGACCTCTACGTTCCATAAATTCCCTCCACGTTGGGCTAACTCCTTACCTCTCGCCTGCCAACCAAGATTCTGGATTTGCTGGGGTGGGTCTTACTAGGGTTAAGAGCACCGACTCCCAGCTATCGATTGAGACCGGCCGTGGAGCCAAGAGCGCCGGACATCAGAAGGAACGGAGGCATCAGATACCGGGACTGCGGAATACCCCATATCTGAAAGTTTTCCTGCTACGGTGCGATGATAACGATAGTTACAAGAACGCAGCTAGGAAGGCGCTACGGGAATGGGTGTCGGAGTATACGACCAGCACATCGAATGAGAACAAACAACATGATGCTTTCGAATGGCTAATTATCCATGTGGTTCTTCCTGGAACCCCAGCAGCACAACAGCCGAGGTCATCCTCGTCTGCATCAAATGCTTCTGGGAGTTCGCGGTGGATGAAAGGGAACACGACCTTACTTGACAAGATTCGCAGCGATTTTAATTCCGGGAATAACAAAAAGGATAGGGTTGTTCAGATCCGTATTGGCCCTAGCCATCCAGCATTAGCTACTCTGAGCCCTCCAGTTCTAGTTGGTAATCAAATTGTACCTGCTACGGAAAGCCCTACGGAGAGTGAGATGGCGTGGTTGGATCTCATTGCCAAATTCAAGACTCAGATATTGGCTAGTTTTGATGCAAGAGTTAGCCAGTATGAGGAGGATATCAAGGAGAAAGATAGCCAACGGAGACTGCCGGGGTGGAACTTTTGCACATTTTTCGTCCTCAAGGAAGGCCTTGCAAGAGCATTTGAATCAGTCGGACTGGTTGAAGATGCTTTGGTCCTCTATGATGAATTAGGGTTTGGACTGGATGCTGTTGTTCGGGGTCAACGAGATAAAGAGAAAATCGAGGGAGATCCTGAAGGTGTGGTTGGAGGAAACTTTATTGGTTGGACAAGAGAGAGCATTAAGTGGATTGAACAAGCAAGGAGGCGGCGAAAGGCTCGATTGGAAGGAAGGAAGGGTGAGGAGCAGGAAGATGTAGATGACGAGACACCCGTGGGCTCCGAAAAGAAACCTTATCGAGAGCTGATTCTATCAAACGAAATATCCTTATTTGACTTTAAGGCATATCTATTTGCACGGCAATCTACACTCTTACTTCGCCTAGGGAAAGGCAATGGGGTGGATGGTGTGGAGATACCAATGCCTGCTGGTGCGAGCGGATATTCTTTGCATGAGGCTGCAGCAGTAGCAGCGGGAAGGTCTGAAGAGGATCTCACTAGATTGTCTGAAGTTCTTAAGCGTGGTGTGGAATTCGTCACAAGTGTAGGTCGTATCTTAAGGGCGGACCTCTGGACTTCTTACCATTCTTCAACTGAAGGTGAAATGGACAAAGAGCAAGAGCAAAAGGATGTCGTCTGGATCATTGATAACATCGTATCTTCTTGGGTCTTTGCTGTCTGTCAACAATTACTCAAGCAGACTGCATCTGCATCGCTCCCCGAGGGCCCCAACGCCTCTACCCCTGTTGGAACCACGTATTTAGGTCCATTCCCAAAGAGAAGTAGCAGCCTTCCACCAACTCCGAACCCAGAAACTACTAGCTTTACACAAGCCATTCAGACATCTGTCACAGGGCTGGAGGACTTTGCTGCAGTAAGGGCGGATTTAATGCTGCTTGCTAGGGGGATTGTTGAGACCTTTGGAAAGCGGCAGGGGTGGGTAGGAAAAATGGGGTGGTTTTATCTTCCTGAAGAACACGTTAAGGACGCGGGAATGGTGGAAGTTAACTTAGCAGGTGAAGGCGATAAGGAGGTTGAAAAGAAGGAAGAGGTTTGGGGCGTTGAAGGAATTCGGAATGCAACCCTGAGAAGAGTTGTTGAGAAAGAGGAAGAAGAGGAGTTCTATACAATTTTCGAGGAATTAAGTGAGAAGGCTATGAAGAACTACAGTATTGCCAAGAGAACTAAAAGTTGCGAGCGGGTTGAGGCAGACTTGGCTGCACTGAGCTTGTAAGAGTCCCTGTCACCGACTGTGAACACAAGCGAGGGCTAACGTATTGATGTGATTAAAGCCATCTGAAAGATTACGCCTCCTCCGTCAAGCACCTTGAGAAAATGACGAAGTTCTACGCCGACCAAGGATGGGGCTTGATCGAGACGACGCTGTTGGGAATGTACGCCAAGTGCTTGAAGGAGATGAACAGATCAGAGGATTATATCAAAGTACTTTTGAAGTTGCTCGCGAAAAGCTCCGCAGCAGAAAGGGTCCGTCTGCGCCGAAGAGGTGTAACGGCGCTCGACGGCGACGATAGGGAAGCTGCATCGGTTGACATCTCGCTCGATGCTCAACATCTTGAGGAAGAAGTGGGCGTAGATGGCTGTGTTGAAAGGATCGTCACTCTGTCCCTGGGGATTGAAAAGGAGATCATAACACCAATGTCTCATTTCTGGGACAACGTCATTGTCGACCCGTATCCTAGACATCTAGATGATAGGGATGGTTTCGAAGTCCTGGTCAAGATGCGTTACCTCCTCGAGGAAAAAATGGAGGTTCAAAAGCTCAGAGTCAGGATCGTCAATACCATAGGGCAAGTAAAAGAGGTATGGATGGACGCTCTAGAACCAGTCACCATGAAGAGGGGTGTTGTCAAGGTTTTCGCAAGAAGTAACATCACAATTCCCGGAAGCTATATCGTGGACAAAATCATCTTGATAACCAACAAGCTCCACTTTGTCCACGAACTCATAACGAAATCTACCCCGAATACGGCCCTCGGATTGGGATCCACGCCAGTTGCCGCAGTGCCCACAGTCAAGAAGACAAAGCTATTATTCTATCCGGCGCCTAGGAGTTTGGTGGTTAAACTCGAGGTACCAAAGGAGATACATCTAGAACATATGAAAGCAATCGAACTTGTGCTGGATCCTGGAAAGAACAATGTAGCCAGGGGTGAACTTCGGCTTCGATCAGCAACTGCTGGATTAAGGCTGATGACGGCAAGTGTAAAGTTCCTCGAAGGGTCAGATTCTGCTTCCATGGGAGATAAGTCTGGAGTATTTGCCCTTAAAGGTTTAACCCCGGAGAAGAAAGTGCGATTCAGATTACCATATACTAGCGAAAACGAGTTAACAGAATTGGCTCTTAAGGTGGAAGTTGACTATGATACTGACAACGGACAGTTCTTTTACGCTGATGGATTGAGTGTTCCTGTGGTCTTACCCCTTGCCGTCAATGTCCAGGATGTATTCAAGCCGAATGCTTTGTTTTCTAGATTCCAGGTATCAACAGCTATTCCCGATGTCCCCCTGCGGATTTTGAAGGCGAGTTTGGAGGGTTCAAGAACTTTTGGGGCTTGTAGTGGTGTAGGAGCTGAGGGATCCATGGTAATATCCTTGCTAAGAGTATTTTTGGGCACATACTAAATGTTTGGTTGGTAGGTGGTTTTCACTAAACAACCAGCTTCATTTGTGTACAAAATCACTAGGAAAACTGGAGATGACATACCCAAAGACAAAGAACCACAGCCTCTAGCATTGACAATTGAGTATAGAAGTCTTGACGAAGGTATTTTCCATTAACCAGAACCACGTAATCTACCCAGACTTTGCTAAAACCCAACAGAGGTCCAAGACTCAGTCGTGGCGGCCTTTAGTTCTCAACTTGAGGAGGCTGGGCTAGGCATTTACTCCTGTTGGCTAGTGCCCATCCTGGTCATCAGACTGCGCCATAGGAGAGCCCACGACTTGGAAGCTGCAGGGCTACTAAATGAAGTAAGGTTAGGCAAATATGACAATTATAATTGGGATGAAGCTCTAGAATCAATCAACCCCGCCAACGGTGCACGAGAGAAAGTCGAAACCTGGCTTAAAGAGTTCTACGAGGTGCCCCCACAAGCTATCATTTCTTAAAAACGCTTGTCAGTCTAACCTCTACAGAAAAACTCCATAATAAAACTCGGCCCCGAAGCCCCTCCTACAAACCCCGCCCTAACCACTCGTTCGATAATAATCCCTGTTGATGTCCCTCAACTACAAGTGATTCACACAGTAGACATCCACATCCTTTGCGATACCAACTCCACCACCCTCTCCTCTCCATACGTGCCACCAATGGTAACCGTCGGGCAAGCCATTCCCGCAGAACTAATAATTCGCCACTCCCGCAGCTGGAACTCCCTTGATGCCAAAAATGGCGAAGTTGAGATCGGCGATGACGACGAGCTAGAATTCTTTTACGAGATTCAGCATTCCCTCGAAGCATGGCTAGTGTCGGGCAGGAAGAGAGCGCATTTCTCGGCGAAGGAAGGGCAGGTTCATAAGTTCCCGGTTTTGCTGGTCCCATTGAAGGCGGGAAATTTGTTACTACCGAATGTGGAGGTTAAGCAGGTTATCCCAATAGAGCAAGGGGGGGAGGGCGTTAGTTGCGAGACGAATTATAGAAGTAATGGGGAGAGTGTACTGGTCTTAGCGGATGTCAGGAGCACTACTGTTAGGATTGACTCGCCGTTTGGAGAGGACGGATTTGGGGGCCCGGCCCCTGTGCGGTAGTGGGGGGAGGGAGATTTGGTACTACGTTGAATAGATGTGATAATATTATGATACCTCTGAATTGGAAATTTCTTTTTATTGGATTATAATTTTTTTGTCGGCTGTTAGTCGTAAGTTGCCTGTGGGGGTCGAGTAGGAATTGGAACGCTTTTGAGACAATCATGTAATTTATTTGCGAGATTCGCTCTCATGCTCAGATTACGAGTGATTACTGTGATTATAAAAATCACAACAAATCCCGAGATCACCCATCGATCATCCGCCCCACTTTGCTTCTTATTCATCCACGGATATTAGGATAGAAGATAAACTATCATATTATATAGCTAACCCGCTACAGAGAGGGAGGAGCAGGTGTCCCATTGGCTACCGGGGGGTTGCGTATGGTGTCATGCTTCACCTCACGCTGTATCCATCCTCCTCCAGGTCTGCCGCGCGTTCCTTGGGGGATTACTGGTCCGGACCTGGGGGAGTCCAAGTGCCTCGAGATCAAGCTACTGTATTCATCATGTATGTTTATCCTATCTATGATATCTAGCAAATTTCTTCTCAGGTTGGAGGGTGAAAAGGGGTTGGAAGTTCAGGAGTAATAATTGTAGTGCTGTCGTAGAAAGGGTGTTAGGTTTGAGTAGTGTTAGTAGATTTCGGGCCGGGGCGCTTTACCGCATGACATCATACAGAGCGGTGGTTTGGCCTGGGAAAAGTTAGGCTATCGGACTAGACTTTTTCAGTAAGCCTTTATGATACTAGGATTGGCTTTATGCTTGATCTTCATAATAATAATATTATGGTAAAACTCAGGGGTACCTGGTCCCATTATTGCCACAAATTTCAATCATCCGTTCACTATTATCCGTCCACAACTTGTGCTTTCCTAGGCTTGGTAGGGGGTTTAGGGTGTGTTGAATTAGGTAGGGGACTTATGGCATTGCACAGTGCAGCAGAGTTCCAAAAAACTGAGGCCGTCAGCTGCTTGGACCGAAAACAACCATTTCCGGAGACTCACGGCTGGACACTACCTAGCCAAGAGATTTCAAGAAGGTGTAGGAATCACGAAGACAGATATTTCGTTCCAAAATGGGGTGTTTCGTGCTATGGTGTGGTAACTTAAGGTCTAAAAGCTACTTGAGGTATTCTATGGGGGTCCTATTCGAACGGTACTGTACATGGCGGCTGCTTTTTGTTCTAGGTTTTGGTGGGTTCTCGGTTCTATAAACCTTCTATTCAATTTCCTTTCTTGTAAGCTGTTCTCTAAATGTCTTCTAGTTTAGCTTGGCCTAGAATGGAACTCTCCTGCTCACTGGGGACGAGAAAGCAGCAAACATGGCACAGTTTTGTGTAGGATGGCAATCTGCTCAAGTTTTGTCCCTTGGCACCTTTTAGTATAAGGAAGCCCTGGCGACGGAACCTGACCCTGGCTCGATCTAGTAGCTGTTGTCAAGGCTAGACTGCTCGTTATTCGAGCTCTTCATTAAAGCAAGCTTCTTTTAGGGGTTGAGATTGGTGTGTTCTCGTTTTTAGATACTTATTTACGAGGGTCATTGGTTGATTTGGCTTCCCCAAATTCTGTTGTTTACTCATGTATTGTCACTCGGGACATTGTGGCATTGAGATGGATGGTTGCTAGCACACCACACTAACGCTGAGACGCTCCAGGAGGATGTTTCAAGGTATGTTCATTTTTGAAAAATGGTGCTGATGACAACGAATTTTGTGTCTCCCGTTGGTAGATATGGACTTCTCAAGACATGAGAATTTACAATCTCTAGAGAAAATTGTATACGTATTGATTCTACCAATAATATCTAGCGGTCCCCATGTAAAGATTGGAGCTCTTAGTGGAAAGTAACGCGTGTGCTAAACATGCTCGCACATTAGTCTTCAAATGAGAAGGTTCTGTGGCTACTTGAGGCGAGTCTGAGTAGGGTCTTGAGCCATGTCAGGTTTAGCATATTAATTCTGGCTTTTCCGCTGCTCTCTCAGGCTTTGTGCCGGATCGCCCGCTCCAGCCCAGACCTTCCCACTGTGCGGGGTTGTGCCCCGGCAGTATCTAACTGACGAACTAGTGAGTCTCAAAGGGTTTATGTACACAGTGTCCGCTAGTGTTCTACCTTTTACGCTATAAGTTAGGAATTCAGAACTAGGGCACCCTAGGGAATAGGAGATAGTATTCTGACCGAGATATGGGCCCAACAATCAGCGTTACTTGTTCAAGCGGGCAATTCTTATTCGTTTAGCTTTTCAATCAAGTCAAATCTGTATGCCAAGCTTTGGTTAGACGCTGCTTACCGTTCGGTGTAACTAGGGGCTGATTTCAAGATGTTAAAGTGCAAGCGAGGCTTGACGCCGTATTTTAACCAAGTCGTGCTATGGTATTTTTTTTCTCCACCCCCCTCCTCAGTCCTCACCCTTTATCCATCATCACGACCCATTTTCCTTTGGCCTGAGCCTTGGCTCGGATTCGATGTAGTGGGATGTGGGCCAGTTTGCAGAGCTTCTTCTCCTCTCAGTATGATACGAGCTCTCTTTATCTAACTACCGTAGGAACATAACTGACCTCCAACAAAACAGAAATACCCAGAGCTTCATCTCAGGAAACTACAGCGGAAACGTGAACAGCAACAACCATACCATTAACCATTATTATCATGAGTCCAGTGGAAGCAATTCTAAGGGTAGATACGACGCTATTGTTGCACTAGCTGGTGATCTTGAACTTAACATCTTGCAGAACCAGAATTTCATTGGATGGTCGCCTTCAGCCGCAACGACGCATTCACGGGACGTAAAGATATAATTGCACATCTAAAGGAGCTATTAGAAGATAAGAATTACAACCGTGCTGCTCTGTACGGACTAGGTGGTGCCGGGTATATATGCTTCCAGATTCTACTCTAGACTTGGTATCGTAGATCCAATGTATTTTGCTAACATCCTGTACGTTAGCAAAACCCAAATCGCGCTCGAGTATGTTCATCAGTTCAAAGGCCTGAGCCATGTTTTCTGGGTGCATGGAAGTAGCTTTCTGAAGTTCGGAGAAGACTACCGACGCATTTTTCAAACCGTGGGAATATCCCATGGGGGCCCCGAGCCGAATGAGAATGAACAACTGTCAGAAGTCAAGAGGTGGTTTGAGTCCTCGGCTAGTGGAAGCTGGATTATGATTCTTGACAACGCCGATAACGAGGCGGACTTTTCGGGCAATAAAAGTCCTGTATCGAGATTCGTGCCACAGAGCTCCAACGGAAAGATCCTTGTTACAACACGATCGAGAGTAGTCGCCAGCCGTCAAGGTTGCCATGTTGTTGAAGTGGGGAAGATGGCGACTAAGGAAGCTAGAAAACTCTTCTTTCAGCGGTTTGGCAGCATAGTTAGGTTGCGAGCTCGTGATCTTGAGGCTGTTGATATGTTGCTTGATGCCCTAGATCAACTTCCCTTGGCTATAGTTGGTGCAGCAGCCTTCATGACTGAAACACAGACATTTCCATTTGAGTATTGGAAAATCTTCCAAGAGAGTGATAGGCGGCGGAAAGCGTTGCTTTCTGAAGAGTTCTGCGATATTCGTCGGGAGGTAGACATGACAGAAAGCATTCTAAGCACTTACTTTATCACCTTCCAGCAGATAAAAGAGCAAAACCCAAAGGGCGCTGATCTTCTCCAACTGATCGCCTTTTTCGACCGTCAGAAAATACCTGAGGAATTATTCGTTAAATCCGGCTTAGAGGGAATGGATCACTCGATTGAATTCCGCAGAGCAATCGGGGTGCTTTTGAGCTTTTCACTTGTCACCCAAGCGGAGGGTGGGCCAGTATACGAACTCCACAGATTGGTGCAGCACTCTATTCAAGTATATCTATCACAAGAGGAGGTTCGCAAATGGAGGAGAATAGGATTGGGGGTGGTATCGAGACTATTTCCTCAATATGAATACAACGTACGGCATATATGTGCTACTTACCTTCCTCACGCACTTTCCATCGTTGAGAACTCGGATGATCCTTTGGCTAGTCCTGTTCACTATCGTGTGTCGATGTATCTCCATAGTATTGGCCATTACAGTGAAGCGGAGATTCAGATTCGGCGGTGCATTCAACTCGAAGAGGGCACAGACGAAAACGACCCTGGGTCACTAGCAAGATACGGTGTTCTGGCCGCGGTGCTGCAAGCAAGGGGTAAATATGAGGAAGCCGAAAAAATTGGTCGGCTTGTCCTCGAAGCGAGAGAGAACGTACTTGGGCCAGACCACACTGATACCCTGGCAAGCGTCAATGACCTTGCTTTAGTACTAGGACGATTGGGAAATTATAATGAAGCGGAAGGGTTGAATAGGCGTGCGCTTGAAGGTAGACAAAAAACATTGGGCCCCAGAAATATTGACACACTCGCCAGTCTCGGTAACCTATCCCTTGTATTGCGGGATCTGGGAAGGTACGATGAAGCAGAGAGTCTGAGCCGGCGTGCGCTCGAAGGCAGAGAGGAGGTACTTGGGCCAGAGCACCCCGATACTCTGAACAGCGTCAGTGTTCTGGTTTGGATTTTGGACGCATTGGGAAGATATGAAGAAGGAGAAAGGGCGAGTCGGTGCGTATTGGATGTTAGGCAGAGAGTGTTGGGGCCAGAGCACCACGACACACTTTCTAGCCTCCATAGCCACGGGGCCATGTTGCGGAGGCTCGGAAGATACGAAGAAGCAGAAAAGTTTTACCGACATGCACTTGAGGGACGAGAAAAGAAACTGGGGGAAGGGCACCCTGATACCTTATCCAGTGTTGATGACTGGGCCATGGTGTTGTTAGAATTGGGGGAATATGCCGGAGCAGAGCAATCCGTGCGACGTGCACTCTGGGGGTATCAGAAGTTATGGGGGTCAGACCACCCATCCACTCTCACGGCTATGGGTAATCTGGGTTCGGTCCTGCAGAAATTGGGAAGGTACGATGAAGCGGAGACGGTGCTTCGGATGGCTGTTGGAGGGAAGGAGAAGACTCTAGGCTTAGAGAGCATGGTAACGTTGCTAAGCGTGAATAACCTAGCTCTGCTCCTTCACCATTGCGGAAATTTCGAGGAATCTGAGAGACTCCAGCGGCGTGTGTTTGAAAACAGAGAGAAGACACTAGGCCTAACGAACGCAGCTACTCTAAGCAGCCTCAACAATCTAGCTTCAGTATTGCGTGACCAAGGAAAACACGAGGAAACCGAGGGGATGTTTCTAAGAGCGTTAAAAGGCTCTACGGAATTATATGGGGAGGGGCACCCAGAAACCTTGACCTGTGCCGAGAACCTAGCGCTGTTCTTGCTTCTCCGCCAGAGGTATCAAGAAGCAGAGGAGATGCAGAGGCGTGTATTGGAAGGAAGAAAGAAGAAACTTGGGCTGGATCACCCTAATACACTTATTAGTGCCGACAGCCTGGCCGCAGTCCTCGCGGGTTCGGGTAGGTATGATGAGGCAGAGCGAATGTGTCGTTGGGCCTTTGAAGGCAGCGAGAGGGTGCTAGGGTTGAATCATCCACAGACTTTGACAAATTTGAAAAATCTGGCCTCGCTAGTGCAGCATACAGAAGAAGTTATTGAAGTAGAGGGACTACCTCAGCGCTTGTAAGATTTTGGAGGTCATGAGGTCTAGGTATCTGCTGCCTCTTTTTCAGATGAGACCCGTATCTCTTTATTTCTCTATCTCGTTGTTTTGGCCGGGGAGAGGGTAGTGATACTGTTAGGTAATCTAGTCTTTTTTCTTCAAACGAAGCACAATATAGACTAGTGCTGGCTCCTTGGGATCGCAGGGGAGTTAGACACAATTTGCCCTCTGCAGTTGGTCCTGAGTCTGCAGCCCGACAGCACCCACCTCCAAGTAATGTGGAGATCCCCCAGGAAGTTTCCGTTTTTATTTCCCACCAAGTCAGAAGCTATTGTTAGTACTGGTTTCCCCTTCCTGTTCTCCCTTTCTTTCTTCTACCCACCCCGCGCACCCCACTTCTAATCTCGTCACCACTCCCAATTTCACTCCATGGTCAATGTTGTGTATCCTCCTTTATAGAAAACAAGTTCCCCAAGCCCGGCATTTGGCCTGATGGATGCAGAATACACCCGATAGGCAAACTCTTGTTCTCTCACTTGTGCCTCCCACTAGAGTACTAGTTTGAGTACCGCTAGTCCAACACATCAATAAATACTGGAAAATGCTTTCCCTTCAATCTCATCTGTATTTTTGGGGTTTTATCAGCATCACAAAGCACTAAGCAAAAACTCTTAGAACTGAATGGGCGTTGATCGTATCTACAGACCTAAACACCTCCGGGAGGGAAATATCCATATGTTAGGAGATTATAGCCATCGCTTGAACTGTGACTGGTGGAAAATTAGAGTGGAAGACAAAATCTAAGCAGTGATACCGTATTATTAACGCCCCTATCAAATTGGACATCCTCTCATCACGAGGCCCAGGTGTTCATGCCCCAAGAAGGAACCATCGAGCGCATACAATCAGACCGATGAATTAAAGCTAATGATTTTAATGGAATAAGGTCTTATGGAGATCTAATGTCAAGTGTATTTTGCATAGACCTAAACCTGATCCCTCCCGAAATCGTTATACCGCACTACTATAATAATACTACCCACCACTTGGCAATAGCCAATTCACAGCCCTACCCTTCCCCCCAGAAAAAAACACAAGCAGCGATCCAATTATACAAACATCCCGTCGGCATACCTACAACTTATTCTAGGTAGACGCAGGTACCCCCACCACCCAGACAACACATTTCCAGTACACCTCAGGCCCCCTCTAAACCGATGTTAGGTGTGACGCAAGTGACTACACCAAACCCCTAGCCAGATGTGTAAGGGTGGGCTAGTAGTCCCAGGATCCACCGACAGACGGCTTCTAGCCCGCGACGACTTCACTGACGAAACCGCCACCACGAGGGACGCTAGCGGCAGCGCGGCAGTCAACATCAGCAGTAGCCAAGAGGACCTCCTCTCAGCCGTAAAATCCGAACTTGAATCCCCTTCCAGAGGAAGCTGGCTTCTAATCCTCGACAACCTTACAGAGGAAACGGCCGCGGCGAAACTCCTCCCCCAGAGCCCAAACCGCATGATAATCGTTACGACAAGGTCCCTCCACCTAGCTTCTAGACTAAGCTATCGGCCGTCGAAGTATCAAGGATCAGCCCCACTAACGCAGCGTTACTCCTCGAGACAAAATACCGCAACCCAGAAGAGTCAGTGAAGCAAGATGAAGCCATGGAGCTGATGGAGTTGCTGGAGTATTTGCTCGTGAGAATTGTTGATGCGGCGCTACACCTAAGTGAAAACCGTGTTTCGGTGCGGAAGTACATGGCCGAACTCAAGGCTGCGAGGAGACTAGCGGAGATGAGCAGTAGGCCTTGGAGACGCTTCGGACCTGAAGAGATGTATGGGTGCTGGAACTGGGTGGTGGCGGCGGCTTGGGGTTGCTTTGTAGTTTTTTCAATTCTGTGCGCGTGGGCCATTAATTTTAAGAGAGGTTAATGACATATATTACAAGCGTAATTTCGTATATCGAGGATAGATAATCCCAGCTTTTTTTTCTAGCTCACTAGCTATAAATTCTACTCTGTGGGAGAAGGCAGATTGCTGAACTTACAGCAACACTCCCAATTCCACCCGTACCGTGCGTATTCCAGATACGGCATCTCGGAATGCCCTGAATGTTTCTATTTTCCCAGACCAGACATGACAGAAAATTACAGGAGCTGTCTCTAAATAAATAACCCCGATTTCACGCGATACTGGCAAAAACCTCCAGGGGTTGGTCTCCGCTGCTCTCCGTTTTACTATTACTTTTTTTCTACTGGAGTCCTTGGTGGTAGCTTTGTCGTAATACACCTAGTATCACTCGCTCCTACACTCACACAAAATGTCTAACACCATAGCGATTCCGTACCATTGGCATTGGGCGGGTTCAAGGTTAGCGTCTTTATCAATTTCTAGATTAAAGCAAAGGGTCTTGCAGTAGGTCGTAATCGTCAAAGAGAAAATTACAAGCTGATGCAGGCTATTTTGGAGGTGTGAGCTGTGACAGAGCCCCTCTCCGTTGAAATTTAAGTTAAATGCTAGCTTCTTGTTCGAAATGTGGCAAATGATAATACAACTCTCCATCTGATCGTAAACGCTAACGGTGGGCTGAAAATGATTGGCATAATTGGGGTACCCCGGCCAGAGGGCTGGAGGCGGCAATAAATAAGAGAAGACAATCACAGATATCGACCACCGATTCCCAACGATAGGTGTTTAAGTCTCTAAAGAAACAATTATAACAGGAATATCGGTAACAAAAGAAGCCACGAGAAAAGAGGATTTGGAAGCGAGTTACTGATTATACATGTAACTTAAGCCCGAAGGCCTTCAAGTAGTGTGCAATGGTAAGGCTATAACATAGAGCGCTACAATACAATACTCCTGACTTGACAATCCCGCTCATAGCGTTGTGCCGGACTTTAAAGTTGGGGGTCACGAGTGATGGGTGCATAGCTTAGGGATACTGTAGACAATATTTATGACTTACTGTACTCTCACTTAGGTCACTGTGCCTAGCTTTCAAGTTGGGCGTCACAAGTAATCTATTTACGAACAAGTGAAAACCTCGAGTGATATATGATGAATGACCCCTCCGCGATTTGGGTCACAATATTAATCTAGAAGGATATCTGCTCCGTGTTAATATAAATAGCGTAATCTATAAAAACCCCAAAATTGACTTCATCCAATCGATTGCAGACTCAACCCCCTCCTGCTTCAAAGCACTAATAGGTATCAACCCAATATCTTCCCCATCCCCTCTCTTCTCCTTCTCCGCTTCCAAGTGCCTCTGCAGCGCCACAAACTTCCCTTCAGTATCTGGCAGGTCTGCCTTGTTGGCAATGACAAACCAGCGCTTCGAAGTCATCCGTGGAGCCTCCTCCCTAGGCTTCTGACTGAACACGAAGCCAGACTCTGGCTCAAAGTATTCGAAAGTCCCATCCTCTTCGTCGAAACGTATGTGCGTGGTGGTGGGGGTGCGTCTACGCTCAGGCTCGTGAGTTTCGGCCATCGGTTCGATGAAGCGGTCGTCAGAGTGCGTTTCACCGCTCATTTCACTCATCATCCCGCGCACGCTTGATCCGCCTTCGTCTCCGGAGAAGCCCTGCTCGTAGGCTTTTATCTCTCGCCAGAGGCCCTTCAAGTCCTCAACTGGGTCTTCGCGGGAAAGGTCGATAACGAAGCAGAGGGCTTTCGCACGCTCAATGTGTCTAAGAAAGCCGTGGCCCAAGCCTTTGTTCAAGTGGGCGTCAGCGATTAGTCCGGGGATGTCAGCGATTGTAAACCTTGGTAGGCGCTTCTGCATCTCTCCGGGTCTGGGTGGTGGGAGGTGGCGCTCGTCCACTACTATTGTTCCAATGTTTGGCGCTAAGGTTGTGAACGCCCATTCACCCACTCTAGCTTTCCGCCTGGAGATCGCCCGTAAGAAGGAGGACTTCCCAGCATTAGGTAATCCAACAAGCCCAATATCTGCAAGTATTTTCAGCTCCAGTTGGAGCTTCATTCGAATCCCCTTCCCACCTTTTGTCGCGAACTTCGGCCGCCGTCGGCCATCCGTTACGAAATTCGGATTCCCAAGCCCCCCCGGAGCTCCGGGAACAAGTAACACAGGTTCCATAGTCGGCTTTGAAAGGTCCAAATACACCTTCCGCGGGTGGGTAATTCCCAGCATCGTCGAAGCCCCCAAGTGATGAGTCTTCGGGTACTTTGTCGTCATAAAGTTCTCGCTCATAACATTCTCAGCAGCGCTCCGCGGGTAATGAACCCATCTGTTGTGACGGCTATGTTGTTTGGATTCATCGTCCACATCTTCATCCTGCAGCCCCTCCAACTCCTCCCCTACCGGATCCCAGCGGGAGATTTCCCGGACGACCGTGCCAACGGGGACCCGAATAACTACGTCGTCACCTCGTTTTCCGTTGATAGAGCTGCCTTTCCCGTTCCTCCCTGGCTTTGCCCGAATCGTGCCTTCTCGGGAGAGCTTATGAAGCGATGTCTCGCCGTAGACAGCTTGCACATATATCGAGCCTCCACTACCACCATTCCCGCCATTTGCGGGGCCGTATGGGATGAATTTCTCTCGTAGGAACGAAACACAGCCATTACCACCAGAACCAGCAATCAGAGTCAACTCTTGCATATCCACAAATGGGACTGTGGAGTATTCCGCATGGGGATGCTGGGGCTGCTGGACTGATACCAGTTCTACAGCCTCTTCTACCGATTGACTCTGTACTAAATTGATATCATTTCTTGACTCTGGCTGTTCTATAGCGGTCGACAGGGTACGACACCAGGACAGGGACTGGGCGGGAGTGAGAGGCCGTGCTGCAACACCTGGAGACAGAAATGGATATAAGAATGGTGCCCATGTATTTAGCTGAGCGATCCGGATTCTGGGACTCTGCGGTAGACCCCGTGGAAGCCGCAATGGCATTTTCGATACCTCTGATTTCTGAATCTCTTTGTGGGCTTGAAACTTTACAGTTCATAACACTATTGGAGGGTTGAGGTTGCACTAATTTTTGGAGGAGACAGAAGCCGGGTAACCTCATCGAGCATAGGCTCTCCAGCAATGATCCGGAATGTCTAAGTTACCCGGCATTCGCGTTTCCATAGAATTTCTTTTCTCGCAATTGCTCTGAGCTTCATATCCTTCGACCTAGATCAAGTGTCTTTCTCAGTCCAGCGTTTCCATAATCCTCACCGCCTTCGATAAACTTTAAGCTCTACAGCACCACTTAAGGGCTATACATTTCCAAACCGCTGAACATGTCCGGCGCCCGTCATTGGGAGCAAGACAAGGAAGCGACAGTTTACATCGGGAACCTAGACGAGCGAGTATCAGATGCACTGGTATGGGAGCTCATGCTGCAAGCTGGACGAATAGTTCGTATCTCCTCCTCCTCCTTTCATTCTATCTTACAATTCTGACAAACCCCTTTAGGTAAATGTCCACTTGCCAAAAGACCGCGTAACGCAAACACACCAAGGATTCGGTTTCGTCGAATTCATTTCAGAGGAAGACGCAGAATATGCAGCGCGGATAATGAACCAAGTCCGTTTATACGGAAAGCCTATTCGGGTGAATAAGGCCTCGGCAGATAAGCAGAAAACTGTTGAGGTCGGCGCAGAGTTATTTGTGGGGAATTTGGATCCAATGGTGGATGAAAAGACGCTGTTTGACACATTCAGTACTTTTGGGAACTTAGTTTCTGCTCCAAAGGTGCGCTTTGCGAATATACCCCGCGCTACGTTACAAGGATTTCTAACAGCCGTACAGATTGCTCGCGATGACCAAGGAATCTCCAAAGGATTCGGTTTCATATCCTACGACTCCTTTGAAGCATCCGACAAAGCTATCGAATCCATGCACAACCAATTCCTCATGAATAAAGAAATCAATGTCCAGTACGCCTACAAGAAAGACGGGAAAGGAGAACGTCACGGGGACCAAGCCGAACGCCTTCTCGCAGCACAAGCAAAGAAACACAATGTACAAATCACTCCCCAGCAACTACCCGCGCAACTCTTCGCACCAACTGGCCCAGCCGGTGGCGTTCCCCCAATTCCAGTCGGTGCCGGTCCACCTGCGCCCTCAGCTCCAGGCAACTTTCAACGGGGGCCCCCAGCAAGGCCTCAGAACGGAATGACGAACCCCCACGACCAAGGTTTCCAGGGCGGTGCCGCCGGCGGCTTCCAAGGCGGCTTCCACGCACCCCCTCCCGGACCACCACAAGGCTTCCCACCCGCCGGCAGAGGTGGTGCTCCACAGCATCATGCACCTCCCCACCAACCACAGCTTGCGCCTCCACCGCAGGGCCTGCCGGCCCGTCCGCCTCCGCCGGTCGGGTTTCAGCCGCATCAGCAACATGCCTATGGCAGGCCCCCGCCGCCCGTGGGATTCGCTCAGCCGATGCACCCTGGCTTCAGTCAGCCGCCGCCTTTGCCGGCGGGTTTCGGAGGTCCACAGCAACAGGCGCCCCAAGGGTTTCCTGGACAAGCTCCTGGAGCTCCGCCTGGGGCTACAGGGTTTGCTCCTCCCGGGCCTCCGCCGCCGGGGTATGGCGGGTATGGAAGGGGACGGTAGATTGATGCTTCTGGATGGGAAGGTTCCGGTTCGCATGCTTTTTTCTCTTCGCTCTAACTTTCATTTGCTTCGTGAAAATCTTAATGAGCGTTGGACAAAAGTTTGTCGCATAGTAGCCATTTGTATTAGTACCGTGTCTCTTTTATTCACCTTTCTTTCCTCCGCCTGTATAATAAAATACCGACTAGTTTATTGGATGATCGCTAGTATAATAGTCAGGCCAGGATCCGTATCCCGTGATACCTAAAACACCTTACCAAAGCCTAATGCAAGGAACCCGCACCTAACCCAAACCGCCAAGTTTGCGGCTCTCTTGAGTTGCCATATCTGCAGCACTGATGCCACCGTACCTCATCCCAAGCTTCCAACCCACCCAAACCAATCCACCGCACCACACCATACTCCCTCTTTACATACATACAAGCACTCATATATACATATAACACCCATACCAGAAAAATGGCCGACAAACTCCGCGCAACCCAACAACTAGAGCAACTCCAAGCCCGCTACGTCGGTACTGGCCACGCCGATACCACAAAATTGTACCAACTTCCCTACCCCCCTTTACACCACATCACTACATTTTAAAGCTAACAAAACTAGCGAATGGGTTTCAAACGTGCATAGAGATACCTACGCGAGTTATATCGGACACCCACCGCTGCTGGAGTACATGAGTGTTGCGACGGGCGAGCCGATGGCGAAGATGAGGACAGCGTTTATTGAAGTGAGTTAGGTTCTTCTTAGGAGGTGGGCGATTGGGAGGCTAATTGGGGTAGAAAATGATCCAGCCAGTTGGGAAGCCGCCGGAGAAAGAGGATTAGGGTGTCTTTTTTTTTTTTTTTTTTTTGAAAACGTGGGTGGGATTCGCGACTCGCGGGGGCCCCAAGCCCGAGGGGACTTTGTGACTGGCTTTACGAGATGTATGCTACAATATAACGAGACATCTAATATCATACCTTACGACTATTTTCCCCTTGTCTTTGCTGATGAGAAATGATTGTGTATAATGGTATATAGAGTTATTATTAGAAAAAGAGATCAGAAAGCCTTTTTTCCCTAACGCCTTTTTTTGAACACAAGAGCCGCAACTGTACAATCAACCAAGTAACATTAATCCTCATCTTCCGATCCAGCTTGCCTCTGAGTGCCATTGTTTCTCCTCTCCCTCCGTCTATGCGAGCCCGGGGCCTGGGATGCACCAGCTTCAGGATCGAATCCAATGTTTCTCTCCATTCGTTTCTCGACGTCCTCGGGAACGTTGACGCCATAGACCTACTCTTATCAGTGTGTATTCTTGAGCTGATAGGAAGGCGTAGACAAACCGTCTTGATCATAGATAGAACACCATCTGTTCCAATTTCAACCTTTCCCCGAGGGCCAAGAACGTAGTCGAATGTGCCATCATTAGCGTTGTCATCTTTCTGCTTCGAGATATAACCGTGACGGATCATCGACTGAAGTACCTTTTCAGTCTCTCCGGCCGCAGTGCTTCTATCTGCGTTCATACGTCTGAGGTAGCGGTCGAGTTTAGTTTCCGCAATCGAGCGGCCATTGAGGTAGATTAGAGATACAATCATAGTGGTGAGACCAATATAGGCTTGTTCTTTGACACCGAATGGCTGCATGATATCTGGCTCGCGGAATTTCTCAGGGAGAATCGTGGTGAGGATGTAGGATTTGGAGGTTGAAGGAGCTTTGTCGCTAGTTTGTGCAGCTAAATTTTTCGAGCAGTGTTAGGCAATTCTTCAATGTAACCTAGCACGTGCAATGGATTTCACCCACCTCTCCTCTGACTGAGCTTCGTCTTCTCACGAATGGGAAGCTCTACCATTCTCATTCCAAATACACGTTCTAGTTCCAGCTGAGCACCTGCAAAGACCTCTTTGAACATTCGTCCGTGTGAACCAAGGACTAGAGACCCGTTAGAAGTGAGATCCACGAGGAGGTCATTGAACAAACCCTTGCTAGATATCTCAGTACGCTTGATCGGCACACGGGTATATTCTGCAGAGATGGCATATCTGACTAGTTTCTTGATCATACGGTCCTTGTTTGAATCTAATTTGTTAGCTACAAAGAGCTTTCCAGTTGGAGAAAAGCGAACCTTGAGTTGCTCCCATGCCCTCAGCGCCGCTAAAAACTTCGTCCTCAACATCCTGTTCTATAGAGAGACTTCTCGGTCGACCTCTTCTGGCACCCTGCGTGGAGCTCTCGCCCCCATTGCGCTGGGAGCCTTGTGCCATCCTGCGACGTTGTGGTGGGCTGGCTTCTGAGTCTGACTCAGGAGATAGTACTGGCTGAGAGATCTCGTCAGCATATTGTATTGTATAAACATAGAGACTTAGATCATACCACACGGCGTTTAGCACCTGGAGCCATAGTGTCTTTTCAGTTTTGGTTGACGATCAGATCTGGTGGAATGTGAAGAAATTGGGTATATCAAAGTTGGATAAGGCGCATGCTGGGGATAAGGAGCGACAGCCCTAGCTTAATTGGCTTGGCAGCATGCCCTGCGACATGTAGTGAAGGCAGGGTAACAGTGTTGAAACTTCCATCTTCCCTTAGGCGGGCATGACCAACCTCAATTTGATCCCCCACCAGAATATTCATCAAATCTCCACACCGAGCCCTCAATCCCAGTGATAGTGGAGTGCTGCTCCTATCGCCATCTACATAACCCACCATGTCTGAAGTTCACCCTCTCTTTCATCAGCCCATTGCCGACCACTCCTTCAGTGCGGACAGGTCTCTCTTAGCTGTTTCTCGAGACACTAAAGTTGAGCTCTACAAACGCTCTGGGTCGGGATTCACTCTTCAAGATGAATTGGCTGGGCATGATAAGACTGTCACTAGTGTTGATATTGCCCCAAATACTAAGAAGATCGTTACTTGTTCTCAAGGTATTTCCCATTCGTTCCATCCCAAGGTATTATGTTAATATTATCCAGATCGTAACGCTCTAGTCTGGGAACCATCCCCAACCGGTTGGAAGCCAACCCTCGTCCTACTTCGTATCAACCGTGCTGCAACACACGTTCGCTGGTCCCCCGACGAAACCAAATTCGCCGTCGGCTCCGGCGCCCGAGTCATCGCCGTCTGCTATTTCGAGGGAGAGAATGACTGGTGGGTGTCAAAGCACATTAAGAAGCCTCTCCGTTCCACCGTTTTCTCTCTCGCCTGGCATCCTAATTCCGTCTTACTCGCCGCCGGTTCCGCAGATGCTCATGCCCGTGTGTTCTCCTCGTTCATCAAAGGTGTAGACCAACGTCCCGAGCCAACCGCCTGGGGGGAGCGTATTCCCTTCAACACCGTTTGCGGAGAATACATCAATAGCTCTGGTGGCTGGGTTCATTCAGTTGCTTTCTCGCCTTCTGGAAATGCACTTGCATTCGTTGCTCACGACAGTAGCGTTACCGTCGTGTACCCGTCCGCACCGGAACAGCCGCCCCATGCGGTCCTTAATGTGACGACCCAAATGTTGCCGTTTGTAACGCTTTGCTGGACTCGTGAGGACCAACTTGTCGCTGCCGGTCACGACTGTCACCCAGTTGTTTTTGAAGGCAGCATGGAAGGGTGGAGGCTAGCATACTCTGTCGATGACCCGCGCAAGTCTGCGAGTTCTGGGGCAAGCCACGAATCCAGTGCGTTGAATATGTTCAGGCAGATGGATTTGAAAGGAAAGAGTTCAGCGGATGACACCAACTTGAAGACGATTCATCAGAACTCGATCACTATGTTGAGGCCCTATGAGGGCAGACCAGGGAATATTACTAAGTTCAGCTCTAGCGGTGTTGATGGAAGGATCGTGATTTTCCCGGTGAACGGTTAATACGGCGAATTATTGAGTTTGCTAGAATTTAGATATCATTGCGCAATTTTGAAAATGGGCTGTTTAAGATGGGCTGTTTGAAAGGATACTAGGAACGTGGTGGATGTAGATACCATGAAAATGGTGTGAAATCTCCCACGCTAAAAACACTTTGAACATCGCCGACAGCCCGTTCTTAATCTTTCATACAATCTCAATCTAGCGCTAATATGCTGCCGAGGGATGTAATCCAACCCGCTGTTAACTCCTAGACTTTCGTAGGTAACTTGGCGATTGCGTTCTCGCAGAGGATTGAAAAGTAGGGGATCCAGGAAGCACAGAGAGAGGAGGATTTTCCTTACTCCAGAAAGATAAGAGGCACTAAAAACTGACTTCCACTGTACCACCTTATCGAAGATCGGATCATCTTACACTCTCCGCCGCTCCATCTTCCTCTTTGACTAGCAAGTCGCCTACTTTTCACCAGCCACTCAGCCGGACTTGGACAAAATGCTTGTTCAAAGAAGGTTGGCTCTAAGCTAAAGAAGGTGCTACAACATGCATTTCTCAATCGGGTCATTTCTCTCTATCCAATTGTGGCAACCAAAATACTTGGCGAGTGACGCATTATGATTCTCACATGGCCCAGGCAAGCCCCTGGCAGGCTGAAAGGCAAATACAATACCTCTAAATAGATGACTATATTACATGATATACACTACTCTATCTAAGAGAGCTACTACCACCACTTCTGTCCACAGAAGAAATAAAGGAACGAAAGAGGCCACAGCCAGCAGGACCCTCCACCAATCTACCCATCACTTCCCCAACGCGACCCCATTACACCCAGCCGGCATATCCATCCCAGCAGGTGCCAAAGCCGCAACAGCAGAGCACCACTTCCCCTTCCTCGCCGCGTCCACCCCGCTACCCGCCTGCAAACACTTTGTAACATAATACACAAACCCAGCCCACCCATCAGTGCTAAGCCTCCCCATAGTATCCTTCGGACACGCCGGCCCCGCCGTAAGGTACCAAGCAGCAGCTGCATACGTAGTACTCGCCGGCAACACCAACGCCCTCACACTCATCTGCACATCAGCCGAAATGCTATCAGCATTAGCAAAACTGACCACCATCCCTCCCAACAACTCCTTAACCCTACCCTTCAACGCATCGATGCTATTAGCGAATGCCACGATGTTCGGGAACAGCAGCATAGCCTTTGTACCCTGCCCTGGCCGGTTGTTGGAATGGTTGATGTTGGCTTTGAAGTTGGCGCTTTCAAGTGCGAGAGTTGCGAGCACCGCTGCTTTCTGCCCGAGGGTTGTGAGGGAGTAACTTGTGTAGGAGAGCTCTATGTTTGGCGCTGCAGTTGCGGCGGTGTCGCATTCTGCTTGCGGGAATGGTGGGTTGGTGCAGGTTTTTGTACTTGGGTAGGCTTTTTCTAGGGTTGCCTCCGAGAGTGGGGGGATGGCGGTTATGCTTGAGTCGAAGGGGATCCCGCGGGGGGTGAGGAGGAGGAGGTTGTGGTGTGGGGCGCTGGCTGTGGGGAGGGGTAGGTTTAGGAGGACTGGGAGGAGGAGGAGGAAGTGTGGAAAGTGCATTTTTGTTTTTTCTTGCGATTATTGGTATAATATTATTATAATATTATAAAAAATTCAAATCTTTAACGATAGTTGGTCAGTTGGTTGGTCGGCCGGCCGGTTATGGTGAGTCTGTACTCGAGTACAGTAGAGGAAGAAGAAGAGAAAGAAAGAAAGAAAAGGCTTCCTACGGCTTGATATATATATATATACCGGTAGGTGTTAATGCTTGAATCTTAAAAATTAAACGCCGGGGCTAAGTCAATCTTATAAGCCAACCTATGACATATCAATCTGAGACCACATTTTCAACACTCTCTTACCAGAACGATGTCTCACTCGCAAGTCACATAGGCCGGTAAGTACCATAGCGGGGACAGCACCCCTTTCCCACTTCCGATAATGCTAGATACCGTATGGTTTGGTTGGCTACTCGCCTGAGCAAGAAATCTCCGGAAGCAAAGTGCACCTTCACCAGTAGTATTTACCGTATACCCCAGTAAACCATGTTATATAGCAAAACCACGGTACCGCATTTGGAATAAGCGTAAGTACAGCACAGACCAACTCGATCCCCCGACCACGTATGTATGAAAAACTCGAGAAGAAGAAACGTCGTCAGCCAAAGTTTGCCCTTTACCGGGTGATTTTCGGTGAATGTGCCTTTTAGTTATGATAAGTGCCACGTATCATAGCAACCCATAGTCTACGCGGCACTTAGCGCGTATGATACCGGTATCATACTCGGAAAGTCTTATATCGTTATCATAGTTCCCACAGTGTACGAGTACTGTATAATAGTTTCCATCGTGTCATGTTCAAAGACTAACTTTGCAGCTACGGTACAGTACTCGGGGGTGGAAGTTAGTGATGGGATGGACAGGGGTTTGACCGTCAGAGGGAAAAAAAGATTTAATTTGGCAGGTATGATATAATGCTAAGAGGGGTGAAAAGCTTTGACACGGCGAACCCCTGTCCATCTCATCACTAACTTTCATACCCGAGTACTGTACAGTAAATAAAAGCCGTGATTTTTAAAAGTTATCCCTTGGGGGTATCTGAAACAGAATTTGTATTATATCATAACCAGGTACACTACAAGGGGCTGTTTAGCGTGACATGCTTGTTTGTGAAATTTGGTTGGCTGGCTGTAAACCATGCGTTGAAAGAACCTTATATCTTATTTCATAAACGGTCAAAAAATTGCTGCTGTTGTACCGGTAATTCACATCTACCAAACAGTCCCGTATCGTAGTTATCGTACAAACAATGGTTTGTGGTTTCCAAAATTGTCACGCCAAACAGCGCCTAAGCTTTGTGATTGACTGTTTCAAAACACCCCCAAGGGATAATGAGGTCCTGTTTGGTACGCCACCATAATATAAATCAAAAAAATGCCATTTTTCAGAAAATTTAATATAGTAATCATGTTTTTTTTGACAACGTTGTCTCACTATTATTAAGTATCATAAACAGAAAAACTCACTCTATTATGCATAGGTCTAGAATCTAGATTACACTTTTTTCGTCAATGTCACTTGCTTTTATGAAAATTTCTCAACTGTGCATAAATTGTTTAGTAACCTCAGAAAAAAATGCCATAAAAAAAAAAGCCATTTTAATAATATTATTATTATGCATGCTAAACACGCCTCTATTTTATTTTATTTTTATGGAGGAAAAATGCCATAAAAGTCAGAAAAATGCCATTTTTCTTGCGTGCCAAACAGGGCCTAAGAAAGAAAGAAAGAAAGAAAGGAGGCGGTGGAAAGAATTATCCGGATGATTTTGTATCATAAGTCTATCCAACAAATAACGACGTGATGCTACCAATCTAATCTTCCCATATTTTTTGAGCAGTGCTAGAAGAGCGTTGCGCACCTTCAGCCACCTCTGCTTTCGCTTCTGCCTTTTCTTCTCTCGCCATCTATCCCGCCATCCCGAAAACAGTCAGGTTCAAGCTCCTTCCATGAGGGTGAAAAAAAAATGGAAAAACTCACCGTCTTCTCATCGTGACTATGTCCCATCAAGCTCCAAAACCTTAATCCAAGACTCGACTTTCCGATGCCACCGCCGGCAGCTGCGGCGACCTCCTCCCTCTTCATCCTTCCAAAGAGTGCGCTGGGAGGCGGTCTTTCCCTCTCCCCCTCCTTCGCTTCCTCCCCTCCTCGCTCCTCCTCCTGCATCATAGCGAGCATTTCCTTTGCACGCTTCTTCTCAACCCTCTTCTTAGTCTTCGAGTATTTAGCATCTAACTTAGTCTTCGCTTCCAGCCACCTGCGCACCGGCTCCGGCTTAATAACACCAATTTCGTCGGGCGCCAACTGCATCCCGGGGAGCTCCCACACGGGGGGCAATTCGAAGATGCGGCCCTGGTGGTCGACCCGCTGTCTGATCATGCTGTTCTCAAACGAGGGCACGTTCTGGGAATTGGACTCCTTGATCGTGCCGGTCTGGGGCAATCTGTGGTGGCCTGGTGGGGCGGCGCTGTTCTCGTTCGTGGAGATCACGGAGATGTCGTCGTCCTCGTCGACCCTTATGCTCGTGTTCGTCGCGTTCGACAGCGCCCACGCACCAAAGTGCGCTATCGCGCGGAACATCAGTTTTGCCGGGCGGGTGAAGGAGAGTGAGGGCGTGACGTGGCAGCAGCCGTCGTAGACTTGTAACCAGACTCGTGTCGGGGGATAATTTTTCCCCAGCGCTGCTTGCTGGCGCCCCGATGGGTCTTTGGCCAGATGGCCGGACCAGGTTGGATACTTGTCGGGATTGGCGGCTTTGTGCGCTATGTAGATCTGCTCGTCTCTCAGGATCTCGCCGCCGCCGGTTATTATTAGTAGCGGTGGGAGGCCGCCGAGGGTGCTCTGCAGAACTGGGGAGACAAGAGGATGGTCCATTAGCTCGTTTGTGGTGTACATGTGGATTTGGTCCTTGAGGGTCACAAGTTTTCCGGCTATCGTTACGGTTTTCTTGTGGACGGGGAACTCCGGCGGTTTTTCTGAATCTGTTGAAGCTTCGACATCCTCTTCGATCGGGGGCGGCCAGGCCTGCGAAGGCTTGTGAAAGAACCCATGGGGTGGCATGAAATCATGTTCGTTTCCTGGTCGTTCGTTAATCGCTGACATCAAAGAGTCCAGGATTCGGTCATCATGAATCACTCGAGTGGCTAGAACCCCGCTGTTTCTTGCGATCTCAGTATTAGCTTACCTGCGACGATGCTAGGGAAGCTGTGGCAGAGATCTACCCAAGGGCTAATCAATACAGCCCCAGCAGGCATTGGGAGTCCCTGATCCCGGAGGATCACCAAGAGAGATAGTACCATCCCTCCGCCGGCCGAATCGCCAGCTAGGATGACTCTTTCCGGGCTCTGGGTCGATATCAAATAGAGGTAACATGCGAGTATATCGTAGATTGCTATTGTTCTTGTTAGCATGTAGTGTAACTCGATGCTTAAAGGCGACGTACCACATGGAAATGGGTACTGCGGGGCGAGCCGGTACCGTGCTATAAAACAACCCGATAGAATGAGCATAGGTTAGAGAATGCCACGAAAGATTCCATACGTGCAAATACTCTAGCTTTGAGCTTCCGGGCATGTCTTTCTAGCTGGTACCTATGTTCATCGACACTCCCGAAAAAGTAACCACCTAAACGAGAATCCGTTATCAGCTGTCTCCCTGTCAGGACCAGGTCAAGCCCGGGACAAACCTCCATGAACATAGAACATAGTTCTCGGCAAGATCTCCGAATGCCTAGTTCGGGTCCACCAGTCTTTCCTCATCTCTATCCATTCAGCAGTCAACTTCTTCGGCGCCCACTTCCACCACTGTTTCCCCCCGACCATCTCGACGCCACCCACACCAAGCTGTTCGACGATGTGTGCGGCAGACTTTTCCAAGAACTCTGTAGGAATAGATTCATCCTCGGTGTGCACCCAAATAGGATGTGGGACATACTGCGTGGTGAAGGCTTGCAGCTGCTCGATGGTGTGTTGCGATGCGTAGACCAGGAACTTCCGGACGAGCTCTACACCTTCGTGGTAGGAGAGACTAGCTTTTGGCGTGTCTTCTAGGGGTTTATTATCGAGGAACTACAGCAGCTCAGATCAGTTCCCTTCGTTCGCCCGTCAAAAGACGAAAGGGTGTTCGTCATACGTGAGAGAGAGCTGTGCCAACTATTGTCGGGGTAACAGCCGAAGCGACGGTGAATGTGTTAAAGGGTGACATCTCCAAGCGAGAAGGCCGGCTGAATACAGAAAGCTTAGGAGCACGGCAGAACCACGGAAACACAAGAAGAGGGCAGCACCAGTACTCGTACAGTAAGTTCAAGAGAAGGGCAGACCAGGGTATAGTACCGGTAGAACAAGAGAATAAAGATCAAAGTCAGAATACTGCAGTATCGTGTAGTGCTGGTGTCGGTGCCTACAGTGCTGGCGCTCCCACCCCCCTCAATCCTCCTTCCAATTTCCGGTCAGACTTGTAACACCATACAATACTTTTATCTTCGGCTCACCTAAGCGTATCTCAACTAACATTGGTCCTTATTTTGCATTTCAGTTGAAAGAAACAACTGTTACGCGTTTAGCACCTTCGGATGAATCAGATCCACAAGCTCTAAGTGCACGTGCCGAGTTAGAGCGGGATTGTATAGTAAGGGGCTTGAAATTCCGAAATGCCGAGCCAGGATGCAGGTTAGAGCCAGTGATAATCCATGTCTTGCCATACAAGTACCGTACTGTGTGGACCCACATCCAAGCCAATATCGTCAACTCGACCTCGACGACGTAAAAAAGGTCAAATGGCCCTCCCCCGTAAGGATGGTGGCACTGAACTTGGACCACAGTATACCTAGCGAGCACTTATATAAAAAAAAAAGCACCCTAGTTGTGGGGTTTATGTGAAGTGCACCCTCTTTTATTGAAAGAATTATCTGCCTACCGGTACAGTACCCCTAGGCCGTTACCTACTAAATTGTGGTAATAATGGTTCTTGGGGGAAAACGCAGATAGAGCCTCTATGAAAAAACGCAGCCAACTATCGGTGCTAATAAGGCGAAAACACTCGAATACTCGCATCCAGCTTTGCAACACTCCGAAGCCCTGCAGTATGTAGCTTCTCGCTTTACCATAAGGTTCTGGTCTCCCATGCGGGCAAACTGTCATAGCTCTTCTGTTGAGTTCTGATACCGGTATGGGTCTAGGTTGTGACTAGTAGGCGCTTAGTCTAGATAACGATGGCTTCTTTAAAGATCTAATTAGTCTAATAGGTACTCGTATAGAAAGAGATAAATATAGCAAGCTGTAGGCTTAATCCGCTCAAGTATTGCTTAAATGCTTGAATGGAGGCTGTGATTTGCATAACCTGTAGCCCCTAATTCCCGGGGCGAATGCTATCATATATTAAAAATTAACTTGACAGTGGAATCATGGATTTGTAGAATTTGTTGTAGTCGTACTTGCACAGTACGGCAACTTAATTGGTATTATACTTGTATCATATGATACCACAGCACAGGGTGCTGGTACTTGCACTTCTCGGGCAGGGTACATCGGTAGTGCAGCGTATTTTCTGTCACAGGCGATTTTCCCTTTAGACTAACTTAGACTTGGGCTCTCGCACCGCCATTTCGAGTAAGGCGGATCCCAGAAAAGATAAGATCGGAGCCGCAATTAAAAAAGGTACCAAGGTTCCTCACCACAAGCAAACCTTCATTCATCCCCCACTACTCGACACTCCCTGCCCACCTGCCTACAAATTCCTATTTCTCCCTTAATAACTGTCGCCCACCCCAACCAACTATAGCTGGTCAATCTTCTTATAGTCATGGCTGCTCCAGTCACCCGTATGCCACTCGCCAGGCTGCCCGCTCTCCCGGCCGCCTCAACCCCCGAGCAGCGCTACTGGGGAACATTCAAGTCGCACCTTCTAATTCAAGAATACGGAGCAATCAAATCTATTAATTTCTCTTCAGTTTCCCCTCACGATTTCGCTGTCACCGCCTCTACACTTGTCAAGGTGTATTCATCAAAAACCCGTGCGGTATCAAAGACAATATCAAGATTCCAAGCACCAGCGCAATCCGGAAGTTTTCGCTCTGACGGAAGGGTTTTGGTTGCCGGTGATGACAGTGGCCTGATTCAAGTTTTTGATATTGGTTCGAGAGCTGTCATCAAGACGTGGGATGAACACTTAGGAAACACTGTTAATGTTACAAAATTTTCACCAACAAATGTGACCCAACTACTCTCCGCCTCTGATGACAAGACGGTTCGTCTTTGGGACCTAACATCATCGAAATCTACGCATAAGTTCGTAGGAAATCAAGATTACGTCCGGGCTGCCTCTTTTGTGCCTGGCTCTCCCTATTCAGTCGTGTCCGGAGGCTACGATAGGACTGTTAGATTATGGGATTCCAGGTCCGTCACCAACCATTGTACTATGGAATTCAATGTCCCGGCTCCTATCGATGCATTGCTGGTTTTGCCAGGCGGAACAACCCTTCTGGCCTCTAGTGGACCCACTGTTTATGTATGGGATATGGTTGCGGCGAAGCGTGTTGCTGTGCTACACAACCATCAGAAGAGTGTTACTTCTTTGGCACTGTCCACAGGACCGCACCAGAGCGGGAGGAGAGTCCTGACTGGTGCGCTTGACCGCCATGTGAAAGTTTACGATCCTGCTACCTGGAAGGTTGTTCATGGTGTCAAGTATCCCGCACCTATTCTCGCAATTGGTATCTCTCCTGATGAAAAGCATTTGGTGGTTGGTATGTCCAACGGACTGTTGAGTGTGCGTACCCGCAGTAGCGGCAAGGAGAAGGAAAAGGCCAAAGAAAAGGAAAGAGTCTTGGATATGATTGCCGCTGGAATTGATCCCATTACCGGCATGGGCGGCCCTAAGTCAAAGACTAGTGCGCAGAGGAGACGCACTAGGGGAATGGACTATAAGGGGGAAGGGGCGGATATAGTTGTGGAACAAGAGACTCGAAAGAAGAAAGAGGGACCCTGGGAACATCATCTCCGCAAAGGGAATTACGGCGATGCGTTGGATTTCGCTCTTATTTCGGTATGTTTTCCTATATTTATGTTGGTCAGCTGCTGCTCACAAACATCCCAGAGCCAGCCGCACATCACTGTCTTCACAGTGCTTGGAGAGCTCCGTTATCGCAATGCTATTAATGCAGCACTAGCTAATCGTGACGAAAATACCTTGAGACCCATTCTAAGATGGTTGATCAAGCATCTCCCCGACCCCCAGTACGTTTCGACTATTGTGGAAGTTTCTCTATCAATCCTTGGTATGGCCCATCTACCTTCCCTAGCCGTATACCTTCGCCACACTAACGGCTGGTAGATATGTACTCTCACGATCTGGGAAAGTCCCCAGATTTTGATAAGCTTATGAGAAGGCTTCATCTCCGCGTCAAGCAGGAAGTAGAGAATTCAAAACAATCGAGCCTAATTGTAGGGATGTTGGACATGTTATTAGCAGGAAGTGCTTCTAGTTAATCCATTTACGCTGTAAAAAAATTTCTTCTCTTATACTTCTACGAAAGGAATTGGGTTGTATTTCCTTTTTTTGTTCCTTTCCTTTGTGCTCGGTGGGTCGCTCATGCTCTTTATAGATTAGAACGTATATCATCTGTGCTATCCTCACTTGCTTCTCTTCTAACATGCCAAAAATTGCCCTAGCCTTTTATCATCTAAACCAACAATGCAACTCGTCTATAACTCTGTGTAGGAGTGATACCCCATGACGAGATCCCAAGTAGGGTAACCGCAACCTGACATCACCGCGGCAACTTCCGCACCCCACCTGTGGCACAGTATCTTTAAGCCATCTTAAACATAAGAAGAAAAGAAAAAAAATTAAAACAAAACCGACCACGACGACGACCACCAATGCCGCCCTCCACCATAAAATCCAAAAAGCGCACCCGCCAATCCGGAGGCCCGAAGCCAGCAATTAAGCGCGCAAAAACGAACAATGCCTACAAAGTCACCCTCGACGAATTGGACTGGAAAGAGGTTTCTATGCCGGATAGGTTAGATGATGTTGAGGGGTTTTACGGACTTGATGAAATTGATGGAGTCAATGTTGAGGTTGATGGGGGTGGGAGGGCTGAATATAAGGTTTGTAGTTCGGATTGGGGGGGCGGGAAGTAGATTAGATGCTGATGGGAGCTTTAGGTCAATAATTTAGCCAAGATTGGCAAGGGTGCTGGAAAGGACAAGAAGGGGAAGGGGAAGGGGAAAGAGGAGAAAGAGGGAGTGGACGATGAGGATGAGTGGGAGGGGATCAATAGCGATGAGGATTTTGGGAAAGAAGCGATTTCTAAGAAGGTACAAAGGGAGAAGAAAAAGAAAGTAACACCAACAAAATCAGAGAAGCGGCAGAAGAAAGATAAGAGATCTAAATCTGGAGATAGCGAGCTCGGAGGTTCTTTTGCCCTATTATCGGATGAAGACGAAGATAGTAAATACCCTCCCCAGATGCCCCCACTGTCTATCAAACTGGGAAGCTAACCACTTGCCAAATAGTCTTCCTCCCAGCCTGGGACTCCCTCAACCTCTCTCTCCCCACCCTCCGTGCCCTCTCGAAACTGAACTTTAACACTCCCACACCCATCCAATCCTCCGCGATTCCCGAGATCCTCGCAGGCCATGACCTAATTGGCAAGGCCAGTACAGGTTCCGGCAAGACCCTTGCGTTTGGAATACCAATTCTGGAGCACTACCTCTCTTGCCCGCGCAAAAGGTCCAAGACCAATGGGGGAGAGAGAGAGGGGGACAAATTGCCTATGGCACTGATACTCTCCCCGACGAGGGAGCTGGCGCATCAGCTACACGCACACTTGAAGGCACTGGCGGCGTACGCACCGGATATGTCAATCGTATCGGTTACTGGAGGGCTCTCGCTGCAGAAGCAGCTTCGGCAATTGACTGAGAGGGGTGGCGCCGACGTGATTGTCGCCACGCCGGGGAGATTGTGGGAGGTTGTTTCTGAGGGGCAGGGTTGGATAGCTAAGTTAAGGAGGGGATTGAAATTTTTGGTCGTGGACGAAGCGGATAGGCTTTTGCAGGAAGGTCATTTTAAGGAGGTTGAGGAAGTCATGAACCTCATTGGGCGGAGAGATGCTGAGAGTGACAGTGAGAGTGAGGGCGGGGGCGACGTCGGCCAGGACGAGTACTTCAAGAGGAATTCTGTTAAGAGAGAGAGCCAGGCGCAAGTGACTGAGCGGCAGACGTTGGTCTTTTCGGCGACATTTCATAAGGGTTTGCAGCAGAAACTTTCTGGGAAGGGCGGAAAGAAGGGATTAGGCGGCGATTTGATGGGTGAGAAGGAGAGTATGGAATATCTACTCAAAAAGCTCAAATTCAAAGATAAAGCCCCCAAATTCATCGACGCCAATCCCGCAGGACAGCTTGCGGAAAGGCTGAAGGAAGGAATCATCGAATGCGGCGCTATGGAAAAGGTGCTAACCATTCCCTATCTTGTGTCCCCTAAGTACTAACAACTTCTCTAGGACCTCTACCTCTACTACCTCCTCCTCCGCTACCCCTCCAAAACCCTGGTCTTCACCAACTCGATAGCCTCCGTCAAGCGCCTCTCCCCGCTCCTGGCAAACCTAAACCTCCCCGCCCACCCCCTCCACTCCAAAATGATCCAAAAGGCCCGCCTCCGCTCCCTAGAGCGCTTCTCCTCCCCAACATCCCCCCACTCAATCCTAATAGCGACAGACGTCGCCGCCCGCGGCCTCGACATACAAAACGTCGACCTGATAATTCACTACCACCTCCCCCGCACCGCAGACATGTACGTCCACCGCTCAGGCCGCACAGCTCGTGGTGCGGATGCCCGCGGGGTCAGTATCCTACTATGCTCGCCGGACGAAGTCATCGGCGTTCGCAGACTGGTCGCGAAAGTGCATGACCCGGAATCGCTGTCGACAGCACGCTACGCCATGCGCTCTTTCGACGCCGATAGGAGGCTAGTCACAAGGCTGAAGCGCCGCGTCGAGCTCGCGAAGAAAATAGCCGACTGCCAAATTGAAAAGGCAAAGAAGGGGCATGAAGATGAGTGGTTGAAGGCCGCGGCGGAGGATCTAGGCGTTGAGTATGACAGTGACGACTTCACCGGCGATGGTGGTGGTGGTGGTGGTGGTGGTGGGGCGGCGGCGGGGAAGAGGGGCAAGGGCAGGCAGAAACGCAGGGAGACCGCGGCCACCGCCACAAAGACCGAAGTCGCATCCTGGAGGGCTGAATTGACCGCGTTGTTGAAGGAAAAGGTAAACGCCGGGTTCTCGACAAAGTACTTGACCGCCGGGAACGTGAACCTTGCCCAAGCACTGGTGAACGGCGAGGGTATGAGTGCGGACTTTTTGGGATTGGAAGAGAGGAGGGTTGTCGATGAGGTTGGGGGATAGATACTGTAAGTTGGATATGGAGTGTTTGATTACTTGTAAAAAGTGGTTTAAGTTTTTCTTTTTTCCTCAGGGCAGTGGATATGGCTACCCGTGTCCCACCCCTACTACATTTACTGTACTATAACACTTTCTATCGAAGGCGACGGAGGTATAGAGAAAAGTTATTCAATGTATTATTATAATATGGTATAACTTCCATGTATTCACAGAATCTGATAAGACCAACTATTAAAACCCCTCCGATCAAGAACCTAGCAAACAAGCAAGCAAGCAAGCAACCTCTATCACCTCCCCCAACTTTACCCCTATAATAACAACAAGTACAGTATGATATGATAAGAACTAAAGCTGCATCACAATTTATCATTCGCGATCATGACAATCCCGCCCCGGGTTGGAAGTATGATATGCATCATAAGACGGTCCGATAACAAGCTAGGATAACAGCTTGGCAAGCGTTTCTTGGTGCATGTACCCGGTCCGAACTCGCGATTCCCGGCGGGCATGTCCTGATATCTTAGAATGTTCTGGCATTCTGTCCTGCTCCTGCGGGAGGGTGCAGTTGAAGGAGTCGACGAGTCCCATGATAGTTAGATTTATCATTTTTTTACATTTTCATTTTCAGAGAGGCTGAGTGAAAACGGGGCCTTAAAACTGCTTTTTTCTGTAGTTAGAGACTTGGTACTGCTACTGCTACTTTCTTGCGCTTTTATTTGGGGCATTAGGAATCCAGAGCTCACGAAAGGGCTTAAAAGAGACGCCATAACTTATTACAGCATTTGGAAAGAGGAAGGGAAAAAAAAAAAGTAGCCATCTACCATTACATTTCAAATCTACCGCTGGTAATATCAGCGCTATCATATCCTCTTCGTACAGACACCTAGTTAGCCGCCAATGTGCTATGATACAATCAAACGTCTTATCGTCATTACGGCTAATAGGAGAGAAGGGAAAAGAAAAGAGAAAAGAAAAGACAGGGGTAACACTCTGAAAGGCGCGCTTCTAGGCTCATTAATTCCCCTCCTCCACATTAAACTTACTACTACCCGGGGAATTCTTCTTGGCCAATGGACTCGTTCCGTAAGGGCTAGTGAGCATAGAGCTCAACTGCTGTTCCGGTGTCCAGAGCTCTCGATTACTTGTCAATACCGGCTGCTCACGATCCCCAAGCTTGGGTATTGGCTTCTTCGAATCTGAGCTAGGTGTCATAGGCAGGCTTGAATCAAGGTGGTATCTGCCAAAAGGCTGTGGAGTCCCCCTCTTGCTTCCCTGGTGACTACTGGCCCTACTACCCCCCGTCAGCTGGATAGTGCCAACCTCTGCCTCCTTAGCCGGCTTCGTAGGTGACCCGAAGGGGTCGAACCCAATCCTTCGGCGGGCATTCTCTCGCTCCTGCCGTCTGCTCTCACGAGTGCCGCCCCACGCCGAGTCAGATAGAAAGAGGTTTAAGAGCTCATCGTGGACAGAAAGGTGTGAGGTTTGTTGGTAGTTTTGTAAGATGGTAAGTCTGAGAAGGCACTCTAAGATTGAAAGTGTCGATTTGACGTTTGGGGAAACATATGGTCTGGGTGGCGAGGGATGTTCGCTGACGTTTAAATCAACGTTCGATAGAGTTTGCGCTAGGGAGGTATTTGGATCAGTAACTGACCCTGGGGGAGATGACCCTGGTATAGATAGTGACTCCTCGGCGTCACTGTATTCAGACACCGCATCATCGAAGTCTGGCTCAGGTTCTGTGAAAACTTCAAAAGCCAACCACTCCGCGTCAAGATGGCGGGGAAGTTCGTATTCCTCGGGAAGTTCTTGGGGTTCAAGTTCTCTACTATCCCCCTCGCGCATGTCCAAGGGATACTCTCCCTCGCTGTCACTATCACCATACTCATATTGCTCAACTCGATCAACTAGTTTTCGGGGAGGGGCAGCATTTAAATCTCGCTTGACTAGAAGTATTGGAGAGTTCGAATCTTCTATCCCAAGAAGTTGTCCAGAGTTAGTGTAAAAGATCTTGGAAATTTGGTGGATTGGTATCCTGGTTCTTAATCCGGCCTTTTCCACATCGTCAAAGCTTCCCGGCGGTTGTTTCCCCTCTTCAACTTCATGCATTCTCCCGTCATCCAGATCTTCGATCAGACAAAGTTCATAGCAGTATTCATCGATTTTGTTCTGAGCGCGGAGATGATTGGTGTTACGATTCGTCCCACCGTCATCCTGATCGTCATCGTAGACTAACGGCACCCTTTCAAGCTTGACTTTGCATTTATAAATAACCTCCTGCCATGTTAAATCTTTTGAAGACACATGTTCTTGTCGGTGTGAGTGACCAGCAAACAGCATGTAAAGGCTCAATGTGAAAGTAGTGCCGATTTGTGCCGGGTTGAAGGGGCTCATTGAATAGGCAGTATCACCAGCTGTAAGCAAGGTTGAAGCTTGCATAAGACGGGAAGGGGAGACATTGTGTGGGATGTTAGATGAGATATTCACCCCAGATGTAGTAATTGCCAGATTTATGAAAGGAACCGCCTACAACTAAATGTCAGCTTCAGTGCGTGAATGGGGGAGGGTGTGGTGGTGGTGAATACGTCTTCAATCTTCCTTAGGAGTTGCTTGATCTCTTGGACCACAGCATTGATTTCATCCTGGCTCCTGCGTCTTTTACGGCTACCTCCCTGAGCAGACAAGCCGGCAACTCTGACTCCTAGTGATTGAATGTCATGTCTTATGTTCTTCGTTAATGTCAGAGCGCTCTCAAGTGAGGTGTTTCCTCTAGCAGAACTGTATAGCTCAAATTAGTCAAACTAGCACATAGAGATTCCATGATAGAGGGACATACATAACCTCCACCAAATCTATTGCTGGAGATATTATCTGCTAGTGGTTAGCAGTGAAAAGGTAGCTCATTCGAGATCGGAACTGACTCTGATTTTCTGTTCCAGCCTATCCTGAAGGGCTTGAAGCTCTTGTCTATCTTTCCCCTTGATTGACTGCAATGGATAGAGCTCGTCAGCTCAGGAAAGTGGTATAAGTGGAATGTCTAGTTCTTGTCCGCAAACTTACAGATATATAACGACCGCATTCTTTTATCGCAAACTGGCTCGTGACAATGATGCCCGACCTAGATTCGTCAGAGAGGAAAAAGCTCGAGAAGTAATCTAGTTTTGGAATAGTACCTTATTGCAAATGACACTGAACCAAGTCAGCAAAATTCTCAAAAGGCGAAAAGAGTTAAAGGCATACCCGCTTGTTGTGATACTTTTGTAAGAAAGAACTCCATTTTGCGTTGAAGCGTTGCCAGGCCTCCGAGGAAACGTGCTGTTGGTGACAAGTTAGGCGTGTCACGCCTATTATTTCGCGCTGGCAAGGTGGGGTGTGGGATCCAAGGTAGTGGGGTGCCAAGAGGGGTAGGCAGGGTTTACTGCACTTGCTACAAACCGCCCGAGCTTTTTTTTTTTTACCATGATATGACATTGTTTGGCAGTATTATAAAAACAGTTTCTGAAAGCTTCTGAAATGAAAATGAACTGAGAATAGAAGAAGCAGAAGGAGAAGAAGAAGGAGATTGCTGATAACTATGAAATTCTATGAAAGCTGGTCTATGTATAATATCTGCACGCTCAGCGTACAGTACGCCAAGTTTGGGAGATATACGCTTATCGAAAAATATATACCGCTCTGTGGGCTATGTTTAGGGAAACCTGCCTAACATGTAGATTTAAAGTGACCATGGCCAAATATTACCGTTCTGGGTGAGAGGTTAAGATGCTGAGAATTGTGTATCTCATACTCGCGTCAATAGGTTTAAGCACAGTGCCGGTACTATACTCAAGTAGTGGGATTTTGGGATTATAGTTTAACCCCCAAAGAATCATGTATAATGTAAATTGAAATAACTTTTCCGTTAAAAAAATCACAAAACTCCATCCCAAGAGAACAGCGTTGAAATTTTAAACCCAACATCCCAACTATCGCTTCCTACTTCTCCGCTTCTGCACCAGTTCGAACCCTTCTTCGTCAATCGTTGGCTCCAGTGGTTTTCGGGGTTGCCTGGGCTCAGATGGCGCCGCAGGGGGAGCATCTCCCATTTCTTCGTCATCCTCGCTCTCCTCGCTAGACGATGAACCGGTTGGGTCAACCACCTCTTTGAGCATTGGAGGAGTTGATGTATTCTTGGGCTTCGCAAGAAATTTTGCGTGGAGCTTATCAACAGTAGAGAAATTACCGTCCATAATCTCCTTTCGTAGTACGATTATCTGGCGTGCAACCTAATGATCCATTCATATTAGCTTAGAAGCTTCTTTTTTTTGCGCAAGATGAGCGGGTGGGGCAATAAGCTTACAACCCACGATGAATCGTCTTCTAGACGCACCGAAAATTCATCCTGCATGACTTCTAACAATGTAAACTCGATGTCGTCTTCGTCAGTTTCTGGCTGTCCGATAAACATTTCGACGATAGCCCCAGCAAGCCAATCCCGCTTGCCTGAACTATCCTCTCCGCCCCATAGATTGTTCACAGCCTCTGTGAGAACATCCCAGTTATCCAAAATGAGAGAAACACCAAGCTCCCACTTCGCAGTGACCTGAGATGAAAGTTGGGCAACTGCGGGTTGATGAGCATTTCCCATGGTTGCAAGGTGCGTGGGCCGGACTGTCGCCATTGCGTTAGCTGTGGTTTTCAAATTGAATGGATCGAAAATGTGTAAGTTGGAGTAGAATTTTGAAAGTCGATGTTTGGTGGGAATTTGTTGATGCTTCTGGCGCTTGATGTTTGCTTGGTGTATGAAAATCTCCCTGTCCAATTGCACTTTGTGCTCGAGTTTTAGTGCGTGTGCGGTGCCAAGGGCAGATACTGTAACCGGTATAGTATTAGCGCCTCGCGGCACTGTATGGTCTGGCAGCGTGACTCTCCCGCATCCATTCCATACCGTACTCGAGTACCGGCAGACTATTCCAAACCTCAGACCTAAGATCACCAGCTAAGGTAGTCTAAGAGCTTCGCAAAAGGAAAAAATCAAACAACCTCGGCAACACTACTCTATTCTCATGAAAACTCTTGCTCCTCCAGTATGCCTTATAATATAGCGTATGTACCCGTGCGTTTTTTTGAGCCTCCTTGCAAGACATCAAGATCCTGACTTTTCCCTGAGCCAGAATGACAAGTGACTTCTTCTATCCACAACCTGGTATGTGGGTGTCCGCCCCCAGCGCCAACATTAATTCCAACTTTACTGATTCTTTCTCTCTCTCTCTCTCCCTCCACAGGTGGAGTCGAAAGTCACATCTACCAGCTGGCTACTGTCCGACCCCTTTACTACTACTCCTACGTCCTTCTCCACGTCTAACTTCGATGTCCCCTCCAGAAACTCCGGGACCGCGGCCATAAAGTAATAATAATAACCCACTCGTACCAAACCCGCCACGGCGTGCGCTACCTCACCAATGGTCTCAAGGTTTACTATGTCCCCTTCTTCGTCATATATCGAGAGTCCACATTCCCAACTGTCTTCTCCTTTTTCCCCATATTTCGCAATATCATCATTCGGGAGAACATCGAGATCGTCCACGGACATGCTTCCATGAGTAGCTTATGTCATGAAGCCATTTTGCACGCAAGAACAATGGGATTGAGGACCTGCTTCACAGATCACAGTTTGTTTGGATTTTCAGACGCAGGAAGTATCTTAGCAAATAAGCTCCTGAAGTTCACATTGAGTGATGTCGATCACGTTATTTGCGTGAGCCATACCTGGTAAGTCCCCGGAGTTAGGAATAATTTGTGGCTAGCCCTCTAATCTCCAATAGCAAAGAGAATACCGTCCTTCGCGCCGCGCTTGATCCTTCTATGGTTTCTGTGATACCCAACGCTGTGGTTGCCGAGAATTTCAAACCCGATCCAAATGCTGCTTCTAAGACGCATATCACCATAGTCGTCATATCACGCCTATTCTACAACAAAGGCACAGATCTCCTCGTTGCTGCGATCCCTCGGATATGTGAACTTCATCCTTCCGTCCATTTTATCATTGCTGGTTCAGGCCCAAAAGCGATTGATCTTGAACAGATGTTAGAAAAGCACATGCTCCAAGACCGGGTATCTATGCTTGGGCCAGTGCGACATGAAGAGGTTAGGGATGTTATGGTTCGTGGCCACATATATTTACACCCTTCATTAACAGAAGCATTTGGAACTGTGCTGGTTGAGGCTGCTAGTTGTGGGCTCTATGTTGTTTGTACTCGAGTGGGGGGCATTCCGGAAGTCCTTCCAAGTCATATGACTGTTTTTGCAAGGCCCGAGGAAGACGATTTGGTCAACGCTACTAGCCGAGCGATTAAGGAAATTAGAATGGGAAGAGTGAGAACAGACAAATTTCATGAGCAGGTCAAAAGTATGTACTCATGGACCGATGTCGCGGAGAGAACGGAACGAGTATATGAGGGCATATGCAGGGGGGAGAGGGTGGGTCTTATGGAGAGGCTAAAGAGATACTACGGCTGCGGTGTTTGGGCTGGAAAGCTATTTGTTTTATGCGTGGTTGTGGATTACCTGATATGGGTGGTACGTGGTTCCCGCCCTGCTAAATATCCTGATTGCTTGCTGACAGTCTGAATAGTTACTAGAGTTCTTATTCCCTAGGAGCAACATTGACATTGCTCGGGGATGGCCCCGGAAGGCTGCTAGGATCGGAGAAGGAAGCACTAGAAGGGACAGGTCACGGAGAAGAGAAGAAGTGCTTGTTGAGGAAGAAAATGTACGTAATTGATAGAACATATCTAACCATAAATACTAGGATTCTTTGTTTGTTAGTCCAATACCGGCATTGCCGAATAAGTTGCATGCTGAAGATGGCATCTCTGGGCTAGGGTTTCAAAAATACCTTTGGAGCGCAACAGCACGGTACCATACGTATGATACATACAGCACTATGCCATACTAGTGCGTCGCCGAATCCTCACAACTAGGTTCATGAACCCCCTTTCAGGGAGCCCACAATTGGTGAAAGTTCAATACGCAGCCACAGCCGATATAACAAAACATGTAGGAGTAACGCCGATAATGAAAAACCTCTCCCATAAACAAAACCCGGGGAACACATCCCTCGCCCGATTCCCCGTCTTCAGTTTGCCCCATCAAAAGTCCGACCCAGGTCTCGTGCGTTCAGAGGTGAGTGATTTGCGCTTAGCGAGCCTCAAATTGTACCATGCTAGACGCATGATAATCAAGGTTAGAGCTATCATTTCGGGATAGTGGATTTTGATTTCAAGTACCGTGTAGTTCTTTGCTTGTAAAGGATACGGTGGCCACATTCCTTGCAGCGAATAGGCTCTCCTTTATTGATGCCAACTTTGACACCACATTCGGCGCATAGATAAAACATGGTGCCTGCCGGAGCTGGGACATAGGAACGACCTCCGCCTGAAGAGCCAGCCGCTGGAGGTTGGTAGGCCTCACGCTGAGAACCAGGTGCCGACGACATGGGGAAAAATTGGATGGGGGATGATAATAAGAAGATATAAACGATATTAAGTCGATAGGGGTGGCGGGGCAGCTGAGAAGTAGGATGGAAGGAAAAATAGGAGGAGGAGGAGGAGGTTAGAAATTCCCCTTGATCAAACGAAGGTATGGTTTGATTGATAGAGAGAGAGAGGGTGATCTGTTTGACTCGTTGAACCTTGAAGGCTTCTTGAAGCAATAACCCACTAGGCTAGGTTAGGTTCGGTTTGCCCAAGTTGCTCCTACAAATGAGCCAGAAAGGGTGCAAGTCTTCCCTTTTTGGACATTGTACTCGAGGTGCTCGCACATCTTGTTCAGATTACTAAAATGTGATAGAATTGCCAATATATTAAATTTTGAGGAAAAAACATTGTGGATAGGATGACAAATCATGCCCCACGCCCAATCGGATGCTGTTTGGTCTCTTCGCACAATAATATTATTATTATGCAAAAGTCTAAGGGGGTCTCCACCTCTCTTGTTCCCTCATCCTTCCCTCACGCTTCCATCATCTCTCCAACAACACCAACACCAACGCCACCAACCCCCATCCCCAAACTTCTCTGGACTGACCTTCTTTCCAGTAGCTGACCTCCAGTTCTCCTCCGGCTTCATCTCTCGGTCCGCTTCAACAATAAACCATCAAATTCACGGCTTAATTCACGGCTTTTACGATTCTTGTCACCTCGCCTCGCTTCCGACACATATCTCGTGGTAATACTGGCACTTCCTCGTTCGCCTTCCGTCTTGCCCCACTGTTTCAGGTTCGTCCAGTATTTGCCCTTAAAAGAGAGATCTAGCACCTCTCTTGCATGGTTTGAGAAGTCAGAACGCGAGACTGGAATTTTTTCATCTCCAAACTCTTTTTGTACAGCACACTTTGTTTCCGCTGAGGAAAACTGCTTTACACTCATCCTGTTATTTACTCAGTTCTTTACTTTTTACTTTTTTTTCTCCCTCCGACTGGTTACTTCTTGTCAAGCCCCAGGTCTGTACTGTTCGGCTCATATAATTATCTGTTTCCCCAAATCAAAAGAGAATCTTGACGAGAAGGAAAAGAAAGAGAAAAAAGAGAAAAATTCTATCAAGTTAAGGGCAGTTGCTGAGTGTTTGACGGTACCCTAAAAATTTCCTCGTCGCAACAGTTTTAACACATTTCTCTCTTTTTCCTTACTTACCCTTTCATCCCTTCCTCGCAACAAGCTGGTATAATTCCAACCTACATTTTTTTACTCTTCAATCGTACCAAGAAAAACAAAGCGAATAGTCTTATTCTCTTAAACCGTCGCCTAGATTCATCGTGACGCTCGATACAACCGGGTCACTATCACACTAGGAAACACTTAGTTCGCCTTTATCCTTCCCTCCTTTTTATCTTCACACGCTGTTCTCACTCCAACAGAGGACCTGGAATCGCGGCGATGTCCTCCTCTGTATTTTTCAGATTCAAATCTCACAAGGAGTCAACACGAGTAACTTTTGACGGTACTGGCATTTCGGTTTTTGAGTTGAAGAGGCAGATTATCGTGCTCAACCGTCTTGGGGATGGCACCGACTTTGATTTCTCAATTTATAATGCCGATACAAATGAAGGTATGATTCAATGTCCATCCTAAAATGTTGGCGAACCTTTCTTAACCACGATAAATAGAATATGACGATGACACCACTATAATTCCCCGTTCTACATCTATCATTGCTGCCCGTCTGCCCCCCAGCAAGCCAGGGCGCGGAACTGCCCAGCGCTATGTCAGTGGGAAGGCGCCCGTGAATGCTCTTCCTAATGCTGGACGGAGAGAGAAGAACTTTGGGAATGGAGCCCCAGTTGTTAAGAAGAATGGAAGTCCTCAACCTGCGAGCAGTGTTCCCGTTTTAACTGGAGGGGAGTCTGAGGAGGAAAAGATTGCTGCGATGTTTCAAGCTTCTAGTGAGCAGTGGAATAAAACCCAGGAGCAGATGGCAAAGTGCGTATATAGCTTTGAATATGATAGACAATTTGAGCTGCCGTGTGCATCTAGAGATACTAACATGAGGGTGTGATTTCCGCAGTGCTACTCCCATTCATCGTGGAAACCAAGGTTTCAAAAAGAACAATGCGCCAGCTCCGGGACACCCGCCGCCAAATGGGTATATTTGCTATCGCTGCGGCGAGAAAGGTGAGATATGACTAACTCAGCTCCTAAAGCATATTATACTAACAAACGCAGGTCATTGGATTCAACAGTGCCCTACTAATGCTGATCCTACTTTTGACGGACGTCCTCGCGTCAAGCGTACGACTGGTATTCCCCGTAGTTTCCTCAAGACAGTCGAGAAGCCTCTTCCCCCATCTGGAGATGATGATAATACCACTGCGCACTCTAACCCGACTTCGGTCATGGTAAATGCTGATGGCGAATATGTTGTCGCTCAGCCTGATCAGGCCTCATGGGAGTCTTACCAGAAGAAGGCTGCAACCAATTCAAAGGCTGCAGCACCAGTTGGTAGTAAGGAGTTGCAGGATAAAGGAATCGAGTGTCTAATCTGTCATAAACTTATGCGTGATGCATCAAAGACCCCGTGCTGCGCGAAAGTGTACTGCGAAGACTGTATTCACACTACATTGTTGGAGACCGACTTTGTCTGTCCGAATTGTGATGCAAAGGAAATTCTTCTGGATGCTATTGTGCCCGATGAAGATATCAGAAAGAAGGTAGAGGAATACCTAAAGGAAAAGGATGCCAAGGAAAAGGACCTAAAAGAGAGAGAGAAATCCAAGAGCCCTTCTGTATCATCCTCTGCTGGTAAAGCAAAGGAACCTGGTGCCTCTCAACGTGTCGACGGGACACCCTCTGCCGCGCCCTCCAATGGGAGAGTGCCCGCGTCTGTTCATGGTTCTATGGCTGGAAACTTTGGTCCTAACCTGAGAAAGAGACAGGCAGAAGAAGAGTTCGAGCCTAGAATCCCCCGCGGCCCGGCGGCCATGAGAAATAATAACTCCCAATTTCAGCAGCCACCGCCCCATCCAATGCAGCCCCTTCAACAGCAGAATGGTGGATATAATAACAATGGCCGAATGTTTAACCCCCAACAGGCTTTCCATCACCAGTTCCCAAATCAAAACACTCATCAACCAACTCCTACACCCCCGCATCAGTTCCAGGCCTTCAACAACCAGTACCCCAGCGGCATGAACGGCATGGATAACATGAACGCTATGAACGGCAACTACTATCCTCAGAATGGTCACTATGCTGCCAACGGGATGATGGGGATGGGCGGAATGGGTATGAATGGCATGATGGGCGGTGGCATGGGCGGTGGTATGGGTAATGGTATGAGTAATGGCATGGGTAATGGCATGGGTGGCGGTGCTATGGGCGGCGGCGGTATGGGTGGGATGGGCCCTCACAACCCATACCATATGGGGATGAACGGTGGTGGCAGCGGGACCACCATGAATGTTAATAACGGACATGGCGGAAATCCAATGATCAACCCGTCCTTCGCCCAACAGTTCCAGCATCAGCACCAGCATCCTCAGGGCGATCCACGCGCCGCTAAGTTTGGATACTTTCCCAACCAACAGAAGACTATCTTCAGTGAGCCCTTTCCAAGCGAAGAGGACAGCCCCTACATGAGGAAACCAGTCAACCCGCACAGACATTCACGACCTAAACGCATCCGCCCTTCAGACTTCAAGGCCCTTGGGGAATAGTTGGGAAAGCCCGGATAGAAAAAAAGTGGAGCCATAGCACTCCTTTGTATAGGACGGCAACCATCCGTTTGTATAAAAACCACCCCACCCACTAATGGGGCTAAAATACCCCGTCCATGTACTCTTTTCTTGTTCCTTTCCTTTCTTTTTCTTTTTCTCTTCCTTATGCTCGACCCTCTCCTTTATCTGTACGACTTACGAAAGCCGATTTCACGAACATTGTGAGAGCCCCGGAGGAACGGGAGCATACATTCTCTTTTACAAAAACACTCTCGAGGCTTCTTCATGGGTTCTAGCAATAACGAGCAATGAGGCCGTGACGGAGATGCGTCATGTTTTTGGCGGGGCGAGCGGTTTGGCCGGATGGCCTAGTGGGTCGGGAATCGGCTAAATGGGTTTTCTGGTGTTGTTTAAGGGCGTGGAAATCTGGAGTACGGCGTGCTGGCTTTTCTCTTTTCTTCTTCCACTTCTTTCCTCCTTCATCTCGATCATCCTCATCAACATTTTCGGTCCAAAAAAATTATCCTTTCTTTTACTCGGTCTTTTTTTTTGTCGCGTTTTAAACTTTGCCGGTGGAAAATAAATGGAATTCTTACTTTTTTATTTATTTTTCTCCCTTTTCTCCTCTTAATTCCCCCGTTTCCTCTTTTGGGAGGGATGATCGACTTTACAGTCTTCCGTTTGTTTTCTTTACTGTTTTCCAGCTTCGACTTCAGGGGCTTACCTCTGGAGGCATGTATAATTTTGAGAGAAATTTAAACTGTTTAACATTATTTCGCGTGTTTTTGCTATCGTTTCATCCCCACGAAGTTTAGCTAATCGCGCGCTGTAATGATTTCACAACTGCCGAGCGATGAGCTGAGCCTTCTCCCGTTCATGCACCATCACTCGCAATGCGAGCTCTCCACGTAATTTATTTGTTTCTTTTTTACACTGTATGCAAACGTGCCACACTCCGCCTATTATTGATTTTAATATTATAAAAAGTGTATAATATTATACATAAAAATAAAAATAAAAAGTGAGAAAATTCACCCAAACCCGGTGCTCGCGTCTACTCCAACATTTGGAGGGGAGGGAGAGTAGGCGTTCTTGATAAAATTTAATAAGCAGATAAACCAAATTTTTAGGGGGTGTTTGGCTGCGTGATTACGATTTGAAAATCGTGATTTGAGATCACGTCTTAGCAACCATAACTAAGATTATTATTATACTAGCAAATCTAAGCAAGCACAAGACTAATAGTAGTGATAACTGGAGTTAAAGTTGCCAAGACCTGATCTAATCACGCAGCCAGACACCCCCTAAGAATAAATAAATAGCCTGTGGTGAGAGTTTCTTTTCGCGATCATACGTGCTATTGTAGCAGAAGGGGGTGATTACTCTTCCGTCGCACAATAGGTTACCTGTAAGTTACAGTATTGTATTCATCAGGGTAAGTTAATGTGCTGCGAGTGACGATCCGTGAATCTACTATTCTTAATTGGTCTTGTTTCCCGGATACTTTTCTTTTTGAAATCGGTGGGTATGATTCTCCCGGGGTTTTTTTTTTTTTTTTTTGAAAGGTGGTAGGTTTGGGAAACTATCATACTTCTGTCGATTCCCGTATTATTGTGATAATATCATACAAATATCTGTAGAGATGACGACTTTAAGTTACGGAGCAAGTACATAATATGATACATAAAAGTGGGTCGCTCTTCTCTCACACTTGGAGCCACACTGTCACGCCAGTCACTTCACTTCACTTCGTCCACCGTTAAAACAGTGATATAATCGGTCAGTGGCACTCGTTTCGGAACCGATCAAAAATCTTAGCTCAAGCTCGCTCATACTAGAACCCAACGTAGCCATCATAACCTTCACACAACCTCCCCTCTCTCTAATCTTATGTAAGGTAGGAGGAAAGATTACTGCAAAGAATCCCTCATAGCCTTCAAGAATGTCCTCCCCCCCGCGTCCACATTATTACAAGCGCGCGTAGCATCCCACACCGCGACACCGCCAAAGCTCGAGCTCTTCTTGATCTGGCTGACATAGCCAGTCATTTCGGAGTGGGTAGCGTACCCCGCTCCCGTGTTTGGCGCACCGAGGAAGCCCGCGAATATCTTCGTTCCGATGGCGCTGTTTGCAGCGATCTCCTTGGACCAGGTACCGAAGGAAGAGACGAGGCCGGTGGTCGCGCAGTAGTTGTTGTAGAATTGGATGAAAAGGTAGTCGACGAGATAGACTGCCTCCCCGATAGAGGCGTCGGGGTACGCGCATTGGGGGGCGGCAGAGATGTAGTACTTTTTGGAAGCGGAGGCGTATTTACTGCGGAGCTCGGAGATGAATTTTGGCCAGCCGTTGGGGTTCCCGTTTTCGTTGTCTGAGTTTGTGATGGTTAATTGGGATTCTCTATTAGATGGTGAGGGGGGGGGAGAGAATATACCAATGTCGAAGCCGTCGATCTTAGCATTACCAAATGGTCTCATGGACTCTAGTCCGGTGCCCTCACCAAAGAGCTTCCACAGACTATCCGCATACTCAATTGCTGCAGCATCATTATCCAACGTTTGATCCCCCGTAGAGCCCTGCAAGGCCATGAACACCAACTTCCCCTGTGCCTGGCACTTAGTGATCGCGGTGCCAAACTCAGGACAGCGAACCAAGTCCGTTCCATCAATTGGGTCCCCGCAGTACCCAGCAAGGTTCAGCCCGGGAAGTCCCCCTTTACCCTTAATGATGTCGACAAACGCAAGCACGATGATGTCCACAGACTCATCGGCGCAGAACTCCGCGAGGGAATCGGTGCTCTGCGAGCGGGTCTGGCCAAAGTATGCTACTGTCTTCGCGGCTACTGTAGTGTCTTGTACATACTCGACTTTGCAGGCCGGAACCGCAGCTGCGTGGACGGGGTTCAGGAGCGTTGAGGCGAGGCAGAGAACGGAGGTAAGAATTAAAGAAAACATCCTGTGTTCCTACAAAATCTCTAAGAATACGAAAGAGTTATGCAGAAGATATAATTATAGCAGAAATGAATGGCAGTAGTATTTGACTACTTCAAAGGAATGTTAGCGCAGAGGCCGTAAAGAGAAGCGATTCTGGCTAGCCAGTTGGCTCGTCGAAAGTGAGTAAACTGTCTAAGGGATCTCACCCCATACTTATATTGTCTGAGTTCCTAGAAATGAGAGAAAATCAGAGCCCAAGTGCCAGTACCGCATTAGGCCTTCACACCGCACCAAGATAAAAGTTTTAGTTTATGGGTGCTTAGAAGGATGTGATCGAAATTGGTCCGTGGGCCATGGGCATGGATTCCTTTTTTTCCTTCTTCTTCTATCCCCCTTTAAGTCTTATTCCTTTCCAAGAGGGAATTAGCCTGGATGTTGTAGTTTTCGTGGCACTCCTAGCCCAATGGGTATGGAGATAAGTTGCTTTTCCTCCCGCAGTCAGTGAGCCCTCATGATCCAACCTGGAATCTGGCAAGCAGAGTAATAGGACCACAGGCGCCGTGCTTAATCCTCCCCAAGTACGAGCAGGATGCGGGTGTCGATATATCAGCTACACTTTTCCCACTCTCTCCATTCCCCACTGTGCACCTTGCTAGCCAGTCGATGCTAGCAAATTTTGGGGGGACGCCGCGACATTGATTCTAGCACTCTACAGTCAAATTCCATTCTCAAAACCTCATAAAAGACTCAGCAAAATCGGAATCAGAATAAACTCCACTAGCGTGACAAGGAGACCAACTGTGTATCTGCACTAACCTAACTCCTCCTCAAGCTCAACCGGCGGATAGTCAGAAACATTCCAACCCAGCAGGAAGCAGCCCCATAGGACATTTAATAGGAATACGGATATTCGGCAAACTAGTCCCAAAAAGCACCACCCAAGCATTAGTACCCCTTAGCCAATGCCCCGGGTACTAGAGTAGTAGCAAATAAGGTGCCGTACTAATACTCTATATATTTCCCCCCTCCTTCTGAGAACCTATTACAAGTACCAGGAGAGCCAAAGTCACATACCTTGCAACCACCTTTCTCACTCTGACTGCGCCCTATCCAAAGGCGTTAGCAAGATCCAATCTAACCAACTTAAGGTAGAGCTAATCCCTGCGCCCCTAGTTCGGCTAAGTTTTTGGGGACATCTGAGCAAGTCAGAACGATGGGATCTGGAAATTCGCTCCATCAAAGACTCTTCTAATACTTTCACCACTATTTCTTGTCATCCTCCCCCCTACGGCCTAGTGTCAAGGAGCGAATCGCTAGTGTCATATAATTGAAGTAAAATTTGAGTGAAGTATTCACCATGCTGTTGAGCTTTTGCACAGTATTACCCACCGGAGCTTCTCCGTCAACTGCACTACTGCGGGGCTAAAAACTTGTGTACAATACGTACCGTACTAGTACAGTACTGTAAAGTCTATAGTTTTTTTTGCCCAACTAGTTCGGAGAGAAAGCCTTACTGTAATCAAGAAAGCCCCTTGGGTTCAAATTGATTATGCGAGAGTTTTCCTATCGTTTTCCTTTCGTTTTCCTAGCTCTATGCGCAGACTAACTCCCATCACCATTCGAACTAACAGACGAGGCTTTGCCTCTATTAGCTCCTCGAGTGATCCGCCATGACATTGTTACAGGGACCCGCAATGAACCCCGTACCGGGATCTTAGCAGTAACTTTCCAAGATTCATTTTTTCCTTTCTCAAACATTCTTCACCCCGGAAACCCGCAAGACATACCATGCAGATCAAGAGGCTTTCTTTGTAAGAACATCGTAAGACTGAGGTCTAATCTGATTTTCGGGGTAAGGAATAATGCATCCACTCCTAGGCTTAGGGGCCACGACAACTTACAGCGCCAAGCTCGGTATGATCCAAGTCATATTATACCGAGTCGGCCTTACATCCGGCGATCCCCTCCGCTACCGGGAAATTTGCTAGAATTGGCCCCTGCGAGCGAAGACGTTTCAGAAAGTAACATGAGGGCTTTTACGCAAATATCGAGAGCGGGGGCAATTTGGCCCTTGAACAGAAATGGAATTCACTCTTGCATCGTCGGAATAGAGTCGTGATACTGTAATCCCAAATCTATCCGTTTATTTTATCCTCTAAGTGAGGTCGGAGTAGGGTATCGAGTAGTATCTAGTATATATCAAGTAGAGATACCATCCTATGAGCAAAACTAAAGATGCAGGTACCCACTAACAACCTGTCCCGCCACTAGATCTAATTGCAAACTGCCCCCCTAAGCAATCAACTCCCCCTCATGGGTAGTCCCTTCCCACAGTCCGAACAACGAACGCCCTCTCCATACGTCTAATCTGGTTTTTGAACTCCTCTACCTCTTTGTAACAATCTAACGGTGTGCGGTCACTATCACACTCTGTTAGCCTACTATCCCCACCCCTATCCCCTCCGCCGTCTCTCCCCTTCCATTCCCTCATCTCATCTTCCACAACAATCCCCGCAGCCCTACCCTTCCGACTAGAAAGTTCAACTCACTTCAATCTCAAGCACTTGACAACCTCCCTCCTTGCCCTCTCCACCTCGCCATCAATTTTGCCCATCCTAGGCATGTGCTCTAACCTCTCCTTCAGCGCGTCAATTTCGGCCTGCACCTGCTTCCTCCCCAACCCTTTCGTATCCCCATTCTTATCGGTCTCGGAGAGCTTACTCTCCAGATCAACCAGAATCTGAGACTCCCGCGATTGCAAACGCTGCAGCTCACTCTCGACACGGGATTGGATCTGTATTTCTAACGACTTTTCGCGGGTACTGTCTGTCTGGTTATCCATTCCCGGGTAGGAATTGCGTTAGTTCCTCGCGGAATACTTTTATTCAGGGGTGATGTGCGTAAGGCAAGACAGGAGGGAAAAGAAAAACCTCGCTGGAGGATTGCAGCGATTCGACGAGGTCGTTGGAGAAACGCACCGGAGTTTCGCTCCTATTGGGTGATTTTGAATTAGCCATTCTCTCTTAGTTATTTATTTCCAATTCCCTTCACTGAAGAGGATTGTGGAGGAGTGAATTCTGTGTTTTACCCATCGAAAACATGCTCGGCCGGTTTGCTGTTGCCGGAACCCATTGTAGCGGCAGTGGTTGAAATGACGTTCAACCTCGGTCGTCGTGAAAGTATGGATTAAGTTATCGGTAAACTTTTTTAGAGATCTGGAAATTTCGTGGGATGAGATGTTCTATTAGGAGAGGTAAATTTAAGCCTGGGGACTCGGGTTGAGGCAACTTAATTTAATAGGCTCAACGAAAAGGCAGGGCAATCCTACCTGCGACTTTTCTATCATACCTCCCGCCCAGACCTGTGGAAACTAAACAGTGCAGTTCTTTGTCACCCTCCCACCTTCCCTTCTATCAGTCGTTACTTACACTTCTCACACCCCAACCACGACCCTACTGCAAACACCTTCCACCACTAAAACATGGATCCCGAAAGAGAAAGCTCGCGCCTTTGGCGTGCCTGGAGAACTGTTCATGAAATGGCTAGAGATAGAGTATGCCTCCCCCCTCTCTCTACCCACTGGAGCCGCGACAGCACGAACGAGTGAGCCAAGATAACACAGCTACTAACTGCCCAGGGATACGAAATCTCAGAAGAAGAAATCACGATAACCCTCGAAGAGTTCCGCCACCAATACTGCGATGGCGATGGCCGTCCAATGTAGCCTTTCCCGCCCGTAGCAATCGTACAGAAAAAACGCTAACTTCCCTGATAGCCGCAAAAGCCTCACCTTCAAGGCCAACCCCAGCCCCGACATGATCAAACAGCACACTCCAGCCCCCAACCAGCCGGCTACCGTCGGCACCCTCTGGGTGGAATTCAACGCAGAAAGTAACATTGGAATCAAGCACATGCGCACCTTCGCACATACCATCAACAGCGAGAACTTCCATACGGGCATCTTCATCTGCTCGAGCCACCCCACTCCCGCTGCCATGAAGATCGTCCCCACCGTGCTGCCGAGCGTTATCGAGGTCTTTTTGGAGAGCGACTTGTTGGTCAACATTACCAAGCATGAGTTGGTACCCAAGCATCTCCTCCTTAGCAGGGAGGAGAAGAAGAAGTTGCTCGAGAGGTATAGGCTCAAGGAGAGTCAGTTACCGAGGATCCAGGGGGCGGATCCGGTCGCTAGGTATTATGGGCTTAAGAGGGGGCACGTGGTTAAGATTGTTAGGAAGAGTGAGACTAGTGGGCGCTATGCTAGTTATCGTCTTTGCATGTAAAACTGGGGATTTGAGGGGTGAACGAAAGTGTACGAAAAGTGGGATCGGCGTTGTGTCATTTTTAAACTCTACAGTAATGAGGGTACACCTCTGGTTGAATTTGTACTTGCGGCCTGTAATAGCATCAGGCAAACAATCTCTTACAAGCAGAGCTGCATAGACACCCCTGAGACAATTGTTTTGAGGAAAAAGGAAAGGGGAGGGAGCTAAAAAAATAAAAATAAAAAGAAGGAAAGAAAGCAAACTCCCTGAATTTTTTGGTAATCTATGCTTGCCAGATGTAAGTACACTCAACTCCCACCGGTGCCTAACCCAAATGACCTAAGAAAATCCCCAAGTTTAAAGCCCAAACACCGGTGCAGCAACTTTATCCCAATTCTCATCCCAGCGATTCTCGGTCTCTTCCAGAGCCCCCTCCCTTAACTTCTCCAGCCGTTGTGATGCAGGATTGAACAAGTTCTGCTTCCATTAGCAACTGTCATGACCAAAAGAGAAAGTGCGACTTACAACAAGCGCATCTCCCAATTCCTCCCCAGTCTTGAACACAATTCCATTAACCCCATCCTTCACAAGCTCACTAATAGCCAAGTATTCGAATGCTGCAACGGGAACCCCCGCACCAAACAAGTCAACCACCTTCATCGGAAGATCAACTCCAGACGTGCTAGTATGCAAACTAACGCCCAAATCCGCACATCCAACCATCTTGGGATAATCTTCGGACTCAAGCCATACACTCTCAATAGTAACGTGCTGGAATTCGAGTGTCTCTACACGAGCCATATACCCGTCACGAAGTTGTCCCTTTCCAGTAATGACTGCAAGAATTGAAGGAGCAGAGCCGCGCTTTAGGAAATTGGCTCCGGATGCCCATCGGTCGTAAATTAGTAGAGCTCCGAGGAGGTGACTGAAGTCTTCATCTGGAGTCCAAGAGGTGCTGGAGATTAAGAGGCGGGTTGAGCCTGAGGCGATTGCAGATGCATGTCGGGTTGTTGCCGGGTGCGATTCCAGGAACTTACTGCGCTCTTCGGGTGAGAGTGGAGTGAAGTGGGTTGGTGGTCTATCGTACAAGGTTTTGATGGGAGTTCTGGGGCCGTCAGCTCAGCTCTCTTTTCCATTTTTTCCAGAATTTAGTCAGAGACAGGGGGGAGGTAATACTTGACTCCCCAATCGTTCTTCAGAGTCAGACCCATAAGATCTGTTACCGTAAAGTTCGCATATGCGCCCCTTCCGATAAACATCTCGTAAATTTTGCAAAAGTAGACTATCGGGTGCTCCTTGAGCTTGAGCTGTAAGACACTCCAACCGAAGTTATGCCAGTCAATCACAATTTTCATCCCCCGCAGAGCTCCGACAAGTTTTGTTACAGCTAGCGTAGGTATTGCTGGTGGGTTCTGGAGCAGAATGTATCCAGCTGATGGTGGGATGATGTAGCAGAGCAAGTAAAGCATAGACGTAAGTTGGAAAAGGGCCTTCAAAGGAGCAAACAAAATGAACCGAATTGGGGTATCAGTTCTGAGGAATCCTGGAGGCGGGGGCAACGGGCACGTTTTGATATTCGGATTATCTACGAGCTCTGGTCTCGGAGAAGATTCTAAGCTCTTTTTTAGCACACAGTGGATAGCTTCGGACGAAAGCTTAAAATACCATCGTATCCAACTAAGTCCACCAGTCCACCTTTCCGCGCAATTGATAAAGCATGATATTGCATGCGAGGACTCCGTCCAATATCCCCGAGCACTACAACCACAACTCGTGGTTTCTCGTCTTTCTTCGGTGGAACATGCCTGCTCGGTAAGCACAGCAGGAACAAGGAAAACGAAAGCGAAACAAAAAGTAAAGGAGTTCCCCAAAACTCAAGAGAATCCATCATGTCTCCCATTTCGTATGATGCTTTTTTTTCCTTCGGGGGAGGAAGGGTTGAGGTGAGGGGAATTGGGTTTATTGAAGGACGGCTGGTGAGTTGGCTGTCATGCGGTTGGAGTTCAGGGCTGATCGTCCTTATTTCCCACCCACCGTAGCCTGTGCGGCTCAACCGCTTAAGCCATCCTTACACATATGATAAAGCTTGGCTATATGGCTGGGGATTTTAATTTGGAAGTTTGGATTTGGATTTGTTACATTGTACGGGGCGCAATTGATGCTAATTTATCTATGTATCATGATTTATTGGGAGGCATGAGGCTTTTTACGAGAGGTTTGTGAAGGTTTTGCTTCGTTTAAAGAGTTTCGGGGGTTAGACACGAGTTGTCACTCGGAAATACATGTAGCAACCATTTCTGCACAGGCTCAAAGGCCACGGCGATGATAGGCTGACTGGTCCCTTGGCCAAAGTGTGCCGTGTGATATAATTTCTAATATTTTGACCACTGATCGAAACCTCCTCTAGTCATTGCGATTGGAACGCGTATATTACACCCAATGCCGGTAGATCGAGTAGTTGTGATACTAAAAGTTGCCTTGCTCAGTATGGTAGACTAGAGCGTGATTCTTCGCCGGGCCATCGGTTACAGCGGATGTAATACAATGCGAAGATTGGATACGAAGGCCACGGGGGAGACGATGCCTCCGCCCATGGAATCAACAGAGCCCAGCAGCGCCCTTTTAGTTTCTTCGCCCTTCCGCCCGCTCAAATGATACCCATCCCGTATCGTGTCCGTGATCGGTTTTGATTCCCCTGCTGTGACGGAGATGCTAATTGGAGCCTGTCACCTACCGATACCGTGCCCAGGTAATGCAATGGTATGGTACCGGCACATTACCAATACTCAAGTCGCTGAATTGAAGTTGCTCCCATTTCGGTGGTGACGGACTGGAGAAGACGCACATTAACCCGGCGGCATGAGTACCGGTACCATTGTGCGGTCTATCTGCCATCGTGCTAGAGGGGCGGCAAGCACCGGCATTCGACTACTAGCAGGGTGAATGGTGGTTGTAGAAATCTTTTTATCGTGCGAACTAAAAGCACAGTTAGCTTCGTGCAGAGGCGATGTAGCATTATGCTCATACAAGTAGGAAATTGAGAACCTTGAAACTTCCTCTTTGTGACCAATAGTTTGTTATTTGCCCTCCTACTGTAGTTCTTTGCGTAGGTTGGGGTTGCTGACTACCGGTATGTCGGTAGTCCCTACCCTTGCCCTACCTAGTTTTCTAACTACGGTAGGTAAAATCCTCCCGCAGAACCTGAAAGGAATTATACACCTAGGTTTCTTTTGAGAGATAGTGTGCACGATGGGGTAGAATCTGGCTTTTGGGTTCGACATGCTTTTTGGTGTAAGTGGCAGGGCTTAGTCTAGGTTCCGACGATTGTATGATACCTCGGTTGGGAAAGGTTACCGCTCGATTTTGCTATCCTCGGAGAGCAATTTTTCCCTACTCCAACCAAGAAACATCCATCCTCAGACATCATCAACATACGGATGAGGTTCACGACAACAATACTCGAGTAGAGCAAAGATAGTAGATCAATAGGAGAGAGGGGATGGTATTGGGGTGGTTAGGGCTTATGGGGCGTAGGCAATATTGGGATCGTTTTTTTTATGTTTCGCTCTGGGTTGTTTGTGATCGGTTCAGTTTTCCCGTTTGTAATGGAGATTGACTCGTTGGAGTTTCGTGCCTCATCAAGTGATTGTTGTGACTAAGGTGGATGGGGTTTTTGTGGCAGGGTAATACCGGCGATCACATCTTATCACTCAGCCTCAAGAAAAAAAAGTTAGCCAACAACAGAGCCTCACCACCGCCCCTCCTCCGTTCGACGATAACGACGGCAATAGCCACGATAGAACTTCACAAATTGGGTATTTCCATAGCTACTCACCAAGGAAATCTTCAATCATAATGGCGCTGAACAAACGCCAGCGCAAAATAGCCGATTCAATCGCGCAGAATCCACCCGCACCCCCCACTCATTCGCGGATTCTTGCGCCTTTCCGGGTATGCTTCGGTCTTTGTCTATATTTATTTAGGTGGGCAGAATGGTCTTTACTGATGGCTTACTATGGGTTACTATAGGCAATTGGCCACATAGCGTCTACCTCTGTGCCCCCAACACCGTTTTCTATCTTACCACTGGGGAAGACATTCCAGCTTACTACTGCCCTCTCGAATACTATACAAACCTATGACGTTCGGCGATTAAACCTTGTATTCGCCTCATCACCGCCTACCCCCGGGACTATCCGTCGAATCACTGCGCATCGGGATGTGGTGTATGTCGCCTTTGAAGATCCGCTAGTCAAAGTTTGGGTCTTTAAGAGGGGAAAAAAGATCGCTGAATTGGGCGTTGCGGGCGAAGGGAGGAAGAAGGTCATCGAATGGCGGGACTTGGTGATTTTCGGTGATTGGGTTGTGGGCGTCTTGGACTGGGGGATGGTTGTCTGGAAGAGGGAAACTCGGGAGGTTTATACAGAGATTGAGATGGACAGTCGTGGTGAGGTTACGGCTGCAGTGCATCCAAGTACCTATTTGAATAAAATTGTAATTGCGAGGATGGGTGGGGTGCTTGAGATCTGGAATGTGAAGACTGGGTGCGAATTGGTCCTTTTCCTCCGTCTTGAAGTGTTCTTTGCTAATATTTGTGATTTCTAGCAAGAGGATTTATACCGTCCTGCCGCCGGTTGCTTCTACAGGGGAAGAACCATTGGAAATCACAACCTTGGTCCAATCCCCGGTTATCTCTGTGCTTGGTATTGGATTTTCGACGGGTGAGGTTCATCTTCACAATATACAAACCGATCAACCTCTGTTTACGCTAGGCGGTTCCGCTGGTGACATTATTGCTGCTACTTCTCGTGGCCAGAAACGAGTTACGAGTGTCTCGTTCTGCACTGATCCGGCAGTCGGTGCGGAAAAATCAAGAGTGGCAACTGATTCTGGAGGCAACATGCTTGTGGTTGGGCACCATGATGGCGATATCACGCTGTGGAACTTGAAAAAACGTAGGATTTCATCAATTATGCGGAATGCTCATGACGGACCTTCCGGCGGGGGTGTTATTGTTGGATGGCTGGCAGGACAGAACGTCTTAATTACGAGCGGTGGTGACAATAGTATAAAGGTATTTTCTAATCCTCTTTATTTCAACTAGCGGGCGTTTGTTTGTGCTCACGAATTTTTAGGAATGGATTTTCGATTCACCACATACTACGCTTCCCCGTGTATTACGCTCCCGGTCTGGGCACTCTAAACCAATAACTTCTCTAGCCTTCCTGAATCCTTCCACTTCTCACTTCCTTCTCTCTGGATCACTTGATTCTTCGTTCCGAGCTCATTCCATGAGGAATGACGCACAGTCGTTCGTTTTCTCAGAGAAGGTCGGAAGCAAAAAATCAAGTAAACCCCCACAAAATGGCGAGAGGGGCACACATTGGGCCAATAGGGAGTTTTCTGCATCAAACCCAGTAACCTGTATAGCAACTGTAGCAGGTGAAGATGGTGCCGGAAATGCAGGAAACGCAGCACGGGATCTAGCAGGAATAATAACTGGTCACCAGGGCTCTGAATCCGGAAGACTTTGGAGCTTTGAGAACAAGTCTTTAAGGGGGCGCTGGGCTAAAACAACTGATGGTGGACTCGTCTCGAGTGTAGCTGTGTCATCTTGCGGGACTTTCTGTTTCGTAGGTTCTAGCAATGGCGGGATAGCAATGTATAATATCCAGAGCGGGATTAAAAGACGCCAATTCCCTGAGCCGGTATCAGCCGCCGCGGCGAAGCGTCTGAAAAATAGTACCGGGCCGGCGAAGTTGGGCATGGCTGGTATTGGAAAGCATACGAAAGCGGTTACAGGTATCGCAATCGACTCTCTAAACCGAGTCGTGATTAGTACATCACTAGATGCAAAAGTCAAGTTCTGGGACTTCAATACCGGAATTATCATCCACGAAATAAACTGGGGTAACTCTGGTGCAATCACCAAAGCGAAGCTACACAGGCACTCTGATCTTCTCGCTGTTTCCTGCGATGATCTTTGCATCCGGGTGGTGGATACTGAAACCCGCAAAACTGTGAGAGAGCTTTGGGGTGCGCGAGGAAGGATAAGTGATTTTTGTTTTTCGAACGATGGAAGATGGATCTTTGGCGCTTCGACGGATAGCGTTGTTAGAATATGGGATTTACCCACTGGGCATATGATTGATGGTATTAGGACTAAGAGTATTGTTACTGCTATGGCATTTTCTGGGACTGGAGAATTTCTGGCGACGGCTCATGTGGACAGTGTTGGGATAAACTTATGGTAGAATCTACTCTCCGGCACATGTCTGAAGGCGGAACTAACTGTTGCTGATGTTGAAATAGGACGAATAGGACTTTGTTCAGACACGTTCCAACCAGACATCTTGATGAAAAGGACATAGTAGACATGACCGCTCCGTTAGCCTCTGGAGAAGGCGGTGTCGGTGTTATTGAGGCTGCACTCAATCCTCAGGATGGTGACGGAGAGGATGCCAGCACCGGCACATATACTACGGTAGACCAACTAAGCAACAACATGTTGACAATGTCGCTCGTTCCAAGGACGAGGTGGCAGACATTACTTAATCTCGACGTTATCAAGGTAAATTCTTCCTTCTCTCCTCGCTCCCTGTAGCCTCTAGGAAAACAATCCTAACCTTCCCTCGTAGCAACGAAACAAACCGAAAGAAGCTCCTAAAGCTTCTGAAACAGCTCCTTTCTTCCTCCCCCCACTCGGCGCGAGGTCTGATTCATTCGCGCCCGCTGCTGAAGAAACAACCAATGGCACCAACAGCACCCAACCAATCGACTCCCAATCCCTTGAAGCCGAGCGATCCCGCGTCCTCCGCATGAGTCGGGATAGCGGTGAATCCACCTTCACCCAACTCCTCCGCGAAGCAACAGACCACAATGACCGAGACTACGCCCTCTTCCTCGCCCACCTAAAAACGCTCCCACCTTCGACAGCGGATCTCGAAATCAGGGGTCTGCAAGTGAACGAACTGACACCGTTCGTGCAGGCTATGACGCAACTACTGAGGAGCCGGAGAGACTACGAGCTCGTACAGACTTGGGTTAGCGTGTTCCTTAAGCGCCATTCCGAGTCCGTGATGTGCGAGGAGGATGTTAGGAATGAATTGAGGAAGTGGATGGTCGAACAGAAAAGGGAGGCGGGCAGATTGGCGGAATTGGTGGGATATTGCTCTGGGGTTGCTGGATTTTTGAGGAGTGGGAGGTGATTGTTATTACAGTAGATGGTATGATGATGGCGGAAAAGCTTGTCCTTGTAACCTTTCTTTTTGTATAATATGTGCCTGAGTACCTTTTATATGGAGAAGAAGGGATGGCTGATAGCTTTATATTGTAGAACTTGGTGGCTTTGAAATAAATATTTTAGATTCTAGTTGTGCGTAATTCGTTGTAACGTCAATCCTTTCGCCTGATGACGAATTTCAGGGCTTTTAAGTGTAGACGGTGTTATGATAATAATATTATTATACATGATATTGTGGGAGATCGCGGATTGACGGTTGCAAGAGGGGACGTGGTAATGAGGGCAGGGGAGGTACAGTGCTTGTATCATCCTTTTGCACCGGCAGCCCACGCCCGAGATGAACCCTTGGCGCCAAGCATCTTTGTTTTAAAAAAAGAAAGCAGCTTTTGAGCCGCAACTAAAAACTTTCCTCTTCCGAATTTCTTTCAACATCTGCGCAGTGGCCATCATGGACCAATTAAACAAGACTCACCGTAAGCCAAAGGAAAAGAAGAAATTCACAGGTAAGTTCGATCGCTCGCTCATGGGGTTCAATTGCTAATAATCGTTCAGGGCAGAACCCAAAAGCCTTTGCCTTTGCGAATCCCGGAAAACTTCAGAAGCAGGCAACAAGATCTCACGATGTAGGTTATTTACGAATCCAAGGCGAATTATTCGTAGGGAGGAGGGGGTACAGATAGCTGATGATTTTGGGGAGGGATGGATAGGTCAAAGAAAAGCGACTACATGTCCCCATGGTGGACCGACTCCCGGAGGAGCCACCACCATTAATCGTTGCGGTCGTCGGTCCTCCAGGTGTGGGTAAAACTACCTTAGTAAAGTCATTAGTGAAGCGGTACACAAAGCATACGCTATCCTCGATCCAAGGGCCTATCACCGTCGTCACGAGCAAGAAGCGTCGTCTGACCTTCCTGGAATGCGACAATTCACTCACTTCCATGATTGACATATCGAAGATTGCAGATATTGTCCTGCTGCTGATCGACGGTAACTTTGGTTTTGAGATGGAGACTATGGAGTTCTTGAATGTTATTGCTACACATGGATTGCCGTCTAATATCTTTGGTATCCTTACTCATTTGGACCTGTTCAAGTCACAGTCCGTGCTGCGGACTACGAAGAAGAGACTGAAGCATAGATTTTGGTCAGAGCTGTATCAGGGTGCTAAGCTGTTCTACCTGTCCGGGGTAATTAACGGACGGTATCCTGATAGGGAAATACATAATTTGAGCAGGTTTATCTCTGTTATGAAGAACCCGCGGCCCCTAGTATGGAGGAATTCACATTATTACATGCTGGCTGATAGGATGGTTGATTTGACGGACCCTGTGGCGATAGAAGAGTATCCAAAGGTTGACCGGAAAGTTGCGCTGTATGGATATGTCCGTGGCCTGAATTTTCCAAACGAAGGAGCTCGTGTACATATCCCTGGTGTGGGAGACTTGTCGGTCTCTAGTGTCGAATCGCTACCAGACCCCTGTCCCACGCCTGCGAGAACTGCTGCGGAAGGGAAAGGCAGGAAGCGGTTAGGCGAGAAGCAGAAGCTTATTTATGCTCCTATGAGTGATGTTGGTGGTGTCTTGGTCGACAAGGATGCTGTATATATCGATGTCCCTTCGCAGAATTTTGAGGAAGGAGCGGAGGGACAGGGAGTGGGAGAGAGATTGGTTATTGGATTGCAAAGGGGCAAGAGAAGGGAGGCAGATGGCGTTAGACTTTTCACAGGCGGTGAGGTACTTAAGCAAGTTCGAGATGATGACGAGGAGGGTGGAAATGTTGGCCGAAAACATAAGAGAAGTGTCAGAACCTTAGAACCAAGCAAAGACGGCACGGAGGTGGAAGGCTATGGTGCCGAAAGTGAGAATGAGGAGATGGGCTTTGGGGACTTTGCATCTGGGGACGAGGACGAAGGTGCGAGTGACGATGAGAGTATCACATCAGAATCGTTTCAGCTCGGAAAAGCTCTACGAGGGGATCAGGATGAAGAGGGTGCCGAAGACGACATCACTTTTGCCGAAAGCGACTCGGATCTCGGATCAGTCTCGGAGGTTTCGGATCAGGAATTCGACGAGGACGATCTTCCATCCGACGAGGATGAAGATGATGAAGATATCCCCCGTTGGAAGCAGGACCTTTCAGCCAACGCAAAACAATTATGGATGAGGTCACATCGTACAGTCAACCTCAGTAAACTAATATACGACGAATCCCTTACTCCTACTGAGGTTATTCAAAAATGGCGAGGCGAGCACCAGTCAAAGTCACAGGAGAAGTCTAAAAACACCAGTGACGGGAGCGACAGCGAGGAAGATTTCTTCAAGAAGGTTGAGGAGGAGGATGGCGAGGATGATAGCAAGTCTTCTACTAAGAAGATTGCAGATCGGAGTTTGCCAGTTTACGATATGGAGAAACTAGAAAGCTATTGGAGCGAGGAGTCCGCACTGGAGGATCTAAGAAGACGGTTTATCACTGCGAACCTGCTAGAAGAGAAGGAGAAGGGTGAAAGGGAAGATGGCGAGTCCGCCGATATCGGTGATAGTGATGACGAGGGAGACGGTGCTTTCGAGGATTTAGAGACTGGGGAAGTGCATAGTGGGAGCCCAGGTGAGAAGGATGGGGGTGGGGGGGGGCAGAATGAGAGTAAAGGAGATGACGAGGAGACTCCCCTAGAGAAAGAGCGTGAGAAGAACGCCCGAAAGAAGGAGGAGCTCAGGCTTCGATTCGAAGAGGAGGACCGGGAAGGTATTAATAACGATAAGACAGGCGATGGCAAAGATGCAGAATTCGGGGAAGATGATTGGTACGATGCTCAAAAGGCGAAATTCGCGAAGCAACTAGCAGTCAACAAAGCTGAGTTTGAGCAATTGGACGATGCCATTCGAGTTAAGGTTGAAGGCCACAGAGCTGGAACATATGCCCGAGTCGTCCTTCCAAACGTCCCATATGAGTTTGTCGCTCATTTTGACCCAAAGTACCCCGTACTTGTTGGTGGCCTCACTGCCACTGAAGATCGCTTCGGCTTTCTGCAGGTCCGAATTAAACGACACAGATGGCACAAAAAGATCCTCAAAACCAACGATCCATTAATCTTCTCTCTGGGCTGGCGCCGATTTCAAAGCATCCCCATCTACTCAACCTCCGACTCCCGAACCCGGAACCGAATGCTAAAGTATACCCCAGAGCACATGCACTGTTTTGGCACCTTCTATGGTCCGCTAATCGCTCCAAACACTGGTTTTTGTGCCGTCCAGTCTCTCTCCTCCAAAAATCCTGGCTTCCGCGTCTCCGCAACTGGCGTCGTCCTATCCGTCGACCAGTCCACCGAGATTGTCAAAAAGCTAAGACTAACTGGTACGCCTTACAAGATTTTTAAAAACACCGCTTTCATAAAAGACATGTTCAACTCCTCCCTTGAAGTTGCCAAGTTCGAGGGTGCTAGTATACGAACGGTATCGGGAGTCCGGGGTCAGATCAAGCGAGCCCTAGCAAACGCAAAGCAAGAGGGGCACTTCCGCGCAACCTTTGAAGACAAGGTCCTTATGAGTGATATCATCTTCCTCAGAGCGTGGTACCCAATCAAGCCGCGAAAGTTTTACAACCCCGTAACAAACCTCCTAAAAGATACTGCCCTCCCGGACGCTCCAGCCTGGGACGGAATGCGCACAACCGGCGAGGTCCGCCACGAGCTCAGCATCAAAACCCCCACTATCGCCGATTCGACATACAAACCTGTCCAACGCTCCACCCGCCGTTTCAATCCACTACGAGTGCCAAAAGCTATACAAAAAGATCTCCCCTTCGCTTCCCAAATCCACCAGATGAAGCCGAGGAAGAGGACTACTTATTTAGCCTCTCGCGCGGTAGTAGTGAGTAGCGAAGAGAGGAAGGCTCGGGATCTTATGCACAAGATTGCCACATTGAAGAAGGAGAAAGAAGCGAAGAGGCACGTGGCGAAAGAGAAGAAGAGAGAGGTGTACAGGAAAAAGGTGGCTGAGAATATGGAGATGAAGGCTGCGAGGGAGAAGAAGGAGCGGGACGAGTATTGGGCGAAGGAGGGGAGGAAGAGGAGGAACAGCGAGGGTGCTGGGGGTGGCGGGAAGGGAAAGAGGAGAAGGGGTGGAGACGATTAGATGGGCTGTATGTGTGCATGTACGATATTGGCTGTGGTGGGAGATTGACGAAAAGTTGGCTGGTCTATAGTTTGGTAATTTTCCCCTTTACGAAGGCTTTGGTATGATATCATACAAAAAATTGAGAGGCGACATCATCCAAAATCACTCGCCCGGCCATGCTGTCAACTGTTGAAAGTAATGGAAACGAAGGTAATGATCGGCGAGGAGGGTTTTACGCAACGGAGCGGGGCGGCTCAAGTGAACACACGGAGTTTATATTAAGTGGTTGAGGAGTTCAAGATTTCTTCCCTTGAGTGCGTGGAAAGGAAGTGAAGACTCTGAAGAGGAAAGAACAAGAAGAAAAGCCAAGGCGAGAGAAGGACAACAAAGAAAGAAAGCAAATAGAAGAAAACTCTCAAGGTTTGCGCGTCCCTCGTCGCCGGTGCATACGCGTAACCGCGGCCAAAGAGTGCGGGCATGCAGTATCCTACACTAAGCGCGGCTATTTCCAACACTAACAGCTAAAGCAAAAAAAACAAAAAAACAAAAACAAGCAAGAAAAGCAAAGCTCAGAATAATAATATTATCACATTCAACTAGTGAAAGAAAAGAAACTCGTATCATACCAAAGACCTCGGTGTATGATAGGACATAGCCGAGTACCGAGCATCGCCGCCTCCATCCTCGGGGGATGTGTGGCGTGCTTTACTGAGGCAAGGGGGGAAGGAAGAGACCTTTCGTTGTGCTTTCTCCTACGATATAATGACATACCAAGCCACCCTGCTACGTACCAAACCAATCATACTACAAGACCAAGCACAAGGCGAGAGCAGACAATTCCCATACTCGCAATGTCGAAGCGTTTTTTAAAAAAGACTGCTACTGGTATTGCATACCACTCAGATTCGAGAAAAAGTGCCAAATTTTGGCGGTATGCAATAACAGTCTTTTTTAAAACCGCTTTGACATTGCGAGTACTAGTGCAGTACCTGGTACTCGAGTACAGTAGTCTAAGCCAACACAACTAGTAAAAACCATGTCCCAAAATTTACATAATTTACAGTAGGTTCTCCAGGCACCCAAAACATCACTTTCCTCCTTACCTCTTTAATCTACATTCGCCTGACTACCGGTACTATCTCCGCAGGAGAAAACACCGAATCCATAATGAAGTGCTGAATTAGACTCTAGTCTACTCAACTTCTACAGTACTTGAGCAATAAATAATAAGTAAATAAATAAATAGGCCGGGGAAGCCCCCAGCGAGGCTTGGCAAATATTGGCAAGTAGACTGTGATAGTTTTAGTTGAATAAATGCCAAGCCTCGCTGAGGGACTGCCTCTCAGGGCTCCCCCGGTCCAGCATACGTGTAGAAGAGGGAACCCACCGACGGAGAAAGAATTCCGGCGGCCTCAAACATGAGCTTAAGTTAGGTAATTTAAGTGAGCAATTGGCTACGATATTCGATATTCATTGTCACTGGCGAGCCTCGTCCATTCATCCAACCACCCTCCATCCGTCCGTCCCGCTACTACTTGTACGTTGCTGCATTAGGTAATGAGCTCACGAGATGGATGAAGTGTCAATGCGGCTTCTGGAAGGAAGAAAAGCCCTCAGAATCTGGGGATAGGATATATCATACCGGTAAGTCAGCCTCGTCATTTCGGTATCCGTAGGCGCTCTTGTATTCTAGAAAGAAAAGAAAGAAAGAAGGAGGGTCACGAGGGAGAAGGATGGAAGGATGGAAGAATCTGAGGAATACCGGTGGTCTACCGGTCGGTGAGTTACTTTATAAAAAGGAAGGAGGGAGGAAGGGAGGGAGGGACACACTCCTATTGAGTAATGAGCTCTATAATAGGTTCTGTTCTATTATAATGATAACTAGTAGCGGTAGCTGCCTCCCTAATGTACTGTACCGGTAAGTTAGAGAAATTCCAAAGTCAGTGTTGGGGCGGTTTCATCGGGCGCCTCCTCCCGTCGCTACGCCGTTAGTACTTACTGCAACCGTTTGGAGAGTACGGTAGGGGGTTTGACGTTTTCAATGGCAGATGAAGAATAGACATGCGGTATCTGTGTGGAAAAGGTTGACGTTAGATTAAACCATACTTTGGGTGTTTCTACGTGTAGGCCCTTCATCTCTGCTGCGGACCACCACTGAACGGATACCACATAACATAATCATCTTACAAGGCCAATACAGAGTGATTCTACGTGATACAGAGGGGCCTTTCCCGACCATGTATAGACACCCAGAAATGGGAGCAATACAATTGTTACGACAAGCTACGCATATTCGTACAATCACACCAGGCCTACAGATATTCTTTGGGTCATATTCTCGGGAATAGAGCATGCTGCTAACAGCTCTTTCTATTCATTTTCACTTTACAATTAATTTAAACTTCATTTCCCATCATCCGATCATTGGCATAACGCCTCGTTCACCTCATTCCCCAAACACCACCCCCCACCCCATCCGAGCACCGTAGCCCGTCAAGTAAATTTAAATTTATCGGCAAGGCATTTACCCTGTTCAAAAACAATCAATACGAGCTACGCCAACAGATTCAAAGGGGACTAGAGCCAACTTACGATAGACAAGCCGGCCGTTGTCATTGTAAATTCTATCCAAGTCGATACCCTGCCTTTCACGGAACCCACCATCCCTCGTTTTGGGCCTGCAGGTGAGTTTGCGTCCATCGTTTTCGAGGCGAATGTCCTCAGAGGACTGGCTAAAACCTTGCATGCCCCATCCAAGGAATCCTAGTAGTCATCACATGGTTAGTTCCGTTTGTAAAATCATGCGCTCGTCTGTCTCATTGAGAGTGCTCCAAGAAGTAAGGAGTCGCAGAATAGAGTGGATCGAGGGGAGTGTCTGCAGACCATCTGGGTTGCCAATACAGGTATCAAGATCGATCTCAGAGGTGACCCAGTTACCGTCGGCGTTCTGACATTCAGCACGGAGAGTGTGACCATTCAATACTGGGTTACGCGAACTGTCACGATAAGACATTTTCTCGAGGATTAATATCGGAGAAGCGTAGGGTGTAAAAAGTGAAGTGGTTATTGATTGTTGTTGTTGCTGGTGAGTAGAGTTTGTAGAGAGTTTGCGAGTTGAAGGAAAAAGTCCAGGGGGACTGCTCCTATTTATGTTCTGTAGAGGGGCTCCCAAGTGCCTCGAGTGAATAGATTACCATAGCATAAACGTCCTGGAGCTGACGTACGCTTTCGTGGTGTTAGCTGGCATCCGCCGTGCTGCAGAAGGGAAGAGAACGGTATAATAGGAGCGGGATTTTAGAAGCAGTGCACATCAGTTCCGACGATACTTTCCAATTGGCTGACCAGATAGCCAGTATGACAGCGGTATATGCTTTGGCTTTGACATTGAGAGACTACTCGAGTACTAAGGGCAAAGTTGGCATCACCAGTTAACGGGCCCCTGCGTAAAAGCCACCGACTCATAGGGCATTTGGAGCCCAGTCAGCTATCTTCGGGTAAGAAGTCTGCAGTTCGGCAGCGAATTCCTCGTACCAGCAGATCTACGCTATTATTCTCGAGTGTATCGTCTAGTCTAGTGCCACATCTAGTCCCTAATGGTGGATCTCGATTGAGTACAGTATATCCCAATATCAAATCGATCGAGCCCAACTCTCCAAACTCAACAAAAAAGTATGGATCAGTGTTGCGATTACGCGTTCGACATTGTGACGCAGGTAGACTCTCTAATAAGGCTAATCTCCAAGCTGAGCTTGCACACTGGGTCTATTGGTTTAGATGCTCTAGGGATGCAACTGAGTACTAGCACATACAGTACGGTACACCAATGCCAGTACTGTATGAGATCTTTTCGTAAAAGTTGGATCCACACTGGGGCAAGTCAGGCCAGTCGGTCCGCCAAAAGCACGGCGATTTGGGGCCCCCTTGTCTTCTGGCTGTCTATGCCGCCTAGCGCTCCACCTCGACTTTTGGCAAAGACGCCGGTAATGTATTATACATACCGGTGCCCCTCACCCCACTGCTGCCCAGGAATTGGAGCATCCCCAGGGCACCCAGATTCGTAAGAATTCGTAAGGGCTCGAATGATTGGAACCGAACCTCCCGCCATGAAGTTGGGGTTGTCTAAGCTGGTAACTTAAGGTCCAGTATCATACCTCTTCATTGATTTATTTTCGCCACCATATCCAAGAGAGGGAATTTTGGACCTCTCAGCGCGAGGCTAGATTTCTGACCGCAACATACCGTATGATGCTTCCGGACCTAGCAACCTCATCAGTAATTTAGTTCAGAGATCGCCCAATCTTCCCCGGTGGCCGACCTTCCGAATACTTTTTACTCGAGCATTTTGAAATTTACTTGGTCAATCGGGTTGCGAGAACTACTCACAGTTCGCCGACAGTTGGATGCTAAGGTTGGCAGGGTTTTTTTCATAGGGTAATACCAGTACAGTAGCCCTGTTCCAGAAAGGTTTTGAGAAGTGAAGAATTTTCAACTCGACAGACTAGCCCGGCTTCTAGGACGTGGTATTTAGGGGCTAATTGGTACCGCTTCCGGCAGTCTAGTTGACGGACTGCTAAGATGTTGACACCTTTTCTCTATCGCTTGGCTTCCGCTCAAGAAACTTGGGCTCTTCCGGTCTGGTGTAATGCCACAGGAGAACTGGCCGAGAAATACGCCAATGCTTGTAACTTTTGATGGTTACCGTATCACACTCTCCGTGCCGGCAATTCTACCGGAGCCTCGTGTCTAGCAAATAAAGGAACCAGTGAAAAGTGCAGCAGGAATCGCCGGCCAAAACTCAAAGCAATTGCTACTGTCTCAGAACTATGGTACCAAACTTGTCCGGATAAATCCTTTCTTACAGTGGCCTCGCCCGGGTTGGCATTTCCTTGTTAAACGTGCTGTACTGTACGAGTAAAGTACTGTACCCCACATAATACTCGCACGGCACTCGGATACCAGGAACTTTCCTTGCCTCATCGAACACGACGCCGTCCTCGTAATTGAATGACGTTTGTGAGCACAACTTCTATTGCATAGCGCCAAAATTCAGCATTTTTTGCCCGGATCTCGGATCATGCAATAGTGGTCGTGTTTACAAAGGTCGTTCAATTACTAGCGGGGGTGAACGCCAGATCAATATCGTCCCGCGCATGCCACAAATATAGCAAATTGACCAGTGAGTGATTGTTCTCCAATATGTAGCTAAGCCCATTGATTCTACTAGACTCGCAAAAGGGAGATATTCCGACGATTTTTTATTTGCCAGAAGGGGTATCTAAGGCAGCTTGACCAATACGACGGTGCTCACGGATTAACTCCCTTATCCAGTGGGTGCACACCCACGTCTGTAACTTGGTCCCGACGCCCCTCCCAGTACCTCAAGAACAATACCTATTAACAGCAACGAAGCAGCAAGAGTCCCTCAGATAACTATTTTCGGATATATGTCTCTAGTGACATAGTAAACTTTTATCACGACTTGTTTTACTGAATAGTGGAAAGAGGGGTAATTAAGACGAGAACTTTGCGGACTCGGAGCAGCAGACAAACCCCTTCTGGCAAGTTACCCCACATTGTCGCTAGTTGCCCCACCACAAGAAAAAAAAACGAAAACTCCCTCCTTCCTGCTCCTTCCTTCCTTAACCAATCGACAGTTTCCAGGCCTGCCAAACAAATCATGTCTACCTTTGGATCTCAATTTCGTGTTACTACGTAAGTGCTCCTTTCTTCTTTCTCCTTTCCCCCCTCCGATTTACTCCATAAATTTTCCTATAGAAATCGCTCCGTCTTATAATTTTCACCGGTGATGAGTCCAAGACTAACGCCGCCTCAGTTACGGCGAATCCCACTGCCGCTCGGTCGGCTGTATTATCGACGGTGTCCCTCCGGGGATAGCATTGAGCGAAGCCGATATCCAGACACAGCTCTCTCGTCGTCGTCCTGGCCAATCTGCACTGACTACCCCCCGTAACGAGAAAGATAGCGTGCAGATTCAATCAGGGACCGAATTCGGATATACACTTGGGACACCAATTGGCCTGATAGTGCTGAACCAGGACCAGAGACCTCACGATTATTCAGAGATGGACTTGTACCCAAGACCTAGTCATGCGGATTTCACCTATCTCATGAAGTACGGTGTTAAGGCCAGCTCGGGAGGCGGTAGAAGCAGCGCTAGGGAAACCATTGGTAAGTTATCTTATGAAGGATCCCCCTGGCCGCTCTTCAAGGCTACCGTCAAGTAATCCTTTGTGTAGCTACTAATACGCTTTTTCCCGCAGGTCGCGTTGCCGCCGGTGCCATTGCCGAAAAGTACCTTGGTTTAGCCCATAAGATCGAAATTGTGGCTTTTGTATCAAGTGTCGGACCTATTTATATTCCAGGATCATTAGATCATGCCTCTTCCGAATACATTACCTTCCTTTCGGATCTCACTCGTGAGAAGGTTGACACTTTCCTACCAGTTCGATGTCCCCACACCGAATCCAACGACAAAATGGCCCAGTTGATTGCAGAATATCGTGATAAGAGCGACTCCATCGGAGGAACGGTCACTTGTGTAATCAAGAATGTTCCCGTCGGCCTTGGTGAACCATGTTTCGACAAGCTCGAGGCAAAGCTTGCGCACGCTATGCTCTCAATCCCAGCAACCAAAGGCTTTGAAATTGGCTCGGGATTCAAGGGCACTGAGATCCCGGGATCTATTCACAATGACCCCTTTGCTTCTGCTCCCGGTGCGAATGGAAGATTGGGTACCACGACCAACAACTCAGGCGGTATTCAGGGTGGTATTAGCAACGGAGAGAATATTTACTTTAAGGTTGCTTTTAAGCCACCCGCTACAATTGGTATCGACCAGTCTACCAGCAGATATGACGGCACTTCTGGCGTATTAGCCGCTAAAGGAAGACATGACCCTTGTGTTGTCCCTAGAGCGGTCCCTATTGTAGAGGCTATGGCAGCCTTGGTCATCATGGATGCTGTTCTTATTCAACAGGTTGGCGCTTCCAATCCCCCATTTTCGAGTGCCGGCCTCTAACGTCATTGCAGCAACGCGAGGCATCGAGATCTCTACTCCCACCCATGCCTCAACCAGCTGGCTTGAAAACCACAGCAGTAGTCGACGGCAGTGAAAGAAAGGTCGACCCAGCCAATGTCCCAGAGGCTGAGAGGACCAAGTTAGTCTCTGATCCCAAAGGAGGCCAGATGGTTGGTGGTCAAGGAAAGGTTTTTGGCGATGAGTAATACTACTGTATACTATCTTTTACGTGCGGGCTTTCTTAGGCAGTGGAGCATAGTCGGCATAGATAAAGACTAGATGCTGGACTCTATTCTATTTAATCTCAATGGATCTCGTACTATCGGCATGAGACCGGTACTCTTCTGCAACTCGCCACCGACCTTGTGAGCGCCTTGCATGGTGAGGGAACTCTGTAGCCGGAGTACTTTGCCAAGAGAATATTGTCCATCTTCAACCACTAAAGGATTTTCAACCACAAGTCCAACGAGAATTATAGCTCTATTGGGTGATAGAGCTTGTGATCCTCTACACACTAATAGAGAGAAAATAGAAATAATATTATCATAAGTTTTTATGGAGATATTGGAGTTTAAAGTTTTGGGGGAAGCAAGGAAATGTCCGGGATAGGTTAATTACTGTTAACATTCTTGGCAAGGAATGTTAATTGGAATTTCCCGAGATATTTACCTGTAAATGTCCAGTCTTGGCGAATTAATCTACTGTTAATAAACTATAATTAATGTCCGCCTACAGAGTTCCCTCGCCATACCGTACCTTTGACTCATAGCGCCCCTGGTAAAATAGGGACCAATGCTGCATTCTGCCCTGGGGAGCAGGTCGGATTTCCTATTGGGTGGATAAGTTCGGTAAAATCGCCCAGATGAGTGCTGGCATGTGCCTGTCTAGAGCTCGAAAGCTTGACTTTTCGCACTTTTATTCACCGATGGGCTCTGTGAGCCTGTCGACTGATATTTTCCCCGTAAAGGCCTTTCAAGGGCTCTAGACTTGAAGAAACGAGTCACGGTTCAGAAGGTCTAGAATCGTAGGTCCATGAGCACCTTAGAACGAGTGATGAATTGTGAATCTGGGCATCGCATCAAGCCCTATGACCACAGTGGGAAAACAAGGGGGAAACCAAATCTAATCTGGCGGCTCTGCAGGTAAGTTAGTCATTGTTGGTCGCGTCACTACGCGTTTTCCCAGCTGGAAGCTCCTCCAAATTACTGGCTTTTAACCACAACTGTTTCCTCTCGCTGCATATCTTATCTTGTATCTCAGCAACTACCCTTCATTTCAACGCACCTCTACTACAAAATTTAATAAGAAAAATTCCTCTCCGCTGTTACACCGAGTAACCCTTACCATGCCTTACTTCACGAATACTCCCGGGCCTACTTCCGCCGGATCCACTGCCACTACTAGTGGTCTGGGAGATATTACTGGCGATATAACAATGTCATCACCCCCGGAAGACAGTATCTCTGACTTAGAGTTCTCTACAAAGTCAGATCTTTTGGCAGTTGCTAGCTGGGACAAGAGGGTTCGCATTTACGATGTTTCTCAGACTGGGGTGAATTCTGGTAGAGCAATTTACGCACATGGAGGGCCTGCTCTCAGTGTAGCTTGGTCAAATGTATTAAAATCAAAGCCACTATTTTTTAAATTTTATTTTCAGAGTTGAGACTAACATGTTTCCCAATTTCAGGATGGTGGCAAACTTGTCTCAGGAGGTACTGATAATGCTGCAAGACTGTGGGATGTTACTACAGGCCAAAGCACTCAGGTCGCCGCCCATGATGATCCTATCCGCTCTGTTCGCTGGTTTACCCCGCCAGGAGCTAACGCCCAAATGGTGGTCACAGGATCATGGGATAAAACGATCAAGTACTGGGACCTAAGGCAACAGCAACCCGTTGGCTCGGTAAATTTGCCTGAACGGGTTTATACGATGGATGTTTCTCGGGACTTATTGGTCATAGGGACTGCAGAGAATCATATTCAAGTTATCAACTTAAAAAATCCAGGAACCATTTTCGAATCAAGGACTAGCCCGCTCAAGTGGCAGACTCGCGTAGTTTCCTGTTTCCCGGATGCCTCGGGTTTTGTAGTCGGTAGTATTGAGGGGAGATGCGCTTTTGTCTATCTTGATGCTAAAAACGCTGCGTAAGTTTTTTCCTTCCAAATCATCTTATTATCAACTAGGAATATGCACTAAACCCCCTCCACTATCAGATTGGCGTTCTCATTCAGATGCCACAGGACAGCTAGAACTGGAGGCGGTGGCACCGATGTTTATGGAGTCAATGCCATCTCCTTTCATCCTGTACATGGAACTTTCTCCACCGCCGGCGCTGATGGAACCTTCCACTATTGGGACAAAGATTCCAAAAGCAGAACCAAAGGGTTTCCTCCTGTTGGTGGAACAATCTCCGCTACTGGTTTCAATAGAAATGGCTCGATCTTCGCCTACGCCGTCAGCTACGACTGGAGCAAAGGCCACCAATACAACACTCCAACATACCCGAATAAGATAATGCTGCATAGAGTGGGCGATGAGGAAGCAAAGCGAAAGGTTGCCACGAGATACTAACAAAAAAAAAAAAACTTTCTTCTTGCCATTAACTTTAAGCCACATGTCATGACGCTTGAATAATGTACTAGCTTTTCACTTGGTCTCTTGTTTTCCTTTGCGGGATACCGAGGGTTTCTGCGGTAGGGAATTTGTGCTCTCGAGCATAAGGTTTGGGTACGGGTAGGGCAAAAATAGCGGTAGTTTCAATCGATTGAGCGGTATAAAGCTTATTTTTAAAACCCACCGGTACCTATATTTGAGTTTTTCTATCACATTGTCCTCTACCACATTCGGCTTGAGGCTCGAATTAATCACAGTCTGTGTACTTGCTATTTTCGAATTCTCTAATAATATTGGCGCCTTGGCATCCGGATACTTTTGAAAACAGCCAAATGCAATCTTCAGCCGAATCCCTCGCAGCCCCAAAGCTGCCCCGCCAGAGCTCGAATCAACAACCTTCGACCACTAGCCCACCCTCAGGAGTTACTTTGCAATTGAGTCCCACATATACCGAGCAGCTACCAGACCTTGCAAAAATGACAATAGCTGACTCCCCAAAATGGTAACAATTTGCTGCTTTATTCGAGACTCGAGCGAAGTCTAACATTCTATAGGAAGTACCTGAATCGGATTCTCAGCCGAAAGGGGCCCTTCGCCGATGAGGACTATGACACCGAAATGCAAAAGACATTCTTAGACGATTTCAAAGTCTTGTAGGTTCTATAGATCCGTATTGTTAAATACTTAAGAAGCGAAGCTAATGCTATTATCAATTAGAGTCATGTTTGTACCCTCCAGCAGGAGAACAAACAATTACGCTAACAATAGAACAGTGGAGCAGGAGGTCTAGGCTGTGAAATCCTAAAGAATCTCGCCCTCTCTGGCTTCAAAGATATTCATGTAATAGACATGGACATAATCGACGTCTCGAACCTTAACCGTCAATTTCTCTTCCGAGCCTCCGATGTCGGAAAACCGAAAGCCACGGTAGCAGCCTCTTTCGTAATGTCCCGCGTCAAGGACGTCACTATAACCCCATACTACGGTGCAATTCAAGATAAGGATCAGGACTACTACATGCAGTTTAAGCTCGTTATCTGCGGTCTCGATAGTGTTGAAGCGAGGAGGTGGATTAATGCTACCTTGGTCGATATGGTGGATAACAACAATCCGGAGAGTTTGAAGCCACTAATTGATGGTGGGACAGAAGGTTTCAAGGGGCAATCCAGGGTTATTCTTCCCACACTTACGAGCTGCTATGAGTGCTCTTTGGATATGCTCGCGCCCCAGACTGCTGTGGCGATTTGCACGCTCGCTACGATTCCCCGGCAGCCGACACATTGTATTGAGTGGGCAAGCATTCTGAGGTGGCCAAGAGTGTTTGGAGGTATTTTCGCCCCCCCCCGCACGAGTGAAGTAGGAATGGTGGAAAGCTGATGGGTGGGATAGATAAGAAGTTGGATACTGATGATCCGGAGCATGTCCAGTGGATCTATGAGCAGGCATTGCAGAGAGCCCAGGAGTTTAATATTTCTGGCGTTACATATTCTCTAACTCAGGGCGTAATTAAAAATATCATCCCGGCTATCGCTTCGACAAACGCCATCATCGCCGCTTCCTGCTGCAACGAAGCTCTCAAGATCGCGACGGGAGCTAACCCATACCTCAATAACTATATGATGTACACCGGTGATGAGGGTATCTATACTCATACTTTTGAGCACGAGAAAAAGGAGGGCTGCCCAGTTTGTGGGAACCTAGCCACCGATTACACGATTAATCCTGAATGGACACTCCAAGAGTTCATTGATAGACTCAAGGAGAAGCCAGAAGTGTAAGTCCCCTTCCTACATCCACCCTGTCCGCAATGCTAACCTTTAGATAAACAGTCAGATCAAGAGACCAACCTTGGTTACTGAGCGACGGAAGCTATATTACCAGGGACCGCCACAGTTAAATGAACAGACGAAGCCAAACCTTGAGAAGAGGATGGGGGATCTTGTGGATAACAGGGAGGAGATTGCGATTACCGACCCTGGGCTGCCGTTTAGCTTGCGATTGAATGTCATTTTCTCGTAGATTGGGGGTTATATGGCTGTGATTTCTCAAGGTCGATTTGTAGTTTAAAACTCGGTATCTTCTGGCGCTTTGCCCGAGCCGTGGCTATAGGAGAGGCCTAGGAAGCTGTTTTTTGCTTGTGAACTGGATTCAAATTTCGAGTGATGTCTGGTGATGGAAATATCGAATGCGGGTGTTAGCCGATTGCGCTCTGCCATAACCTTGGTAGCGCGATCCTTTAGGAGGCTCCGACAATAACTCTTCACTACCGTGTCAGTTATCAGACCCGATCGCGTAGCTCAAGTTTCAGAAAACTGTGTTCTCTAACCCAAGTTTGAGCCCAAGCCATCCAGCACTTCCGATCGCCAAGCCGGCGACCACATCTCTTGCACTTCCGAATGGCAACACCTTGACATAATGCACTGGCATGTTGTCAACATCTCCTTTCCACCAACTCCCCCTATTCCCCAGCGATGTCTGAAAGATTGGGGCCCGACGTCGCAGCAACAATTGCCAGCGCTGCTTCGGCGGCAGTTGCAGAATCGAAAATATTCCCCGAATCCGCCGTTTCTGTTTCTCAGGGGAAAAAATCGCCTCCTCCCGACACCCCCGAAAACACCCGCACCCGATCACTAGTGATTCTATCATTCTGGGTTGTGGTCATAACAGTCGGATTGCCGTTATGGTGGATTACGACAGCGATATACCGTGCGCCGCTGCCACTGAAAGAGATGCAGAGCTGGGCTGATGGGAGGGTGGGTATTTCCCCCTTGTTACCACTAATCCCCTGTTCTTGCTGATAGCTTCGAAGGCTTGCAGGGCGGAGTTTCCATTACTTATTGATGTTGAAGCACTTACACTACCTGATCCTGAGGGTCTGTTGAAGACAGTGCAACATGCTCTTGACGACGCGAACGATTTCTCCGCGCACCATCTGCGGTTACGGCTTTCCACGAATTCGTCCAAGGTTGGGGATGGAGAAGAGAGCGTTGCGGCGACTCTGCGATTAGCTCAGGGAGCTGCGGGATCTCCGCATTCCTATGTTTTGAGCCCTTCGTCTAGGGCTATCGATTTGTTCTACTCGCCGTCTTACAATCCTACTAGTTTGTCGGCTTTCGTGGCTAGTACACTTCAGGAGATCTTTGCGGAGGAACAGCAGATGATTTCGTATTTGTTGGCTTCATCCACCCCTACACCTTCGCCGTCGCCTTCTTCCGGGGGTGGGAATGGTGGGAATGGGGTCAAAGTTGTTAATAAAGTCAATACTGCCGAGATTGCCAGGAAGATGAGTCGGATTGTCAAGTACTCGCCTATGTACCACTTGACCTTTTCACTGTTCACCGCCGCCGGAAACCCAAGTAGCTGGGAGATTGAAGAGGCGGTTTCGGATTACCTGCAACCACTGCTCGATGCCCTAGGTGGGATTAGTGGGTTTACGGTAGACTCGCAGATACAGTTCTACGCTTCGCTGTCTTCTAGTGTTGTTCCGACTTGGGCGCCAGATTCGGAGGGGGGGGAGGAG
>Ga0307507_10000593_pt1 | contig 78126 bp, 92 predicted proteins | sample 7_EM_MG_FD_207223 | JGI IMG/M metagenome (GOLD analysis project Ga0307507, IMG submission 207223) | Populus trichocarpa ectomycorrhiza microbial communities from riparian zone in the Pacific Northwest, United States - 7_EM | ecosystem: Host-associated > Plants > Roots > Unclassified | place...
AGATAGGAGTCAACGGACTTAGCTATCGCAACGGCTATAGGGCAAAGAGGAGTGATCGTTAGAAGACTATCGGTTACCTGCTGCAAGTATCACCCGGAGAAGAGAGGATTGTAACACCGCTCTTACAATTGCAGCCTCGAAAGTTGGACTTGAACCAAAAGTCCGATGCCTTTAAAGATGATGGTGAGGTTACTTGGTGGAAGTCCGTCTGCGCCTTCCCCGAACCGAGAACCTATGGTGAGGAGTATAATGACTGGCGGAATGCTATGAAACATAAGATGGAGCAAGACAGGATCCCGGGCTGGAAGGGGAGTACGGCCGCCCAATTGGCTGCAATTCATTCATATGCCATTGCCACCCCACCCGTTACAGTTAGAGCGGCACTCTGGCAGAGATATACAGCCCGGGGTGAACGCTTTACCGAATGCCTTGATTTTTTGCTAAAGGACATAGTAAAAAAAAGATAACCCCAGCTTAACACGATTGTTGGCAGCACTACCAGTTCCCACTGTTGCCCCCGCCTAACCCCCCGTTGCTGCCCCAGTTGCCTTTGGAAATAATCGTAAATTACCTCAAACCTTCCGCATTGAATGTGCACAGTATATGCTAATATGGCTCCTACAGGCCTCGTCGTCCCGTGCTCCGTCCGTTTCTGGATAGATCAACTGTCTGTTGTCCGCCCACACAGCCCCCTCCCTGCCAGGCTGGACAAGATCCCATGGCAAACCCATGGACATCTTTACTGGATGGAGATGACCGAACCCACCATGCAGAAGGTCTTTGTGTGCATACACAGTGTCCTTGCACGGGGATATGGATATCGTCTGTTTGTTGGTGCAACCAGACACGTTACACGCATGCTGCTCGATGATCCTGAGGAGCTGCTGCCTTTTGCTGAAATGCTGCAGATCCTGGACTTTTGCTTTCAGTGTTTTTCAATTTCGCTCCTAGAGTTCTACTGGTTGTTCTCGCTCGTTCCTGACCATTTCTGTTTTAGATTAGCCCGCCACAGCTGGGCCGCTTTGCCTTGACCCAGTGAGGTAAATTTAGACTTGCCATGGTCCACGGATCCTACCGACACAAGAGAGGAGCTTGAACATTTTCTTTGCATGTTTTGGTCACCATTCTGGTCGTGTTCACCACCAGCTCTTTTTCGTCTGGGGGTGTCTTTTCTGGCTTTTGAGGTTTGCTTTTGGAATTTTTGCCGTTCATTATTGTTTTTTTCGCCTTTTTCGTTTGGGATATGTTTCTTCTAGTTTTAGACCTTGCTCATTGGGTTTATGCGGATCATGCTTCCAGCTGTTCTTCGTTCAGGATTGCCGTCTTCATTGCTTTTCCCATCCCAGCTTTCACCTTATACCCCATCTGTTGAGCCTGAGCGGCAGCTTGTACTTTCTGAGATAAGTGTTTCGTACTCCGACCCCTGGGCTTACCCACATTCGTTATGGTCCGCTTGGCAGACCTACTTGAACTAGATTAGTCCGCGCATTCAATAAACCTCTTCATCTGCTTCATTAACCCTCAATCCTTGACGCTTCTATTATGATTTACCAAAACAGTTGCGCTGCTGATTTGAACCTAGACGCCTTGGGTGAAAATTCCTGGATCAGGTGTCAGGCCGCAATTTGGCCAGGCGGGTGTGTGCCAATGCAGTCAAGTATGAAAGTGAGTGACCAGCCGTGCACGTCCTGAGCACTTAAAGGTGCCCGGACAATTCCTATCTTCTAGATTCAAACCCCATATTGTCCCATTAGCTACTTACCAATACACATTTCCTAACACCATCTATCTAACAACTCTATTCACTAGGATCCTATTCTGTCACAATTCGCCTGCGCTCTATGTCACAACAACAGGCGCTGCTTACGGCGGACAGAACGCGTCTATCGTGGGAAGAGAGGCAAAGTCAAATGGAGGTCCGCCGCTAGCGTGCCCAGAGAGCCAGGAGAGCCAGGAGGAGAACGAGTTAGAACAGCATGGGGATGATGAAGATCAATTCGCGGATTGGGGGGGGGCAGAAAGGCCTATCGGGCATGGGCTCCGTAAGTCACAAGCTTCAATACTGAAAATCACTTCTGGGAATACCTAGAGTTCTAGCAGGATTGGTTACCCCAGATGGACAACAGCTGCCCTATTACATATTAGCCAAAATCGTTTTCCATCTGTGGTTCTTACCCGTTTGCCTGCAGTCTTGAATTCGGTTGCAACACCGGCCATAACTCCAAGCTACTCGGAGCCAACAACGCCGGAATTGGTGAGTGGAGGTGGAGAGCGGCCCTGCGGCAGAGGGAATATGCCTATAGGGCTTGAGGGTAACATCCTGGCCAAAGCGTTTGCCCTGATGTGGGAATAGACCATCTTTGTGAATGCGTTTCCGGACCCAATTACCCTGACCGAAGAAGTCGGCATGTGCTGGAACGATGCCCGGAGGGCATAGCGCATTCCCAACTTTGCCGATGCTACCCCACACTCAAATGACCAGGCAAGTTACCCTTAATCGATAACCTACATCTTATCCCCAAACTAAATGGAGTGGCCGGCGGCCACTGGTTGGCATATCCGGTCAAAGCACAGTTCGTGCAGATCTCAGTATTTGCATACGGTAAAGAAGGCTATAACAGAACTCTATAGGCTCGATATTGATGATCCTGCGGCCTGCAGACGAAGGGCGGAATACCTGCTAGAGGTGGACAAAGTTCACTTGTCCATGAAGGAACCATGGGGTAGATGTTTATCATTTCCCCTGATTATTTCAAACTGTAGCAAGACTAAATCCATCGAATTCGGCGGACAGTCAATTTTTCTTAGATTCGTAGGACTAGAGATCCCGGACACATTATACATACAATATTACTCTAGTCCTAGAAGAAAACGCATGATCGATGAGGGGTTTCAAGGCAAGATCGATGGTCCATTTATCTGTCTGACAGCAGCCATATTGTGTCATTCACTGGGAAGCTGGCGGACTGGAAACTTTATCGATAATGTAGCTTTCACATGTGTCAGTTCCAAAGGTAAGACAATTAACTCTGACTTGCGGTTTTCAGAAGTGTCCAGATCCCTTGGCACCCAGGCGCCCAGGCTTTCGGATACTCTTGAAAACTGCAAGTACTTAAACCGGTGACAAGCTGCCTAACGAGATGATACGCCTGCTAGAACGCCAAATACAGACATGGGACGGTAGGGGAGAGGTCTGGCGAGAACGAATAATCGAGTCGATCAGGAAAAGATTAGAGGCTAGAATCGAGAAAGAGCGGGGAAAGCGTCATGAGAGAACGGAGGGATATTCCAATGATGAGGACACATTGAGGCAGGAGGTTGGAATCGATCCGGAGGTGGATGGATTAGAAGCGGCTTGTGGGCTCGGGGACGCAGGGAGGGGACATGGTCGGCGCAGACAGCAATGGGAACAAGGGGCGAATCTGGGGGTATTAGATGATGTAGCTCTGGTGCAAGCCCCGGCGGACACGCCATGACAGGTTGGAGAAACTGACGTAGAGAAGGGGAATACACCTCTCAGGATTCTATGATTGTATAGGTATAATATGATAGTGTAATAAGGGAAATAAATAATATATGCCAATGGAGTCCGGAAGAGACAAAACGTTAAAGTGTGTAGGCCACTAGGATTGCGTTAGGCGGGCAATTGTAGGCATGAAAGGCATGGGAGGGCGTCGGGTGGCTGCGGATAAGCTGGGCAGCCAGCAAGTGTAGATTCAGAAGGCAGGGGAATGTGATGGGCGGATGATCAGAGGCCGGAGGGGCCAGGAGGGCATCCAGGGGACGAGATGGATTCTGGAGGGAGCAGGGCGAATGTTTGTGAGGGAAGAACCTTAACCGGATCCGGGAGAATAAGCAAAGGGCGCAGGGGTTCGGGGTGAAGCACAGAGCTTGTGGGGGCGTTCAGACAAAAAAGGAGTAGGAGAGGGACTGGGAACGTTCTCCCGGCTACTGCTTTCTCGTCCGAACCCTCCCACATGCTCTGGTCTTCTCCCCGCAGCACCCGAACACTTTGCGTATTCTCCCGGAGCCGGCGGACGAAATCAGGCCAGAATGGGGAATAATGGGAAGAAGGATGGCTGACAGGTGTGTGTGGGAGTGGGTTGGAAGTAGCTAAGTCCTGGGCACAAGGCGCCTACAAAGAGGAGCCTGCAGCCCGGGGCATTCAGGGCTAGGGCAGGAGGAGGTTATGGGCTGGGGGCAGGGTTCCTCACGAGAACTGCGCCAGGCCGCGTCCTGTGCCTCTGGACACAAAGGGGCTGCGTCCAAACAAAGGCAGCCCGGGCGTTCGCCTCAAGAACTGGAGTTTTTGTTATAAGGGCCTGGCGGGTCTGGAGCAGAGGGCAGACAGGACCGACCAGGAAGGAAGGTAATATTTTTGCTGATATCGGCCCCTATTCTAGTACAGTTTTCTCTGGACAGAAAGACAGTAATCGAGACAGACACGAGTGATTTTGCACTAGGCTATATCCTTTCCCAGTACTGGGGAAAAAGACTACACCCAGTATCGTTCCACTAATGAAAGCTGAACGATGCTGAACGAAATTACCAGATTCATGATAAGGAGCTCGTGGCAATCTAGGAGGCATTCCGCGAATGGAAACACAACTTGGGGGGAGGAGACGACCCGGTGACGGTATACACCGACCACCAGAATCTACAATACCTCCTCACCACTAAAGTCTGGAACCTGCGACAGGTTCAATGGCCTCAGTGGCTAGCCAATTTTAATTCTAAAATAGTGTACCGCCCTGGGAGCAGCGGGGGCAAACCTGATGCATGGAGCCAGCGGCCGGAGTGTTATAGGGGTAGTAATATGCCAAGAACAAGCGAATATACTAGGACTGATCGTTCGTGATTCAGAGAATACGTCTATGGAGACGAAGGGGAAGATCAAAAGATGAGGTAGGTAAAATGATAAATATTTTTTTAACATGTATATAGTGTTAAGGTCTCTTCTCCGTTGCTTGATGACAATAGCAGCTATAAAGACACCTCGATATTTAAGTTCCGCGTCTGGGTGTTCGCGGGCTACATAATCTCTTCCTATAACCAAGTATCTTGCTTTATCCTGGCTCGAGTTCTTTGAACTGGGAGCCCAACTTGACCATGAACATCCGTCTTCTTTCTACTCTCGTTTGCGCAACTTAATGCCACTTATGCCTCTCTCATGGGAAGGGTGTAGTGCCCGTCCACCAAGATGACTATATGAACCTGTATCGGTTGATAAATAGATTTACGAATAATCTTCATGTGTTCGCATGTCAGACAATTATTCGCTGGGATAGAAGATAGCCAATCCTCATAGTGTTGGCTAAGTTTAGACCTTGCCTGCAGGCTAGCATTCACTATTCTTATGGGGCATTACACGACTCTTTCCTATCGATCGAACCAATGGTTACGACTATAGTTATCGGTCTTTTGCCACCAATCCCTGTGGGAGTTCTCCGACTCCCTTTCCGAGCATAGTGGATTCCTACTGGTTAGTGGGCATCTTTCCAGACCGAGGAAGTGTAACTAAGGTAGATACGTCCCATGAGTTTGTAGCCACTTTTCGATACCCAATCTTGTAGTGGTTGTAACTCGATGCGATGTGGTCCGATTGAGATGCTTTCACTTGCATCAGGTACTCTGAGGTCTCCTCTCATATATCCTGCAAAGAGGCACTGGTCGGACAGAAGGCTGCGACGTATATGGCCTTGCAAGTAGGCTCTTCTTGACTGATGTCCTTGGTGTGGCGAGGCAAATTCCCCAGGTGACGTATGGCCAGCTACTGTCCGAACGTCGGGGCTGGAGGGGGGTGTTGCTAACTCTTTCTCAGAGGTTCGTGTGCGAAGATATGGTAACTTGACTCCGTTATCCTTCTGGGAGCTCTGTACCTAACACTGTTGTACGGCGAAGACAGTCAAAAGTCTTTATCCCAGGTAAACTCGAGGCAGCAGCCAGGGAACCCACATTGAACAACACAACCCGAAAACAGTTCCACTTGTTGGGGGGACCCCTAGGACAAACCACATTTAGTAGCAAACCTAAGAGGACACAAGGACAGCAAGAAAAGATCTAAGTACGGAACTCGAGCCAAGTTGATTAGTGAGAAACTGGCATCACACAAGAGTGACACCAGCGTAATCGTCTCCTGAGGCAGGTCTTAAAGTGCACAATCAAAAACAATCAAAAGAACAACGTCTCACAAGGAAAAATAACCCACAAGTGCTATGGGTTGCACTACGCGATAACAAGACTCCCCATTTGGTTGTCATGTCGGACAAAGCCCGCGATCTCAGGATTTCTTCCATAGTAGTTGGGGACGTTCATTGCACACACAGAATTGCTACCAACCTCATGAAGAAACATCAGCTCCGGCTGGATGAATTTGTCAATAGGTACCGTAGACTCCTGGTAACTACCGATTAGTGTGAATAAGTGGGTCAGAAAAGAAGGGGTATCCATGCTACAAAGCACGAATCATCGCACGAACTACCCCTGGCATGGCGGAATCCTGCCGCAGGGAATAAAGACCCCTAGTAGTGCGCCACCCAATATACCAACAGATAGGATTTTACTTTCCACGAAAGTTCCTACCCTCGGAAATCCCCAAACATCATCAAAGCATTTTATATTTTCAAAAATATTTGGGGAAAGGAAAAAGCAGTTTGTCTGAGAAGGCTTCATGAGCGAAAACTGCGCAGGTATGGTAACAAATCCAAAAGGTTCCCACAATGCAGAGAGCTTATGAGACATGAGGTTCCGCCCCAAGAAAAAAAAAGTATAAATCAAATCCACAGCACTACGAGTGCCCTGAAGGAAATGCCATCCTAGTCATCATAGACAAACGGCATAAGAATTGAGTCCTAGTACACACTGGCTCTAACATATTCCTCCTAAACCAAAACACTGCACGCACCCTCAAAGTACCTTACGAAGTACCAGAAAAACCGCTTAAATTAACCAGATTTAATGGCGAAGTATCCTCCACGGGAGGAAAATACTACTCACATCCGATTCAACTCGGAATCGGTACCAATGGCCATCCAACTATGGTCTCCTGCAACATTGCAGACGCAGGCAAACATGATATGATCATAACGTTGGGGTGGTGGCACCACAAACCTCCGATAAAAAATATCGAAACCCTGGCGAAATGCTGTTTGGAACACGCCAAATGTTAAGAACAGGTTCAAGGCGGAGCCACTCCACCCTGGGGACCTATATACCCCATGTCAGCTTACAAATTAGAAGAAATAGACAAATATCTTCACAAAATGTGAGCTCAAGGGAAAATAGTTCCTAGCAAATCCCCGGCGGGCGCACCAATCCATTCTCTTCCCAAACCTGATGGAAGACTACGATTGTGCGTATACTACCTTCAACTAAACAAGTTAACCATACTCACCAAATACCCTTGGCCACTAATGTCTGAAATGAGGGAGAGAGTAGGCGGTGCGACAGTCTTCACCAAACTAGACCTAAAAGACGCTTACCATTTGATTCGATTCAAAAAAGGAGATAAATGGAAAACCGCTTTCCGTACCCGATACGGGCATTACGAATATAAAGCAATGCCATTTGGGTTGGTCAACGCACCCGCCACATCCGAGGTCATGATGAACACTATGCTACGGGAATTCTTGGATCATGGAGTCGTAGTATATTTGGATGCCATCCTAATTTACCTAAAGACAAGGGAAGAACAGGAGGGTATATTCAAACAAGTACTAGCCAGGCTAGAAGGCCATGACCTGGCGATATCCTTAACCAATTCCGTGGTTCATGTCGATACAGTCGAATTCCTAGGGTTTATTGTGGGAAAAAGCGGCATCACGATGAGTGAAAAGAAGGTTGAAAATATCTTCAATTGAAGAGCTCCACGGTGGGTAAAAGACGCACAAATCTTGATTGGTTTTGCAAATTTCTACCGAGGCTTCATAGAAAACTTCTCAAAAGTTTACAAACCGATCACCGACACGTTGAAAACCAAGGGAGGGAACCATTTATGGTTTTAGGGAAAAGAACAGGACAAAGCCTTTGAGGAACTTAAGGGAAGATTTACCTCAGCCCCTATTCTAGCACATTTTTACCCAGACCAAAATATCGTGATCGAGACGGACGCCAGTGACTTTCCACTAGGCTGTATCCTTTCCCAGTACTCGGGAAAATGATTGCACCCCGTTGCATTCCACTCACGAAAGCTAAATGATGCGGAACTGCATAACGAAATTCATGATAAAGAGTGATTGCCAATCCTGGGAGCATTCTGTGAGTGGAAACACTACCTATTGGGAGCGGACGACCCGGTGAGGGTATACACCGACCACCAGAACGTGCAATACTTCCTCAGGACTAAAGTCGGGAACCCCAGACAGAGCCAATGAGCCCAATGGCTAGCCGATTTCCATTTTAAAATAGTATACCGCTCCAGCAGCAGAGGGGGGAAGCCTGATGCATTAAGCCGGCGGCCGCAGTACCGCTTTGAGGAGGGAGCTACGCATCGTGTACAAACAATTTTGAAATAGGAACATTTTGAAGTTTCACTTTGCAACAAAAAGGACTGAATTCAGGTCAGCCTTGTGGAAGGAAAAAAAACGGACACCAAACAGGCTCAGAGTAAAAAGACTACAAGAAAATGCGATAGTACGAACAAAAGGTTACAGGATGACAGCAGGATATGACATTTACGCCTTAAAGGGTGGCACCATACCAGCCCAAAGACAGCTGTTAGTAGATACCGGAATTGCAATAGGACTGCCTAGAGGAACATATGGCAGGCTGGTAGCAAGAAGTGGCATGGCAAGCAAGCATGGAATAGCAGTGGGCGGCGGGGTAATAGATGCGGAGTACACCAGCGAAGTAAAAGTGTTCTGGAGGAATTATGAGCATACCAGTTACGAATTCAAGGCAGGCGACCGTATCGCAGAGCTAATCGTGGAAACAATACAAATACACGATGCAATGGAAATCGATAATCTGGAAAACACCGACAGTGGAACCCAGGGCTTCGGCTCAAGCGACCTTGGTCCCGAACTGCCAATTAGGTGCGAAGACCTCAAAGTAAAAATGTCCTTCCTAAATTCAGACCCAGGGGACAACTCATACTTTGACGAGGAAGATATTCACACACACACTAGCCTACGCGACGAGATAACAATGCTGTCCAGTGCCATCATTGCAGCACTACAAATGCAGACCATGGAGGACTCCTTCCTGGAGAGAAGAAGAGCGGCAGGAAAAGAGGACAACTGGTGGAGGGCACGCAAAGGGGAGTTAAGGCAGTTAAAGGAAAGAGGGGAAACACTACCGAAACACTGGCAACTGGAAGATGAACTAGCATCAGGAACATGGCAGAGCGTGGTCCAAGGTGGTCCTGAATGCTCCTGGTCCACAAAGGGGGGTCGTGGTCCCCGTGGTCCACCTGGTCCACTCCGATCCCCTCTGATCCACACTTTTTCAGATTCTACCGAAAATGTGGACCAGGAGGACCAGGGGGACCATAATCCCCCTTGGTGGACCTGGAGTGGGTTTTACATTTTGCTGATGTCCTGTATTACGAGGGTAGATTATTCATTCCTTCAAAAGAAGAACTCTTAAGCGAGATCGCGACACAATGTCATGACTGGAAGGTAGCCGGACACTTTGGGCAAGAAAAAACCATTGAATTGGTTACAAGAAACTTCCATTGGGAAAAACCCTGCTCATGGATAAAAGACTATGTCCCACCGTGCGACGAATGTCAACATAACAAATCTCCACGACACTTAAAGTAGGGCTTACTCCAACCATTACAAGTATCCTACGCATTATGGACCTCCATCTCCATGGATTTCATCGCCCAATTACCCGAGTCCCAAGGACAAAGCGAGATCTTGGTAGTAGTGGATCGTTTTACAAAAAGGCCCACTTTATTGGCTTAGAGACAAATGCAACGGCAAATGATGTCGTGAATACCTTCCTTAAAGAAGCTTGGAAACTTGACGTACTACCCTCCGGAATGGTCGGTGAGATGGACGCAAACTTTTCGGGCAAATTTTGGTAATCATTGTGCAAAGCATTAGGAATTAAAGGGCAAATGTCAATGGCGTATCACCCACAGACGGACGGACAAACCGAAAGAAGCAACCAAGTGCTGGAACGTTACCTTCGAAACTTCGTCAACTATGACCAAAATGACTGGTATCAGATGCTACAGTTGGCCAAATACGCCTACAATAATTCCAAAACAAGCGCACATAAACCAACCCCCTTTGTCGCCAACTACAGTTTCCATCCACAGACGGAATGGATGAAGGAAAGAGTGGCTCAAAACCCAGGAGCCACAATGTATATGCACTGGATGAAAACAGGGCAGGAAAAAGTGAGGACAACCTTCGAGCAAACAAGAGAGACGATCAAGAAATACTACGTGCGGAAAAGCGACACTACAGCCCAACATCGAGATAGGTGACTTGGTAATATTGAATGTAAAAAACATTAAGAGCAAAAGACCGACAAGCAAGTTCACCCCACGATTGTAAGGCCCATTTAAAGTTTTAGAGGAAAAAGGGAATAAGGCATTGAAACTAGATATCCCGGCTCGCTGGAAAGTCCACCCAGTATTTCACGTCGCGCTCCTCCAACCCTATAAAGTCTCTGACCGACCCAACGGAGAACAACCCCCAGGAGAACCAGAGGAAGTCGAAGGTTACCTGGCATGGGAGATTGAAAGAATCTTTAAAAGTGAGATAGTCACCTACACAAGAAAGGTCAGAAGGATAAACAAGGAGTTCAAGGAACTCTGATACTTTGTAAAAGGGGACGGATGTTCGGAGGATGAAAATACGAGGGAACCACAGGAGGGGTTGGAAAACGTGAGAGAAGAGGTAGAAAAATTTCATAAGAGAACTCTCGGAATGCCGGGGCCGAACTTGGATGAGTGGTAAGGGAAAGGCTTTCTACAAGTGGACAAGTAAACGCTTCTGATATTTGCCCCTACCATACGGAGCTCATAAAGGACAAAGAATGTATTTTAGTTAGACAAAAAGTATTCGGGAGGAAACTTGCGTGGAGGGAGCTCGTGTTAGGCACAGAGCTCCCTAAAGGATAAGAGGATCAAGTTACCCTACCTCCGCGCAAGGATCTCTAAAAAAGAGGTAGCAACACCCCGCTCTAGCCTCGAAGGTGGGACAGTAGGTCACCATACGCCGCCGGGAAGTTGCCTCCCCTCACCAACGCCATGAGTAAAGAAAACCCTACGTGGAACACCATATACGGCGCGGCCGTCCATCCGTCCGGTTCCTGTGCACAGGATATATGAGAGGAGACCTCAGAGCACGTGATGCAAGTGAAAGCATCCCGATCGGACGACATTGCACAGAGTTACAACCATTATAATATTGGGTATCGAAAAGTGGATGCAAACTCGCCGGACATATCTACCTTAGTTAGGCTTCCACGGTCTGGAAAGAAGCCCAGTAACGAGTCGGAACGCACTATGCTCGGAAAGGGAGTCGGGGAACTCCCTAAGGGATAGTTGGCATGAGACTGAAAACTATAGTCGTAACCATTGTTTTGATCGATAGGAAAGATTGGTCTAATGCCGGATAAGACTAGTGAATGCTTCCTGCAGACGATGTCTAAATGGAGCCAACAATATGAGGATTGGCCATCTTCTATCCCCGCGAATAATTGTCTGCCATGCGAACAAATGGCGATTATTCGTTCATCCATTTAGTAACGAATACATGTTCGTATAGCCATCTGGGTGGACTGGCACTACACCCTCCCCATCCGAGCGGCATACGTGGTAATAAGTTGGGCAAACGCGAGTTGAAAAAGAACGGATCGCCAGGGTCATGTCGGGCTCCCCTATCCAAGAAGTCGAGCCAGGTGAAAGAAAGATAATTAATTATACCAAGAGATTATGTAGCCCACGAACACCCTGATGGGGAATATATATATGAGTTGTCTTACGAATATAAAGTAATGCCATTTGAGTTGGTCAACGCATCCACCAAGTTCCATGGCATGATGAACACTATCCAATGAGAATTCCTGGATCGCGGAGTTGTAGTATATTTGGATGACATCCTAATATACTCAAAGACAATGGAAGAACACGAGGCTCTGGTCAAACAAGTACTAGCCAGGCTAGAATGCCAGGACCTCGCCATCTCCTTAAAGACATCCATGCTCCATGTCGATATAGTCGAATTCCTCAGATTCATTGTGGGAAAAAGCGGAGTCACTATGGGCGAAAAAAGGTTGAAAGTATCCTCAATTCGGGAGCCCCACAGTCGGTAAAAGACCTACAAATATTTATTGGTTTTGCAAATTTCTACCGCGCTTCATAGAAAACTTCTCAACAGCTTGCAAACAAATTACAGACACATTGAAAACCAAGGGAGGCAAACATTTATGGTTTTGGGGAGAAGAACAGGACAAAGCCTTTGGAGAGCTTAAGCAAAGAGTTACCTCAGCCCCTATCCTAGTACACTTTTATCTGGACCGAAAAACTGTAATTGAAACGAACGCTAGCCACTTCGCACTAGGCTGTATCCTTTCCCAGTATTTGGGAAAACGGTTACAGCCACTTGCGTTCCACTCATGAAAGCTAAACGATGCCGAACGAAATTATGAAATTCATGATAAGGAGTTATTGGAAATCATGGAGGCATTCCGCGAATGGAAACACTACCGGTTAGGAGCAGACAACGCGGTAACGGAATACAACGACCACCAGAACCGGCAATACTTCCTCACGGCTAAAGTCTGGGACCCACAAGAGATCCGATGGGCTCAGTGGCTGGCCAATTTCGATTTTAAAATAGTGTACTGCCCTGGCAGTAGAGGGGGCAAGCCTCATGCATTAAGCCGGCGGCCGGAGTACCGCCTGGAGGAGAGAGCTAGGCATCGTGAACAGACAATTTTGAAACAGGAACATTGTGAAGTTTGAATTTGCCCCCAAAAGGACCGAATTCCAGTCACTCTTATGGAAGGAAAAAAGTCAACAACAAACCGGCTCAGAATAAAAAGAGTACAAGGAAATGCGATACTCTCAACAAAAGGTTCCAGGATGGCAGCAGGACATGACATTTAAGCCTTAAAGGATGGCACCATAGCAGCCCAAAGACAGATGTTAGTGGATACCGGAATTTCAATAGGACTGCCTAGCGGAACATACAGCAGGCTGGCATCTAGAAGTGGCATGGCAAGCAAACATGGAATAGCAGTGGGCGGCGGAGTAATAGATGTGGATTACACTGGTGAAGAAAAATTGATTTTAGGCAACCATGGGAATACCAGTTATGAATTCAAGGCAGGCGACCGTATCGCACAACTAATTGTAGAAAAAAATCCAGACACATAATGCCATGGAAATCGATAACCTGGAAAACATGGAAAGACACACTCAGGAATTCGGCTTCAGGGACCTTGGTCCCAAACGGCTAATTACCTGTCAAGAACTCGAAGTCGAAATGTGTTTCCTAAACCCAGACCCACAGGACAACTCATATTTTGACGAAGAAGACATTCAGAGAGACAGCAGCCAACGAGACGAAATAACAATGCTGTCCAGTGCCATGAATGCGGCGATACAAATGCAAACCATGGACAACTCATTTCTGCAAGGAATAAGAACTACAGGAAAAGGAGATGATATCTGGACGGCACGAAAAGAGGAGCTAAGCCAATTAAAGGAAGGACAGGAAACACTACCAAAGAACTGGGAACTAGAAGATGGAGTACTCTATTACAAAAATAGACTATTCATCCCTTCAAACAAAATGCTGTTGACCGAGATCGCAAAAGGATGTCACAACTCAAACATAGCCGGAGACTTCAGACAAGAAAAAAGCGATCAAGCTGGTCACGAGAAATTTTCACTGGGTAAAACTCAGTGAATGGATCAACGACTATGTCCAGCCTCATGACGAATGTCAACATAACAAATCTCCACGCCACTCGAAGTATGGATTACTCCAACCCTCAGAAGTACCCTACGCAGCCTGGCCCTCCATCTCACTGGATATCATTACGCACTTACCCGAGTGGCAAGGAAAAACCCACATCATTGTAGTAGTTGATTGTTTACAAAAATATCACATTTTGTTGGCTTAGTGACAAATGCGACTGCAAAAGACATTGCGGATACTTCCTTAACGAAGTTTGGAAACTGCACGGACTCCCCTCCGAAATCGTGTCGGACATGGACTCAAAGTTTTCGGGTGAACTTTGCCAATCATTGTGCAAAGCACTAGGAATCAAACGGCGAATATCAACGGCGAATGTCAACGGCATATCACCCACAAACGGACAGACAAACCAAGAGAACCAACCAACTGCTGTCAGGATACCTTCGTAACTTCATCAATGATGACCAAAATGAGTGGTATCAGCTGCTACCATTGGCCGAATACGCCTACAACTATTCCAATGCAAGTGCACATAAGATGACTGCCTTTTGTGCCAACTATGGGTTCCATCTACAGACGGAATTGATGAAGGAATGAGCGGCTCAAAGCCCAGGGGCCCCAATGTATACAAACTGGGTGAAAATTGTGCAGGAAAAGGCGAGGACAACCCTCGAGCAAACAAGAGAGGCCATGAAGGAATACTACGACTGGCGAGCGACACTAGAGCCCAACATCGAGATAGGTGACTTGGTAATGTTGAACACAAAAAACATTAAGAGCAAACGACCAACAAGGAAGTTCACCCCACGATTATACAGCCCTTTCAGAGTGGTGGAGAAAAAAGGGAATAGGGGGTTCAAACTCGATATCCCGGCTCGATGCAAATTCCACCCAGTGTTTGACGTCTGGCTACTGGAACCCTATAAAGTCTCTCCCTGACCCAACCGAGAACAACCCCCACGAGAACCAGAGGACATCGAAGCTGACCTCGAATGCGAGGTGGAGAGAATCGTTAAAAGTGAGATAATCACCTACACAAGAGAGGTCAGAAGGGTAAACAAGGAGTTCAAGGAACTCCCATATTTTGTCAAAGGGGCAGGATGCTTGGTGGATGGAAACACCTGGGAACAGCCCGAGGGGTTGGAAAACGATAGGGAAGCGGTGGAAAATTTTCATGGGAAAAATGCCGAGATGCCGGGGCCGAACTTGGCTGAGTAGCATGAGAAAGGTTTTCCAAAAGTGGCCAAGAAAATGCTTCTGGTTTTTACCCCTACCATACCGAGCTCATAAAGGATTGAGAATGTATTATAGTTAGACAAGAAGTATTCGCGACGAAACTTAAGAAGAGGGAGCTGGGGTTAGGCACCGAGCTCCCACAGGGATATGGGGGTCAAGTTACCCTACCTCCGCACACGAACCTCTAAAAAAGACTTAGCAACACCCCCCTCCAGCCCCGACATTGGGATAGTAGATCACCATACGCCGCCCGGGGAAGTTGTGTCCCCTCACCAAAGACATGAGTAGAGAAGACCCTACTTCTAACACTGTATCGGTCGCGGCCATCCTTCCGACCGGTTCCTGCTCCCAGGATATAAGAGAGGAGACCTCAGAGCACCTGATGCAAGTGAAAGCCTCTCGACCGGACGACCTCACACAGAGTTACAGCCAGTACAAGATTGGGTATCGAAAACTGGAGACAAACTCAGGGGACGTATCGGCCTTGTTTAGGCTTCCTCGGTCTGGAAAGACACCCAGTAACCAGTAGGAATGCACTATGCTCAGAAAGGGAGTAGGGGAACCCCCAAAGGGATTGTTGGCTGGAGACCGATGACTATAAGTTGTAACCATTGGTTCGATCGATAGGAAGGAATCATGTAATGCCGGTTAAGACTAGTGGATGCCTCCTGCAGACTATGTCAAAAGGGAGCCAACAATATGAAGATCGGCGATCTTCTATTCCAGCGAATAATGGTCTAACAGGCGAACACATGGAGATTATTCGTAAATCTATTTAGCAACGGATCCATGTTCGTATAGCCATCTAGGTGGACGGGCACTACACCCTCCCCATGAGAGATGCCTACGTGGCAATAAGTTGGGCAAACGAGAGTAGAAAGATAATAGATGTTCAGGGTCAAGACAGGCTCCCACTTCAAAGAAGTCGTGCTAGGTTAAAGCAAGAGACTTACTTATATGAAAAGATTATGTAGCCCACGAACACCCAGACACTGAATATATATCTCGAGGTGTCTTCCAGCTGCTACCATCTATCAAGCAATGGAGAAGAGACTTTAACAATATATACATATTAAAAACTTTTATTGTTCTACCTGCCTTACAATTCAATCTTGACTTTCGTCTCCCTAGACGTATTCTCCAAATTACCCACGATCGGGCCTAGAGTATTCCCTTTTTCTTAGAATATTACTACCCCTATAACATCTAGCCTCACCATTCTTGCGACGTGACTCGACAACCAAGAGATTGAGGCGAGCTTGGCCATGGTTTGCAAGGAGACACGCAATGATGTCATTATTGCGATGGAGAAAGATAACCTGTCCCAGGGTGATAGGTTTCTCGGGCTCTTGACGTAGCCAGACGGCCCCCTCACGAGTCGCCCTGATAAGATATCGTGGGTAACCGATTTCCTCCTCCACCCGCTGCCCTCTACCCACTTCGATCAGATTTTTCATGCTCGGTCTTGCTAAAACACCCCATTCGATTCCCCGGCCCAAGTCGCTACCACACCAGTGATGGTCGAGGAACAGATGTCCCGCTGCTAAGGCTCCCATTCGGCAAATAATATGGATTCTTACTGCCCGTGGGCAATCAGTTGACAATTGAGACTCTTTCAAAATAAGTTCGTGCAATTCTGACTGGGGATAGATGGGAATATTCAGTTACTCAGAGATTCCGCAAGGTCTCTGCCACCGCCGGGCTCTGCCATTCAACGCAGGTTAGAGGTGTCGAGTTTCCTAGCCGAATCTCTAACTAGGATCCTCAGGTGACAGGTCAGTTCCACAACGTCATCTGGGTGGTGGTTGTTTGAAATGTGAGTGATGCGATCTTTCACGGGTGAAAGGGCGCGAGCGACGACAGTGATTGCTTCCACTTGGGCCTCTCTCAAGTGGCCCGGGTCAAGGCTGCGGGCTGTCATCTAGGCCTTGAGCTGCTCATGCCAATCGAACTAGCCACCAGATGTGACACCGGCATCGAAGAACGAGCCCCACGATTTAGGGTATGCAATGTCGCCATACACCTTCCTAATTTCTGCTCAATTGTTACTGTGACAGATTCTGATACCTGGATGGGGTTTTTCTTTGACCTACCCAGTTCCCGAGTCTTCAAGAGCTCGCTTGAAGTGAGCGCGCTCTGCCAGGTGTCTGTTCACAGGAATGTTCCCTGTGCACGCTATATCATGAAATGCGAATCTGGTGCTTTCCGTGATTTCTTACGCTCTCTCCTCAGCGGGGTGAAAAGGCGACTATACGCGGCAGAGTGTTTCTTCGTTTTCCGCTCTGAGCGTCAATCCTCAGGGGCTGCGCAGTGGGGGATCTAAGGCGAATGGAAACCTCAAAATTGCTCACCAATATATAGACGTAGTTTACTTACTTTCCCTTCTCTAACTGCTGTTTCCATGAGCTGGGAAGTGCCATGGGGACGTGTGGGATGTTTAGATTGAATAGAACTCAATGAGAAAGATGAGAAAAATTATTGATACGTCAACTAAGAGACGAGGATCTTGGAGGGAGGTTGACGTAGGTAGGTCAGAATGTGGCGCCAGACGTGGGGAGAAGAGCGAAGAGCAACGTATGGAGGGTGGGAACGCCAAAGTGGAAGCAGGGAGAGGAGGGGTCCTTTTATACACCTCGTCGATGCCGGGTGTACATTTCCTGACGGTTAGCCCTGGGGGGGTGTACCGTACGAGCAAAGAACGCGAAGTAAGGTGGGCTAGTACAACCACGTCGCACACCGAAGGGGATACCGGTATCGTGAGGCAGATAAACTACCCACATAGCGGATCCACGAATTGTGATGGATACAGATATAGAACATAGACAATCCAAGGATCGTGAACAGTTCTGAGTCTACAAGATTTCCACCGCGTGTGATGAAATAAGGTTTTAAGCCTCACTAGGATATAGATGCCAAGGCACCATCGACACTACTTGAATTTTTCATCCATCAAGCGCAAGACCACCCATGAGCGAAGCCCGACGAACATGAACCAATCAGATGGAAATTGTCAGGCAGGCAGGCAGGCAGGCTATAAGATATATATTCGAAACCCCGAAGAACTCGAATGCAAAACAATATCACTAATACTCTATACCGCTAGGTAGACTCAGCGAACGATAGAGGCGGCGTCAAGTCAAACTTCAAGAGGCTCAAACGGTATCTCTGGGCTTACACTGGTGACCATCGTCGTCATCGAAGGAAGCACTGCGCTTCCGTACCTCCTCGGCTTCCAAAAATCCCCTAGCCATGGAAGCCCAGCGAAATCTCTTGGACGTACGCTCATTACAATGTTCGTCGTCGAACGGACCCCTGCGCTTCCGTGTCATGTCACCTTGAGTAGGATGCCCTCCCAGTTCGGCCAAGTGTTGTATATTCAACCGGCTCGACAATTTGAGGGCGAGTGGTATACACTTCGCAGAGGATTCCCTTCTCTCTCCACCAGCGGAGGACGACATCCCAACGCTGCCCTCGCGTCCATCCCCGGCGCCGGAGACATTTAATGACACGCCAGATAATCTTTCAAGCAAAGCGTCTTAGTCATCACCCTCTTGCGGTTGACTGGCTTCATTAGCTGGCCCAGGATTAGCTCTGGGCTCCGCCCGTCTTGCCTCTGGATCAAATGAACCTCCACGCAATTGGTTTCGTTCTATCTATTGATTCGCCCAATTGGTCACAGCGCCTGGTACAAGATAGTTGTGCCCCCTCGACGCGGGTGTGGGTCCCATACTTACGTTATTCAGATGATAACAATAGATTAAGAGATCAAGCGGGTCCTAAAGAACTGGATTCGACAGTAGCCAGGCCCTTACCGCTTCATTGTCATCGATGAAGAGCTCATTGATCCACGAGAGCCGCTTGTTGGGATAGTCTCGTAGGGGTCGGCATCCTTCACCTGGAGGGCCAAGTATGTACTGAATCGTGTCATAACATATCGATCTCGTAATCATCACTGACAGTCCATGGATGTCATAGGCATCCAACTCAGGAAACTGTACCCCGTTGACAGGGCGCCAATTCACGCAGCGATAATTTGGGTACTCTGCGGGGGGGCTATCACCCACATGGCGGAGCCAGATAATACGCCCTGTGCGTGGACATCCAGGTAGAGCTCTCCAATCTACGACTCCTTACTCAGTAAGTGAACAAGCCAAACACCCGGATTAGTTTGAAAAGCACTCACCTGTTGGCGCCCGGCGACCTAGCAGCAGATAAGGTATGATTGGACCCAGCTGAGGGCTGTCAGGTGGGCTGTTAGGTGGGCGGTTAGGTGGGCTGTTTGCTGGACTGTTTGCTTGGCTGCTGCCTAAGCTGCTGCCTGCGGTGCTCAGTGGGGTATCGAGTAGGATTGGTGCTTGCGGCGACCCAGCCACTGGGGGAGCGTTCTGTGGAAGAGGTATTCCTTGTCCTTGCATTGGGTGAGCAGCTTGAGCGACTTATCTTTGCGCTTGCGGTTGGTTAATCTGTGGTTGAGGTTGACCTGGAAAGACACCTGGAGCTGGGTTCGGATCAGGCCTCACAGGACCCCATTGAATTGAGGCGCCCAGAGGTCGTAGCAGCGGGGGAACAATCACCTGCGCAGTGGGGACTCCTGGCTGGCCCAGTGCAGGGGCAGGCTGGCCCTTAGCCACAACCTGAAGCTGCTTGTTCATTGTGCTTGTCAACTTACTCATACAGTCCTTAACAACTTGAACGATTGCCTCATCGGCCTTCAGCATACGAGCCACGTTATCGGCAGCTGATTCTCTGGCTAGTTGAGCGCACGCAGGGCGCAATCTCCTCATTCTTGCGACAATATGGTGGAATTCTCCAATTGCAAAATTAGCGAGTGGCGTAAAGTTCCTTGCTACCTGCGGATCTTTCACAAGTCGCCACCATGCTTTATACACCACCGTGCCTGCATTATTAGTTGGGAAGCCCATGGCTCCCTTATAGTGAGTAATTGACTAACCCCCAGGATTAGGGCGTGTTGCGCTGATTACCCCTAGGAGAGAATTAGGCGGAAGTTGGTATTGTATATTCTGCCAGAGCCTGCTGTGCTCCTGGATTATGCATGTAGCCGTATTGTACGTGGATGATATTGTGGGCCATATTGGTTGATTCTTGGTATATCAAGATGAGAGTATTGGAACTAGTGGGCTGACTATGGTGGCAGTTCTGGAGGTTCTGAATGTGGGATGGTTTTTGGTATGAACTCCCTTCTATGATGCTCTATCCACTTTATATATACAATTCCAAGACATTCTAGGGAGATTGAAAGAATCAGGCTGTGTTTTCAAGATTGGCTAAAAATAGGTAAAACCTGACGCTCAAAGACAGGACTCTGTCATTATCCGATTCAACTGGAATACCGGATGATACGTGCATTTGCTCAGCAACGGCTCTCGTCGTGAAAGAAACTATAGCTGACGCCAGGTCAGGTCTGCGCTAAACCCGATGGACGACTAGTTCCTCTTCGGACTGTCTGAGCTCCTCGACCCTGCATGCGAACCACACGCATTGGGCTCAAGACTAAACATAGCGGTACAAGTACCCTCTAATCTACACAGAACTCATGATATAGACTGAGGTGACTCCCACCATGCCTAGCAAATATCCATTCTGGCGACAAAAATACATCCGGTCAGGCGCATATGAGAAACACCTGCGAACAGCCCACGCAAATCTAGACCTTGTTCTCGCGTCCACCATTGGATATCCATCATCCGGACAGATTATCAACGATGTTGGAACAAGCCTATGGCACCACCCAGAGGCGAGTGAACCCCAGGATTCCGACTATGAATCCAATCCGGATCCCGCCTGCCACAAGCTCACCTCCTTTACTGCTCACGAGTCGGATACTAAGATACCGCACAACTCGACGTCCTCATTCCCTGGCAGACATGAGCATTATCCACGTGCCGGACAACCAATTGGAGAAGTCGACAGATTTGAGCAAGAAAACAGCAATTTTTGCGAGGACCGGTGGGCACCTTTCAGTTGTGCGCAGGGTTTCAAACTGGTGTCTTGGTTCATTCAGAGTAAACTACCTAAATCACAAATCTATGAATATTTCTCGAGTGGCCTCGGTAGTTGTGCGTTAATCGGCTAAAGCTCTATGCATACGCTCCAGAACCACCTCTGCTTGTTGGCCCCGCACAGTTCGTATCTACACCGGTTTGAAGGACAAGTTGAGGATAGCAAGAGAACTCTGCCATTCTTTTATCGTAACGTCCTGGATTGTGTCAGATATCTCCTTGGCCAGATCGCATACTAGGATGGCTTGGTCTACGCGCTGCGGCCTGAATTGGATCGTAATTGTGAAAGAATCCATGCGGAAATGCACACCGTGGACTGGTGGTCGGATGTTCAAGTACAGGGCCCTAAACTCCTTTACGGTAAAATTAGCTGACTAATTATAGAAGACACTTCCAGCTGGTGCGACTCTAGTTCCCATTATTGGGAGGTCCGATCAGACCAATCTCAGCAACTTCTCCGGTGACAACAAAGTGTTGCATGTCCATATTATGCTCGGGAATCTTCCCTCAGCCCGGCGCAACAGCCCTGAGTCAATGGCTGTTCTGCTTCTCACACTATTGCCTGTCTCCCCCAAACTCTCAAATCCACCAAGGCTGATCAAGACTAGAGACAAGTGAATGCCGACACACCGCAAGACGTAGTCGAATCCATTTTGCGCCCCTGCAGCACACCCCGCTTGATGGCGTCCCAATTAATTGTGCTGACGGGAAGGTTCGGAGGTGCTTCCCAATCTTGTCTGAATGGGTTGTGGACCATATGGAAAACGTGACACTGCAGGGGTTAAAATCCAACACCTGTCCTACATGTGAGGTGCCTGCCGGGGAATTAGGAACCAACATCAAAAACTATCGAGCTAGTGATTACGCAAGATACAAACGATATGGATATGAAAACCGGTTCCCAGGCTTGAAGTCAGACAGGCCGCACATCCAGTTCCGCGGCCTTGGTATCAAGTTGGGCCAAAAGGTTTTGCATGGACTTCCCCGGGTCTCGGCGCATGACTTGCACACCCGGGACATTCTCCATATGGTTTATCTCGGATTATTTAAGCACATGATGGACTGGATCCAAGCCTTTCTCAAGAAAGACAGGCGACTGCCAGCTTTTGACGAGGTTTGGAAGGCATTACCGCCTTACCCTGGGCTTTTGGTAACCAAAAACGCCTACCGCGAGGTTGCACAGTGGCAAGGGAATGAGATGAGGAATCTGGGGGGCTGTATTATGGGAGTTGTCACTGTGGCACTGCGTCAGCCACAGAGTTCACAAGTGATACCTTTCAAACATGCTCTTGAATGCGTCCGAGTCCTCGTTGACTTCAGTATGATAGGACAATACCGATGCCACTCGTCAGACACCATAGCTTATATGGAACATTATCTGGACCAATTTCACTGGATGAAAGGTATCTTCTGGGAGTTTCGAGTAACAAAGCGTACACTGGCCAAGGTTCACGAGCAACGGAGGGAGATACGAGATGAAAGAACGCAGATGTGCCAGCCCGTGGCTCCCTCTAAACGGCGCCGGATCCGTGACGACAATCGTGGAGAAGTGCATGAGTGAAGTATCGACTTGATCCATTGCGAATGGCATTTCAACTTTATCAAGATACATCTACTAAGTCATTTTAGTGATCACCTATGGCAGTTTGGCAATATACTGATATATTCCATGGAGTTTGGAGAGATCGCGCACAAGGAACAAATCAAGGACGGATGGCGACGATCGAATAAAAATGATGCTGGGTGCCAAATCATGCACAGCTACAGTGGTCAGCACACCATCCAAATGACATTATTGAACATCGTATCTCTTCGACGCCGTGGCGCCAATCTCTCCCCAGATGTCAGGCAACATTTAGCGAGTCCAAGAAGAGCCGTAACCGTGCCAGTCGTCAGTAGGAGGATCCTGCAAGGGCGTCGGGACGACGTGTCCAACGTCTTGGATTCTAGTAAGGTGTCGGGGGTCTCTCTCAGGAGTATATGTCTCGAATTGATCCGATATAGCCGGCATAACCTGCCAATAGAGCGCCAGCTTCCTGAACATCATGCGATACTTCAATCACTCCGTCTGGAACTACTAACGCAACTTGAAATACCGCTTGTGGCGTTCCAAGAAAGCAACCTTTACGACATCCACCGTGCGCGATGCACTGGCGCACTACACTTCAGGCACCAGGGGAGCCGTAATGATTGGGTTCAGGTCCAGGCTGGTTCTGGAGAGATATATGGTGCACTGAGATGGCGTCTGCCGGGAAAGCTCATGGCACTATTCAAAATCAGGGACTTCACCTGTGAGAATGCTGTACGTCGGGTTGCCGCTGTTCGGATGTTGAGTGCAGTCAACTCAGGATTCCCCTCTGACATAGATGGTCTTGTTTTAGTGCAGATGAGGGAGGATGCTCGAGAGTTTAAGATAGTTGACATAGTGAGAATTCACAGCCTGGCGTACCTGATTCCCAAGGGGGAACAGCACTCGCTGGTTAATAGCCGGATTGATTTGAGAATGTTCAATGAAGCATATTCAGGAATCGGAATACGGGGGGGAGGGGAGCCTGGTTGGGAGTGCGTATTCTAGTACTCGTGTGGCTTTGCCTTATCAAAACACGCCGTCTGGGGAATTGTAGTGAAACTTTTGTAACTTCCTCGCCACAATTCGCCAGACAGCGTTTTGCACATCGTCAAGTTGTATAAGTATAATATATAGAAGCAATTGCCTAGAAAACAAAGAGTAGCAGCTAGGTTACCCTATACACGTGAGAGTCTGAATGGGGGCGCAGGCTGATGTTAGAGATAGCAGGAGAAATCCGTCAGGGTACGCGGAAGAGGCAATGTGAAGCTGGCGCCATGATGAGAGGGAAGTGAAGAGAACCGGAGCTAAGGTGTAGACTGGGTGTCAGTACGACGTGACGTCGCCTCTGGAGATAGAGGGCGTTGCAATGAAAATGAGGGCGCACCGGGTGTAGAGAACGCACAAGTGACGTCACTTGCGTCAGGGCGCAACCCTGTCAGATCTAACGCAAGGTATTTTATTTCTGATGTTGTCCACTCGTGGAAAACCTTTCTCATACTTAACATCCACATTCGGGCCCGGCATTCCAGGGTTTTCCCCACAAAATTCTCCGACCTCTTCTCTGGCGTTTTCCTACCCCTCCGGTGGTTCCCAGGTGTTTGCATCGTCCTCGCATCCTGCTCATTTTACAAAGTATCGGAGCACGGGGGGTTGTTCTGATTCAGTGGGTCATATACTTTATAGCGTTCGAGATGCGAGATGTGGACTACTGGGTGGATTTTCCACTGAGCCGGGATATTGAGTTGGAAGAACCTGTTCCCTTTTTTCTCTAATACTTTACAAAGGCCCTACAATCGTGAGGTAAACATTTTTGTTGGACGTTTGCTTTTAACTTTTTTTGCGTTTAACATTACTAAGTCACCTAGCTCGATGTCGGGCTGTGGTGTCGCACACCGGGCATAGTACTTGTTCATGGCCTCTCTTGTCTGCTGGAGCGTTGTCCTCACCCTCTCCTGCAGTGTTTTCATCCATTGTTTATACATTGCGGCCCTGGGTTTTTCGATTCCCTTTCTTTCATCCATTCTGTCTACGGATAAAACCCCTAGTTGGGGAACAAGGGGGTCACTTTATGTGCACTTGGATTGGAATTATGGTAGGCCTATTCAGCTAAGGGTAGCAACTGATACCAGTCATTTTGCTCATAGTTGACGAAGTTAGGAAGGTATGCTTCCCGCACTTGGTTGGTTCCCTCGGTTTGTCCGTCCGTTTGTGGGTGATATGTGGTGGATATTCGCCTCTTGATTCCTAATGCTTTGCACAATGATTCCCAAAATGCTGAAAAACACTTTGCGTCCATGTCTGATACGATTTTGGAGGGAAGTCCATGGAGTTTCCAGACTTCCTTAAGAAAGGTATCTGGAACGTCTTTAGCGGTCACATTTGTCGATAAGCGGATAAAATGTGCCACTTTTTGTGAGGCGATCCACTACTACCATGATCTCGGTTTGTCCCTGGGACTTGGGTAACTGGGTAATGAAATCCACTGAGATGGAGGTCCATGCCGCTTTGGGTACTTCTAATGGTTGGAGTAATCCATACTTCGAGTGTAGTGGAAACTTGTGATGTTAACATTTGTCGCAAGACTGGACATTGTTGTTGATCCATTCGGTGAGTTTTTCCTAGTAGAAGTTTCTCGTGACCAGTTAAATTGTTCTTTCTTGTCCCAAGTGTTCGGCTGCCTTAGAGTGGTCACATTCTTTGACAATCTCCGTTAAGAGTTCTTCCTTCGAAGGAATGAATAGTCTATTTTTGTAACAGAGTAGTCAATGTTCCAGCTCCCTGTGCTGGAGTAGTGCTTCCTGTCTTTCTTTGAATTGGCTGAGCTCCCCTTTTCGTGCCGTTCAGGTGTTATCTTCTTTTCCTGCCGTTCTTATTCTTTCCAGGAATGAGTTGTCGATGGTTTGCGTTTGTATTGCTGCAATCATAGCACTGGACAGCATTGTTATCTCGTCTCGTAGGCTAGTGCGTGTGTGACTCTGTTCTTCGTCAAAGTATGAGTTGTCCTGTGAGTTTGTGTTTAGGAAACATATTTTGACTTTGAGTTCTGGACACATAATTAGCCGTTTGGGACTGATGTCGTTTCACCCAAATCCCCGAGTTACCCTTTCCATGTCATCCAGATTATCCATTTCGATGGCATTCTGTGTTTGTATTTTTTCCACGATTAACTGTGGGATAATGTCGGCTGCCTTGAATGCCTAACTAGTATTCCCATGGTTCTGTAGTATTACTTTTATCTTGCCGGTGTAATCCACATCTATAACTCGGCCGCCCACTGCTATTCCCTGTTCACTTGCTATGCCACTTCTTGCGACCAGTCTGCCCTACGTTCCTTTGGGCAATCCTATGGCAATTGCAGTATCGACAAACTTTGGTCCTTGGGCTGGTATGGTGGCATCCTTCAGAGTATGAATGTCATGTCCTGCTGCCATCCTGGAACTTTATGTCCGGATTATCAGATTTTGTTGCAGTCTTTTTATTCTAAGCTGGTTTGTTGTCCGTTTTTTTCCTTCCACATGGCTGACCCAGATTCGGTCGTTTCCGTGGCGAAGTCAGACTTCAAAGTGTCCCAGCCCAGAAATTGTCTGTTCAGGATACTTAGCTCCCGCCTCAGGGCGGTACTCCGGCCGCTGACTTCACGCGTTAGGCTTAACTCCTCTGCTTCCGGGATGGTAAAGAATTTTATAATTAAAATTGGCTAGCCACTGAGCCCATCGGAGCTGTCGGGGGTTTCAGACTTTAGTTGTGAGAAAGTATTGTAGCTTCTGGTGGTCGGTATATATCGTTCCAGTGTCATCGGCTCCAACTGGTACTGCTTCCATTTACGGAAGGCTTAGAAGATAGCCAATAACTCTTAATCGTGAATCTCGTAATTCCGTTCGGCAGCGTTTACCTTTCGTGAGTGGAACGTAACTGGGTGTAATTGTTTTTCCAAGTATTGGGAAATGATACAGGCTAGTGCAAAATCAGTAGCGTCTGACTCTGTTATAGTCGTTCGGTCTGGATGAAACTGTGCTGGCAGAGTGGCCGAGGTAAATCACCGCTTAACCTTCTCGAAAGCTTCCCCCTGTTCTTCTCCCCAAAACCATAGATATTTTCGTCCTTTGGTTTTTAACGTGTCGGTAATTGGTTTGCAGACTTTCGAGAACTTTTCTATAAATCGTCAACCAAAATTTGCAAAACCAATCAAGATTTGTCCATCTTTTGCCGACCCTGGGGCTTTCCAATTGTGGATACTTTTAACTTTCTTTGCACTCATAGTGACTCACCTTTTTCCCACGATGTATCCTAGGAATTCGACCCTGTCGACATGGAACACGAACCTTTTTCAAGGATACTGTGAGGTCCTGGCGTTGCAGCCTGGCTGGTCCTTGTTTGACTAGAGTCTCGTGGCCTTCCATCGTTTTTGAGTAAATTAGAATATCCTCCAAGTATACTACAACTCCGTGATCTAGAAATGCTGGCAGGATAGTGTTCATCATGGCTTGGAAGGTGGTGGGTGCAGTGACCAAACCAAATGGCATTACTTTGTATTCATAATGTCCATATCGGGTGTGCAAAGCGGTTTTCAATTCATCTCTTTTCTTGATTCAAATCAAATGGTAACCGTTCTTTAGGTCTAGCTTGGTGAAGATGTTCGCACCAGCTACTCTTTCCCTTAGTTCGGTCATGATCGGCAAAGGATATTTGTTGACTTTGGTTAACTTGATAATTTGGCGGTAGTCTACTCACAATCGTAGTCTTCCGTCAGGTTTGGGGACAAACAGGATTGGTGCTCCTGCGGGAGATTTACTGTGAACTATTTTGCCTTCGACTAACATTTTGGAAAGATATTTGTTTCATTCTTCTAGTTATTATGACGACATTGGGTATATTGGTCAACATGGCGGTGTGGCTCCATCCTTTCAGTCGATCACATGGTCCAAAGTCCGCCTTGGAGCCGGCATTTCGGCGTTTTCATTCGCAAACAGTTCCTTATGCTGCCAGTTCAGCTTTGGTAATCCTGCCAGTTGTACTTTAAGTTCCTCTTGTCTTCTGGATCCGATCCGTCCTATCATTCTGGCCTGTTAATTGAAAGCCAGTGTCTCGTTCCATTCAAACATGTCAGCGATGCCTTCATCTTGTATATGTTCTACACGTTTGACATGTTCAAAACAATATTTCTCAGGGGTTTCGATATATTTTCAAGGGGTGTCCGGGGTGCCACCACCCGAACTGTATGATCATACGCTAATTGCATGCGTCCGCAATCTCGCAGGAGACCATTCTCGTATGGCCATTAGTGCTGATTCCTCGTTGAATCGGGTGTGAATAGTATTTTCCTCCTGGGGAGGATACTTCGCCATTGAATCCTGTTATTTTAAGCGGGTTTTCTCTTATCTCGTAAGGTACTTTAAGGGTTTGTGCGGTGTTTTGATTTAGGAGAAAGATGTTGGAGCCCCAGTCTAGTAGGACTTTAATTTTATACCTTTTATAGGATAGGACTAGGAAGGCATGTCCTTCCCGGAATTCGTAGTGCTGTGGACTTGGTTTTTTTTTTCTCCACTTGGGCCTGGCCCTCGTGTCACATAAACTCCCTTCATTGTGCTAACCTATTGGGGTTTGTTACCCCGCCCCCCAGTAGCGTCTCTTGAAGCCTCCTCAGAGAAACTGTCTATCCGCTCAGGAAATATTTTTGAAAATGTAAAATCCTTTGAAGATAGTTGGGAATTTGAGCATAGAATTATTATGTGAAATATAAAATTCTGTTGGTTTGGATATCGGGCAGCCCACTATTAGCGATCTTCATTGCCTGCCGAGGGATTCCCATGTACCAGAGGTAATTCGTCTGATCATTCGTCTTTTGCGACTCAGATCAGCCTTCCTTTCTGACTGACTTATCCACACTTATCGCTGACCATGAGCAGTCTACCATACCCATCGCCTGATTCCAGCAGCCGGAGCTAAAGTTTCTTCATGAGGTGGGTAGCAGTTCTGTATGTGCAACGACCCTGCCCAACCACTATGAGACAAATGTTAGGTCACCCACTTGGTCTGACATGACAACCAAATAGGGTGTCTTGTGATCGTATAGCGCGACCCATAGCACTCGTGGGTTATTTTTCCTTGTGACACCCGGTTCTGTTAATCGTTTTCGATTGTGTGCTTTAAGACCTGCCTCCGGCGATGATTACGCTGCTCTCACTCTCCTCGGATGCCTCTTTCTCACTCATCACGTTGGCTCGAGTTCCGTTCTTGTCTCTTTTCTTGCTGTCTTTGTGTCCTCTTAGTTATTCTACTAACTGTTTTCAGTCCTGGCGGGCCCCCCAACATATGGAGCACTTTTCAGGTCGTGTTGCTCACGGTGGGTTCCTTCGCTGCTGTCTCGATTTTATCTGGGATATAGGCTTCTGAACATCTTCGCAGTACAACACCCAGGTGCTACCAGTTTCCCAGTCAGAACTTATCACACTTTTGAGATTGATGCACTCAAAGGGTATGAGCTGAAGAGTTCACTTAAGATTATTTCAATTCACAGTTCGACAGCCGGAAAACCCACATCCCGTCCCCAGTGGTGCCAGTGAGCTTTATAGCTCCGCGTCTTCTGTAAAGGTCCATGCTAGTGGCCTTTCATTCGCTTGTGGCGAGGTATCTCCAAGGCTCTCCTCAGCCAGGGCGGTTAGTCTTGGCTTTCTAGGCTTGGGGTGGTTCGATCTTCCCACCGATAATTTGAACGATTACCTGTTGATGGTGTTGACTCCATTTTCTTTCTGACAGTGCTGCCATCCATGGTTTGTTGAGCTACATCTTGTCCATTGCCCCTTTTTTCGTTCGTCGACTACTTTCTGACAGATACGGGTCCCGGTTTGTGCCACTGCCCAAACCCGCTTCCTAATTGTTTCTACCGCCTCGCCTTCTCGTTTTCTATCCTCTCCTCTTTTTTCTTCCTCTGGTATACCCTCTTTTCTTTCGCGGTATGCTTAGGGTTCATCATTGCCTTTGCCGTTATTGGCTCGGCACCTTTTCTTTTACCACTTAAATTTGACCCCGAGAAGGTATTCTCGTTGACCTTTTTACCCTTCTGGAAATCTTCCTGATCGCGGAGCGATTATTGGAGAGCTTCTATCCAATCTCGGTCGTGGGCGTATTCTTGATGCATTGACATCCGGCGTAAGTCCCCATCCGGCAGCTAGTCTCTGATCAATTTCTGGAACGCAATTCCAGTAACTTTTAGTGTGACATTCCAATTTCCGAATTCGACTAAAAATTGGTTAATGTCATTCTTATATCGGACTTGTAGCATTTCTCGTAGGGCCTTTTCTTCTTGGTGAGTGGGACCGAAGTGACATATAGCTTGTTCGGCAAAGAAATCCCATACTTCTTAAGTTGCTGCCTGGTATGCCCTAATTCTCCGGTCATTTGGTTCTGGTAGGTCTTGGCGAAGGATGCTACTTGTGATCCGTTTAGTTTGGACAAGGCATCTTTAATACGATCCCCCTCGTCCTGCCACTGGTATGAGTTGCAATCGAAAGAATCCTTACACATGGTTAGCCAGAACCGGATATCCTCGTGTTTGGCCTAGTAGTATTCTCACGGGGATTGAGCTTGACATTTGGTGGTTTTTCCAATGGCCTTTCCCAATGCGCTGGAGAACCATATTTCGTCCGCGGTAGCCCCTCTGCATTTTTCCTTATCAGTTTTTTACTCTTCAGCAGGTTTTTTATTTCCTTTGGTAGGTTTGTCCTTCGGCCTTCTGCCTGTCTCATCTCCACTTCAGTCTCGATCACTATCGCCTGGATCAGGTGTGCCCCCCGTAGCCCCGTGCACTGCAGGAGGTGGACGACCTCCACCTCCTCCTCCTGCTTCACCACTTGGTTCCGGGGTCGGGTTTGAACCCTGGCCTCGCACTTGACCCACCAAGCAAGTGACTGCTTCTTCCAACTCAGCTGTGTGGCTTTCCTGTCTTTTTCTAGCCTCTCTATTTGCGTCCAATTCAGCCATCATAGTGTTGAGTATCCTTTCGTGGTTCGGTATTTCGCGTTGCTGTTGGGCCTTTGTATCTAGGTGTTGCCTCCTAACTGTTCGCCTCTGCCCATTGCCGCGGCTCCTTCTGCTTGTATGCTTTGGTGGAGGTGTGATGTGACCTGCTTGTGCTGGGTTTGACGGTTGTCTTGTTCATCCATGCTCCCACTGACCCTTTTGAGCACTTCTTGCAGCCCCTTTGTCGCCATTTCCACCTGTACCATGCTAGTGTCTATTTGTTCCTGCTCAGTTCCTATGTATCTTGCGTCCATCATTATTTCCCTTTTTACTTTATGCAATTCCCGTACCAAATGCTGGATCGCTGGTGGAAGGGATTGGAAGGCTAGGTGTTCCGGGTCACTGCTTTGGGCTAGATCGTCCTTGTAAAGGTGTAGACTTCGGTTGATGTAGTCAAGTGGTCTACAAAGGTCGGGGGTAAATATAGATTCCCCAGGATTTGGGATTGTTCAGAGTGGGAGCTTTTCATCGCGGCACGATGGAAGAGTCCTGGTGACAGAGCGGGAGATAGTCTAGTATCGGTGGATCTAGCGATGCTTGTGTCCTGTGATGTCACCGTTGGTGCTTGTGACAGGAAGAGTTCAGCTGTCTCCATGGGATTTACTCCTGGTTCCTCGGGGTTAGACCTGCACAGGTTTTGAAGCAGGTAAATGATTGTTATCCTTTTAGTGATTAAACGAGTTCCATTGGTGGTAAAGGTATACCAGGGTCTGGTTCAATGAGTTGATAACATAGCAATTAGTATTCGTGAACAATATCTCAGATGTGTTTCGGTAACAGAGAGATTCACAATATATGTTTATTGGGGTAGTAATATTCTAAGAACAAGCGAATATACTAAGCCCTGTTGTTGGTAATTCGGAGCATAGCTCCAGGGAAATGAAGGCCAAGATAGAAATATGAATTAGGTAAAAGGATCAACATTTGGTAACGTGTATATATTGTTAAGGTCTCTTCTCTGTTGCTTTTTGATGGATAATAGCTACGAAGCCAACTCAATATTTATATTCTGTGTCTGGGTTATTGCAGGCTACATAATCTCTTCCTATGACTAAATATTTTTCTTTCACCTAAGTCGACTTCTTTGAAGTGGGAGCCCAACTTGACCCTGAACATCCGTTATATTTCTACTCTTGCGTGCACAATTTATTGCCACGTATGCCTCTCTCATGGGGATGGTGTTGAGCATCTGCACCTAGATTGCTATACGGACATGAATCCGTTGCTAAATATATTTACCAATAATCGCCATATGTTCGCATGTCAGGAAATTATTCGCTTGGATAAAAGATGGCCAGTCTTCATGTTGCTGGCTCGGCTTTGACTTGGTCTGCCGCAAGCATTCCCCTATCCGAACCAGCATTGCACGACTCTTTCCTCTCGAGCGAAGCAATAGTTACAACTATAGTTATCGGTCTCTTGCCAACAACCCCTTTGCTAGTTCCCCAACTCCATCTCCGAGCATTGTGCTTTCCTATTAGTTACTGGGCGTCTTTCCAGACCGAGGAAGCCTAACTAAGGTAGATACGTCCTGTGAGTTTGTATCCACTTTCCGAGACCCACCGGCACACTGGCATCAGGAAAATGTCAGAGCGTGGTCTAAGTTGGTCCGGAACGCTCCTGGTCCACCAAGGGCGGTTGTGGTCCCCGTGGTCCACCTGGTCCACTCCGATCCATTCTGATCCACACTTTTTGAAATTTTACCGAAGATCTGGACCAGGGTGGATCAGGGTGGACCAGGAGGATCAGGGGGACCATAACCCCCCTTGGTGGACCAGGACTGGCTTTTACATTATGCTGATGTGGTTATAACTCTGTGTGATGTCTTCCGATTGACGTGCTTCAACCTGCATTAAGTTCTCTGCAGACTCCTCTGATATATCCTGCAAACAGGAACCGGTCGGAGTGAGAGCCACGATGTACAGGGTGTTAAGAGTACGGTCTTCTTTACTCATGTCTTTGGTGAGGGCACGCAACTTTCCAGCTGCCGTGTGGTGACCTATTGTCCCAACATCAGGGCTGGAGGGGGGTGTGGGTTTATCTTTTTTAGAAGTTTGTGCCCGAATGTAGGCTAACCTTCCCCTCTTATCCACCTGGGAGCTTGGTGCCGAACAATACCGCGAAGGAGAAAAGGGTATCCCAGGCGAAGCCGCAGTAGGAGAAGCTAGAAAAAGCCCTGGCGGCGCCCCAGTTGAACATCATGCAAAGGGTTCGGGCTGACGCACACACCGGTATAGACCAAAAAGTAGTGAACTAACAAAAAGCAAAGAGGCAATGTCCAAGATCTACCCCAACAAACTATGGATGGACCCACTGCCAACAGGAAATTCGTGCTAACACCATCCACAGAAAATCGTTCAAGGTACCAGAAGGAAGATCGAACCACCCCAAGCCTAGAATGCCAAGGCTAGCTGCCGTGGCTGGGGATAGTCGCGGAAAAACCTCCCAACAAGAAAGCCAAAGACCACTAGCATCTACCTTTGTTGAAGATAAGGAGCTATAGAGCTTACTGCCACCACTGGCGACGGCATGTGGGTAGTCCGGCCATCGCACAAGGCTTCACAATAATCTGAAGTGACCTCTTCAGCTCATACCCTTTGATTGCATCGATTCCCAAAGCATGCTACGTTGCGACTGGGAAACTCGTAGCACCTGGGTCTTGTATAGCGAAGACGTTATGAGGCCTATATCCCAGATAAAATCAAGACAGCAGCGAAGGAACCCACCTTGATCAATCTGACATGAAAATCGCTCCACTTGTTGGGGGGACCCCTAGGACTAACGATGGTTAGTAGAAAATCTAAGAGAACACAAAGAGAGCAAGAAAAGAGCCAAGCACGGAACTGAGGCCAAGATGATATGTGAGCAACTGGCATCAGACGTGAGAGACACCACCATAATTGTCCTCAGAGGCAGGTGTTAAAGCACGCGATAGAAAACGATTAAAAGAACTGAGTCTCACGAGGAAAAATCACTGATAAGTACTATGGGTCTCAGTACAAGATGACAAGAAAGCCCATCTAGTTGTCATTTCGGACTAAGCGCGCCATCTAAGATTTTTCTCAGAGTAGTTAACAACATTCATTACACACACAGAACCACTAACTACCTCATGAAGAAACATTAGCTCGGGCTGATGGACTTTAGCGACAGGTATGGGTGACTCCTTGTAACTATCAAGAAGGGTGGATAAGTCGGTCAGAACGCAATGGGCATCCAAGCCACAAAGCACAAATCATCAGACAAACTATCCAGTGTATATCGGAATCTCTCGGCAGGGAATAAGGACTACTAGTAGTGGGCTGCCCGATATATGAACAACCCGAGTTTAATCTTTCACAAAAATAAAAGCTTCTGCACTTGATTCCAATCATTATAAAACTATTCAATGTTTTCAAAAATATTTTTTGACCGGATAGGCGGTTTGTCTGTGAAGGCTTTAGGAGCCGAACCGGGGCAGGCACTGTAACAAACCCCAATAGTTACCACCATGAAAAGAGTTTATGAAACACAAGGCCCAGGCCCCAAGCAAACAAAAAACACACCAAGTCCATAGCGCTAAGAATCCCCCAAAGGAAATGCCTTCCTAATCATATGAGATAAATGGCAAAAGATTAAAGTCTTACTAGACTGGCTCAGACATTTTTCCCTGCTGTCATAACACCGCACAAACCCTGAGGGTACCTTAGAAAATAAGAGAAAACCCGCTTAAAAGAACTGCATTTAATGGTACTGGGTCCTCCACAGGGGGAAAATACTACTCACACCTGATCCAATTGGAAATTAGAATTAATAGCTATACAAGTACGGTAACTTGTGAGATTGCCGATGTGGGCAAATATGATATGATAAGGGAAAGAGTAGCCAGCGCGCCGATTTTCACCAAGCTGGACCTAAAAGACAGTTATCATTTCATTCGAATCAAAAAAAAAGATGGATGGACAACCACTTTCTCCCCCGATTATGGATATTATGAATACAAAGTAAGGCCATTTGGTTTGGTCAATGTACCAGCCACATTTCAAGCCATGATGAACACCATCCTGGCAGAATTTCTAGATCATGAAGTTGTAGTATATTTGGATGAGATCCTAATTTACTCAAAGAGAATAGAATAACACGAGGCTCTAGTAAAACAAGTATTAGCCAGACTAGAACGACATGATCTAGTAGTATCCCTAAAGAAATCTGTGTTGCACATCGATACAGACAAATTCCGTTGATATATTGTGGCAAAAAGTGGAGTCATAATGAGCGAAAATAAAGTTCAGAGCATCCTGAATTGTAAAGCCCCAGAGTCGGTAAAGGACGTACAAATCTGTTAGGCACAGAGCGCCCAGGTGGATAAGAGGGTCAAGTTACCCTACCTCCGCGCACAAACCACTAAAAAGGGAGAAGGAACACCCCCCTCCAGCCGCAACGTTGGGACAATAGGTCACTACACAGCACGTGGAAAGTTGGGTCCCCTTACCCAAGACCGGAGTAAAGAAGACCCTACTCATAAGACCGTACATCGGGGCCCATCGGAATAGTCTTGAACATTTTCCCTGGAGGTCAGGTGTTCGACTCACACACCGGTCATAGTGAGTATTACTATACTCGGATTGCAAATGAGTCTCTAGGCATTGGCACGAGCCCTGCGACCGAGGGGTTTCTGCCGACTCTTATAGAAGAAATGAATCTCTAGATGTAGCATCGTATACGGCGAGGTTTGAATGGTTGGATAAGAAGTTATGGCCTTTCAAAGTTAAGCCGACTGACATATGTAGTCTGATATGTAAGACGTAAGCATATGATTACCCGGCATGGGAAATGTTGATCACAATATGACTGGAAGGAACGACTAGAATGATAGCCAGCCAGGCTACATATACAGTATAACTTCATATAACTTAAAGATTGAGAGCAAGTAAGTGGACGCAATTAACTTAGCTATTATTAAAGTAGAAGTGGGGTGCGAATTGTCAGGGTCAAACGCTGTTCGCACATTCATGAGAGTTGACTAAAGTAGAAGAGATACTTAGAAATTATATGTGTAGGAAGTACCCCGGACAAGGGTATAAGTAGTGGGCAAGTGCACCGGTAGTTAGAAGGTCATCAAGGAACGGAGAAGAGACCTTAAAAATATATACATGTTAACAAAACAGGTATTGTTTTACCTACTTTGTATTTCTACCTTGAGCTTCGTCTCCGTAGACGTATTCTCCGAATTACCCACAACCAGGCTTGGTATATTCGCTTGCTAGAATATTAGGACCCGCATAACAGTATATGGTTATTCTCTACGTTAATGAGCCAGAAGTCCGACATCGATCACGAATAGTGAGTGATGAACTCATAAAACCTCTTAGCGATCTGCTCGCACCCATAATGGAACTTGTTCTATGACTAAAGATAAGAATCACTTAACTATCTCAAATCTGTCGAGGTCTAACCCTGAGGGAGACGGAGTAGATCCCGTGGAGACAGAGGACTCGCCCTGTCCCAAGCTCCAACCGTGACATCACAAGACAGAAGGATGACTATATCCACCGATACTAGACTATCTCCCGCTCTGCCAGCAGCAGTCTTCCCTCACGCGGCGATGAGAAGGTCCCAGTCTCAACAATCCCAAACCCTGGTTGAACCTATATTAACCCCCGAAAGTTCAAGCCGACCTGACCACCTCGACCGAAGGCCACACCTGTACGAGGACGATCTAGCCCAAAGCATCGAATCGGAACACCTAGCATTTCAATCCCTTCGACCAGTGATCCAACATTTGGTACGGGAATTGCCCAAAGGCAAAAGGGAAATAATGACGCGTGCAAGATACATAGTAACCGAGCTGGAACACAAAGACACCAGCATGGTACTGGTGGAAACGGCGACAAAGGGGCTGCAAGAAGCGCTCAAAAGAGTGAGTGGGAGGATGGATGGACAAGACAACTGTCAAACCCAGCACGAGCAGATCACATCACACCTCCACGAAACCATAGAAGCAGAAGGAGAGGCTGTAATGGGCAGAGATGAACAGTTAGGACAGGAACTGCTAGACACAAGAGCCCAACATCAACGCAAACTCCAGAACCACGAAAGGATACACAAGGCTATGAGGGTTGAATGAGAGGCAAATAGACAAGCCAGAGAAAGAGAGGAAAGCCACATAGCCGAGTTGACAGAAGTGGTCACTTCCTTGAGGGGCCAAGTGAAAAGCAAGCATTCAAACACTACCCCGGAATCAAGTGCCGGACCCGGAGGAGGAGGTGGAAGGTGATCACCTCCCACAATGCGTGGGGCTGCCGGAGGCACGCCTGATCCTGGAGATAGTGATGGAGAAGGAAGTGGTCATGAGAGACCAGGAAGGCGGAACGATAAACAAGCCAAAAGAAAGACCCAACCTGCTGAAAAAGAAAAAACTGGGGAGGAAAAATACAGAGGAGGTCAGAGGACGAAATGCCGTTCTCTAGGGCATTAGGAAAGGCCAGTGGGAAGGCCACCAAACGTCCAGCTCGACCCCAATCAGAATACCAACATGCCAAACACCAGGATATCCAGGTCTGGCTAACCACTTGTAAGAATTGTTTGGATCGACAATCATCCCAGTGGCAGGACTCGGCGGATCATATTAAATAAGCCGTGTCCAATCTAAAACGATCAGAAGTAGCATTCTTTGCTATGACCTACAGGAACCAAATGACCCGAGAATTAGGGTATACACGGCAGGAAGGTTAAGAATTATGGGATATCCATGCCGAACAAGCCATACGTCGATTGGGTCCCACTCACGAGGAAGAAAAGGCATTACGAGGAATGTTGCAAATCCGATACAAGAATGAGATTAACCAGTTTTACAGGAATTCGAAAATTGGAACGTTAAAGCAAATGTTACTGGAATCGCGGTCCAAAAATTGATCAGAGACCAACTGCCGGATCCAGGTTTACCGGGAACGTTTATGCATCAATAATACGAGGATAACAGAGTTTGGAGAGAGGCTCTCGGACAATCAGTCGGCGATGAGGAAGATGTCCAGGAGGGAAAAAGGTTGATGGATATTAATTTCTCAGGGTCAAATTCAAGTGGCGAAAGAAAATGTGAATAGCCAATAACTGCCAAGAAAACGAAGAAACCCAATGTTAGACACAGAGCTCCCAGAAGGATAAAGGTGTCAAGTTACCTTACCTGCTCGGACTAACATCTAAAAAAGATTTAACAACACCCCCCTCCAGCCCCGACGTTGGGACGGTAGGTCACCATAGGCCACATGGGAAGTGGGGTCCTCTCACCGAAGACAGGAGTAAAGAAGACCCTACTTACAACACCGTATACGTCGCGGCCGTCCGTCCAACCGGTTCCTGTTCGCAGGATATGTGGGAGGAGGCCTCAGAGCACCTGATGCAAGTGAAAGCATCTCGATCGGACGACATCGCACTGAGTTACAACCACCACAAGATTAGATAGTGAAAATTTGAAACAAACTCACGAGACCTCTGTAACATAGGTAGGGTTCGTCGGTCTGGAAAGACACCCAGTAAGCAGTAGGAATGCCCCATGTTCGGAAAGGGAGTCGGGGAACTCCAAAAGGGATTATTGGGATGAGACCGATAATTATAGTCGTAACCATTGGTTCGATCGAGAGGAAAGAGTCATGTAATGCCGGTTAAGACTAGTGAATGCACCCTGCAGACCATGTCAAAACGGAGCCAACAATATGAAGATCTGCCATCTTCTATCCCAGCAAATAATTGTCTGACATGCGAACACAAGGAGATTATTCGTAAATCTATTTAGCACCGGATCCATGTTCGTATAGCCATCTAGGTGGACGGGCACCACACCCTCCCCATAAGAGAGGCATAGGTGGCAATAAGTGGCGCAAGCGAGAGTAGAAAGAGAACAGATGTTCAGGGTCAAGTCGGGCTCCCACTTCCAAGAAGTCGACTGTTGGGCAGAGAGCTCGCAGAAGGATAAGGGGGTCAAGTTACCCTACCTTGGCGCACGAACCTCTGAAAAAGAGTTAGCAACACCACCCTCCAGCCCCGACGTTGGGACAGTAGGTCGCCATACATCACCTGGGAAAGTTGCGTCCCCTCACCAGGGACATCAGTCAACAAGACCCTACTTGCAACACGGTAGACATCGCAGCCATCTGTCCGACCGGTTCCTGTTCGCAGGATATATAGGGAGAGACAACAGAGCATGTCATGCGGGTGAAAACATCTCAATGGGACGACATGGCAGAGGGTTATAACCACTACAAGATTGGGTATCGAAAAGTGGCTACCCACTCACGGGACGTATCTACCTGAGTTAACCTTCCTCGGTCTGGAAAGATGCCAAGTAACCAGTAGGAATACACTATGCATGGACAGGGAGTCGGGGAACTCGCAAAGGGATTGTTTGGAAAAGACCGATAACTATAGTCGTAACCATTGGTTCGATCGAGAGCCAAGAGTCGTGTAATGCCGGATAAAGGTAGTGAATGCTTCATGCAGGCAAGGGCTAGACGGAGCCAACCATATAAGGACTGGCCATCTTCTATCCCAGCGAATAATTGTCTGACATCCGAACACATGGAGATTATTCTTAAATCTATTTAGCAACGGATACAAATTTTTATAGCCATCTAGATAGACGGGCACTACGCCCTCCCCATGAGAGAGGCATACGTGGCAATAAGTTGCACAAATGAGAGTAGAAAGAAGACGGAGGTTCAGGGTCAAGTCGGGCTCCCACTTCAAAGAAGTTGGGCCTGGATAAACAAAGATAGTTAGTTATAGGCAGAGATTATGTACCCCGCGAACACCAAGACGCGGAATATAACTATCGAGGTGTCTTCGTAGCTGCTATCATTATCAAGCAACGGAGAAGAGACCTTATCAATATATACACGTTAAACAAATATTTATCGTTTCACCTACCTTATCATTAAATCTTAACTTTCGTCTCCTTACATGTATTCTCCGAATCACGAACGATTGGGCTGAGTATTTTTCCTTGTTCTTAGAATATTACTACCCCCAAAACAGTATATTGTTACCTCTACGTTACCGTGACACACGAGCGATATCAATCACAGATACGAATCGCAACTCAGTTTAAAAACTCGGTTTCACCAGAAGGATAAGAAGCACTTGCCTACTTCAAAATGTCGAAGTCTAACCCCAAGGGAGCAGGACCAGATCCCATGGAGACAGATGAACTCTCCCAGTCTCAAGCTCCAACGCTGACATCGCCAGACACAAGGCTCGCCAGAGCCACCAACACTAGAATATCTCCCGGTCTGCCCCCCGGGCTCTTCCCGCGAGCCGCGATGAGATAGTCCCAGTCTCAACACTCTCAGACACCAGCACAACCAATATTATGGCCGGAGATGTCCAGACGGCTTGACCTCATCGACCGAAGTCTACACCTGTACGACGACAATGTAGCCAAAATCATTGATCAGGAACACCTACCGTTCCAGTCCCTTCCACACAAAATCCAACATTTGGGATGAGAAATGCGCCAAGTCAAACGAGACATAATGACGGGCGCCAGATGCATAGGGACCGAGCTGGAACAAATAGACACCAGCATGGTACAGGTGGAAGCAGCGACAATAGAGCTGCAAGAAGCGATCAAAAGGGTCGGTGGAAGGATAGACGGACAAGATAAGCGTCAAACCCGACACGGACAGGTTACATCACTACTCCACCAAACTCTACAAGCAGAAGGAGCGGTGGCAATGGGCAGGGATGAACAGTTAGGACAAGAGCTCCTGGACATGAAAGCCGAACATTACCGAGAGCTACTGAACCATGAAAGAATACTCAACCCTATGATGGCCGAGTTGGAGGCAAACAAAGAAGGCAGAGAAAGACAAGAAAGCCAGATAGCAGAGTTAACTGGAGTGATTAGCTCCTTGATGGGTCAAATGAAAGGCAAGCATTGAACCCCAACCCCGGAACAAAGTGTCGGGACAAGAGGAGGAGGGAGCGGAGGAAGACCCCCTCCTACAATGCATGGGGCAGCACGAGGTACCCCTGATGCTGGAGGTTTTGAAGGAGGAGGAACTGATGATAAGAGATCAGGAAGGTGGGATGAGAGACCCGACAAACGAAATAAGAAGCCTGCAGCGAAGGGAACAAAAGATGAGGAAAAATACAGAGAAGCTACAGAGGACGAAATAATGTTTTCCAGAGTCTTGGGAAAGGCCATAGGAGAAGCCACAAAATGTCCAGCTCAACCCCATCAGAATACAAACATGCTAAACACCAGGATATCTGGTTTTGGCTAACCACCTGCAAGGATATCTTCGATCTCAACCCAGACCAATGGCAGGACGAGGGGGACTGTATCAAATACCCATGGTCAAAACGAAAAGGATTACAAGTAGCATCCTTCGTTATGACCTACCGGAACCAACTAACCGGCGAGTTAGGCCATATACCACAGGATGGTTACGAATTATGGGATGTCTTTGCTGAACAAGCTATACGTCGATTCGGTCCCACTCATGAGGAAGAAAAGGCCCTACGAGAAATGTTGAAAGTCCGATACAAGAATGATATTAATGAATTTTACTGGATTTTGAAAATTGGAAGGTCAAAGCAAAGGTTATTGGAGGCCCCTTCAGAGTGTTAATCAGAGACCAAACCCGGATGTGGCTGTACGGCGAATGTCAATGCATCAAGAATACGCCGATGACAGAGATTGGATAGAAGCCCTCCAACAAGGGGTCCGTGATGAAGACGACTCCCAGGAAGGAAAGAGGCTTAAGGACCATAATCTCTCAGGATCAAAATCAAGTGGGAAAAGGAAACGTGACGAGCCAACAACGGCAAAGATGACGAATCAATCAAAGTATACCACTAAGGAGAAAAGGTTATATCAAGCGAAAAAATAGGGGGAGGAGCTAGACAAGGGAAGGCGGCGCCCCGGTAGAAAATTATGCATCGAGTTTTGCCCGATGCACGCACTGGTATCGACCAGAAAATAGTCGGGGAATGCAAGGAGAACGGGCAATGCACTAGATGTACCCTAACAAACCACATATGGAAGCACTGTTAGAAAGAAATTCGAGCTAGTACCATCCAAAGGAAAGCGTTCAAATTATCCGGTGGAAGATCGAACCCTCCAAAGCTGACAAAGCCAAGGGTAGCCGCCGTGGCTGAGGCTAGCCGTGGAGAAACCCTGCCACAAGCGAGCCAAAGGACACTAGCATCCAGCGTTATGGAAGATCAGGAGCGATGACACTCATTGGCACCAATGGCGGCGGCATGTGTGTAGTCCGGCCATCGAACAGGGAATCGGAATAATCTGAGGTGAACTCTTCAGCTCATACCCTTTGAGTGCGTCGATCCAAAAGGCGTCAGAAAGGTCCAACTGGGAAACTGGTAGCACCTGGGTGTTAAACGATGGAGATGTCCAGAAGTCTAGCTTGCAGATAAAATCGAGAGAGCAGCGAAGAAACCCACGTTGGACAACACGACCCGAAAACTACTCCACTTGTTGGGGGACCCCTAGGACTAACGACAGTTTGTAGAAAACCTAGGAGTACACAAAGACAGCAGGAAAAGAGCCAAGTCCAGAACTCGAGCCATGGTGATGAGTGAGAAGGTGGCATCAGACGAGAGTGACACCAGCGTAATCGTCCCCAGAGGCAAGTCTTGAAGTACACAATCGAAAACGATTAAAAGAACAGAGTCTCATGAGGAAAAATAACCTATGAGTGCGATGGGTCGCCCTACTCGATAACAGGACACCCAATTTGGTTGTCATGTCGGACGAAGCGCGCGACCTCAAGATTTCTCTCATAGTAGTTGGGCACGTTCATTGCACACACAGAACCACTACACACCTCATGAAGAAACTTCACCTCGGGCTCGCAGGATTAGGCGATAAGTATGGTAAACTCCTCGGAACTACCGATAAGTGTGGATAAGTCGGTCAGAACAGAAGGCGCATCCGAGCCGCAAAGCACAAATCATCAGACGAACTACCCCTGGTAGATGGGAATCCCTAGGCACGGAATAAAGACCGCTGGTACTGGGCCGCCCGATATCCAAACAAGATAGGATTTTACCTCTCACGAATAATCCGACCCTCGAAAATCCCCAACCATGATCAAACTATCTTATATTTTGAAACATATTTGGTGAAAAGAAAAAGGAGTTTGTCTGAGGATGCTCCATGAGCCGAAACTGCGCAGGTGCGGTAAAAATCCCAAAGGGTTACCAGAATGAAGAGAGGTTATGAGACACGAGGCCCCGGCCCCTAGTGGACAAAATATAAACCGAATCCAAAGCACTACGAGTGCCCTGAAGGAGATGTATACCTCCTCATATCAGACAAATGGCATAAGATTAGAGTCTTAATAGACTCTGGCTCTAACATATTCCTCCTAACCCAAAACACTGCACGCACCCTCAAGGTGCCTTACGAAATAAGAGAAAACCCGCTTAAAATAACCACATTCAATGGCGAAGGATCCTCCACGGGAGGAACATACTATTCACATCCGATTCAACTCGAAATCGGTACCAATGGCCATGCAACTATGGTCTCCTGCGAGATTGGGGACGCAGGCAAATATGACATAATTATACCGTTAGGGTGCGGGCACCACGAACATCCTATAAAAACTATCCAACCCCTGCAGAGATCTTGTTTCGAACACACCAAGTGGGTAGAACATGCACAAGATGAAGACATCGCCGACATGTTTGAATGGGCCAAAACGGTAGCTTTCGATGAAGAAGCCAGAATGCTAGGAAGGATCGGATCCATAAGGCAGAAGAAAGTACAACGAGAAGGATTGCCAAAACCATATTGGCAGTACAAGGAATTGTTTGAGAATGAAAAAGCAGAAATGCTGGCTCCTAGGCAAACCTTCGACAATGCGATTGACCTGAAAGACGGAGCCACTCCACCCTGGGGACCTATATACCCAATGTCGGCTTACCAATTAGAAGAACTAAACAAATACCTTCACAAAATGTTAGACGAAGGGAAAATAGTTCTCAGCAAAGCTCCGGCGGGCACACCAAGCCTTTTTGTTTCCAAACCTGATGGAAGACTACGATTATGCGTAGAATACCGTCAACTAAATAAGTTAACCATACTCAACAAATAGCCTTTACCGCTCATGACTGAACTAAGGCAAAGAGTGGCATGTGCAACCATCTTTACGAAGTTAGACCTAAAAGACGATTATCAACTAATTTCGAATCATAAAAGGAGATGAATGTCAAACCGCCTTCCGTGCCCGATATGGACATTATGAATATAAAGTAATGCCATTCGGGCTGATCAACGCACCCGCCACGTTCCAGGTCATGAGCAACACTATCCTGCGAGAATTCCTGGATAACGGACTCCTAGTATATCTGGATGACATCCTAATTTGCTGAAAGTCAATGGCAGAACACGAGGCTCGGGTCAAGCATGTACAAGCCAGGCTAGAACGCCATGACCTTGCGGTATCGTTAAAGAAATCCGTGTCCCATTTCGATACAGTTGAATTCCTCGGATACATCGATCGAAAAAGCGGCGTCACTATGAGCCAAAAAAAGGTTAAAAGTATCCACACTTGCAGAGTCCCACAGTCCGTAAAAGATGAACAAATCCTTATTTGTTTTGCAAATTTCTACAAGGCTTGATAGAAAACTTCTCAAAAGTTTGGAGACCGATTACAGACACTTGGAAAAGCAAAGGAGGAAAACATTTATGGGTTTGGGGGGAGGAACAGGACAAAGGCTTTGAGGAACTCAAGCGAAGATTTACCTCAGCCCCTATTCTAGCACATATTTACCCTAACTAAAAAACCTTGATCGAGACAGACCCTAGTGACTTCGGACTAGGCTGTATCCTTTCCCAGTACTTGGGAAAGCGACTACACCCCGTTCCGTTCTACTCAGGAAAGCTAAACGATGTCGAATGGAATTAGGAAATTCATTATAAAGAGTTATGGCAATCCTGGAAGCATTCTGCCAATGGAAACACTACCTATTAGGAGCGGATGACACGGTGACAGTATACACCGACCACCAGAACCTGCAATATTTCCTCACTGCTAAGGTCTGGAACCCCGGACAGATCCGATGGGCTCAATGGCTAGCCAATATCAATTTTGAAATTAGTATACCGCCCCGGCAGCAGAGGGGGCAAACCTGATGGATTAAGCCGGGCGCCGCAGTACTGGCTTGAGGAGGGGGCTCTGAATCGCGAACAGCCAATTTTGAAACCAGAAGATTTCGAAGTTTCACTTTGCCACAAAAAGGACTGAATTCAGGTCAGCCTCGTGGAAGCAAAATAGAGGACGACAAACCAGCTCAGAATAAAAAGACAGCAACAAAAAGCGATAATCCCAACAAAAGGTTCCAGGATGGCAGCCGGAAATGACATTTACGCCTTAAAGGATGGCATTATACCAGCCCAAAGACAGATGTTAGTGGACACCGTAATCGGAATAGGACTACCCAGAGGAACATACGGCAGGCTGGCGGCAAGAAGTTATATTCCTTGTAAACATGGAATAGCGGTGGGCGGCGGTGTCCTAGATACAGATTACAATGGTGAAATGAAAGTAATATTACGGAACGATGGGAATGCCTGTTAGGAATTCAAGGCAGGCGATCGTATGGTACAACTAATCGTGGAAAAAATTGAAACACAGGATGCCATGGAAATCGATAATCTGAAAGACACAGAAAGGGGAACTCGGGGATTCAGGTCAAGGGTTATCGGTCCCAAACGGATAATTTGGTGTGAAGAACTGAAAGTCAAAAAGTGTTGCCTAAATCCAGACCCTCAGGACAACTCATACTTTGCACAAGGAGACATTTACACACGCGCTAGCCTACGAGACGAGGTGACAATGCTGTCCCGTGCCATGATTGCAGCAATACAAATGCAAACTATGGCCAACTCTTTCCTGGACAGAATAAGAGCGGCAGGAAAAGAAGACGACACTTGGACGGCACGCAAAGCGGATTAAAGTCAGTTAAAGGAAAAACAGGAAACAATAGCAAAGCCAGGGGAACTGGAAGATGGACTACTGCATTACACGGTTAGACTATTGATTCCTTCAAAGGAAGAACTCTTAACCGAGATCGCAAAAGGATGTCACGACTCCAAGGTAGCTGGACTCTTTGGGCAAGAAAAAACCATTGAATTGGTTACAAGAAACTTTACTTGCAAAAAACTCAGCGAATGGATAAACAACTATGTCGGATCGTGCGACGAATGTCAACATAACAAATCCCCACGACACGCGAAATCTGGCTTACTCCAACCTTTGGAAGTACTCTACACAGCATGGACCTCTATCTCATTAGATTGCATTACCCAATTACCTGAGTCCCAAGAACAGAACGAAATCATGGTAGTAGTGGGCCGTTTTACAAAAATGGTCCACTTTATTGCCTTAGCGACAAATGCAAGCCCAAAAGATTTCACAAATACCTTCCTTAAGGAAATTTGGAAACTTCACGGACTCCCCTCCGAAATCGTTTCGGATATAGACACAAAGTTTTTGGGAGTATTTTGGGAATCATTGTGCAAAGCATTAGGAATTAAACGCCGAATGTCAACGGCGTATCACCCACAGAAGGACGGACAAACCGAAAGAACTAAGCAAGTACTGCAGGATTAGCTGCGAAAGTTCGTCAACTATGACCAAAACCACTGGTATCAGATGCTACCGTTGGCCGAATATGCCTACAATAATACCAAAACAAGCGCAGATAATCTGACCCCCCTTTTCACCAACTACGGGTTTCATCCACAGACGGAATGGATGAAGGAAAGAGAGGCTCAAAACCCAGGGGCGACAATGTATACGCACTGGATGAAAGCAGTTCAGGAAAACGCGACCACAACCCTCGAGCAAACAAGAGAAACCATGAAGAAATACTACGACCGGAAAGCGACACCCCAGCCCGACATCGAGATAGGTGACTTGGTAATGTTGAATGCAAAAAAACATTAAGAGCAAACGAGCGACAAGGAAGATCACCCCACGATTGTACGGCCCGTTTAAAGTCTTACAGAAAAAAGCCAATAGGGCGTTCAAACTCAACATCCTCGCTCACCAGAAAATCCACCCAGTATTTCACGTCTCGCTCCTCGAACCCTATAAAGTCTCTGACCGACCCAACGGAGAACAACCTCCACGAGAACCAGAGGACGTCGAAGGTGATCTGTAATGGGAGGTTGAAAGAATCATTAAAAGTAAGATAATCACCTACACGAGAAAGGTCAGAAGGGTAAACAAGCATCGGCAAAATGTTTTCTCTGGTCCTGAAGTCACCTGGCTACCCTTAGTCCCCTTGAACCACTTGGTCCACCACCCAGCACCTACGTCCTGCAGTTTTACTCGGACCCTGGTTCAGCGGTCCTGGTCCACACTTCCCTCGTCCCAGCGATATCTGGTCCACCCTTCCCTGGTTCCGGCGATCTCATATCCTTGCTTTGCATCTTTTATCCTATCTTGCACCTCCCTCATATACCCCTTCTACTCCCGGACCTCTGCCTCCCTCAGCCCTGAGCCATCCTGGGCTATCGCCCTCGTCCCCCAGTTTACGCGTTTTTGATTTCAATGACTTTCTGTTCCTTGCTTCCCCACCCCATGTATAACTTGAGCCTTTCGCTTCTCCTCCCCATGTTCCTCAGACCCTTCTTTACGCATTCCGTGTCACCCTGGTTCTTGTTCACAATCTTCTATCCATCCTGTTTACCTGCGGTCTGCCTCTCAATGTGCCTCGCCATGATCCTGATTGTTCCGGTTCTGCCTTGCCCTCTTCTGGTTCTTCCGTAGTTGGCTAACCGTGCACCAGCTGTTCTCTGGTCCGTGTTCTGTCCACCCTTTTTTCACCAGTTTCGCGGATCCTTGGCTCTGAGGCTCTCTGGGTTCCCTGGGTTCCGCGATCACAATTCTGTTTCACCATATACGCGTTGTACTTAATCCAGTTATTGCATCAGCACACCCTGCTATTATCTAGATATATAACCTATATAAACAAATACTCATTACCAAGAAAATCCCCCTGCCCGGTGGATCTAAGCAATACAAAAAAGTCTAGTTTATGTCGCTGTGCTCACCATCAATGCCAAGTAACAAACATATTAATTACAGTGAAAAAAAGAAGCCATCAATCCAAAAAAAATACTGGCGTGGTACAATTGAAGCCCGGCTTCAATTCGGCCGCACTGGCAGTTCCCGTCTGGACCCCCATTCCTCCTCTGGAACAACATTCCGCTCCCCACTGCTATTCTCCTCCGGACTACCGTTCGCCTGCGCATTACCATTCACCTCCGCACTACCAGACAGGGTCTGCAAACCATAGCTAAGTATGGTCGTCACTCTCAATGAGGTCACGCACGTCTTCCCGCATATCATCCTCGTACCCGGCAGTCACAATTGGTTCTGTCTCGTGATGTGACCGGATGTTGTGCACGCACCTGTTTATCTCTCGGATTATTGCTTTCTTCCGCGCCTCTGCCATCTAACCCCAGATTGAGTTAGCCTAATTGACTGGAGGGGCGTATTTCTAGGGGGGCAGTCTGCGGACCCAGCTTTCGATATGATTGATAGTACCTCTTGTAGTTGTCTGTTAACCTATTAGCTGCCTTGTTCATGCTAAGAAATGACTTACTGACCACCAAACACTGCCTGTGAGATATCCCCCACCGCTAAGGACTTATGCCTTGTATCTTGGTAGTTCATTAAGGAACAGCGAAGAGCAGTGCACACGAGAAGAACTGTGGGCCAACGCAGATGGCTGAAGTACATCTGCATATAGGGCTTAGAGGCCAGACTGCGCTCTTGGCGAGAAAGTAGGCAGGCACCTGTTTTACAATCTCCTCTACTGTAAACCAGCTAGTCCGAGGACCCTCTCCAAGATCCTCCGTCTGGCACAGGAACGAATCATGCTGGAGAAGGTTATTCACCAGCGTCCCGGACTCGACTGGGTCCGCGATCAGCAATTATACCACTCCACCACCATTTTCCGTGCTTCCGAAACTAGATACCCACGACAAGCCGATACAGGGCGTTTCAACTTACACAACCATTAGCCACTGAATTGAATAAATTGTCATTCTTGGTTAGGTTAGGGAACTTACCATCTGTAATGAAATTGCATCAGGAAGAAGCGATGATGCCTGTTCCGCGGGCCGCTGATCCCTGGAACCTTAGTATTCGTCTTTTCCCCGCCTTGTCTGATCCAATGCTTGTCCCCAAGTGTTATGGGGGTAGTAATATTCTAAGAAGAAGCGAATATACTCGGCCCGATCGTTCGTAATTTGGAGAATACGTCTAGGGAGACTAAAATCTTAAGATAGAATGGTAAGGTAAGTGAAACGATAAATATTGTTTAACGTGTATATATTGTTAAGGTCTCTTCTCCGTTGCTTGATGATAATAGCAGCTATCCAGACACCTCGATATTTATATTCCGCGTCTGGGTGTTCGCGGGTTACATAATCTCTTCCTATAACTCAGTATCTATCTTTCACCTGGCTCGACTTCTTTGAAGAGGGAGCCCGACTTGACCCGGGACATCCATCATCTTTCTACTCTCGTTTGCGCAAGTTATTGCCAGGTATGCCTCTCTCATGGGGAGGGTGTGGTGCCCGTCCACCTAGATGGCTATACGAACATGTATCCGTTACTAAATAAATTTATAAATGAACTCCATACATTCATATGTCAGACAATTATTCGCTAGGATAGAAGATGGGCAATCCGCATATTGTTGGCTCCATTTCGACTTGGTCTGCAGCAGGTCTTCCTTTGTCTTAACTGGCATCTCTCTACTCTTTCCTATCAATTGAACCAATGGTTACGACAATAGTTATCGGTCTCTTGCCAACAACCCCTTTGGGAGTTGCCCGACTCCCTTTCCGAGCATAGGGCATTCCTCCCGGTCACTGGGCATCTTTCCAGACCGAGGAAGCCTAACCAAGGTAGATACGTCCCGTGAGTTTGTATCCACTCTGCGGTACCCAATCTTGTAGTGGTTATAACTCTGCGCAGTGTTGTCCGATCGGGATGCTTTCACTTGCATGAGGTGCTCTGAGGTCCCCTCTTATATATCCTGCGAACAGGAACCGGTCGGGCGGACGGCCGCGACTTATGTGGTGTTGTGAGTAGGGTCTTCTTTACTCATGTCTCTGGTGAAGGGACGCAACTTCCCCGGCGACGTATGGCGACCTACTGTCCCAACATCGGGGCTGGAGGGAGGTGTTGCTAACTCTTTTTTTAGATGTTCGTGGGCGAAGGTAGGGTAACTTGACCCCCTTATCCTTCTGGGAGCTCTGTGCCTAACACCAAGCGGTCTCCATCATGTTCTCCATGCAGGGGGCGGAAGGCCAAGGTTGGCCTGCATAGACTTCTGCTTGTAAATAAAGTTTCGCAACATCATAAACAAGAATATTCTCAGGGGGGATAAACTCTCGTTTCAGACCTTGCGCAGTAGCTTGCCCTCTGATGTCGCACTTGCGGAGTCCGACGGAGTCTGCGGTTCTGATCATGAGGACATATCTTCCACAGAGTGGGGTTGTTGCCAAGCCAGCCCCGTCCGCAGCCTCTTTTGGAGGTCGTTCTGTGTTCCAGATTGCTCTGCTGAGCCAGTGGACCGCCGTTTCTCAGATGGTGAATGTCTCCTAACCAGGGGTCTCCCATGGCTGTTTGCGGGAACCTCGAGGTCTGTGTAAGTCCGCATGCGAGGACGTGTTTCCACCACATCGGACTCTGAGGAGAGATCATCGTCCGATACCACACTCGAAGGTTCAAGTAGACTGGGTATAACCTTTGTGTCTGGCTGCTCTATTACGGCTGCCCAAAGTTCAGTACAGAGAAGCCTCCCAAACTACATAGGGTACTTTACCGGTACAGAATTCAGCATAGTCTACCGCTTCGTCGTCAGATTCGCCATCTGAACGACGAGGGGGATACTCTGGGCCCGAACCTGGAGGGGGATGCTCAGGTTCCGAATGATGAGGAGGATGTTCGGGTCAATAGGCAGGCCTGGTCCGTTCCTGTCGCCCGCCAACACGCTGAGAACCAGAAGGGCGAGAAGCTCGAGTTTGGGTTTGATTACTCTGGATATTCTCTCCTGCACGCGGCATGGCTTTGGTTGGCCGGATAGGGGTAGGATGTGAAGAGTGAAGTGCAAAGTGCAAGGTATGGGTCGGAAGATATAGGTAGGTTGTGGGGTCCATGGGTGACAGAAATCGACGAGGGATTGAGGTGCCTTTGCCTCCTCAAACAAATACGCGACATGTAGATCCTACTGTGGCAGGCCCTTTCTGATGGAAGTCTCAAGATCGATTCCGCTCAAGGGCAGTCTAATAGTGGAAAAGTGCGCTGGGTTCGCTTGGGCAGAAAAAACGCAGTCCGTCACACGGGTCTGCGTCGCCTAGCGCCTCAGGCAGCATGAAATGACTTCTCGGTGTAGGGTGTCTTGTGCTTGCCTAATTGTCACAGTTAACTTCAAGCTAAGTCCGCGGATGTGGAATTAGATTTTTGTTATAGCTACAAATACAGCAGTCGAAAAGAAGGGAACGATATGAATCAGGCGGAGCTAATAAGACCGCCATTAACATCTTATCAAATGCAAACCCTTCACCCCGGAGACCGATAAAATGCAAATCTAAAGACAAAAAAAGAGAAAAAAACACTCTACCGCTATGCAGACACTGATCTCGTAAACTCTAAACTCTAATGCTCTATGAGACCCGGACCCCAAGACAAAAGAAAGAACCCCCCACCTATAGCATGCTGCAGACAGAAAAGACATGCTAACCCAAGCAGAAAACCGAAGAACAAGTGAAATGAAGCAAGTGCATACGCTCCCGCGGAGGGAAGCCAGGCGACAAAAGCCTCTATACGTGGACCCCAAAACAAAAAGGAAACCATCGCCTATACCGTGCTGTAGACGGAAAAGTGGTGCCAACCCAAAAGAAAGCAAGAAAAACGAAGAAATAAAACAAGCGGGGAGGCCACGCCATAAGAGCCTTCAAACGCAGACCCCAAACCAAAGGAGAAACACAAGGAAGCCACCGTCTATCGCGTGCTGTAGCTAGAAAAGAAATACACAACCCAAGTAGAAAAGTGAGAAACAAACAAAACAAACAAGCGAATACCAGAGACAGCAGCCTTTGGCCGGAAAATCGAGGATTCAGATTAAATATACCGGAAAGCCTGAGTTCCACAAGGACCGGGAGCACCATCATCACTATCATCACCACCATCACCACCCTGAATGCGGGAAGGACCGGGGACAGCAGCACTAGCCTGTGTAGCAGACTGTGCCTGCTCAAGCTCACAAATTCTGGTTGCCCTAGCATCCATTAACCCCATATAGGAGAATATCTCCCCAATCAATCCGTGCATGACCCGCGCCTCAAACCTTCCACGGCTCTGATGAAGTTCTTCGGCCCTATCATCCACCCCTCCCTCACAATGCAGGATCCATGCCTTTGGGGTTCCCATTTGGCCAACACCGTGAATGCGCGCAACTGCTTGACGTTGCTCATTCAAGTTCCAGAACTTTTGCATGATTATGACATGGTTTGCTGCAAGTAGTTTCAGCCCGGTACCACCGAGGGCTGGAGTCAGGATCAGCGCCACCGGTCTATCAACCGAAGCGAACTCTTGTAGTAGCCTATCGCGGTCTCTTGACGACACCTGAGAGTGATACAGGATAGAGTCAATACCGGCATGGGAGGTTCGGAGAAACCAATTGACATAGGATGCTTGGCTGGGCAGCAGGGCAAAAATCACCACCTTTTTCGGCACCCCTCCTTCGGGTGTGCCCAACGACTGCAGAAAGAAACCATCAGAGAGCCATCTGAACACGGGTCCGCCATGGAAGCTATTGCACTCCCAACTTTGACCATAGGGCACTGCTGCATCCATAGATTCCGAGTCATCCGAGCTTATATCATTGTCTGGAAGGTCCATGGTGAGGCACGCAAGACGCCACTAGTGTAGAACGGTCTGGATAGCATTCCACTTGTCGCCCTTGGTATCCTCAATCCAACCATCCATTGTGGTTGCCTCATCATCAGTGTCTTGCAGGCGGGCGTCGTGCTAGAGAAGCTCAGGAATGGGGATCAGGAGTTCCCCGTTTGCGTCCTTAGTTTCCCCCCAGCGCCGGATGGTCCACGGCCATGCAATATCTTTGATCTGGTCATAGGCTTCCTCCAATGTTATATTTTCGCACTTCGCCTCAGCCATTGTGGAGTCAAGTGGACGCGGACTGTGGCTATCGAGCTCGTCCTGATGAGTGACCTGGGCGAATAGCCACTCTGTCTGAACAACCCAATCACCCGCCGTATGGTGCATTGGGGTTCCTGTGAGCTGGATCCGGCAGGGGACATCAATTTTCTTTAGGGAGTTGAAGGTTTGTGTTACCAGGGATTTCGCCGGATGGGATTCATCGAAGATCCCAACCCCCCAATTGTAGCCCTGCAAGCGCTCAGAATGGTTATAGCGGGCTCGGTAGGCGCTATAGGATATCAGGTGGATGGCTTTGCCGCGCTCGAGGTTGTCAGAACTGTAGTTGAGGTCATTATGAGTAAGCCGGCGTCTCGAAAAGAGGGTGATTAAGGTGAGCCCAGTCTGTGGGATTAAACTCTGGACTACTAGTTCCCAGGCAGGGACAAGTTTGGCCGGGACTATGAGGATGGAGGGTCGTCTGTACACCTCAATATCATTGCCAAAGATCCGCGGAACCTCTTCCAATTCCTCAACCAATTTCCCCCCCCACGCATGCCAAAGGTCTACCTGCCGCAGCCTCATCAAGGATGTGCTTAAGGTAGAGTAGTGTGGGAAGTGCGCAATGCGTCTTGCCCAATCCCATATCGTCAGCGATTAGGGCCACTGTAACCGCCCCCAGGGTGGTGGCGAGAATCGATAGGGTAATGATACTCTCTCTATACCAAAGCACGGTATATAACGAGACTAAGTACCGGAGGCTTAGACTAAGTTGTTGTAACAAACCTTTTACGATATCGCAACTACCAAGTAGTTCCTAATAGGTAAGTATGTTTGGTCTTATTGGAGTCTCGAAGCGAACTGAAGCACTAACTATTCCACCAAGTATATTGAAAACTGTGTCTGTCGAAGTCTGCTCTCTCTAAGTTCGGAGAATAGCAGGTCTTTAAATACAGTTGTCAGGCTAACCGGAGCCTTGTAAACCTTAACCATAAAGACTCGCAAACGGTGGTCTTGAAACATTACATAAAACATATCAAGTATCAAACGATATCTTGATACAATAAATAAAACATACTGAGTATTAAGCGATACTCGAAACCAAACATAAAACATCATAAGTATCAAACTCAATCATAAAACATACTGAGTATCAAACGATACTCAAAACCAAACGGTAACCTGTACCTGTTACACCCCGAAAACAAAATGAAAACATCATTTCAAATACAAAACGAAGAAACCTAGATCTCCTCGCTATCATGGTCGGTGTCTAAATGGGGTTCCCAGAAACCCAAATCCACCGTCGGCTCCTCAGAATGCTGCTCATAAGCATCCTTAGTAGGAGTAAAACAAACCGTAATATAACCTGAAAAAACAGTAGGCAATTCCTCCCCTGGCATGTTGTCAGTCCACCATGCCTGTACCAGGTCCTCCGTGTTTTCAAGTCCTTCCACTGGTTCCCAACTATTCTCGCTATTTGGGTACCCTTTCCATTTCACCAAGAACTGTCCTGTGCCGGGCCTCGTCCTATGGTCAAGAATGGTCTCAACCTCTCATTCTTTTTCGTTAACAATTAGGATAGGCGCTGGTTTGGTGTGGGCCCTTCCAGGGAATCGTTCCTCATTGTTAGGGGGGTAGGGTTTGACAACTGAGCAGTGGAATACTCCTCTCTGCCGTCGATATATCCTCGAATCCCTGCTAACTGTCTAATTCTGGGTAGGTTCATCGAATTCGATGACAATAAAGGGAACTCTTCATCATGGTTGTAACTTCCTGGACCTGCCAGATTCCGTCGCAAATTGGTCACCCAATATCATTAACATTCCCCCAATTCCAACGGGTTTAATATCGTCCATTCTTTTAGCTGCAGTCTTGGTAGATCTAACTCTCGCGAGCTTCAGAGCCAGGTATGCTGCATTCCTGATTTCCTGGTGTCTGTTGTAATAATCGTCAGAGGCAGGAACCGCAGAAGGGTAGTGTTAGGCACAGGGCTCCCAGAAGGATAAGGGGGTCCAGTTACCCTACATTCGCGCACAAACCTCTAAAAAAGAGTTAGCAACACCCCCCTCCGGCCCCGACGTTGGGAAAGTAGGTCACCATACACCGTCTGGAAAGTTGCGTCCCCTCACCAAAGACATCAGTAAAGAAGACCCTAGTTGGAACACCGTATACGTCGCAGCCGTCCATCCGAGCGGTTCCTGTTCGCAGGATATATGAGTGGAGACCTCAGAGCACCTGATGCAGGTGAGAGCATCCAAATCGGAAGGCATCGCATAGAGTTACAACCACTACAAGATTGGGTATCGAAAAGTGGCTACAAACTCACAGGACATATCTACCTTAGTTAGGCTTCCCTGGTCGGGAAAGACGCCCAGTAACCAGTAGGAATGCCCTATGCTCGGAAAGGGAGTCGGGGAACTCCCAAAGGGATTGTTGTCACGAGACCGATAACTATAGTCGCAACCATTGGTTCGATCGATAGGAAAGAGTCGTGTAATGCCGGATAAGACTAAGGAATGCCCCCTGCAGACCAGGTCAAAACGGAGCCAACAATATGAGGATTGGCCGTCTTCTATCCTAGCGAATAATTGTCTGACATGCGAACACATGGAGATTATTCGTAAATCTATTCTAGAAATGGATACATGTTCGTATGGCCATCTAGGCCGACAGGCACTACACCCTCCCCATGAGAGAGGCATATGTGGCAATAAGTTGCGCAAACGAGAGTAGAAAGATAACGGACCTTCAGGGTCAAGTTGGGTTGCCACTTCAAAGAAGTCGAGCTAGGTGGACAAGAGATACTTAGTTATAGGAAAAGATTATGTAGCCCGCGAACACCCAGACGCGGAATATAAATATTGAGGTGTCTTCGTAGCTGCTATCCATCATCAAGCAACTGAGAAGAGACCTTAACAATATATCCACATTAAACACATATTTATCACTTAGCCTACTATTCTTCCATTTTGAGTTTCGTCTCCCTAGACGTATTCTCCGAACTACCAACGATCGGGCTTAGGATATTCTCTAGTTCTTAGAATATTACTACCCCCATAACAGTATATTGTTATTCTCTAGGTTACCGAGACTAAACGAGCGATATCGATCACAAATACGAATCGCAACTCAATCAAAAAACTCAATTTATCACCAGAAGGATAAGAGACACTTTCCTACTTCAAAAATGTCCAGGTCTAACCCCAAGGGAGCAGGACCAGATGTGATGGAGACAGACGAACTCTCGCAGTCCCAAGCTCCAACGGTGACATCACAAGACACAAGGATCGCTATATCCACCACTACCAGAATATCTCCCGGCCTGCCACCCGGACTCTTCCAGCGAGCAGCGATGAGACGGTCCCAGTCTCAGCAGTCTCAAGCACAAGCAGAACCACTATTATCTCCTAAAATGTCCCGACAACTTGACCGCATCAACCGAAGTCTACACCTGTACAAGGACAACATAGTCCAGAGCATCGACCAGGAACACCAAGCGTTCCAGTCCCTTCCGCCCCAAATCCACAATTTGGTACGAGAACTGCCCAAAGTCAAAAAGGACATAATGACGGGCGCCAGATACATAGGAACGGAGCTAGAACTAATAGCTATCCGCATGGTACAGGTGGAAGCGGCAACAAAGGTGCTGCAAGAGGCGCTCAAGAGGGTTGGTGGGGGGATGGACGGACAAGATAGCCATCAAACCCGACACGAACAGGTTACATCACACCTTCACCAAACTAGACAAGCGGAAGGGGCAGCGGCAATGGGCAGGGATGAGCAGTTGGGACAGGATCTGCTAGACACAAAACCCCAACATCGACGAGAACTACAGAACCACGAAAGAATACTTAATGCTATGATGGCCGAGGTGGAGGCAAACAAAGAAGCCAGAGAAAGACAAGAGAGCCACATAGCTGAGTTAACTGCGGCGGTTACCTCCTTGATAAGCCTAGTGAAAGGCAACCAGTCAAACCTAACCCCGGAACAAAGTGCCGGAGCACAGGAGGAGGAGGCGGAGGACGACCCCCCCCTACAATGCATGGGGCAACGGGGGGCACCCCTGATCCTGGAGATAGTGAAGGAGGAGGCAGCGACGATAAGAGAAGAGGACGGCGGGATGAGAGACCCGACAAACGAAATAAGAAGCCTGCAGAAAAGGAGAAAACTGAAGAGGCGAAATATGGAGAAGCTACGGAGGACGAAATACGGTTCTCCAGGGCCTTAGGAAAGGCCATAGGAGAGACGACGAAACGTCCAACGCAACCCCCATCAGAATACGAACACGCCAAACACCAGGATATCTGGTTTCGGCTAACTACCTGCAAGGACTTTTTCAATCGAAACCCATACCAGTGGCAGGACGAGGCAGATCGTATTAAATACGCCTTGTCCAAACTCAAAGGATCACAGGTAGCATCCTTCGCTATGACCTACCGGCACCAAATGACCGGCGAATTAGGCCATATACGACAGGAAGGTTATGAATTATGGGATCTCTTTGCCCAACAAGCTATACCTCGATTCGGTCCCAAACATGAAGAAGAAAAACCTCTGCAAGAGATGTTGAAAGTACGATACAAGAATGACATTAACCAATTGTTATTAGAATTCGAAAATTGGGATGTGAAGGCCAAAGTTACTGGAATCGCCTTCAGAAAAGTAATCAGAGACCAAATAGCGAATGAGGCTGTACGGCGAATGTCAATGCATGAAGAATACGCCGACGACCGAGACTGGATAGAAGCTCTCCACCCAGCGGACCGTGATGAGGAAGATTTCCAGGAAGGAAAAAGGCTTAAGGACAATAATTTTTCGGGGTCGAATTCAAGTGGGAAAAGGAAACGTGACCAGCCAATAGCGACCAAGACAACGAAAAAACCTAAGTATACCGCTAAAGAGAAAAGGGTATATCAGGCAAAGAAAAAGGAAGAAAAGGTAGGGAAAGGGAGGGCGGCGCCACGGCAGAAAATTATGCATGGAGTTTGGGCCGACGCGCACACCAGTATCTACCAAAAAATAGTCGTCGAACGAAAGGCCAAGGGACAATGCACTAGATGCACCCTGACAAACCACGGATCGAAGCACTGTCAGAAAGAAATTCGAGTCAATACCATCCAAAGGAAATCGTTCAAGTTACCGGGAGGAGGATCAAACCAGCCAAAGCCTCGAAAGCCAAGGGTAGCCGCAGTGGCTGAGGATAGCCTTAGAGAAACCTTGCGGCAAGCGAGCCAAAGGCCACTAGCATGGACCTTTATGGAGGATGAGGAGCTATAAGCTCACTGGCACTACTGGCGACGGCATGTGGGTAGTCCGGCCATGGAACTGGAAATCGAAACAATCTGAAGTGAACCCTTCAGCTCAGAGCCTTTGAGTGCATCGGTCCCAAAAGCGTGATAAGTTCCGACTGGGAATCAGGTAGCACCTGGGTGTTGTACGGCGAAGATGTTCAGAAGTCTATAGCCCAGATAAATTCGAGACAGCAGCATAGGAACCCACCTTGAGCAACATGACCCGAAAAAGGCTCCACTTGTTGGGGGGACCTCTAGGACTAACAACGGTTAGTAGAACACCTAAGAGGACACAAAGACAGCAAGAAAAGAGCCAAGTACGGAACTCTACCCCAGGTGATGAGTGAGAAGCTGGCATCAGACGAGAGTGAGACCAGCGTAATCGTCCCCAGAGGCAGGTCCTAAGGCACACGATCGAAAACGATTAAAAGAACAGAATCTCGCGAGGAAAAATAACCCACGAGTGCTATAGGTTGCACGAACTCGACAACATGACACCCCATTTTGTTGTCATGTCGGACGAAGCGCGCGACCTCAAAGACTTCTCTCATAGTAGTTGGGCACGTTCATTACACATACAGAACCACTACCCACCTCATGAAGAAACTTTAGCTCGGGCTGGAGGAATTAGGCGAGAGGTACGGTAGACTCCTCGTAACTACCGATAAGTGTGGATAAGTTGGTTATACCAGAAACCGCATCCGAGCCGCAAAGCACGAATCATCAGACGAACTACCCCTAGTATCTAGGAATCCCTCGGCAGGGAATAAAGACCATTAGTAGTGGGCTGCCCGATATACAAACAGACACAATTTTACCTTGAACGAAAAATACTATCCTCAGAGATCCCCAACCATTACCAAACTATTTTTCTATATTTTCAAAAATATTTGGAAAAAGAGAAAAGCAGTTTGTCTGAGGAGGCTTGATGAACCCAAACTGCGCAGGCGCGGTAACAAACCTCAAAAAGTTACCAAAATGAAAAGAGTTTATAAAACACGAGTCGCCGGCCCCAAGCGAACAAAATACATACCAAATCCACAGCACTACGAGTGCCCCGAAGGAAATACCATCCTAGTCATATCAGACAAACGGCATAAGAGTAGAGTCTTACTAGACTCTCGCTCTAACATTTTTCTACTAAACTAAAACACTGCAGGCACCCTCAAGGTCCCTGACGAAATAAGGGAGAAACGGCTTAAAATAACCGCATTCAATGGCGAAGTCTCCTCCACAGGAGGAAAATACTATTCACATCCGATTCAATTAGAAATCGGTACCAATGGCCCCACGACGAGGGTCTCCTGCGAAATTGCCAACGCAGGTAAATATGATATGATCATACCGTTCAGGTGGTGGCACCACGAACATCCGATAAAAAAAAGGGAAACCCCTGAAAAATGATTTTTCGAACAGACGAAATGGGTAGACCATGTTCAGGATGAAGGCATCGCTGACATGTTTGAATGGGACAAAACGGTGGCTTTCGATGAAGAAGCCAGAATGATAGGAAGGAGCGGATCCACAAGACAAGAGGAAATACTACTGGAAGGATTACCAAAGCCATATTTACACTACAAGGAATTGTTCGAAAATGAAAAAGCAGAAATGCTGGCTCCTACATGAACCTTCGACCATATGATTGACCTCAAGGACGGACCCACCCCACCCTGGGGACCTATTTACCCAATGTCGGCATACCAACTAGAAGAATTAAATAAATATCTTCACAAAATGTTAGCTGAAGGAAGAATAGTTCATAGCAAATCCCGCGCAGGCGCACCAATCCTGTTTGAACCAAAACCTGATGGAAGACTACGACTATGCGTGGACTACTGACAATTAAATATGTTAACCATACTCAACAAGTACCCTTTACCGCGCATGCCCGAACTTAGGGAAAGAGTAGCCGGTGCGACCATTTTCACCAAACTAGACCTAAAGGACGGTTACCATTTGATTAGGATCAAAAAGGGAGATGAATGGAAAACGTCTTTCCGCACCCGATACGGACATTACGAATATAAAGTAATGCTATTTGAGTTGGTCAACGCACCAGCCACTTTCCAGGCCATGATGAAGAGCATCCTACGAGATTTCTTGGATCACTGGGTCGTCCTCTATCTGGATGATATCCTAATTTACTCAAAGACAGTAGAACAATACGAGGGTCTGGTCAAACAAGTACTACCTAGGCTAGACCGCCATGACCTCGCAGTATCCTTAAAGAAATCCATGTTCTATGTCGATACAGTCGAATTCCTCGGATACGTTGTGGGAAAAGCTGGCGTCACTTTGAGCGAGAAAAAGGTTGAAAGTATCCTCAATTGGAAAGCCCCACGGTCGGTAAAGGATGTACAAATCTTTATTGGTTTTGCAAATTTTTACCGACGCTTCCTTGAAAACTTCTCAAAAGTTTGCAAACCGATTACCGACACGTTGAAAACCAAGGGAGGAAAATATTTGTGGTTTTGGGGAGAAGAACAGGACAAAGCCTGCGAGGAACTTAAGCGAAGATTTACCTCAGCTCCTATCCTAGCAAACTTCTACCCAGACCGAAAAACCGTGATCGAGACGGATGCTAGCCACTTTGCACTAGGCTGTATCTTTTCCCAGTACTTGGGAAAATGATTACACACAGTCGTTTTCCACTCACGAAAACTGAACGATGCCGAACGAAATTACCAAATTCATGATAAAGAATTATTGCCAATCTTAGAAGCCTTCCGCGAATGGAAACACTACTTGTTGGGAGCAGATGAACCAGTGACGGGATGAATGGAAAACCACCATCCGTACCCATTATGGACATTATGAATATAAAGGAAGGCCATTCGGGCTGGTCAACCCACCCGCCATGTTCCAGGCCATAATGAGCACTATTCTCAGAGAATTCCTGGATCACAAAGTCGTAGTATATTTGGATGACATCCTAATTTACTCAAAGACAATCGAAGAACACGAGGCTCTGGTCAAACAAGTACTAGCCAGGGTAGAAAGCTAGGACGTTGCGGTGCCCTTAAGAAATCCGTGTTCCATGTCGATACCGTTGAATTCCGTGGATACATGATTGGAAAAAGCGGCGTCACTCCGAGCCAAAAAAAGCTTGAAAGTATCCCCAATAGGAGAGCCCCACTGTCGGTAAAAGACTTACATATCTTTATTAGTTTTGCAAATTTGTACCGACACTTGGTAGACAACTTCTGAAAAGTGTGCAAACCAATTACCAACACTTTGAAAACCAAAGGAGGAAAACATTTATGATTTTGGGGGGAGGAACAGGACAAAGCCCTTGAGGAACTCAAGCGAAGATTTACCTCAGCCCCTATTCTAGGACATTTTTACCCAGACCGAAAAACCGTGATCGAGACAGACTCTAGCGACTTCGCACCAGGCTGTATCCTTTCCCAGTACCTATGAAAACTACTACACCCCGTGGCCTTCCACTCACAAAAGCTAAACGATGCCGAACGGAATTACGAAATTCATGATAAAGAGTTATTGGCAATCCTGGAAGCATTCCCCAAATGGAAACACTACCTATTAGGAGCGGATGACCCGGTGACTGTATACACCGACCACCAGAACCTGCATTACTTCCTCACTCCTAAGGTCTGGAACCCACGACAGATCCGATGGGCTCAATGGCTAGCCAATTTCAATTTTACAATAGTATACCGCCCCGGCAGCAGAGGGGCCAAACCTGATCCATTGAGCCGGCAGCCGGAGTACCGCCTGAGGAGGAAGCTATGCATCGCTAACAGACAATTTTGAAAGCGGAACATTTAGAAGTTTCACTTTGCCTCAAAAAGGACCAAATTCAGGTCAGCCTCGTGGAAGGAAAAAAGAGGACGACGAACCGGCTGAGAATAAAAAGACTGTAACAAAAAGCGATGATCCCAACAACAGGTTCCAGGATGGCAGCAGGACATCAGATTTACGCCTTAAAGCAAGGCAACATACCAGCCCAAAGACAGATGTTAGTGGACAGTGGAATTGCAATAGCACTACCCAGAGGAAAATATAGCAGACTGGCGGCAAGAAGTGGCATGGCGAGTAAACATAGAATAGCGGTGGGCAGCGGTGTCATAGATGCGGATTACACCTGGGAAATAAAAGTAATATTACCGAACCATGGGAATGCCAGTTAAGAATTCAAGGCAGGCGATCGTATCGCACAACTCATCGTGGAAAAAATACAAACAAACGATGCCATTGATATCGATAATCTGGAAGACACATACAGGGGAACTCCGGGATTCGGCTCCAGCGATATCGGTCCCAAACAGATACTTACGTGTGAAGAACTGAAAGTCAAAATGTGTTTCCTAAATCTAGACCCTCAGGACAACTCATACTTTGACGAAGAAGACATTCCCACACGCGCAAGCCTACGAGACCAGGTGACAATGCTGTCCAGTGCCATGATTGCAGCAATACAAATGGAAACCATAGACGACTTATTCCTGGACAGAATAAGAGCGGTAGGCAAGGAAGACGACACTTGGACGGCACGCAAAGGGGAGTTAAGTCAGTTAAAGGAAAAACGGGAAACACTACCAAAGCACTGGGAACTGGAAGATGGACTACTGTAATACAAGGGTAGACTATTCATTCCTTCAAAGAAAGAACTCTGAACCGGGATCGCAAAAGGATGTCACGACTCCAAGGTAGCCAGACACTTCGGGCAAGAAAAAACCATTGAATTGGTTACAAGAAACTTCGATTGGGAAACACCGAGCGAATGGATAAACGACTATGTCCGATGGTGCGACGAATGTCAACATAACATATCTCCACGACATGTGAAGTATGGCTGACTCCAACCTTTAGAATTACCCTACGCAGCATCGACCTCTCTCTCAGAGAATTTCATTACCCAATTACCTGAGTCCCAAGGACATACCAAATCCTGGTAGTAGTGGATCGTTTTATAAAAATGCCCCACTTTATTCACTTAGGGACCAATGCCACCGCAAAAGATGTCGCGAATCCCTTCGTTAACGAAGTTTGGAAACTTGACGGACTCCCGGCCGAAATCGTATGAGAGAGGGACCCAAAGTTTTTGGGCAGATTTTGGCAATCATTGTGCAAAAGATTAGGAATTAAAGGGCGAATGTGAAAGCCATATCACCCACAGATGGACGGTCAACGTGAAAGAACCAACCAAGTACTTGAAGGTTACCTTCGAAACTTAGTCAACTAGGACCAAAACCCATCAGCACAATGTAAAAACCACTCCTGGGCCACAAAGGGGGGTTATGGTCCCCCTGGTCCTCCTGGTCCACCTTGATCCACCCTGGTCCACATTTTTGGTAAATTTTTAAAAAGTGTGGATCAGAGCGGATCGGTGTGGACCAGGTTGACCCTGGGGACCACGACCCACCTTGGTGGACCAGGAGCGTTCAGGACCACCGTGGACCACCCTACGACATTTCCCTGATGCGACTGGTATCAGATGCTACTGTTGGCTAAATACGCCTACAATAACTCCAAAACAAGTGCACCTAATCTAACCTCCTTTTTCGCCAACTACGGGTTTCATCCACAGAAAGAATCGATGAAGGAATAAGCGGCTCAAAACCCATGGGGCCAAAATATATACGCATCGGATGAAAACAGTGCAGGAAAACACGAGGACAACCCTGGAGTAAACAAGAGAAACCATGATGGAATACTACGACTGGAAAGCGACACCCCAGCCCGACATCGAGATAGCTGACTTGGTAATGTTGAATGCACAAAACACTGAAAGGAAACGACCGACAAGGAAGTTCACCCCACGATTGTACGGCCCATTTACAGTCTTAGAGAAAAAAGACAATAGGGCGTTCAAACGCGATATCCCGGCTCGCTCCAAAATCCACCCCGTATTTCATGTCTTGCTGCTCGAACCCTATAAAGTCTCTGACCAACCCAATTGAGAACAACCTGCACGAGAACCAGAGGACTACGAAGGTGATCTGGAATGGGAGGTTGAAAGAATCGTTAACAGTGAGATAATCACCTACACCAGAAAGGTCAGAAGGGTAAACAAGGAGTGCAAAGAACTCGCATACTTTGTAAACTGGGCAATATGCTCAGAGGATGATAATACCGGGCAATCACCGCAGGGGTTGGAAAACGCCAGGGAAGAGGTGGAAAAATTTCCTAGGGAAAACCCTGCGATGCTGGGGCCAAACTTGGATGAGTAGTATGAGAAGGGTTTTCCACAAGTGGACAAGCAAACGCTTCTGGTTTTAACCCCTACCACACGGGGCTCATAAAGGAGAAAGAATGTATTATACCGAGACAAAAAGTATTCGGGACGAGAATTAAGAGGAGGCAGCTCGTGTTAGGCACAGAGCTCCCAGAAGGATAAGGGGGTCAAGTTATCCTACCTTCGCGCACGAACCTCTGAAAAAGATTTAGCAGCACGCGCCGCCAGCCCCGACGTTGGGACAGTACGTGGCCATACGTCACTTGGGAAAGTTGCGTCCCCTCACCAAGGACATAAGTCAGGGAGACACTACTTGCAAGACCATATACGTCGCGGCCGTCCGTCCGACCGGTTCCCTGTCGCAGGATACATGCGAGGAGACTTCAGAGCACCTGATGCAGGGGAAAGCATCTGCATCGGATGACATGGCACAGAGTTACAACCACTACAAGATTGGGTATCGAAGAGTGGCAACAAACTCACGGGACGAATCTACCTTAGTTAGTATTCCTCGGTTTGGAAAGACGCACAGTAACCAGTAGGAATGCACAACGCTCGGAAAGGGAGTTGTGGAACTCCCAAACGGAGTGTTGGCAAAAGAGTGGTAACTATAGTCGTAACCATTGGTTCGATCGATAGAAAAGAATCCTGTAATGCCGAATAAGAGTAGTGAATGCTTCCTGCAGGCAAGGTCAAAACGGAGCAACCAATATGAGCATTGGCCATCTTCTATCCCAGCGAATAATTGTCTGACATGCGCAAAGATGGAGATTATTCGTAAATCTATTTAGCAACAGATACATGTTCGTATAGCCATTTAGGTGGACGGGCACTACACCCTCCCCATCAGAGAGGCACATGTGGCAATAAGTTGCGCAAACGAGAGTAGAAAGAAGACGGATGTTCAGGGTCAAGTTGGGCTCCCACTTCAAAGAAGTCGAGCCAGGATAAAGAAAGCTAATTAAATATAGGAAGAGATTATGTACCCCGCGAACACCCTGACGCGAAACATAAATATCCAGGTGTCTTCGTAGCTGCTATCATCATCATGCAACGGAGAAGACACCTTAGCAATATATACAGGTTAAACAAGTATTTATCGATCCACATACCTTATCATTTCATCTTAACCTTCGTCTGCCTAGAGGGATTCTCCGAATTCCGAACGATCGGGCCTAGTATATTCGCTTGTTCTTAGAATATTACTACCCCCATAACACCCATATTGTTGGCTCAGTTTAGACATGGTCTTCAGGGAGCGTGCACTAGTCTTATCCGGCATTAGACGACTCTTTCCAGTCGATCAAACCACTGGTTATGACTATAGTTATCGGTCTCATGCAAACAACGCCGTCGAGCGTTCCCCAACTCGCCTTCTGAGCATCGTTCATTCCTGCTAGTTACTGGGCGTCTTTCCAGACTGAGGAAGCCTGACTTCTGTAGATACGTCCCCTGAATTTGTATCAACTTTTCGATACCCACTCTTGTAGTGGTTGGAACTCGGTGCGATGTTGTCCGATCGGGATGAGTTCATGTGCATCAGGTGCTCCGAGGTCTCCTCTCATATCTCCTGCGAACAGGAACCGGTCGGACAGTGGGCCGCGACCTCCACGGTGTCCCAAGTAGGGTTTTCTTTACTCATGTCTGTTGTGAGAGGACGCAACTTCCCCGGCGGTGTATGGTAACCTACTGTCCCACCATCGGGGCTAGAGAGGGGTGGTGCTAAGTTGTTTCTAGAGCTCTGTGCGCGGCGATAGCGTAACTTGCCCCTCTTATCCTTTGGGGAACATTGTGCCTACACTTCCCATGAGAGAGTCATACGTGGCAATAAGTTGCACAATGAGAGTAGAACGATAACCGATGCTCAGGGTCAAGGCGGGCTCCCACTGCAGAGAAGTCGAGCTTGGTGAAAGAAAGAAACTGCTTATATGAAGAGATTATGTAGGTTGCAAACACCAAGGGGCCAAATATAAATATCGAGGTGTCTTCGTAGCTATTACTGATCATCAAGTAACACAGAAGAGACCTTAACAATATATAAAGGTTAAGACCCATTGATCTCTTTCCCTACTTTATATTTCTACCTGGACTTTCGTCTCCCTAGCGGGATTCTCCAAATTACCAATAACCAGGCTTAGTCTATTTGCTTGTTCTTAGAATATTACTACCCGATAACTGTATATTGTTATCCTCTATGTTACCGATACACACGGGTGATATCGATTATGAATCGCAATTTTATCAACTCATTGAACCTCACCCTGATATACCTTCACCAACAATTAAGCTCATTTTATTACAAAAAAAGATAAGAATCACCTACCTACCTCAAAAATGTCGAGGTCTAACCCCGATCGAGCACGACAAGATCCCATGGGGACAGAGGAACCCCCCCCAGTCTCAAGCTCCAACAGTAACATCGCAAGGCACAGGGATCGGCATATCGACCGATATGAGACAATCTCACGCTTTGCCACCCGGGCTGTTCCATGGTCCCCCGATGAGACGGTCCCAGTCCCAACTGTCTCAAACACCAGCAGAATTCCTATTATATCCTGAAATGGTGAGAGATTTGACAGTATCAACCGAGGTCTACACCTGTACGAGGACGATCTAGCAGAAAGCGTTGACCCAGAACACTTAGCATTCCTATCCCTTCCACCCCCAATCCAACCTTTGGTACGGGAACTCCGCAAAGTCAAAAAAGAAAGAATGACAGGTGCCAGATAGATCGGAACGTAGCTCAAACAAATCGATACCCGCATGGTACAAGTGGAAGCGGAGACAAAGTGTTACAAGGAGCACTCAAGAGGGTTAGTGGAAGGATGGTATTACAATCCTCCCCTCTTCGGGTGATACTAGCAGCAGGTAACCGATAGTTTCCTAACGATCACTTCTGCTTAACATGATAACTTTTGCGATAGGTAAGTCCGTTGACGCTTATCTAGCAACGTCGATCGCTAGGCTCATATAATACAGTCGTGTCTTGATTCCCAAAAGCGTGATAGATAAAGATCTTTGTATTGAAAGTATAGTGTGCGAAAGAACTTAGATGGTTGTGTGAAGAACCCAAATTGCTTGCCCCGAGGGTGCCCTTATATGGGGGTTCTTCCCTCAACCCTCACCATGCGTGAGTCATCCCTTTGCGTCACGCAACTCATGACTCATTGTAAGTCATAGTATACAATCAATCAGCTGACTCGTCCGAGTCAGCAGCGCCATACCTTGCGACCAATCAGAACATGTTAGCCACAGAGCTCCCAGAAGGATAAGGGGGTCAAGTTACCCTACCTTCGCGCACGAAGCTCTGAAAAAGAGTTAGCAACACCCCCCTCCAGCCCTGACGTTGGGACACTAGGTCGCCATACCTCACGTGGGAAAGTTGCGTCTCCTCACCAACGACATCAGTGAAGAAGACCCTACTTGCAACAACCTATACATCACGGCGGTCCGTCCGACGGGTTCCTGTTCACAGGATATATGAGAGGAGACCTGAGAGGACCTGATGCAAGTGAAAGCATCTCACTCGGACGACATCGCACAGAGTTTCAACCACTATGAGATAGGGTATCGAAAGGTGGCTATAAACTCACGGGACGTATCTAGCTTAGTTAGTCTTCCTCGGTCTGGAAAGACGTCCAGTAGCGAGTAGGAATGCACTATGCTCGGAAATGGAGTCGGGGGACTCCCAAGGGATTGTTGTCAAGAGACCTATAACTATAGTTGTAACCATCGGTTCGATCGATAGGAAGGAATGGTGTAATGCCGGATAAGACTAGTGAATGCTTTCTGCAGACAAGGTCTAAACGGAGCCAACAATATGAGGATTGGCCATCTTCTATCCCAACGAAGAATTGTCTGACATGCGAACACATGGAGATTATTCGTAAATCTATTTAACAACAGATACATGTTCGTATAGCCATCTAGGCGGAAGGGCACTACACCCTCCCCATGAGAGAGGCACACGTATCAATAAGTTGCGCAAACGAGAGCAGAAAGATGATGGTTGTTCAGGGTCAAGTCGGGCTCCCACTTCAAAAAAGTCGAGCTAGGTGAAAGCAAGATACTTAGTTGTAGGAAGAGATCATGTAGCCCACGAACACCCAGATGTGGAATATAAATATCGAGGTGTCTTCGTAGCTGTTATCATCATCAAGCAACAGAGAAGACATCTTAACAATATATACACGTTATACAAATATTTATCGTTTCACCTACCTTCTTATTCTATCTCAAGACTTTTGTCTCCCTAGACGTATTCTACAAATTACGAACGATCGGGCCTAGTATATTCCCTTGTTCTTAGAATATCACTACCCCCATAACAGAACCCGTAAAACAAGTCCTGTGCCCTAAAGGGGTCAAATGCGTGAAACCCATGACTCATAACTATGAGTCATGTGCGAAATACATCAACCACATGACCACAAACTTGCGTCCTGTCAAATATCAACCAATCATAATACACCGATGACAGGCTATTCCGTCGTCAAGTAAAATCCTATTAGTCTACTGATCTCATGGCGGGAAAGATAACAAACCGATGACTAATAACTATTAGTTATGTGAAAGTCTGCCTTGCTTAGGCACTGTTTGTGACATTAGCTCCCTTCCCCCTCTTGCATCCGTCCCACAATGCTAAACTCGTTCTCTCCCGAGCGTGGCTCCGATTTGGCGCATCCTCTGTTTGACTTGATTGTATGCTGGTTGGAGTTTTTCCTTCTCCTTGTTGAGTCGTTCGAGGTTGTTGTCTTTTACCACAATTATTTGGGTGGCACAATCGAGTTCGCTACCGAGGTCCGATATAGTCCGGTCCAGAGCTTCTATGTCGTGACTAGTTTTTTCGCTCCCCTCCCTTGTTAGCCGTCTCTTCATAGCTTTTCTTTTCTTGTGTTCCCTACTGTCATGTTTCGAGAGTGTCCCTTTTTCCCCCACCTGTCGCGGGTAATAGCCGGCGTCCACCTTTCCCCATCGGTGGTCGTTGCATTTGTCGATAAAACAATGCTCCCAGCTCGTGATTTCGTGATGTACCCATCTGGCCCTTCACTGACGCGGTTGTTTGGGGGCCCAGCCCTCTCCTGAGTTCGCTCAAATTTCCTGTCGCCAGTCGTGGCCGTGGGCGACACTTGGTTTTCTCGATCTCCTGGTGAATTGTGGGTACCAATCTGACCCTTGTTTTTCGCAGAGATGGATTTGGCATCCATCTTCCGTGCAGTCCGTCCAGTTCATGGAGGCGTACCTCACGTCTATTTTTGGGGAGCCCGAGCATTCTGGGCTACTGGGGATAGCATTGCGGGCGACGCGCTAGGCGTCTCTCTCTGGTGTGCTAGAGCGTCGTTCTTGTTTGCCGACGGGGGGAGGTGCGGAGGACTATCTGTTGATCGTGACGTGTATCCACTCCGGGCATTCCTGGGTAGCGCCGGTGGAATCGTTGGACTGTGAGTTCTGCATTGTTGAAGTTTTCTCGTGCGTACCAGACTTTATCGTGTTTTGGTGAGTAGCCCTGGCACTTACCTCGATATTGGAGCTTGTTGTAGTGGAGTCCAGTGTTGATGATTTCATCGCGTTCGTATTCGTCTTCTCCTTCTATCTGGATAGGAGGAGGGGCTTCTTTGATCTGTGAGAGGAATTGGTTTTCTTGGTATGGTTTGAGGAGGGAGATGTGGAATGTGATGTGAATAGCCATAGAGGGTGGTAAGGCCTCCTTATATGCGCTTGTCCCAATCTTTGCCAAGATGTTAAATGGTCTGATATTCTTGTAGTCGAGTTTCTTCGATGGTCTTGTGGTCTTGATATTGCGTGACAACAACCACACCATATCTCCTGACAGTAGGTTTGGATCAGGTTTTCTCTGTAAATCATAGTATTCTTTTTGCCATAATTGCCTGGCCACCATTTCGTTTTCTAATCACGCATGCAACAGAGTCATTTCTTCCGGTTTCTTTTGTTTTCCTTGGATCAGATGACCGATCATCTCGTATTCAGGGTGGATTCCATAATTTGCAAAGAGAGGTGTATTTTTGATGGTCTCCTGATATCCGTTGTTGTATGCAAATTCTGCCAGTGGTAGGTAACCACACCAATCATCTTGTTGATAGTTCATGTATGCCCGGAGGTATTGTTCCAATATGACGTTGGTTCGTTCGGTATGTCCGTCCTTTTGTGGATGGAAAGCTGTGCTGTGACTTGGTTCGATTCCTAATCTTTCCGTAGTTTCTTTCCATAGGTCTGAGATGAATAGTGGCACCCTGTCGGTAATGATATCCTGTGGTAGTCCGTGTAGCCTGACTATCTCTTTTATAAAGAGGTTGCCGAACTGCCGTGCATTGAGGTCCTTCGAGCATGGAATGAAATGGCTCATTTTGCTCAGCTGATCAATGACCACTAGGATGGTGTCACATCCGTCGGATTTCGGAAGGTCGGTTATGAAGTCCTTCGCTATTGATTTCCTTGGTCGATCCGGGGCCTCGTTTGACAGCAGCAATCCGTAGGTGCATGTCGGACCACTTTGGTCCTCGGACATGTGTCGCAAGTTTTTATCAATCGTTTGATATCTTCTCTTATCTTTGGCCACTAATATCGTCGGCTGATGAGTTCGGTGGTTTTTGCCGTTCCGCCATGTCCCGCTTGTGGGGGTTTGTGGTGTTGGCGATAAGAGTGGTTCGTATCCCTTCTTCGTTTGGTATCCAAATCTTTTCTTGGTACCATAAGAGGCCATCCTTCCATTGGCATAGCCCCAACGCTATTCCTTTCATTTCTTTTCTTCCTTCGTCCAAGTGTCCTTTGATGTCTTGGATTTCTTTGTCGATGTTGCTTGCCTTCTGTATCTCTCCTTCGTCTTTGTCTTGGAATTCTGTTCTTTCCAATACGTCGAGCTTGATTTCTTCAGTCTCTGGAATATCCCAGTATGGTTCCTTGGACACTAAGATTCTCACATTTCTTGTGAGTCTCTTGTCGCCTGCGGTGGGTAGGTCTCCCTCTCATCCTGTGAGGCCGTCTGGCTTTCCCCCTTCTTTTCCTGGACAGTATTCGATTTTGAAATTGTATTGACTTAATTCTTGCATCCATCGTGCTTGTCGTTCCCTTAGTTCCTCGTCATCATCAAGGTCACTAAGTTCTTGTAGTCTGTGAGGACCCGTACCGGCCTTGGACTTCCCCTAGTGTATCGTTTCCATTCGTGGAATGCCTGAACTATTGCCAATAGTTCCTTGTCGTGTATATCATAGTTGCATTCGGCGTCTGACATTGTTTTTGATAGGTATGCCACTGGCCTCCATTTCCTGGCCTTGCATTGCTGAGATAGTATTCCTGAGCTGATGTATTTTGAGGGGTCTGTTTCGATCTTGGTCGGTGCGAGGGGGTCGCAGTCGACCAGTACTGGTGCTGTGGTGAGTTTTGTCCTAAGTTCGTCAAATGCCTTTTGTTCCTTGTCTCCCCACTCCCAGTTGCCAAAGCATTCCTTTTTTGTCCTTGCGTATAGTGGCCTGCCTGTTCTGCTGAAGTCTTCTATAAATCGTCGGTAGAAGTTGCAGAACCCTAGGAAGCATGGGATTTCCTTGTTTTTCTTGGGTGTTGTCCACTCCCATATGGCTTGTGTCTTAACTGGGTCTGTCTTGACCCCTTCTTGTCCAATGAAGAATCCTAGGTATTCTGTTTCGCTTTGGTGGAATTCGCACTTGGATGGTTTGACTTTCATCCCTGATTTTCGTATTGCCTCGAGGATGTCACCGACGTCTTTTCGGTGTTGTTGTAGGGTGTGCAACTATATGAGTACGTCATCCAGATAGATGTCACAAACGGTGACTAAGCAAGGCAGACTCTCACATGACTAATAGTTATTAGTCATCGGTTGGTTATCTTTCACACTATGAGATCAGTTGACTCATAGGTTTTCACATGACGACGCAATAGCATGTCATTGGTTTATTGTTATTGGTTGATATTTGACATGACGCACGATTGTGGTCATGTGGTTTATGTATTTCGCACATGACTCATAGTTATGAGTCATGGGTTTTGCGCATGTGACCCCGTTAGGGCACATGACTTGTTTTATGAGTGTTTGATTGGTTGCGAGATAAGGCGCAGCTGACTCGAACGAGTCAGCTGATGGATTTCACACGATGACTCATTATGAGTCATGAGTCGCGTGACGCGAGGGGATGAGTCGCATAGGGCTAGGGTTGAGGGAAGAACCCCTATATAAGGGCACCCTCGGGGCAGGAGAATTGGGTTCTTCACGCAACCATCTAAGTTCTTTCATACTATTTACTTTCAATACAAAGATCTTTATCTACCATACTTTCGGGAATCAAGACACGACTGTCTTATAGTAGCCTAGCGATCGACGTTGCTAGATAGGAGTCAACGGACTTAGCTATCGCAACAGCTATTGGGCGAAGAGGAGTGATCGTTAGAAGACTATCGGTTACCTGTTGCAAGTATCACCCGGAGAGAAGAGGATTGTAACAGTTGGTGAATGTCTTCTAACAAAGGGTTGCCCATGGCCGTTTGTGGGGACCTCAAGGTTTATGTGAGTCGGCTTGCCAGGGCGTGTTTCCACCACATCCAACTCAGAGGTGAGATCATTGTCCAATACCAGACTCTAAGGTTCAGGTAGACTGGGTATAACCTATGCATCTTGCTGCTCTATTATGGTAGTGTAAAGTTCGGTACAGAGAAGCCTGCCAAACTACATAGAGTAATTTAAAGATAGAGAATTAAGCATTGTCTTCCTCTTCGTCGTCAGATTCGGCATCTGAACGACAAGGGGGATGTTTGGGTCCGGAACCACGAGGGGGATGCTCAGGTTTGCACTGACGACGAGGATGTTGGGGTAAATAGGCACGCCCGGTCCATTCCTGTTGCCTCCTAACACACTGAGAACCAGAAGAGCGAGAAGCTTGAGTTTGGGTTTGAGTTGTCTGGGTATTCTGTCAGGCACGTGGCCTGGCTTTGGTTGGCTGGATAGGTGTAAGATGTGAAGCATGAAGTGCAAAGTGCGAGGTATGGGTCAGAAGATATAGGCAGGTTGTAGGGTCCGTGGGTGACAGAACTCGACAAGATATTCGGGTGCCTTTGCCTCCTCAAACAAATACACGACATGTAGATAGTACTGTGACAGGTCCTTTCTTACGGGAGTCTGAAGATCGATTCTGCTCAAGAGCAATCTTATGGTGGAAAAGTGCCCTCGGTTCGCTAGAGCAGAAAACACGTGGTCCCTGACTTGGGTCTGCGTCGCCTAGCGCCTCAGGCAGCATGAAATGACTTCTTGGTGTAGGGTGTCTTGTGCCCCCCCTAATTCTCACAGTTAACTTCATGCTATGTCTGCGGATGTGGAATTAAATTTTTGTTATAGCTACAGATACCGAAGGCGAAAAGAGGGGAAAGATATGAATCTCGCAGCGTTAATGAGACCGCCATTAACATCTGATCGAATACAAACCCTTCTCCCCAGAGACCGATAAAATGCAAACATAAATACAAATGCAAACTTAAAAAACACTCTACCGCTATGCAGACACTGACCTCGTGAACTCCCAATCTAAGGCTCTATGAGACCCCGACAGCAAGGCAAAAGAAAGAACCCTCCAACTATATTATGCTGCGGACAGAAAAGAAATGCTAACCCAAGCGGAAAACAGATGAACAGGTTAAATGAAACAAGTGAATACACTCCCGCAGAGGGAAGCCATGCGATAAAAGCCTCTATACGTGGACCCCGAAACAAAAAGGAAACCATCGGCTATACCGTGCTGTAGACCGAAAAGTGGTGCCAACCCAAAAGAAAAGAAGAAAAACAAACAAAAAAAACAAATGTGAAGGCCACCTGATAAGGGCCTTCAAACCCAGACCCCAAACAAAAGGAGAAACAAAAGGAAGCCTGAGCCACCATAGCATGTATTAGGCATACCAAGAATACCGACCTATAAAAGGTCACGCACAGACACCTGCTTAACAATCAGTCAAAGCACAAAAGATACATCTCGGTCTAGCTTAAGATGATAGTCACGTGCCTCCGACTATAAGGTCACGTGTTCGATTCACAGCCGCGTCATAGTTGTTATTAGGTAAAAATTAATTATGCAACAAGTCATATAATGCCGGCGATAAATAGCGCAAAGACGTCTGAGAGATTTAAGTGTGCGTTCCCGTTTTAGGATGCCCATAGGGTAGGATCGAAAGTTCTCTAAGATGACGGACGGAATCAGAATAAACACTTAAGTAAAATATCGAATGACGATACCAGAAGACAAATAGCGGAGACCTCCGGGCCCGCTCAGAACCAGTCAGTACGAACATAAGATAGTGAGCGCAAACTGCTATTCAAGCAATTGCTGCCACGAGTCAGTTCGGAAACCTGATGCAGAGAAGGTGACAGACCCTCGTGCATTGAATGGTCTGACGCCTTTGGAGTTGGCCGCTTCATATACGGTTCGGTGAAGAGATATTATCACGTTGGCATTAGTCAGCTGCGTGTACTCTAGACTGACCTATTATTCACGGGACTGACACACCCTCACGATAATATGGTTGTCTACGTCTTCATAATGTGAGTATGGAGTCGAACAGTTGTCTGGGTCAAGAGGTATTCACACTTACGAGTTTAGAGAACTTTGTTTGGTCGATACTTAGTTTGTATGGTTAGGACATGTAGCCCGCGAACACTCAGACGCGGAATATAAATATTGAAGTGCCTCCCTCGCTTAAACAGAATCATCAAGTACCGGAGAAGAGATCTTATCAATATAATAAGTTTACAAGTCAAAACTATTACTTCCTCATTATCTTTATACAACACGAGTAACTTAGTTACACTTTACTACGAGCCTTCCTAGACAAAATTCTCCATCTATAAGAGTACTCGATTATACGGCCTAGTCCGGTATCATAGATTACCATACCGGCTACCCCTAACAGCATGCTGGAGATGGAAAAGAAATGCACAACCCAAGTAGAAAAGAGAGAAACAAACAAAAGAAACAAGCGAATACCAGAGAGAGAAGCCTTTGGCCGGATAATCGAGAATTCAGATTAAATATACCGAAAGCCTGGGTTCTAGAAGGACCGGGAGCACCATCATCACTATCATCACCACCGTAACCACCCTGAATGCCAGAAGGACTGGGGACACCAGCACTAGCTTGTGTAGCGAACTGTGCCTGCTCAAGCTCACGGATTCTGGTTGCCCTAGCATCCATTAACGCCATATAGGAGAATTTCTCCCCAGTCAATCCGGGCATGACCCGCGCCTCAAGGTTTCCACGGCTCTGATGAGGTTATTCGGGTCTATCATCCACCCCTCCCTCACAAAGGAGGATCCATGCCTTTGGGGTCCACATTTGGCCGAAACGGTCAATCTGCGCAACTGCTTGACTTTGCTCATTCAAGTTCCAAAAGTTTCGCATGATTATGACAGGGTTCGCTGCAACTAGCTTCAGCCCAGTACCACCGAGGGCTGGAGTCAGCATCAGCACTGCCGGTCTATCAACCGAAGCGAACTCTTCTAGTAGCCTATCGCGGTCTCTCGACGGCACCCCAGAGTGATACGAGATGGAGTGAATACTGGCATGCAAGGTTGGGAGACACCAATTGACATAGGATGCTTGGCTGGGCAGTAGGGCAAAAATCACGAGCTTATTCGGCACCCCTCCAGGGGGCGTGCCCAACAAATGTGGAATGAAAACATCGGAAAGCCATTTGAACACGGGTCCACTGCGAAAGCAATTCCGCTCCCAACTTTGATGATAGGGCACTGCTCCATCCATAGATTCCCAGTCATCCGAGCTTATAACATTGTCTGGAAGGTCCATGGTCAGGCACGCAAGACACCACTCGTGTAGCACGGTCTGGATAGCATTCCACTTGTCATCCTTGGTATCCTCTATCCAACCATCCATTGTGGTTGCCTCATCATCACTGTATTGCAGGGGTACGTCTTGCTGGACAAGCTCGCGAATGCGGACCACGGGTTCCCTGTTTGCGTCCTTAGTTTCCCCCCAGTGCCGGATGGTCCACGGCCATGCAATATCTTTGATCTGGTCATAGGCTTCCTCCAATGTTATATTTTCGCACTTCGTCTCTGCAATTGCAGAGTCAAGTGGACCTGGACTGTGGCTATCAAGCTTGTCTCGATCAGTGACCTGGGCAAACAGCCACTAGGTCTGAACAACCTAATCACCCACCGTTTGGTCCATTGGGGTTCCTGTGAGCTGGATCCGGCAGGGGATATCAATTTTCATTAGTGAGTCGAAGGTTTGTGTTCCCCCGGATTTCGCCGTATGAGATTCATCGAAGATCCCAAGCCCCCAATTGCAGCCCTGAAAGGACTCACAATTGTTATAGCAGGTTCGCTAGGCGCTATAAGATATCAGGTTGATGGCTTTGCCCCCTTGGGGTAGTGAGAACTGTAGTTGAGGTCATTATAAGTAAGCCGGCGTCTCGAAAAGAGGTTGATTAAAGTGAGCCCAGTCTGTGGAATTAATATCTGGACTGCTCGTTCCCAGGCAGGGACAAGGTTGGCTGGACCATGATGATGGAGGGTCTTCTGTACATCTTAACATCATCGCCAAATATCCGTGGAAGGTCTTCCAATTCCTCCACGAATTTCCCACTCAAGTATCCCAAAGGTCTACCTGCCGCAGCCACATCAACGATGTGCTTAAGGTAGAGTGGTCAAGGAAGTGCACAATGGGTCTTGTCCAATCCGATATCGTCAGCGATTAGGGCCACATGGGGACCATCCACCAGGATACGCTGTGCTTGCGCATTCCAAAAGTATCCGGATGCGCTGGCGGAAGTCTTGGCAGAAGTCTTGCCGTTTCGATTTTTTCACGCTATGCCAAAAAGTAAGATAGAGCGAGTCACCATTGATGATGCCAGCTTCCAACCCATTTGACGGCCTGTAGGTCCCTCTTTCGCAGCTGGATGGTCTAGTGGGTAGTTTGTAAGAATAGAACAGACTTTATAAATAGAATAGATATTGGTAGATTGAAATTGGGAACTTGTAAAGGATGTGGAGGGGTGTGGTGGGCCGGCAGGTGGCAGGTGGGGGGTTTTCAGAGAGGTGAACGAAGATCCAGACAAGATGAAGAAAGAAGACACAAGAGATTTAGAATACATTTATGCTTCAAACTTATTTCCACCATCCTGTAGCATACACCTTCCCATAATCATAGGCAGCTTTGATATCTCATTATTGATATCTTCAATAGTGATCTTCTCCCATTCTTCCACCAAAACCTCTCGCATTTGGACTGGGGTAGTGATTTTCTCCTCTCCTCTACAGCGTAGAATACGGGACTTCATCAAACGCCATATATGCTCAATGGGGTTTAGGTCTGGCGAGTTAGCTGGCCAATCAACCTTGGGTATACCTACCTCTTCACGTGCTGCATTCGTGAAGTCTGAACAATGTGAAGGGGCGTTATCTTCCATGAGACGGAAATTTGGAAGGCCTGCTATTCGCTCTGTGCAGGCTGGCCACAGGATCGGCTTACACAAATGATTCACATATCTCCATGAATCTACCCCTTTCCCCTCCCCAACCTTAAGTGGCCGAAAGGTAAACTTCTTTCCCCGGAAAGATTGTACAGGTTTCACCTTCCTTCCCTCAGCCCGCCCTACTGCTCTCCTCTCGGCCGCTACCCGCAACTCCTCCTCCCTCAGATTTCTCCATTCCTCCGACAATTTCCAGGCAGCATTAAGCCTCT
>Ga0307507_10000594_pt1 | contig 78125 bp, 72 predicted proteins | sample 7_EM_MG_FD_207223 | JGI IMG/M metagenome (GOLD analysis project Ga0307507, IMG submission 207223) | Populus trichocarpa ectomycorrhiza microbial communities from riparian zone in the Pacific Northwest, United States - 7_EM | ecosystem: Host-associated > Plants > Roots > Unclassified | place...
TTGTTACTAGTTAGTTTTTCTTCTTCTTTGTCAGTCATTATATATCAACAGGAGGAAGGGATATACCTAGATGGTATAGTATATAGTAGGATACGCACACATGGCCGGCTGGGACCGGCAAGCAAAGTGCGTATGGGATTGGAATACTCAGCGGATATAGGAACGGAACTCCTTAGTCACAGAGGTATTGCGAGAAGTGTTTGTGATGGGGAACTCGCTTTGTATTTTCTATTTAAACTCCCTCTTCCGCCATAGATCGATAGGCAAGCAAGTTGGACTCGAATTCCCAGAATATATTCAATCTTCCTCTTGACTTCATTTCTCTCCTCATTCCCAAACTTTGGCTCTTGCCCACTCGTCTGTTCCTCCGCAATCAGCAGCTCATAACAACAGGTTATGAGCCCGGACAGCGCAGCCTAAGCGAATACGATACCAGCCTCCACTACAAGCCGTACCCCTTCACCTGGATCTCTTGAACCCTACAAGACTAAGCCGTCAGCTCCAGTGAACAAAAATCCATGCCGTCCTCCTCCACTGCCGATTCGAATGCCGCCACCACCTCAGCCACAACCTCGCTTACCCAGTCAATCGAAAAACTAGATGGGTCTATGGAATCTGGTAGGAGTAATTACCAGGCATGGAAGTTTAGGGTAATCCGTATACTCAAAGAGAAGGGGTTACTTACTGCGATAGAAGAGGACTTAGACAAGAACGATAGTAAAGCAATGTCACGGGACAATGCAGCATTTCCTATACTCACCCTGAATGTTAGAGACACACAAATCACACATATTCAGGAATGCAGTACGGCAAAGGAAGCATGGGAGGCATTACGTATTGTCCACCAAGGAATCGGAGCAAGTGGGAGGATGGTGATTATGCAGAGACTATGGGCCTTGCGAATGTTGGAAGGGGGGGATATGGCGGAGAATCTGAACAGGTTCAGAGAATTAGCCAGTCAGGTCCAAGGACTGTCAGGGAATGGCAAAGCGATAGACGAGAATGAGTTAGTTACCTTGCTAAGCTTGAGTCTCCCAGATTTCTATGAGCCAATTATTATGGCTCTTCAGTCCCGAACCGACGATCTTACCTTCAATATTTTTGCTGGACGGCTACTACAAGAGTCAGCTAGAAGACTGGTCGCACAAGGTAGGCAAGCGGAACAACCACAACGTAATACCTCTACGACCGCCTTTACAGCAAACTATGCCATGCGAGGCAAGAATCTTGGAGGACGATATGGTCTGAGAAGAGGAGGGATGCGAACTGCTGGAGGTTTTGGTGGCTTTAGAACTGAAAGCTCAGGAAGCAATTGGAAGGGGGTCGCACCATCTAAAGCAAAGGGGAAATGCTTTTATTGTCAAAAGGAGGGCCACTGGAAACGTGATTGTAATAAGCGAAAAGCAGACGAAGGGAAGGACATACCACAAGCCACATCTCAAGAGCTGGGAGGTATCGCATTTACAGTCCTCGATCGAACTACAGTCGGTGCTCAGGGCAGACAATGGATAGTTGATTCAGGGGCAAGTCAGCATCTGTGTGGTAATCGGAGTGCCTTTACAGCAGGGACATACCAAGAGATCACACCACGGGCCATTGAGATTGCAGATCAATCCAAGATCCAGGCAGTGGGGATAGGTATTGTACGTCTAGGAGAGTTGGAATTATCCAACGTGTTGCTAGTTCCCCAACTAGGGGGAAACCTGCTCTCGGTCGCACGAATGATCGACAGCGGATATGAAGTCAGATTCACATCAGCCAAATGTGCGATATCAAAGAGCCAGTTTGTTATAAAAGGGAAGCGAGAGGGAAATCTATACTACATACGAGAACATGATGAGAAGGAAGTGGCGCACCTTGGCCTTGACACGAACAAATCTATGCCAGAGACACTAGCAGTATGGCACCGGAGACTTGGGCATAGGACGCTTGACTATGCCACAATCGAATATCTAACACCACCGGTTAGTGAGTTCAATATTAAACGAAGTGGAGCACAGGTAGAAGGGAAAGGGCTTTGTGGTACGTGTGCTGTAGGTCGCCAACACAAAGAGGCAGCAACAGGCTCCCGAGAAAAGGCCCAAGTGCTACTCCAAGTAGTTCATTCCGACATCTGCGGACCAATGCAAGTCAGTACGATTACTGGGGAGAGATACTTCATTACGTTTATTGACGAAAAGAGTGGACGAATTGCTGTGACTCTTCTCAAGAGTAAGAACGAAGCCCTGGGGGCATTTCAGGCATATCAAGTACGGCCAGAGAGAGAAGCCAGAAAACCGATTCTAACACTCAGGACTGACGGAGGAGGGGAATACACCGGACAGCTCTTTCAAAACTCTCTCCAAGCTTCTGGAATTGCGCATGCAGTTAGCCCACCCTATACTCCAAACCAGAATGCAACGGCAGAAAGGGCCAACCGAACCTCGATGGAAGGAGCACGGTGTATGCTCGAGGATTCCAAATTAGAGAAACAATTCTGGGGGTTTGCAGTAGCAACTGCAGCGCATATCCATAACCGCCTTCCCTCCCGATCTCACAAGGATCAATGGCCACTCCAGCATTGGACTGGAGAGGTTTCCAGCATTGGGCATCTGTGGGTATTCGGGTCAATTACCGATATGTTAGTACCAGCAGAAAGGAGAAAGAAGCTGGACTCACGGTCAACCAAAGGCATCTTTGTTGGTTATGATGAGAATGCTGTAACGAAAACCTACCGGATTTATGATGCTATTGTTAATCGTGTTATTAGCTCACGGGATGTTATTATAGACGAATTAGCAACACCGGGAGAGTTGAAAAAAGGAAGCGAAAGAGGAGGAGAAATTCAATTAGGCTGGCCGGAACTAGGGGAACCGGAGGCAGAAGAGGAAGATAGGGGATGACCGCTCGAACCGATCACACCTGCACTTGATGGTGGGGCTGCCCCAGACTTAGAGGAGTTTGGTGGAGATACAATTGTAGTTAGGCCAATTATGAGTGGTGTGGCCACTACTATGGAAGAAACTAGTGCATCTACACTGCGGCGTTCAGAGCGACAATGCGACACAGGCCAAACATTTGCGTGGGCAATGATTGCCTATATTGAAGAGCTGCAATCGCTTAGTGAAGCTCTTGGAAGGGAAGACAGTATGGAGTGGAGAGAAGCTTGGTTGTCGGCGGTAGACTCACTAGCTAGAAATGATACCTGAAGGCTTGAGGAACTCCCACCAGGCCGGCAGGCAATCGGCTGCCGCTGGTTATTTAAGGGCAAGGATGACGGACGATATAAAGCCAGGTTAGTGGCAAAGGGATACAGCCAGCGGGAAGGGGTAGACTTTACCGACACATTTGCCCCGGTAGCAAAGTTCAACTCACTTCGCACTCTTCTTGCGTTAGTGTGCGAAAATGACTGGGAATTAGAGGGGATGGATGTTAAGACCGCCTTTCTAAATAGCGAAGTAGCTGAAGAGGTATATATGGATATACCTGAGGGGTTAGAGGGAAATGGCACAAGCAGCAACTCTCAAAACCCAAGGGTATGCCAGTTGCTAAAGTCAATCAATGGGCTTAAGCAATCGCCCCGTGCATGGTATGGCAGAATTAACAGTTTCTTTGCTGACCACGGGTTTGAAAGGACGGAGCAGGACCATAATGTCTACATCCACTCAGTTTTCAAGGTCATTCTCCTTCTCTATGTGGATGACCTATTGATTACTGGCCCGACTCTTACCGATATCGATTGGATACGCAACCTACTTCATGAGGAATTTGAGATGACCGATCTTGGGCCATTAACAGTCTTTCTCGGAATGGAGATTAGGAGAAATCGCCCGCTTCGATTGCTCCACCTCTCCCAGCAGCGGTATATACAAATCATACTTGAGCGATTTGGGATGAGCAGTGCTGCAGTAGTTTCTACACCGGCAGACCCACATGTCCGACTAACAGCCTCGCCACCCAATATTGTAAATGAAGAAATCAATCGCCAGAGATACCAAGCAGCAGTTGGTTCTCTAATGTATGCAATGATTGGAACTCGCCCTGATATCTCCTTCGCTGTTTCAGCAGTTAGTCAGTACAGTAAGAACCCCGGAGCCGCTCACTGGACAGCAGTTCGGAGAATATTTCGCTACTTGAACGGAACACGGACTCTAGGACTCACATATCACAGTGGGTATTGTGGTGCATACACCGATGCGGATTGGGGAAGGGGAGAAGATAGGAAATCCATCGGTGGATATGTCTTCATCATCAATGGTGCTGCAGTATCATGAGCCTCTAAGAAGCAGGCCAGCGTAGCTCTCTCCACCACAGAGGCGGAGTATATGGCTTTAACCCAAGGGGTTAAGGAATCCCTTTGGCTGGGCGAATTCCTAGTTAGTATCGGAGCATTAAAACACTTGAAAGAAACACGACAAGTTCAATGCGATAATCAAGGCGCTATTGCACTCACAAAGAACCCTCAGTACCATGCTCGAACTAAGCATATCGAAATTCAGTACCACTTTATAAGGCAGCATGTGGAATCAGACACTATAGAACTTACCTACTGTCCAACCCATGAAATGACAGCGGACATCTTTACCAAACCTCTTCCCCGCCCCCAATTCACCAAACATGTCCTCGCACTTGGCTTAGCTGAAGCCCCCGAGTACAGCGAAAAGAAGTTTCGGAAGCTGAATGGTGGAAACTAGGAAGCGTGGGAGAAGAGTGGATCCCCGGTGAGGGGGCGTGTTGTAATTCACCGGCGATCACTCCACCACACTATATCTTTCCTTTGTGCCTTTTCTTATCTTGTTACTAGTTAGTTTTTCTTCTTCTTTGTCAGTCATTATATATCAACAGGAGGAAGGGATATACCTTGATGGTATAGTATATAGTAGGATACGCACACATGGCCGGCTGGGACCGGCAAGCAAAGTGCGTATGGGATTGGAATACTCAGCGGATATAGGAACGGAACTCCTTAGTCACAGAGGTCTTGCGAGAAGTGTTTGTGATGGGGAACTCGCTTTGTATTTTCTATTTAAACTCCCTCTTCCGCCATAGATAGATAGGCAAGCAAGTTGGACTCGAATTCCCAGAATATATACAATTTTCCTCTTGACTTCATTTCTCTCCTCATTCCCAAACTTTGGCTCTTGCCCACTCGTCTGTTCCTCCGCAATCAGCAGCTCATAACAACGGGACGGACACCGTGGACGGGACTGTAAGACGCCAGGGGCCTGGCGTCCGGACGGGACGGTTGGGAACACTGAACACGACTGAAGGCCCAGAAGGGATATAAATCAGTACTCGGATTGAAGGTCCTAATGTGGGTACTATATTCGGAACGGCCGTTGCGAGCTGAGGAGCTCTGTCATGCTCTGGGTGTGGATACGGGATCCGCAGATCTAGATCTGAATAACGTCCCTGCGTTGCGCACACTTCTAGCATCTTGTCTAGGTCTCGTCATAGTTGAGGCGTCTTCCTTGACTATCCGAATGGTGCACTTCACTCTGCAGGAGCATCTCTTGGGTAATCCAACCCTATTCCATGGTCCCCACTCAACAATTGCCGAGATTTGCTTGAAGTACCTCACTTTCGGATCTGTCCGGGGCCTTTCGCCAACCCTTGACTCGGCTCCCCCAACGATGCCGCTTCAGGAATACGCTCCTCTTTACTGGGCCAATCACATACAAAGGGGGATGGCGGAGAAAATGTTAAAACGCTTGCCTTAAGGCTTCTAGATAGCTTTGGTGAGCATATATCCGCTCAATTACTGTTATTGCACTACAGTAAAGATAGTGGCTCGGGCCCATTTTTTGACGGTGCGGGAGGACCTACGGGGTTTACGGGTCTCCACGGAGTGGCATTCCTTGGGATCGCGGAGATGGTTGCTTCGGTATTGGAGATGAAGGAATGGGACGTCAATGCGACCGATTGCACGGGGAGTACTGCTCTTGCATGGGCAGCTAGGGGAGGGTACGAGGGAGTGGTAAGGATGCTTTTGGAACTCGAGGGCATCAATCCCGACAAAGCAGACACCAAATATGACCGGACACCACTCTCATGGGCGGCTGAGAACGGGCATGAGAAGGTAGTAAAGCTGCTTTTAGAACGAGACGACGTCAATCCCGACTAGGCAGATACCGAATATGGCCAGACGCCACTCTCGTGGGCCTCTCTCCGCAGGAATGAGGTAGTAATAGAGATGCTTTTAGAGCGGGATTGTGTCCGCCTCGCCACGCCCGATAAGAGGAACCGAATCCCTCTATCTTTGACTCTCTCCGAAAGGCATGGTAATGTTGTGAGGATCCTACAAGGCAATGCCAATGCCCAAATAACAGATCGCAGTGGCCAGGCATTCCTCCCGCCGTCCGCCCGGCATGGTCACGAGTGTACGGTGGAGACGATACTCAGGGCCCATTACGGCGGCCTATCCCTTCGCTCGTAACAACGGTTTTCCGAGGGCTTATAAGCCCTCGGAAAATTCTGTATGTCAACCACACCACAACAAGGAACATGAAAAATCTAGGGAATGTATTTTAGGTGCTCTACTACGAAAAAACTTTATCTGAGGCAATAGGAATATAATATCCCTTATATTTGATTAATAATCTGGTGTCTCTGTGAGGTCACTTTCTCCATATTAAAGTTCCATTTAGAAGTAAACCTAAATAAATCCTGCAAGAATTGGTATTATTATATAAAATTTAGTTGCAAGACTCTTTGCCATACAATTATCACCTCTCCATGATTGTAATATTTATTGAGTACCCCAGGAGTAAGATTTAAGTAATTAAAAGTCAGTAGTTTGTGCATCTTTTTGTCATTTCTCTTGTGTTTAATGTAGATGGCAACAGGTTTTTGGTGGTGTAGCGTACTAAAAACCAGCAAATGTTGACCTGCACATTCTAGCCCCTCATCTCAACACTAATTTTAATCTGATTGAGTAGAAAAAAATCAGACAGAGAAAACAATCTCTACAGATTATAATAGAACTCTCTCTTTTTAGTTACCTACTTTTAGTCAATGTGTTGGATTTTTACATATCAACAGAAGGAATAATCTCCTATTTAACCAAAACTTAAGACGACCAGAGTGGAGTGAAAGAAAAACATCAGATCAATTGGTATTCCTCTCTAGCAGTATTAAAGATTATTATATATGTTTTTTCTAAGCTGTATTTATTGTTTTGGTTGCACATTACACATGAATAAGAGTCCTGATCAGTCGTTGCAGAGGCTTAAATTGTGTTACCAGCGAAGAGATAGCGACAAAACTGCTCTAAAACTCAAAACTCAAATCTTGAAATTCAAAAAACTTAAAAAGTTCTTCAAGTATGAGAATTTTGTAGGCAGTAAATATAATCATCATCATAGGTATCTTTGGAGAATTATAAATAATAAGCTAAAGAAGGAGAGCTGATAAAACAAAAAAGAACATTCAAAGAGGTTGAAAAAAAAAGCAATTTCAATTTAAACCGTGTTACATAACGAGTGAGGTAAACTAATGATACAACGTCCCACACGTAAAAGAAACACGTGAACAAAATAGAAACTATAAAGAAAGTAATGAGAAAATAATTATTTCAGATTCAAGTCAGAACCAGAACGAACCTGTGGGGGTGGCTGCCTTTGTCCATATCTAGAATGTAATATGTGGTAAGTGTGCGCTTCAGGTTCTGGTGGTCGATTGGGATGAGGTGGTGATGATCTGGAATGATGTGGCTGAGTATGCTGAACCCAATTTTAGTATATAAACCTGAATACACTTCTTAAAACTGTAAGTAGCAACACTAGTCCATTGATGGACTAGTAGTTGTACTTGCACAGTATCCTTAAAAGGTGAAAACATGGTACAGTAACTAATTTGGTTGTTGAATTGTGAACTACCTGCCCCCAGTACAGGAATGGAGAGCTGTAGTTATGGATCCATGTCAACCAGGATGAGTGTGCTGAAAAAGAAGATATTATGAAAGGACATTTGAGTCAGTATAACTAACGTTGGATGTGAAACGGAGCGCCATTTGAGTAGTAATAATATTACTAGTAGGTAGGATAAGAGGGGAGAGAGCCATTTCTGGAGTATGGAGACTTGAAAGAAGTGGAAAGTGAAGAGGAGGTGGGATCTGAGATTGGTGAATGTAAAGCAGGGAGAGTTAACAGAGTACTAGTGTCATGTATACCAGTTCTAGTTGTTGCAATCAACGGTTAAATAGTTGGGGACTCGAAGTCTGAACTGGAACTATCCGGAGACTCTGGTTGTAACAGATATCCAGTAGTTTCCCAATAATTGCAATTTTGAGCATTTGTTAGAATACCTGGCCTAGTAGGTGAATCTGAAATGATTCGTTGTAGTGTGACTACCCTACTAGTAAGTTGAGGTGGAGAGGGATGAAGCTGATATGAAGAGGATGATTGAAGTGTAGGTAGAGATAAAAGCGAATTTGAGCAGATAGTTTCTGGAAGGCAAGGTGCAGATAATACAAGACTAAGATTGCTATACCTTTCAGATCCTCTGGTATCAGTTCTGGCAATATTCTTGTTGATATACTCGAAAACAATTGTAACTTACTCCTTGGCATTAGCAAAACATCTTTTCCCTCATATATATTATACTTACCTCCCTATAGCAAGTTATATTGCCCAGTACCCCTATACCTCCTAGAACTCCTAACGCATAAGGGTATACCAAAGAGCTTTGAAGTTACCCTAGGGTCAGGAATTTTACCGCACGATGGAGGGAAATACTGGTCACACCAAAATATACAAGGGGTACCAATAGAGTGGGTGCTATGCACAAGTGTTCAAGCATTCCAAGTGGGTCATAGTGTACTGCGTACTGTTCCATTTGGAATGTGGTCTGTGTACAATTGCGCAGAGTTCTTCCGGTAGTGTTGGTGTATTTCTAATTCCCTCCGTTGTGGAAAGTTGCCTCCTGGCGTCCCCTGGAGGACTCTGTGTGTCCTAAATAGCCTGTGAGGAAGTACAAAAGCAGGGACATTGTTAGTGTACCCCTGAACCTTTCAATTGTGGAGAGTTACCTCCTGGAGTCCCCTGGTGGACGCTGTTCGCCCAATGTTTCCTGTGTGGGAGTAGAGAGGTGCATGGACTTTAGGCCCCACTTAAATCACATTTTACTTTTTCGTTAAGCCTTTTTAGAAATACCTGCCACACTAGTTAGAGTAGTCTATGCAGGTCCGCCATAGGATGCTAGGCGGCCTGAAAAGTACTCTAGGAGATATGAATAGGACTCTGAAAAATATGAAGAGGACTCTGGGAGGTGTGAATAGGACTCTGGGAGACTTGGTTAATTTGTCAGTAGTGCTGAGATTTTCAAACAGACCACCCATTCCCCATTTCAGGTGCGGTTCTGAAAGGCCTCTTTGACACCTTCTTCCTATCTCAAGTGTTATTACTTTATTTACTGCCCCCAAGAGCGAGAACTATTAGTGATCTAAAATGACTGACTCTTGAGAAAGACTTAGAATACTGTCCCGAAGCATTAAGGTATGAGTTCACTAACTAAAGCTCACATTAAGTGGAGAGTGTAGTATTCTACGCAATAACTCAGGCTACAGACCTCCAATCAAGGCCTGAATATACACAATTGATTGTTCTTGTCGAGATCATTTATTTGAGCTGTGCAGCATCCGATTTGCACCATTTTCAAGTTGACTTCTTCACACATTTAGACTTGGGCAGAATTTTGAACCTTTGACCATCTGACATGATTCCTTAGGCTACCATCACGTTATTGACAACCGGATACCTTGGTTGGATTCCCCCTCATTGAAAGCATTCTTTAGAGCCTCCCGATGCCCTATTTGCACCATTTCTAAGGCCTCTTATTCACCCTTTTACACTTGGGCCGAAATTTGGTCCAGTGAACATCTCACAAGGTTACTTGGGCTACAGGCATGCTATCGACTAGCAGAGACCTGGATTAGATTCCCCTCATAGAGAGCATCCTTTTGGGCCTTCGAACGTTCTTTTTGTACCATTTTCAAGGTCACTTCTCCACACTTTTACAATGAGTCAAAATTTGAGACCTCTTACCATCTGACATGATAACCTAGACTACAGGCATGCTAATGTCAGGCAGATACCAGGGTTAGATTCCCCTCATCGAGAGCATCGATTACAGCCTTAGAACGTCCTCTATGCAGCATTTTCAAGGTCCCTCCTTCATACTTTTACACTTGGGCAGAATTTTAGACTATGAACCATCTGACATGATTACTGAGGCTACAGGGATGCTATCGACAAGCGGAGACCTGCGTTAGATTACCCTCATGGATGGAATTCCTTTAAGGCCCCAAGCGTCCAATAGTAGATATTTTTAAGCTCTCTACGCTCTATCTTCAATATCCTAGTATATATTGTAACCTAGTTTACTTGTATTTTATAAATATATACATTGAAAAATAATCTACCAGCCTATGAATATGATATACTAGCCTCAATTGATAGTTTTGACCTAGAATTGTGAGCGAAAACATGTCTAGTGCTAATTTTTCATATGTTAAACCTCCTGAGCTAAACATAAAGTGAGAGTCCGGGAGGCTTTTGTTTATTTCTCCCGTATTTTTCTGGTATTGCTGTATTTTTCTGTGACGGATTCTGTCTCCATTGTGTAGCTAACCTCGCCTTAGTGCTCCGGGGACGTCTCCCTGTATCCCTAATTAGCTACCAAGTGCCTCGCTTAGCCTCTACAACCAGGAATCGGCAACTCAGATAGTCTCCTCTAATCTGCATGCACGCTCCATGATCTTGCCTACCCTTGAATTTAGCTAAGCTAGGTCGTGTTTAATAATTTGGCCTACAATACGACTAGGGCCCCATCAGGAATAGGGGTCAAATCTGTAGTTTTGCTAATAAGGGGAGGAAAACCATTGGAGGAAAATTGAGGGCAGGCTGCCTGAACTCTGAACATCCTGTGGTAGTCACATAGGGGATTTGGTCCTCTTATTCCAGCCATGTTTGAGATAGCAATTACGCATGAATGGCTTATGGTCCTAGTATCCCTTGGAATAAAGACTTGACCACTGTTCCCAAGTTGTAATAGTATCCAAAAGTCTGAAGTGCAAATGGTCTGGCCCATCAAGACTTGTACCAATAGTTGGAGATTGTCTCTCTTCATCAAGAATGCGAAGGCTTGCACGCCAGATTTGTTCTCAATCAAATTCAAATCTCCGAAACCTGATTCCATGTGGCTGGGAATCAAAATTATTATAATCATGTCCTAGGCCACAAATCATTTGCCACTGCCATTATGGTACATGGCTGATGACGACCTTTCGTGTGAGGGGTATTACCGTCCTGGTCGCTGAGGGTGGGTGACCTGAGGGTCCAGAGTTGGTAAGTGTATTCGAGTTACTAGGTGGCCTCCCTGGAGAATATTGAAGGCAGGTTTTAGACCCTAGCTTTGGTGGTAATAGTGATTGTTCTACTCTACTGGTATTACTTGTCAAGGTAGAAAATTGGGAAGGAAGGTGGGATCGCGGAAGAAGATTTGCATTTGAGGTAAAAGTATTAAATGGTAAAAAGACTAGTATTGATAATAGAGCAATACAAAGAATATTTGGAGGAGAAATTGACTCCGCTACTGGAGGAAGATTGTAGCCACTATACAAAGTTGATGTTCATATTTCTAATGCATTTTTGGGTGCTCAGGTATCGGATTCAAGTGGTGTAAACTGCTGATAACTATACGAAATTGATATATAGGATTATACAATAGTGGAAGATCTGGCTGGTTGTAAAGATATAATAGCATTCGGGAATTCCGCCAAATTCCAGCCATCGCAATAGCGATATAAGCGCCATCTGTCTTGATGTTTATGGTTGATCCGTATTGTGTAGAACATTACCCGCAGGATGATGGTCGTGATCTATTCAGTAATGACTTTCCATTATCCAAGGGGAAAAGGCTGGGTTCCACTTACAGGAACATTTGAATCTGCTCAAGGTTATATATCTAGGATAGTTACAATATTTGCTTCAAACAAATAAAGAACCAAATAGGATGTATGAGAATGAATGATAAAAGGGCAATGCAAGAATCCAGTTCCTGGTAAGCAAGGGAGAGGGTAAATCTTTCTGTACCAAGGCAATTCAATCAAGTAGTAGTAACTTAGTCTACGAGATAAGTGTTAGGCACGTCCGGAAAGCCAATCCATGAGGCTCACACACAGAGCCCTGCGTACCAATTGGTCAAAGTACAATTACAAAGGATACATCTTGGTCTAGTTTGAAATGATAGTCACCTGCCTTCGACTATGAGGCCATGTGTTTGATTCCCAGCCGCATCATAGTTATTATTAGTTAAAATATACTTCTGGGACAAGTCATAAATGACTGCGATAATAGTGCAAAGACTTCTGAGAGATTCCAGTGTGTGTTCCCATTTTAGGATGCCCATAGGGTAGGAGGGGGAGTTCCCTGAGATGATGGACCTAATCAGAACAAAACACTTAAGGTAAAATGGGATGAGGATACCAGAAGACACAGAGCGGAGACCCCCGGGCCCTCTCATAACCAGTCATTACAAACAAGATAAGTGTGGGCAAATTGCTATCAGTGCGATTGCTGCCACAAGGCAAGTTCGGAAACCTGATGCGCAGATAGTAACAGGATCTCGCGCATTGAATGGTATGACGCCTGTCAAGTTGGCCGCTTGATATACCTTTCGGTGAAGAGATAGTATTAGGTTGGCATTAGTCGGCTAAGTGGACACGAGACTGGCCTTGTAACTGCCTCCTGGGTGGTGGGGGGAATTGAGAGAGTAACGATAGTATCTCTATACCACAGTGCAGTATATAACGGGACCCAGTACCAGAGGCTTAGACTGAGTTGTTGTCACAAACTTCTTACTATATCGCCACCACCAAGTAGTTCCTAATAGCTAAGTATGTTTGGTCTAAATAGATTCTCGAAGCTAACTGAAGAAGTAACTGTGCAACCAAGTATGTTGAAACCACTGTCAGTCAAAGTCTGCTCTCTCTAAGTTCGGAGAGTGGCAGGGCTTAAATACACTTGTCATGGTAACGGGAGCTGTGTAACCAATAACGATACGGACTCCCAAAACGGTAGCCGTGAAACGTTACATCAAACATATCTAGTATTAAACGATTCCGTGACATAATAAATAAAACATACTTGGTACCAAACGGTACTTGAAACCAAATATATAACATACTGAGTATCAGACGATACTCAAAGCCAAACATAAAACATATTGAGTATCAAACGATACTCGAAACCAACTAGTAACCTTTACCTGCTACAGGCCTAGTATTCACGGGCTGAGAGCCACACCATACTTTGGTAGTCTACCTCTGCATAATGTGAACATGGAGTTGAATAGTTATCAGGGTCAAGAGATGTTCACACTTGCGAACCTAGAGAGTTTTGTTCGGTCGATACGTAGTTAATATGATTAGGCCAAGTAGCCCCTGGATACTCAGACGCGGAATATCAATATTGAAGTGCCTCCCTCGCTTAAACACAAAAAAAAATACACTAGAGAAGAGATCTTATCAATATCAAAAGTTATCATAAAACAAAATTATCTTACCTCCCTATTACTTTTCAAGCGTCCTCATTTCGAGTATGTTGGTTCCACTACCCGACGGCCCTTCGTAATATTCTCCATTGACGCAAACATAAGGCCTAGCCTAGTATTATGGTTACCACATCGGCTACCTCTAACACTATATCGATGGTTCACTTTGTTTTCAAGACTTAGTACACCCGAAAATAGCTGTCATGAGAAAGTATATAACAAAGAATACACATTAGACAGTTAGGTAAGGCCTTTTTGAGAACCAAACTCTATGAAGATATCTCGAAGCCTTATCGCAGAGCAATCACCCCCTCTACTCACCTATTATACCCTATGGAGTTACCATGGACCAAGAACTAGGTGAGATTCACATTGAGTGAACTTTACAATATCTGTCTTACAATATAGACGACGGTCTTATAGCACCAACCGCCACAGAGTTCATTGCGGCATTCCTCGAAAATGACCAAGAAACTAAAGAATACACAGAGGAAGAAGGGAACACCTCCTACCCAGCTTCAAATTACAAATATTTTTGCCAGATTCCAGCTATTTGGACATATAGTAGAAAGAATCCTCCAAACCAACACAATTCAATTGTATCTGGTCCCGGAGGCTGTCTGGGGGACAGGCAGGCAGAGTGACACAAACTGGGAACTATTCCTTGCGTAAAACAAACGGTTAACACATTTGGACCCGATCGCTAGATTTACGAAATCTATGAGCAAGATATTCTCGAGTTGGACATCCCGAAACAATCAACGCAAGAGATGTATCCAGTGTCTCTTTTTCCCGAATCAATAGTGGAGATCCAATGGACGTGTCCGGTGGTGCACCAGCGGAGCCATTGGAACCCATTACCAAGGCCTCAGTAATCTCCAGCAATGCGGGACCCATCCATTTGAACAATGTACGGAGTATAACTGGATCCCCATACCAATCAGGCTCAGTACGCGGAATTGGAGCGAGAATTAAGGACGCGAGATTTCGTAGACAACAAGGATCAGCAAAGCCGATGGACGATAACGCCTTTCTAAAAGCCCTAGCGGTAAGAGCAGAATTTGCTATAAGATACCTTGACGGGGAAATAGCAACAAACCAAGTAAACCTTGGCGATTTGGACGAACGACTACAAGGACTTGGACATGAAATCCAGGACACCCAACAATATGTCGAGGATGGCAAACTACGCGAGGGAGAATGACTAATAGCTTTCGAGAGAATAATCATCGGGGTCGAAAATGCTACACTGACCCATCAGGAGGCAATAACTAGACTAGCTCCAGAGCTAGATCATACGAGAACGCAGCTGCAAGAAGAGAATGAACGACAATGTCGTCACGAAGTGGTCAGTTGCCAACTACATGGTAACATAATGGGACCGGGGAAGACTGCAGCAAACAGGGTAAATGCCTGAGAGTAAGAAGTAAGCAACCTTAGGGCTCAACATGCCACCGACATCGCCACCCTTCAGTGGGTCATTCACAAACAAGCTAAAGATCAGAGACAAATGACTTGAGGATTATCAGTCCCAATGGCCATTATATTTCAAAGATTTGCCAGTCTCCAACCAACCCCTACCACTCCCAAGCCCGGCCAACTGCCAATGCGAGTTCCAGTAGAACCGCGAGCTGCAACAAGCCTAGATCAAGTACCACGATCGGCGCAAGAGAGACTCGAGCCAAATGCAAGAGCACAAGGCGGGCAACATTCAGGAAAGCAGCGGGAAGGAGAACCACCAAGGCCTGGAAATTAGGGAGGTGGAAACCAAGATCCCCCTCCCCCTTCAAAAGGCAACCACCTTGGTCCAGCGATGATGGATCAAATTATGGCGGTGGGGGAGGTGGGGGAGGTAACCTAGGCAGACAACCTGATGGAGAAGACCCTATCGACCCACAAGTCGCTATCATAGCTCAAGCAATAGGAATAGCCATCGCGACCAGGGGCAAACCACCAGCTGGTACCCCTCTCGCCTTCAACAATCGAAAGGACCAAAAGATTAAACTTTAGTTGCTTCAATGCGTGGACTACTTGAAAAGCAACCTTCAGGCTAACCAATGGGGATCAGCCCAGGACCGTATTAAATATGGGCTGGGAAGAATGGAAGGAGAAGACATGTTGGCATTCGCATTGACCTATCAAAATAAGATGTTCGGGGAATTGAGCCATCTCAAGGGGGAAGGTGAAGAATTTTGGGAGGCATTCAGAGGACCGTGCATTCTACAAGTTGCACTCAGGCATGAGGGAGAAAGATCCCTAGCCTTAATGACAAAATTCACCTACAAAGGCAACATGGACGAGTATCTCCTCGAGATGGAAAACCACTACACCCATGTAGGGATGAGTGGAGTCGTATGGTGACAAATGGTAGAAGGGCAAATCCCAAAAGAGGCACAGCGTCGACTATCGACGGCGGAACACGGGCCAAATACTGTTGGGATCATTGCACTAAGAGAAGTCTGCACTGGTGAACAAATATTTGTGGAACAAGTCGCCTTACAGCATGGTGGCTCCAGTATGTCCTGAAACTACTGACAAGGGAAAAGGAAGAGAGAACAAAAGGCTGGCAGAAAACCCAGAAAACAAAGAAAGCAATATTCCACCGAATAAGAATCGGCCTACAAAATAGAAAAGGAAGCTCAAAGCAAAGCAAAGGACACAGCACCAGTGCAGGGGAGAATAGAAAATACAGATTGGAATAAAGCTCGCGAAGGAATCAAGGATCTAGTAGTCTAAGATCGAGAAACGGCACCACAGTGTACCCATTGGGGAATGAATAACAAACAATGGGCAAACTATAGGAAGACAATCCAAGTATCAACAATCGATACACAACTGAGGCAACAGTTTGGTCAATGACCACGGCATTCTACTTCCCAGCAATGGAAAGCTGGTCCAATAACCCTCTTTCGACGACACTAAACCTCAATAGTGACCAGACAACAGTGAACAGAAGGGATACCAGTGTGAATCACATTGAAAGACCCTCGGGATGAGATTGTGGCCACATGGAGTTAACCTAAGTTAATCCCAGCACAAATGGCGATGGCATTCGGGTACTCCACGGAGGCCCTCCCTCCAAAATCAAAATCAAAAAAGTGAGAGACTACGACAAGTAGATCGGACGGCACGCTGAAGGCAAAAGAGCACAATGTGGAGCGAACTGGGGCAAATATCATCCGGGACCCAGATGAAGGAGAAGAGTAAGAATCGCAAAGAGAAAAAGAAACTTAGTATGACCAGTCCAACGAGGGCCCCCAGGAAAGGTTCATGCTAGCGGTAACGAGCAGAACAAGGAATCGCTTCCCAAGAGCAGGCCCCGGAATCTTACACACAGACCGATGACGTGAGTAATAGGGCACATACGTCGAAGCGCCTTTATGTTATCCGAAGAATACAAAGTCCGGCAGAGAGATAAGTCTGAGTTCGCTGACCTGGCTTAGAATCCCTTGTTACCTCAACTATACTGCTAAAAGATCTTGTTAGCAGTTGGTTAGAGAACTGGCACACCAGAGGGTATGCGAATTTCGCAGCAGGAAGTAAAGACCGGTAGTAGTGGGCTGCCTGATAACCAAACAAGATAGACTTTGCCATTTGTCTGAAGAGACCACAAGGGTGGAAACTACCCGGGTGTAGTAACACACTCCTGTTATCTACATCCGAAAACATGATAAACGATTACCGGAAGCAGAAAAACACAATTCCAATTGAGAAACGACTCAGGACCCAGGTGCCAAAACCCGCACAATAAGGGTGCCCAGAAGCGCCCGGAGATATTGACTCAGCCGGAAAGAGAATACACATCTGAGTACTGCTCCACTCAGGATCAACCATCCTTTTGATCAATAAAGACTTGGTCAAAGACTTCGATATGCCTTACAAACTCCCCACAATGCGCTAAACATCCTTGGTTGCGACAGTGAACTTAATCCATCAGGAGGAAAACACTTCAGACATCCTTTCCTCCTCAAAATTGGAAATAATGGCCACCCCCGGTGCATTTCTTGTGAGGTTACCGAGGCTGGAAAATACGACCTCCTCATCCTATTTGTAAGGTGCCACAAGGAACACCCCATAGCTAATATCGACCAACCCTGAAATTGAACATTCTCCAAACAGTGCTGTCTCGGACTGGTCGCAGATGAAGGCGTACGAGGAATGTTTGGATAGGATGAGTGGATGCCTTTTGACAAACAAGCTCAGTACGTTGGCAGGATATGTCGACAAGAGGACCCAAACCAAGTATTATCGTACAAAATACCTCGATACAACGCGAATTATTACAAATTATTTTTCACAGCGACTATAAGGATATTAGCAGAGCGAACAAGGTTCGATCACGCAATAGACCTCAAACCAGGTGCCTAACCCGCCTGGGAACCAATCTATCTGATGTCGGCATATCAACTAGATAGACTAGACAAGTACCGCAAAGAAATGCTCAAAACAAGGAAAGATTGTCTACAGTCGATCACCAGCATGGGCATCAATTCTTTGTGTCCCAAAACCAGATGGAAGGGTACGACTATACGTTGACTATCGCAATGTCAATAAACTAAGAATCCTAAAAAGGTGACCACTACTGTTAATCGGGCAATTAAAAGACCGACAGGGATGAGCTAAGATATTCACCAAGTTAGACGTAAAACATGGATAGCACCGGTTAGGGATACGAGAAGGTGTTGAATGGAAAACGCTTTTAGGACACGATACAGACATTTCGAATACAACGTCATGCCTTTCGGACTCGTCAACGCTCCTGCAATATTCCAAGCAATGATGAACAAAACCCTGAGGGAGTTTCTTGATAACAGAGTGGTTGTCTACCGAGCCCATTTCCAAATATACTCAGAAGATAAAGAAGAATATATCAAATTAGTCAAGAGAGTCCTGCAAAGCTAGAGGCACTCCATCTGGCCGTATCGGTAACCAAGTCAGTTGGCCATCTTCAATCCGTCATATTCTGATGATATAGAGGAGGAATCGACGGGGTCACAATGAGCGAGAGCAAAGTTGAATTAGTCATGAACTGGAGACTCGCGCAATCGGTACACGAACTACAAATCTTTATTGGTTTTACAAACTTTTAGTGTGGATTCATCAAGGACTTCTCAACAATATGCACATGCATAACGGAGACACTGAAAGGCGACAAAACCAAATCTCACTGGGGCCCTAAGCAAGACGGGGTGTTTACAGAACTCAATGGACGATTTGTCACAGCCTCTATTTCAGAACACTTCCACCTTGAGGGAGAAATTGTGGTAGAAAGAGACGCGAGCGACTTCGCACTCAGATCCCCTCAGATCCGTACTATTGCAGTTCAGGGACAAAAGGCTACACCCAGTGACATCCGACCCTGGGAAACTGAATCCTCCAGAAAGGCACTACGAGATTCACGACAAGGAATTCCTAGCAATTATAGCAGGCTTCAAGGAATGGAACCACCATCTGGTAGGAGCAGATAAACCTGTGACAGTATACACCAACCACCAGAATCTGCAAAATTTCCTTACAACAAAGGTTTGGAATCAGAGCCATTTGAGGTGGGCACAGAGATTAGCAGATTACCATTTCAAAAGCGGATACCGCTCGATGAGGAGAGAAGGAAAACCAGAGGAACAGAGCTAATGGCCAGATTACCATCCTGAGTAGGGAGCTAAACATAGAGAACAGTCGATATTGAAACCTGAACACAGCCCAATATCACTCATACACGAAAATGATGAAGGCGAGGGTTACATCTCAGAGCCTGAACCCAAGATAAGAAACAGAATCCGGGTTAAGCAATTGGCAACAATGCTATAGTACCAACGAAAGGTTCAACTTGAAGGCTAGCGGCAGGACACGACATCTACGCAATAAGTGAGTACCCTATCCCAGTAGGAGGATAAGTCCTAGCTCAGACAGGAATAGCCATTTGACTACCAGAAGGAAACTAAGCCCGGACTGCCCGACAAAAGGGCCTAGTGAGTAAGAAAGGCATAGCAACTAAGGAAGGCGTCATCGACGCAGACTACCCTGGCGAAATAATGGTTATTATAATTAACCACGGCAAAGTAGATTGCAGAATCCGGGAAGGAGACCTACTTGTGCACCTCATTAGTGAAAGAATTAACACATCTTACATAATGGAAGTGGACAAGTTGGAGTTGATGGAACGAGCGGACAGTGGGTTTGGGAGCACGGATATGTCTCCAAAACGTAAAATCCCAGTCAGAAACGCAAAACGTATGATATGTCTTCTGCAAGGAGACTTGTGTAACAACGAATACTTCAACATCAAGGACATTGGCAACCATCTTAGACTAAGACCGAGGCATGTCTTGATATCAAGCGTCATAATTTCACAAGTAGTGATGTAAGTATTCGGGGCCGACTTCATATCAACGGGGCTAATGGCAAGCGAACAGGACCTGGAATGGAGGGTGTGGCAGAGGGAACTCGATTGACGAGAAATCGACGGAATGGAGTTCCCCAAGAACTAGACAACCAAAAACAGATTGCTGTACTAAAAGAATCGATTATACATCCCAAACGACGCAGGATTACGAACAACTATCGCACAAGGATGTTATGAGTAGCAACTAGCATGGCATTTTGGACAAGAAAAAACTCTTGAACTCGTCAACACGGATTTTGACTGGAAAGGACTTTCTTCATGGGTAAACGACTACGTAAGGTCCTGTGACGAATGCCTACATAATAATTCACCAAGGCATGAGCGATACAGATTATTACAACCACAACAAATTCCGTTTGCGGCAAAGACTTCCATCTCAACGGACTGTATAATCCATCTACCAGAATCACAATGTCACACCTAGATCAGGGTGGTTGTAGATAGGTTCAGAAAGATGGCACTCTTTGTCAGTCTGAGCGAAAACGCGACCACAAAAGATGTGGCTGACATATTCTTACAAGATGTCTGGAAACTTGACGGTCTACCCACCGAAATTATTTTGGATATGGATGCCTAGATTTCAGCACCATTCTGGGGATCATTATGCATGTTGCTAGGTATAAGAGAAATAATGTCTACTGCAAATCACCCTCAACCAAATGGCCGGACGGAGAGGACCAAACCAACCCTTAAGGGATACCTACGCAATTTTGTCAATTATGACCAGAACGAGAGGTATCAGCTACTACCACTAGCCGAACACGCGTACAATAACTCCACCAGCAATGTACATGGAATGTCACTGTTCTACGCCAAATACAGCTTTCATCCACAAACAGAGTGGACGAAAGCGCGTGAAGCTGAAAACCCCTGAGCAGCGCTATACACGGAGGCACTGCAGGTAACCCACCAACATTGAAAGAAAGCGCTGGAACAAACTCGAAACAAAATGCGCCAATACTAGGGGCGGGGAGCCCGTCAACAACCGCACATTAAGGTCGGACACATGGAATGTTAAATACAAAAAACATTCCCACCAAGCAACCAACGAAAAGATTATGTCAAAGAATGCACAGCCTGTTCAAAGTATTGGAAGTCAACCAAGAAGAGAGCGCTTGAAAAACTAGAAATAGCCCCGAGGTGCAAAATCCACGCAATATTTCATGTTTCGTTGTTGGAGCTGTACCAAGCATCAGCATGAGATGGAAGTGAACAACCTCCACGAGTTCCGGAAGATATGGCTGGAGATCTCGCATGATCGATAGAATAGATGGTGGAGAGTGCTCTTATCACTTACACGAGGAAAGTTGAGACATGTAATAAAGAGTTCAGGAAACTTGGTTACTTTATTAAATGGAAAGGCTGCGCAGATAAAGGGAATAGATGAGAATCACCAGAGGGCCTAGGAAACGATTAGGAGCTGGAAGAAGAGTTTTCCAAGGCAGAATCCCGAAATGCCCTAACTGGCGGCGGTCGAATAAACAAGAGAGGTTTTCCTTATCTGGCGAAGCAAACGCAGGAGGTTTTTTCACCTTAGTACTTTGAGTTGGAAAAGCATATCGAAACAATCGGTATTCAGGGACGAAACTTGAGAGGAGGGAGCCGGTGTTAGGCACACCAAGAATGCCAATCCATAAGGCTTACGAAGAGACCCCTGGTTAGCTGTTACAATCCTCTCCTCTCCGGCTGATACTTGCAGCAGGTAACCGATATTCTCCTAACAATCTCTTTCTCTTTAGCTCGATAGCTGTTGCGATAGCTACGTCCGTTGACTCCTATCTAGCAACGTCGATCGCTCGGCTCATATCAGACAGTCGTGTCTTGATTCCCGAAAGCGTGATAGATAAAGATCTTTGTATTGAAAGTAAATAGTATGAAAGAACTTACATGGTTGCGTGAAGAACCCAAATCCCATGCCCCGAGGGTGCCCTTATATAGTGGTTCTTCCCTCAACTCCCACCCTGCGTGACTGATTCTCTCTCGTCACGTGACTCATGACTCATAGTGAGTTATAGTGTGAGATCCATCAGCTGACTCCACTGAGTCAGCTGCGCCCTATCTCTCCACCAATCAAAACCCATAAAACACGTCATGTGCCCTAACGGGGTCACATGCGTGAAACCCATGACTCATAACTATGACTCATGTGTGTGATACATAAACCACATGACCACCATCGTGCGTTATGTCCAATATCAACCAATCACAATAAACCAATAACGCACTATTGCGTCGTCATGTGAAATCCTATAAGTCAACTGTTCTCATAGTGTGGAAGATAACAAACCGATGACTAATAACTATTAGTCAAGTCAGAGTCTGCCTTGCTCAGTCACCGTTTGTGACATTAGCTCCCTTCCCTCTCTTGCATAGGTGCCTCGATGCTCGACTCCTTCCTTCCCCAGCATACGCCTGATTTGGCGCATCCTCTCCTTGGTTCGATTGTAGGCTTGTTGGAGTTTTTCCTTTTCCTTATCGAGTCGTTCGAGGTCGTTGTCTTTTGCGACGATCATTTTGCGCGGCGCAGTCAAGTTGGCTTCGGAGGTCCAAGATCGTTTTTTCCAGAGCTTCAAGGTCTGGAACAACCGTTTTTTCGCCCTCCTCTCCCTCCAACCGTGTCCTCACGGCTCTTCCCTCCTCGTTTTCCCTCCTGTGATTCCTTGAGAGTGTCTCTTTTTCTCCCACTTGGCTGTGGTAATAGCCGGCGTCCACCTTTTCCCATCGGTGTTGATTGCAATTGTCGTTGAAACCATGTTCGCAGCCTGTGATTTCGTGATGAGCCCTTCTGGCTCTTCTCGCACGAGGTTGTTGTGGGACCCAGTCCTCTCCTGGGTTGGCTTCCATCTCCGGTCGCCAGTCGTGGTCGTGGGCCACACTTGCTTTTCTCGATCTTCTGGTAAATTGTGGGTACCAGCCTGACCCTTGTTTCTCGCTCAGATGAACTTGACATTCATCCTTCGTGCAGTCCGTCCAGGTCATGGAGGCATGTGCCACCTCTCTTTTTGATGTGCCCGAGTATTCTGGGCCATTGCGGGTAGCGTTGCGGGCTACGTGCTGGGCGTCTCTCTCGGGGCTGCCCTAGTGTCGTTCTTGTTTGCTGATGGGGGAAAGTGCGGAGGACGACCTTTTGATCGTCAGGTGTATCCACTCCGGGCTTTCCTGGGTAGCGCCGGTGGAATCGTTGGACTGTGTGTTCTGCATGGTTGAAGTTTTCTGCAGGGTACCAGACTTTATCGTGTTCTGGTAAGTATCCTTTGCACTTAGCTCGGTATTGCAGTTGATTGTAGTGGAGTCAAGAGTTGATGATTTTCTCGAGTTCGTATTTGTCTTCTCCTTCTATCTCACTAGTGTGAGGCGGTTCTTTGATATGTGAGGGAAATTGGTTGTCTTGGTAAGGTTCGAGGAGAGATATATGGAATGTGTTGTGTATGGCCATTGATGCTGGTAAGGCCAGCTTATATGCGCTTGTCCCAATCCTTGCCAAGATTTTGCATAGCACGATTTTCTTGTAGTCCAGTTTCTTCGATGGTCTTGTGTTCTTGATATTGCATGGCAACAACCACACTATATCTCTTGATTGTAGGTTCGGATCGAGTTTTCTGTGTAGATCGTAGTATTCTATTTGCCGTAATTGTGCAGCCACCATCTCGTTTCTTAATGAGTCATGTAATGACTCATTTCTTCTGATTTCGTTTGCTTGGCTTGGATCAGAGGCCCGATCATCTCGTATTCGGGGTTGATCCCGTAATTTGCAACGAAGGGGGTGTTCTTGATGGTTTCTTGACATCCATTGTTGTACGCGAATTCTGCAAGTGGTAGATAACCACACCAATCGTCCGGTTGATAATTGATGTATGCCCGGATATATTGTTCCAATATGGCATTGCCTCTTTCGGTTTGTGCATCAGTTTGTGGATGGAAAGCCGGGCCGAGTCCTCGTTCGATTCCTAATTTCCCCGTGGTTTCTTTCCATAGGTCTGAGGTAAATAGCGTCCCCCTGTCGGTGATGACATCGTGAGGTACTCCATGTAGCCTGACTATCTCCTCCATGAAGAGATTTGCCAACTGCCGTGCGTCCAGGTCCTTTGAGCATGGAATGAAATGGCTCATTTTGGTCACCTGATCGATGACCACCAGTATGGTGTCATATCCCTCTGACTTGGGCAGGTTCGTAATGAAATCCATAGCGATTGATTTCCATGGTCGATTGGGGGCCTCGTTTGACTGTAGTAATCCGTAGGGTGCATGTCGGACCACTTTGGTCCTTTGACATCTGTCGCAATTATTTATCAATCGTTTGATATCTTCTCTTATCTTCGGCCAATAATATCGTCGGCTCATGAGTTCGATAGTTTTAGCCGTTCCGCCAGGTCCCCCTTGTGGGGGTTCGTGCTGTTTAGCGATAAGACCGGTTCGTATCCCTTCGTCGTTTAGTATCCAAATCTTTCCTTGGTACCATAAGAGGCAGTCCTTCCATTGGCATAGCCCCTGTGCTACTCTTTTAATTTCTTTCCTTCCTTTCTCCAACTTTCTTTTGACGTCTTGGATTTCTGCGTCGTTGTACCTTGCCTTCTGTATCTCTCCTTCCTTCTTGTCTCGAAAGTCGGTCCTTTCCAACATGTCGAGCTTGATTTCTTCGCTGTCAGGGATATCCCAATATCATTCTTTCGGGAGTAAGATTCCCACATTTCGAGTGAGTCTTTTATCTCCTGCCGTGGGTAGATCCCCTTCTTTTCTTGTAAAGGCGTCTGGCTTTCCCCCTTTCTTTCCTGGTCGGTACTCCATTTTGCAGTTGTATTGACTTACTTCTTGCATCCATCGTGCTTGTCGTTCATTTATTTCCTTCGTTGTCATGAAGTTGACGAAGTTCTTATGGTCTGTGAGAACCCGTATTGGTTTCGGATTTCCTCTCGTGTATCTTTTCCATTTGTGGAATGCTTGAACTATCGCTAGTAGTTCCTTATCATGTATGTCGTAGTTGCATTCGGCGTCCGACATCGTCTTGGATCGGTATGCTGCTCGTCTCCATTGTCCGTCCTGGCCCCGCTGTGATAGTATCCCGGAGCAGACGTATTTTGAGGCGTCTGTTTCGATTTTGGTCGATACGAGGGGGTCGAAGTAGACCAGTACTGGTGCTGTGGTGAGTTTTGTGCTTAATTCGTCGAATGCTTGTTGTTCTTTGCCTCCCCACTCCCGGTTGCCAATGCACTCCTGTTTTGTCCTTGCGTATAGTGGTCTGGCTGTCCTGCTGAACCCTTCGATAAACCGTCGGTAGAAGTTACAGAATCCTAGGAAACATTGGACTTCCTTGATTTTCTTGGGTGTTGTCCAGTCCCATATGGCTTGTGTCTTAATTGGGTCGGTTTTGACTCCTTCTTGTCCAATTATAAATCCTCGGTATTCTGTCTCGCTTTGGTGGAATTCGCACTTGGACAGTTTGACCTTCATTCCCGATTTTCGTATTGCTTCGAGGATATTGCTGACGTTCTTTCTGTGTTCCTGTACGGTGTTTGAATATATGAGTACGTCATCCAGATAGACGATACAACAGATGTCGTTGTGTTCCATAATGACCTCGTTGATTTATTGTTGGAACGCCGCCGGTGCGTTGCATAGTCCAAATGGCATGACTAGGTCTTGGTAGGTCCCCAGCTTTGTTGAAAAGGTTGTCTTCCATTCGTCTCCTTCTCTAATTCGAATGTTGTGGTAGGCATCCTTGATGTCCAGCTTGGTGAAGTATTTGGCTCCTCCTACTCTGTCTAAGGCTTCGCTCATGAGTGGTAGGGGATGTCGATCTTGCTTGGTGACTTCGTTGAGTGCTCGGTAATCGGCAGATAGTCTTAGTTTTCCGTCTATCTTCGTGACGAACATGATTGGTGAAGCTCTTCATGATTTCACCCTTCGAATCCACCGTCAGTCTTCGTTTTGTTTGATGTATCGATGGAGCTCTTCCAGTTGGTCATAACTGAGGGCCTATATCTTGTTGATAGGTACTGTTTTTCCTTCTTCCAGGTAGATTCCCAGATCAATACCTGGTTGGTGGGGTGGTACTGTCGTTTTTTCTCCTTTTCCAATACATCCAGCAGGTGATGATATTCGCGGGGAACCGTGTCCCTGACGTCCTGGTCCTGGTTGTTTCTTTTGTTCTTTATCGCAAGCTCTGTGCTAATCTTAATAGCTTCCAGCCGAATTTCATTGTCAACTTCGTCCCATCTTAGGATGCCGGTTGTGTCTCCTCTTCGCTAGAACTGTCCGAAAGCTCTTGCCGATATCTGGTTGATTTCCAATTTTGGTTTGGCCTTCTGGCCCTTGACCCTTTGGTCCATGGTGGTATTGGAGCTCCCGAATCCTTGATCCCCTCCCTTGTTATCGTCCAGCTGAGTTACTTCTTGTAGTTCTCTGGTGTCGATCTTTTCGATGTTCAGTTGTGCGATCCGGTCCTCTTTTTCCCCTCGGTATGGTTGGTCTCCTAGGTTGGCTAGGACCACCTTCACTTCTCCTCTGTAGTCGGAGTCTATTATACCTGTATTTGTCGTGAGTCGATGTTTGACTGCTAGACTGCTTGGTTGTGCGATTCGTCCATACGTGTTGTGAGGTAATCCACTAGCTATCCCCGTCCAAATAATTGCTTGCCCTCTGGCAGGAACGTCGGTTCCTTCGCTAGCGTACAGGTCGTGTCCTCCCGCTCTTGCTGTGCCCTTCAGGGGCACTCTGGCCGCAAGGGATAGCTTCTTGACTCTGACACTCCTGTCATTGGCCGTCGGGCTATTCTTGGCCTGGATCTTGGAGAATCTGGTAATGAGATTCTCTTGAGGGCTTTTTCTTCGGGAATCGCATTGGCAACGGTTGAACTTTTGAGACACCAAGTCGTACATCGTTCGCTGTTGAATGTGATCCTTCTGTCGTTCCAATCGATGGTTGGGTTGTGTTCTCTTAACCATGGCATCCCGAGGATGACCTCCTTGTTTTGGAGATTTGCCACTTGGAAGGGTCCCACTTCCCTATAGCTACTAATGTCCATAGGTACTTTCGTCATATGGGTAACAGGTCCCATAGCGCTTGGTTTTCCATCCACAAGGTAAATCTTCCTATGGTTTTTTGCTTTGATCATCTTGATCGCGTGTTTGTTGCAGACTTCTCGGTCAATGAAGTCTTCCGTTGCTCCTGAGTCAATCATGGCATTGATAATGACTGAATCTTTTTCGCCGTTTAGTTGTAATTTGAACATGATATGGTCATTGTTGTTTTCGTGTGTATCCATGTAGTTGAGTGCCGGGTAGTATTTTTCCATGATGATGGGCTTTCGTTCTGGTATGTCTCTCAGACCATCTCTTACTGGGGACAGTCGTCGTTTCCCGACTGTTCATGTTCCTGTCCGACCTCGATGTCCCTAATCTTTGGTCTGGTTTGCCACGAAGGGGTTTTCTTCGCAGGTTGCCAACTCCTGGCTTGTGTGTTGAATGGTTTGGGTCCGTTTTTTTTCGGGCAATGCCTGGCTAAGTGTCCCGGTTCTGCGCACTTGAGGCATAGTTGCTCTCGCATTCTTCTTTGGAATTCTTCCCTCGAGATGTTGAATCTTGGTCGTTTCCGAGTCGCGTCTAGTTCCATAGGGTCACCGTAGTTCTGATTGCCATTAGTGGTAGGTCGCTATGTCCCATCTGGGTTTCGTGGTGTGGTGGTCTTCCGTTGGATGTTTTTCGTCGATGGCGATCCTTGGATATGCCTGACAGTGGCCAGCTTGGTTTCTTTCCTGATTGCCCATTGGGCTAGGGCTTCGAGCTCCTCGTATTCCTCGCTGCTAGCTCCCCAGGCGTTCCGCAGTGCCGTGATTATCCCTCGCAGGAGTAGTTCTCCTCCAGTTGAGTCGCGCAATTCGGCTTTGCTGGCCACAAGGCGGAATTCGTTCCCGTATTCACTAACTGATCGCTTGCCTTACTTCCTCTTCTTCCTTCTGATCCTTGCCTCTCCTTTGGCGTCCATTACGCCAAATTGTCCTTGTAATTCCGCTTTGAACCCTGCCCAATTGTCCCATGCTGGGGTGATTAGTTCCTCCGCGTAGGGTGTGATCCACGTTCCTGCGTCGTCCCTTATGAGGCTTGTCGCATAGAGGATTTTTTCCTCATCGTGGCCGTTTTGCCACCCCACTCTCCTGTAGTATACTATGAGTGGGGCTAGCCATCCTCGTAGTTTGTGTCGTTCTCCTCGGTAAACCTCAGGTTCTTTGGCTTTGGGTTTCCTGGTCCCTCCACTTAGGGATGTGATGATTTGTCTCATCCGTTCCGTGCTTAGGATCGGGGTTGTGTCCGAGGATGTAGGTCCTCCTTGTTCTGCTTTAGCCGCCATCGTGTTTCGTCGTATCCTTCCTGGTGTTTCTGTTTCTTCTGATCCAATTGGCGATGGTGGCTCTGGTGTTGTCGGGCTCGGTGCCCTCTCTTCCGTTAAGAGCCTTTCCAGTCCTTCTCCTAGTGATGAAAGGTCGAGATTTTCCGCTAGGGGCTCGATGTCGCTTTCGTTGTTGGTCTCCGTTTTGTCTTTTGTTAGTTGCTGCTGGTTGACGCAACCAAATGTTACAATCCTCTTCTCTCCGGGTGATACTTGCAGCAGGTAACCGATAGTCTCCTAACGATCACATTTTTCTTTAGCACAATAGCTGTTGCGATAGCTAAGTCAGTTGACTTGTATCTAGCAACGTCGATCGCTAGGCTCATATAAGACAGTCGTGTCTTGATTCCCGAAAGGGTGATAGATAAGGATCTGTGTATTGCCAGTAAATAGGATGAAAGAACTTAGATTGTTGCGTGAAGAACCCCAATCTGATGCCCCGAGTGTGCCCTTATATAGGGGGTCTTCCCTCAACCCTAACCCTGCGTGACACACACTCTATCGTCAAGCGACTCCTGACTCATAGCGAGTCATAGTGTGAAAGTCATCAGCTGACTCGATCAAGTCAGCTGCGCCCTATCTGTCAACCAATCAAAACCCATAAAACAAGTCCTGTGCCCTAACGGGGTCACATGCGTGAAACCCATGACTCATAACTATGAGTCATGTGCGAGAAACATAAACCACATGACCACAATCGTGCGTCATGTCCAATATCAACCAATCACAATAAACCAATGACGCGCTATTGCCTCGTCATGTGAACTCCTATGAGTCAACTGATCTCATAGTGTGAAAGATAACAAACCGATGACTAATACCTATCAGTCATGTGAGAGTCTGCCTTGCTCACTCACCGTTTGTGACAATACCAATTAGTCAAAGTACCACTACAAACGATACATCGCAATCTAGCTCAAGATGAAAGTCACCTGCCTCCAACCATAAGGTCACGTGTTCCCTTCACAGCCATGGTATAGTTATTATTAGTCAAAATATAATTATGCAACAAGGCATAAATGCCGGTAACAATAGGGCAAAGATATCGGTAGCATTTAACTGTGCGTTTCTATTTTAGGATGTCCTCAATTTTCCAAAGACCAGTAAATGTATTAGGAGAAGTTAGTTAAAAGTAAGAGAAAGACAACACAAGAAAAACCCCAAATCTAATAAGGCCCAAATAGAATACACATGTGCCCCGCGCCAAACTCATATGTGATTCTACTGTCGGATGCAGTACATGGGAAGCCGCGGCCCTTGCCACCGGAGATCGTTACCAGCGATGTTTCCCAGATGTAGGCAGGCATAGTTAGTTGGGCCTCAGTTGGCCTACCGTGCAGTTGCTAACATCCCAGGGCCATGTGCAGGCAGGCTGAACTCTAAGGTTAGAGAGTGGTAGCTTGCCTAGTCTGGAACCACTTAGAGAGTCAAATTCCTTCTGTATCTGAGTATTCGATGTATGCCTTGTAGGCATCTCACTTCCAGCGGCCCAGTATTTGGATTTACATTTCAGGGATCCCGAATTGCACTACCCCTATCGGGGAGCCCCCGCGGGAGGTGTGGCCATTCTACATACCGTGCCCCGGTCCAGCTGTGGAGTTGACTCCTTATAGTTTGTGGACAACGTATTCTTGAGGGAATTCTTTCTGTTCAAGATCACCGATACACAACTGGGGTGCTTGAGAGGGCCGGTGGGTATTGCCGGGGAGGTACTCTTCCATGGCACTCACGGGGCAGGCATTGTCGAGACTTGTGGCCATAGTCAGCTTAATTCCCTTCCGAAATGGGTCTGTTTTCAATGATGGGAAATTGAGTTTCATATATGCTCCACTTGCTCCTACTCTGACGCTACCCTTAGTCAGAAACCACTTTGGGAATGCGTCCCCCAGCGTGAGGTCTATCTGTTTTTAAGGAAACTCCCCAACTTGGAGGAAGGCGGCCAAGGCAAGCGTGAAAGCGGCTTGGGTAGCTACATCGTGGTAGTTTTAGCGCGAGAGATGGCGGAGGAAGACTACGAGGTGGGGCCGGGTCAGCGGTATTGGTATCTGGCGCTCTGGTTGCAGGTAATCACGCTTGATCTCCTGGATCCTTTGTTCCAAATAGGGGTCTGCATATGCCGCACCCTCGATTTGGAGGGCAAGTAGATAAGACTTAATACCTGCAAGGTAGAGTTTCATGCTTTTGACTTTCACTGTTCCAGCTAGGGAACATAACCACTATATCAACCATGTTGTCTTTGGGGGAAAGCAGCCCCCATTTAGGTATTGGCACCCAGCCAGTCTGCAGAAGAGGCAAAACCAGGATCTCCGAGTGTCGTAGGTCCGTCTTGTTGAAGGGGCGAGCCCACGCCAAACGTAGTAGGCAGCCAGCGGTGACAATCCCGATTCATGTATGTTAGAAATCCACTTTGTAGGAGGCTGCATCTTGCGTGTAGTAAATGTGGTGCGAGGTCAGCTATCCTGTTATATTCAGATTGTAAGAGCGCATCGTCTACGGCATTCTCCTTCGTTGGGACCCATAATGCCTCCACTTCCAAGTCGTAAACGCTAGCGAGCAAGAAGCCTCTCCTTAAGACTTGTCGGGAGACACCTCGGATCGTCCGCTTGGCTATACCATGTGCCACTGCTCGGTTGTCGACATGCATTATTACTGCTTTCCTCTTCCACTTGGAGGCCGAATGCAGTAGAACCTCTTCGACGGCGCGCATTCCTTGCATGTTGCCAGGGTCTCTTCCCTTAGCGATGGAGAGGGGTATTAGTATTGAGAAGGCAGAATCAGGTTCATGGTGTACCTGGCTTTGGCTAAGGTAGTATCCCCTAGTGCTTGCGTGCTAGGAGCTTTTGACCAGGCTGTAATTACTTGACACCTTCTTGTTGCGATTGATCTTTCCAGTGGATGCCGTAGTGCCTCAGAAAACCAGGCAAGCTCTTGATGCCTCTCGCCGGATAGCCGCCATTTATAGTCCTTAGCTGCGTGTGGGGGGAAATACAGCTCCCTGTTGTAGAGACGGCGAAGTAAGGTTCTTTCTAGAGGAACACCAGTGGAGACGAAGTTTGGATATCTGGTAAGCTTCAGGATATCAAGCACGTAGAGGGACCGGCTGTTGCATGCCTCACTGATAACTTTCAGTGCTTTTTACAAGTTCTTATCGCGGAGTCGAATTACCATGTTACCGGAATCGCGTACCAACCCAGCGATACTCACGCCAGTTCCCTCTGTATTTTTTGATCTTCTGTTACTCGATCCCGCCGGCGTACAAAGTGTAGTAAAGATTTCGCTGGATTTCTTGAGATTGGCTATCGCTCCCAGGTCCAGGACTAAGACAAAATCCTCAAGGTGGTGGATTATCGTGCCACTGATATTGGCCGTTTTGAGTTCCGGTTCGAGAATCCTGTGGGAAACCTCCGCAAAGAGATTCAACGGATGTCGAGCTGTATGCAGTCCGAATGGCAGGAAACGTTCTGCATACCAGGTGTCCTCCAATTGCAATACCAGGAGTTGAGTGTCCATTGGCGATACGGTAATGTGGTGGAAACTGGATGCCAAGTCTCGCTTAATTACTATGCTGTTTCTCCCAAATCTTTGAACCACCTGAATTGCGTCTTCGATCCTGCTATATTCAATAGTGCTATAATGATCGGGGATTCCAGCATTAATCCTACTCATATCTCCTGGTTTGTAAGTTAGAAGATGGATTCTCGTCTTGCTTCCGTCTGACATATCGGTTAGGAATAGCGGAGATGTGCTTAAGTGGCTTGGGAAGCCATTATTATGCGGGAAGACTTCTAAGCAGGATTCATTCAGCTCTAAGAATATATCAGCTGCCACGGTTTGGGCGTCCGCTATAGCAGTCTTTAGGTTGAGGTGAATTGTGGTAGTATTGCGGTAACCTTCATACCCTATTCTGGCATCGAAAGTGCATATGTCCAAAATAGCTGTGATTACATCGGGGTCTGGGTAATCTTGTGTAAGCTTGCCCCATTCTTCTCCTCTTAGTTGCCCAGAAGGCATTCGCAGGCTGTGGTGCTAAATAGTGGGTAATGCAGTGCTGTATTAGAGCATGCGGATGCTATGCTAGGTTGGGGGGGCAGGAAACTATTACTTGGGCTGTGGGGTGTGTGTTTTAAATGAGTGATTGGGATATGAGCTGCTTGGGTAGCAGTGAGCTAAGTATTCCGCAAGGGGGAATACGCGGTCTAGGAGTATAGGAAGTGGCTAGGAAATGTGATGCGAAAGGTGGGGGTAGCTGGGACGGCTAACGTTTATTGAGCCCTTGGTATCCAGTCCCTGTGGGGCATTGCGCTGCACACTGGTTGCTACCGTAGGAAATGCACCTGAGCTGGAAGCGGCAGGGGGTGATTTAGCACTCCCGATAGTTCCAATTTGTACATGGTGGTGCTATAGCTGGTACGGACCTTGTGTTTCCTGTTGCATGCTGGGCAGGCCTCGAAGTTGATGTAAGGCTACTGCCGACGGGCTTGTATGCTTGTCCGAGGACAGTCTCACGTTTTGGGAGCTCGTGTATCTGGCGGAGAGATCCTGTGGCTGGCTGATTCGTTTGTGGCCCTGGGCCTGCGGGCGCCGAGTGCGCAAAGCATTCTGTGGCAACAAGCTCACTATCAAAGAGTCGCCATTCGCTGGCATCATAAATGCTTTTTTCCCTAGTGACCCTCCTCCGGTGGAATTGGAAGTGGGAGGCCTTCACTCCCTCTCATGCATACTTTGCCAGTAAGTCGTACAGGTTAATAGTGTCTATCGATATTGGTGTGGCAAGGTCCCCTTAGAGTAGGGGTGGTGCTAGCTTCACAAGTATTCTTGAGTAGGCCGCACAGGATTTGCAGAAGTTGCACATAACATACTAGCTGTCTGGATTTTGTGTTTCAGCTTGCTCAAAACCCAATGCCTCCGAGGCTAATCGTTTGTGATCAGTCAGGTCGCCCGTTTTCATGAACTCTAAGCCGGTCGATATTTGTCAGGTTGAACCTATTTTCGATAATCTGTAACAGGGTACCACTTTCGACTCCTGGGAATAGTACTTCCACTGATACTGCAATTGTGGATGCCCTCTCACTCTGTGTGGGAATAGGGGCTGGGATTGGTCGTACATACTGAGATCCCTTGGTTCCCTCATATCAGCCAGGCCCTGCTCACCTTGCTTTCTGATTATGGCCAATTGGCTTTCCACTAGAGCTATCCTACTGTTTGTAGAGTTGGGTTGCTGGGGCTGGGGGCCTTGGGTTGGTCTAGGGACTTGCTGGGCATGCAGGGGGGCAGGACTGTGGGGATTGTGGTTATTTGAGGTGAGTTGGAGGACCACTTGGTCGACAATATCCTGTCCATATGGGCGGAGGAGTACACGCATAGTGCTGTTATTAAGTGGTATATCTGAGGGGGAGCGAGATGAGTTGTGGCTATGCACATCGCTTGGTGATATTGGGGTGGCCGGCAGTCGTGCGATTGTGGTGGAGCGCAGGGAATGCAAAATATGTATTAGTTGATTATTGGGAGAGGACTGGCTGTACTGGGTGGTGCTGGACCCGGGTTCCTCACTATTGCTAGATGCGGGATCTCTATGTTCGGCCCTGGTGGGTACTGAGATCCAGATCTTGTTGTTGGCCATAATGCCTTGGGGCTTGTCGAATACACCTGTTCTTCCTTACTCCTGCTGGTGCGCTTCACCCTATAGCCAGTGTGGAGGTGCCTCCAGCTGTTAAATCGCTTCTGGGGGCAATAGTGTATTTGTAGTGGTGGCTAGTGGTTAAAACCAGGTAGCCCTGGCTTTGAATGGATAGAGATAGTGGTTCGAGGGCAATAAGGAACATGAGAAATAACGAACGTGAGCTGTGAAAAGAGTGGTGATGATGTGGTATCGAGAAGCAGAAAGGGGGACTCATGTACTGTTAGGCATACCAAGAATGGTGACCCATAAGGCTCACGCACAGAGCCCTGCGTAAAAATCAGTCCAGTACAAACCAAGAAGAGGAACATCTCGGTCTGGCTTAAGATGATACTGACGTCCCTCCGACTATAAGGTCCTGTGGACGATTCAGAGCCACGTCATACATATTATTAGTTATAATATAATTATATGACAAGTGATAAACATGACGGCGATAATAGCGGAAAGACGTCTTGGTGATTTGAGTCTGTGTTTCCGTTTTAGGAGGCCCATAGGGTGGGAAGGAGTGTTCTCTCAGATGACCAACGGACTCAGAAGAAACGCTTAAGTAAAATAATGTATGACGATACCAGAAGACACAGGGCGGAGAGCTCCGGGCCCGCTCAGAACCAGTCAGTACCAACATGAGATAAGAGAGCGCAAATTGCTATTCGAGCCATTGCTGCCACTAATCGGTTCGGAAACCTGATACACAGACAGCAACAAGATTCTCGCGCATAGAATGATCTGACGCCTTAGGAGTTGGCCGCTTCATATATGTTTCAGTGAAGAGATATTAGTACGTTGGCATTACTCGGTTACCTATACTCTGGACTGACCTATGATTCACGGGATAGTTACACCGTCACAATACTATGGTGGTCTACGTCTTGATAATGTCAGTATGGAGACAAACACTGGTCAGGGTCAAGAGGTGTTCGCACTTACAAGTTTGGAGAAATTAGTTCGGTCGATACTTAGTTAGTATGGTTAGTGCATATAGCCCGCGAACATTCAGACGTGGAATATAAATATTGAAGTGCCTCCCTCGCTTAAACAACATCATCAAGCACCGGAGGAGAGATCTTATCAATATAACAAGTTCCAAAATATTATTTCCTCACTTCAATTTCATACTACGCGAGTAACTTAGTTAGACTTTACTACGAGCTTCCTAGACAAGATTCTCCATCTGTAGAACCACTCTAGCATAAAGCCTAGTCCGGTATCATAAGTTATGTTACCGGCTACCCCTAACACTATAGTGATAGTTCTTCTTGTTACCAAGGCTCAGTACACATGAATAAAACTATCACGACAAAGTATATAAACCAAAATATAAATCTGACAGTTAGGCAAGACCTGTTCGAAAATCAAATCCTACCAAGGTATCTCGAACCACTACCGCCCAGCGATCATCTGGTACACTCCCCCATCAGATTCTACGGAGTTACCATCCATCAAGAACTAGACGAAATCCAGATACACTGACTCCACAATATCTCCCTTACTATGGAGAGGACCGTCCTATATCACCAACCTCCACAGAACTCATTCGGCCATTTCTTGAAAACACACCAAGACACCGAAGACGAAGCAGACGAAGAGTGGAACACCCCCTACCCACCTCCGAAATCCAAATAGCACTATGAAATACCAGCTATTTGGACACGCAGTCAGGCGAATTGTCCAAACAAAGACAATTGAACTCTAGCGCTGCCGGTGCAATAGGCAGACAGAAGAAGACGAGCTGGAAACTATTTCCTTAGTGAAAGAACCCTTTCACACCTTTGAAGACATTCAGTGGATTTACGAAATCTACGAGCAGGACATCCTCCAGTTCGATATCCCAAAACCATTAACTCAAAAGAGATACCCAATGTCTCTTTTTCCCCGAATCACCAGTGGAGATCCAATGGAGGTATCCGGCGGCGAACCGACAGACCCTTTGGAAAGCAGTACCGAGGCCTCATTGATCACTAGCAATCAGGGACCAATCCATTCGACAAAGTACGAAGAACAACGGCCTCCCCATACCCACTGGGACATCTATGAGGGATTAGTGCGAGAATAAAAGACGCAGGCTCTGGCAGAGGACAAGAATCACCAAAGCCGAGAGAAGATAATGCCATCCTAAAAGCCCTAGCGGCAAGAGCCAGACTGGCCATGAGACACCTCGACGGGAAAATAGCTACAAACCAAGTAAAACTTGCGGATGTGGACGAACGAGTACAAGGACTTGTATATGAAATCCAAGACACCCGGCAAGAGGTCGAGAGCAGCAAACAACTCAACACAGAAAGAGTAATAGCTTTCGCAGCAATAATCTTTGCTGTCGAAAATGCCATGCAGAGTCGACAAAAGGAAATAACCAGACTCGCCCTTGAGCTAGATCATGCGAGGAAGCAGCATCAAGAGGCAAATGAACTACACAGTCGTTATGAAGTAGTTATTTCCCAACTACATGCCAACATAATGGAACAGGGCGAGACTTCAGTAGATAGGGCAAATGCCCTAGAGCAAGAAGTGATTAAACTAAGAACACAATATGCAGCAGATGTTGCCACCCTCTAGCGAGTAGTTATTGGACACGCTGAAACTTAAGAATGAGTAACCAAAGAGTTATCCGCCCAGATGACCATTATAATGCAAAGATTTGCCAGTTTCCAACCAACCCCCACCATTACTACCTCGGCTCCACTGCAAACAAAAGTTCCTGTAGCACCAGAAGTCGCTACGAACCCTGATCGAGTACAACGATGGGCGCAAGAAAGCCGGGAGCCAAATGCAATGGAACAAGCCAGGCAAGACCAAGGGAAACAGCGGGAAGGAGAACCACCTTGGTTGGGCAACCAGGGGGGTGGGAACCAAGATGCTCCTCCCCCTCCACAAGACAATCACCCTGATTCCAGCGATGATGGATCAGACAAGGGAGGAGGAGGAGGAGGGGGTAACCCAGGGTGGCGGCCTACCAGAGGAGACCCTATCGACCCACAAGTGGCGATCATGGCTCAAGCGATAGGAATAGCTATTGCGAAGAGTGGAAAATGACAGGCTGACACCCCACTCCGGTTCAAAAACCGAAAGGACCGAAACGTGAAACTTTGGTTACTTCAGTGCGAAGAGTACTTCAAAAGGAATCCGCACCAGTGGAGATCGGATCAGGACAGAATCAAATATACACAGGGAAGGAGGGAAGGAGAAGATGTGTCGGCATTCGCATTTTTTACCTATCGGAATAAGATGACCGGAGAACTCGGTCATGTGAGGATCGATGGTCAGGAGTTTTGGGAGGCATTTAGAGGGCAGTGCATCTTACGATTTGCACTAACACATGAGGGAGAAAGATCCCTAGCATTAATGAAAAAAGTTACCTATAAAGGTAACATTGACCGCTACCTCCTGGAGATGGAAAACCACAACACCCACGGGGGAATGAGTGGAGTCGCATGGCGACAAATGCTAGAACGACATATCCCAAAAGAGGCACTACGGCGACTATCAACCGCGGAATATGCAACGGATGGTGCCTGGATCCCAGCACTTAGAACAGTTTGCAGGCGAGAAGAAACTTTCGTGGAACCGCTCGCCCTACAGCACGGTGGTCCCAGTGGGTCCCGACACAACTCAGGAGGGAAAAGGAAGAGGGAAGAAAAGGCTGTCACAAAGCCTAGGAATGAAAGAAAGCAAGACTCAGACGAAGAAAAGGCGGCCTACGAAAATAAAAATGGAAGCCAAAAGGAATGGGAAGAGCCCAGCACCAATGCAGTACCCCTGGTCATGTAGGCATTGAGTGTAAAAAAGAAAATTTAGAGTGAGCTACAAGTAATAAAAACTAATACAAACGCCGGGTAACTGTCATAATTAGACATTGGGCATGGGAACAAATATCCTCAGGCTGTCAGACTGAGAGCTAAAGTACAAATATAAAGACTAATTGATGTATAAAGTCTTTTAGACTCAAACACTTGCTGGTTGAAAGTGATCGTAAATAAGATCGGATATTGTTTCTTACCAAAATTAATCATATACCAGGAAATATGAAAAACTTTGGCAATAACAACAGTGCTCTTCCATATACTCCCCTAGTGTAAAAATTGAGAAATGCAAATTGATAGAAGAAATTAATATTTACTCTATGCGGAGATATCTTTAGGAAAAGTGGAAAATATAGAGCAATAAAGAGTGTTTCATTACAACCAATAGCTTGTATGTAGTTATTGTAAACAAGCGATTAACTGTTTCTGAGATTGCGAATAACAAAAATAAACCGATTGAACGATAGAACTGAAAGTCAAGTATGACAGACTCAGAATATTCTGAAAAGAAAAGTCAATAGTACTTAATAAATGAGATATTTCCAAAGAAATAAAATAAAAAATAATATAAAAAAGTCTTATCATAGAAGGAAAGCAAAAAGCAAAATATCAAATGAAAAATCAGCATAAAAGAAGCAACAAGCTGTAAAAGTTAAGAAAAGTACATTGTGATCGGAAATAAAGCAAATATAGCGATATAGTAAAGAAATAATAATGCTCAGAGTATTATATTCGAGTGTGTTGAGCACTAGTAGATTTCATTAATGAGACTCAATAGACGCATCAGGAATAATGCCTCACTTGGTAATTGTATCAATAACTGAGCTTGACGAAGGAGAAGTATTTTTAGTAGTAGGCTTCCGCTTTGGTTCCCGAGTGGAACGAATGGATATCTACTGTGGTGAAAGTAGAGTCAGACGTCGCTTTCTTGCAAGATTGGATCGAGTATGACAAGTTGTAGTAAGATTGCTGGTCGTTCAGGAAAACGGTTGCTAGATTTCGAAGCAGAAAGTACATGAGTAGAGAGAAGAAGGGCACTCGCTGGCAGATAGAATGGTGGTGGCCGATCCTCTTGAGTAGTGGAACCGGTTGGACTTGCTGTATTGTGCTCAAACCTTTGTAAGGGTAGATTCGAGGAAGTTTTATCGGTAACAGAAACAGCTTTTAGTTGTTCTGCTTTATGAGAGGGAAGGGATAGTATTGAATTGGTTGAGAGAGAAATATCTTTGGACAAACTCGAACTGTCTTCGTGCTTAATGCGAAGTTGAAGGCTATGGTACTCATCCTCAAAATTTTCCCCAAGAGGACGTGTATGTACTGTGATAGCCATACGCAATATGGGACCAATCACTTTACCGGACTTAGTACCTGTTAATTGAGTTTGGGTTAAAGTGAGACCCTTTGGATTGTCAGCCACGGGTAGTAGGTAACTAATTAGACCACTATTTTGAAGTAGATTCGCATTTTGAGCAACGCCAGTAGTTGTTCCATGCCAAAAGCCAACACAAATTGGAAGCCGAGGATAGAATTCGAAGGATTTGATATTTGTATAAGAAAGCCAAGCAGGATGTTGAAGGATGATATTTTTCAAATAGAATTGCCGGTGGGGGACATGCTCAGTACGGATAAACTCAACCAAAGTTTGTGATCCGTCGAATCCAGCTTTTAATCCACGACGATAACACAATCACCCGATAGATCTCTATACAGCCTTAATCAAGGAATCGTTTAAGCTAGTAAGAGTATTAAACTTTCCACTAAAGGGTTGTTTGGGTTGCTCTTTGGAAGGATGAATGCATTGGCGTTGAAATTTGACTTCCTCTTATATTGGATGACTGCGAGGTAATTGATACGAGCCAGGGACTGACATTGAGCTTGATGTGAGAGCTGACTGAGTTGACGTAGGCACAACCAATATGATAAGATATTTTAGTCAGTAATAATTATTATAATATAGGGATATTCTTTCTTACCATTCGGGCCTGGAATAATTCTCCTATCATGATTATCCTTTTGGATAAGATGAACACTGACTGGATGGTTACAGCCAATGCAGATACTGATATTTCCGCGCATAGAAAGACTCTGGCGACAAGAACAAGACTCCACTTGACATGCAGACATGACTTAGAAAATAGAGTAAAGAGTTAGGAAAACAGGTAATAAAGACAATGTAAAAATATTGTACGCAATCAAAGTATAAAAGTTGAAAGCAAGTGTGGGAAATGGAAAAAAAATGTACTCAAAATGATGGCAATATATTATGAGCAAAAGGATGGAAATAATAAAAAAATTAATAATAATAAATCTTAGATTGCAAGAAATAGGTGGTTGGTATCCTCAACGTTGCAATCTTTAATATAGTTGGTTTTTTGGTACAGCTCATCATCTGCTATCTTGCATTAATATTCTTCATACCAAATAGGTTTAGAATACCAACTCACCATCTAAATTTATGAACCAACCAGGATTATTATTATAGAGGGAATCAGATGTGGTGGATATTTCGCCAACATGATAATTAGAACTAGGAATATCATTTATTGAATTTCATTCAGGCTCTTCTTGCACTTCCTCTTGCTGCTCTGGCTCATTCTCTGATTCATCATCGGTTGATTTAAGTTGTAACATTGTATCACCTGAGATGCCATTGATATTGCCACGATGTGCTTCAATCTCATATGTTCGATTGGCCAATATCCAGTCAGCTGGACCAGATGTAGGTGAGACTCGTTGTACCTCGGCTCTCTGAGCAATATACAACGATACTGTACCTCGTAAGTAGAGATAGGCTTCGCCATGTCGGGTATCACTATACGAAGATTGTTGAGGATATCCTGCTTCTTGTAAAAACTTTGCATAAAGCTCTAGTGTTGATACTGGTAAATATTCATCAAGATCATAGTCCGCCACTTCAGCGTCTGATGCAGCCGATACTTTTTCATCTACCTTTTGCTTATAGTCTTTTCCACTTTCCGGATGATAATAGACTAGAAATGGCTGGCCAGTTGGAAGGTAATGCTGACAATTTCGTTGAAGCCGAATGGGATGCGAGTTGGGAACTTCGATAAATTGGTGGATATGTGATCTAATCATATCCATATAGAGAAACTGAAGGCAAGACTTATCTATATCGCCTCCATTAAAATATCCATCTGCCTCCAGTTTTCCAAAATAGAGTTTCCATTCTTGCGTTTGACCTTCCGTTACAATATTCCACCATGCCTCAATTCGTTGATTTTTCATAGATTTTCCATAAGAGTATGCTTTTGCAAATGGAAGATCCGGACAGTTTACTCTTTGTAGTGTCAAATGAGACTCTGCTAGAAGTACAGTTTCAGTACCTATAAATAATTCATTAGCAAATTGATACTCAAGATTGGCGAGTTATAGGTTAGTGGATAGAATTGGGTATAGACTGACCTTTATCAGAGCGAATCAACCTTGGCATGTGTAAGGTTGTTCTTAATAGCCGTAAATACTGCTTATTGACTGTGACAGCAGTTTGGTTAGAAATGCCAACATAGCACCAGATAATATATAGTGAGTATGCATAAACGGCACCGTAAATCTCAAATCCAAATCTACATAACTTATCATGACTATCTATTGATAGTTCACGATTCGGTCCTTTAACCGTATATTCTTTTCTTTCACGCTGCTTACCGATATTCTGACCTAGTGCAGCTACTCCTTCTCGATCTACTTTCTGCATTGCTTCTCGTATTTGATTTCTAAAATTACACTAGTAACTATAATTAGTATTTTAAATATGTATTTAAGAGAAATTCGGCAAGGTACTGAGAGATAAAGACACCACTTAAGCGAATATTTGCCAACGCATACTGTCTTCAATACCGAATCGCCTCTCTTGAGACAAGATGTTCACGAACATAGGTTTCTGCATGCATGGCTGCCTCAAGTCTTGCTTCAGCTGTATGCGCTGTCCCCATTAAAAGTCTCAGTTCTGGATGGGGGGTAATTTTTTGAGCTGTGTTGGTGATAAGTGCCAGCTATCATGTGCTAGACAACCAAGTATATTTGCTGAACTCAGATTTCTTGACCAAAGTTCCTTAACTTTGTTGACAAGAACGATGTTCTCAAATAATGACTCTTGTTTTTTCGAAAAATCCCATTCTGCAAACTTTAAACGATATGCTCGCTCACTATCTTAAAATTAGTTGTTATATCATTCAATTTTAAAAGTAGTATGAACTAACCTTGGCGCAAAATTATACTTTGTCGTCATGTCGATCATGACATCCTTTAAATGTATCTTTTCTAAAAGATACCTTTCCGCGAATTCGGTAGAGTATAAGTCCCAGTGGTACATACAAGGCATTGAAAAGGTAAGTTTGATGAAATTTGAAAAAAGTGAAAAACTATCAATAATGCAAGTCGAAATTGCCGTAATATATGTGTATATGAAATTGTTCTTTCTACTAGATACAATTGGCATTATTTATAATAATTGAAGAAGCGCGAGGGTAAACTGACCTTGACAGAAAGTAAGAGAATATTGACTCCCAAATCATTTATAGACCAAAGATAGGACTCGGCATATATTTTTTTTGCTGATAGCATTGCCGATAAATGACAACTGATATAAATAAAATCATAAATAAGAAATTCATTATAAATATAAGGAAAAATAAATCATAATTGATTGAGAAAAAGAAAAAGTGAAGATCATAAAAGATAAGAAATTCGTTACTAATAGAAGACAATAGAAATCATAATCATTGAGATAATAAAAAAATAAATATAAAATATAAAAAATAAGAAACTTGTTACTAGTAAAGGAAAAATGAATGACATGATTGTAAAAATGACTCAGCCCACTTATAAAGATTCTTGTCAGTCATAAATACCATGGAATACTGTTTACCATCAACTGGCATGTTATAGTGAGAAATAATAGAAGACTGAAATATAATAATGGAGCCAGCAGGAAATGGGACATAGGTAGTTAGTGCTGTAAAAACCAACTCACCACCTGCAAACTTACCCAGGCAAATAATAACAGATTCCACCTTTGATATCTCCCAAATCTTTATGAACCTTAGTTTGTACCATCTTATTGATAACAACAGCGGCAAAGAGTCCTGCAAATTTATGACTGCCGGAGGGGACTCTGATTTGACTATAAACTTCCCATACATCTGGATAATAGTTTTTAATCAGATCTTCAACTAATTGAAAGAGATTCCGATTAGCATTCCTAAACCTTTTTGCTGCAACATAGTAGGCATTATCCAGACGCTTATAGTGAACCCCGGAGTGAGGACCTCGATAATGAGGTGTCATATAAGGCTGAAGAAATCTTCCGGACTTAAACCAGCAACCAAGAATTCTTACTTGATCATTCCCCTGCTTATGTGTATAATCATAGTTTGAAAAGATTAAGCTACTATCATACTCTTCAAAGAAAGAGGATAACATTTCAAGAAGATTTGCAGGAATTGTCGCCAATGGAAAGAGATGAACAAGGGTTCTTTGTCTTGAGTCGCGGATAATAAGGTCATTTTGAACTTGTTGAAGTGTGAAAGTTGAATATAGTCTCCGTACCACTAGTGGGTGCATTTGAAAAACAGGCGGTGGTTGACGTTCTTGTAATTTTCGACGCAAAGCATGAAAGTTGGCACCCTCCTTTATCTCAATCTTTTGTGTCTTGTTTAACATCTTAGCTGTCGTCTCTTTCTTGAATGCTTCCTGATTCATTCTATTTCCAGGAGCCTTTTTTTTTCTCTGGCCTTTTGCTTTTCGAGAAGATGAAGATTCAAGAATAGTACCCTTCTCACTATCGTCAGAGTCAGAGTTGTTCCTCTCTTCCCCATCACTATTAATTGTTGAGTGTGCAGTGTCATAATGCCATGTAGGGTCACAAGACCAGTCGGAAGGACGAGTAGGTGGTTGAGCTAGAATTACGCCATGGAGTTCAAAGGTTGTTGGAGAATGAGAGATAGCAGGTTGTATAGGTAAAGGTAGGGAGTTCTGGTAATCAAGATCTTCAGAAACAGGAATCTCAGGTTCTTCGGCATCAGAAATTCCCGACTCATCACTATCCGTTCAAACTGGTAGCATCAATTTTTGAATATCAGGATGCTGGATACCTAATCTGTGAGAATTGGACATGGTTGATGAAGCTAACTTTTTGTCTTTTAGTATTTCCATAACAATATATGATAATTGATATAGTCTTACCGGAAGGATCTTCTTAGCCTTCGCACTAAAGGCTCGGCAGTAATGCGGCATTGGCTCGGCAAGGCATGCAGTGGCTGGGCGACAATAGGCTGAATCCTTAGAAGAATTAAGACACTAGCTTTCTAATATAGAAGAATAGCTAGGAACGAGTCGCTATAGGGAATTGATTGACGAGGGTAGAAGCTCGGCAAATATGCGGTGATGGCTCGGCAGGAAAGTGGTGGCTTGGGGAAAATGCCCTGAGCCATGGAGTGGATAATCAGAATAATAGCTATTCTATATAATAGTACAATTAAGGATAATGAATTGTTGTGAGAATTTGGTTGACTATTGTTCAAGCTCGGCAGTAATGCTGTGATGGCTTGGCGGAAGTTGCTGGTGATGGCTCAGGAGAAAAATGCTGGCTTGGCGAAAATGTGCTAAGCCCTTGGGACTATTACTAGGATAATAGCTATGCTATATAACAGGACAACAAGTGAGAAGGAATAGTTGTATCAATTTGGTTGACGGTTATAGAAGCTCGGCAGATATACGGTGATGGCTTGGCAGGGATGCAGTGATGGCTCAGCGGGAAAATGGTGGCTTGGCGAAAATGCGCTGAGCTCCTGGGAGTATTATCAGAATAATAGAAATCCTCTATAATAGTACAACCAAAAATAGAAAATTGTTGAAAGAGATGTTATTTGACTGTTCGTGAAGCTTGATGGAGGTGCGGTGATGGCTCAGCAGGAATGCGGTGATAGCTCGGCGGGACTATGGTGGCTTGGCGAAAATGCGCGAAGTGCTTAGGAAAATTGAAGTAATAGCTATCCAATGATAATTGTAGAACTAATTGCAAAGAAGGGGAAAAGGTTGGAGAATTTATGTGACTGGTGTTGAAGCTCACCAGAAATGCGGTGATGGCTCGCCAGAAATGTGGTGGTGGCTTGGCGGGAATATGATGGCTTGGCAAAAATGAGCTGAGCCCTTAGGAGTATCATTGGAATAATAGCTATCTTATGTAATAGTATAGCTAAGAAGAAGGAATAGTTGTAAGAATTTGTTTGACTGTTGTTGAGACTCGGTTGAAATGCAGGGATGGCTTGGCGGCAATGTGGTGGCTTGGCGAAAATGCACTATGTGCTTAGGAGAATTGGAGTAGTAGCTGTTTTAAGAAAATAATAAAAATCAGAATTAAAAATAATGGTAAGAATTGTAGTAGATGGTGAGCCAAAATACAATGAAGGTTAGGTGGTATTATGGTACTAGCTTGGCAAAAATGGGGTGATAGCTTGGCAAAAATGCGATAATAGCTTAACAAAGATACGGTGATAGCTTAGTAAAAATGAAGTACTAGTCGAGGAGAAATATGCTGAGCCTCAGTCAATTCTGTATAATGCAAGTATTATTAGTATAATATATTTCAAAAACTATACTGTTGCTATGCTTATCACGGGTACTATAGACAAAGACTTGGTTTTAGAGGTTAACCCTAACATTTCGCAACGCGATGCGACGTCTTGCCCCTCTTAGGTCAACTAGTTCTTCGAGAGATAACTAGGGGACTTTGAACTTCAGTTAAAAGATGGCAGGAATAATAAAAAATAAAAAGACCTCAGCTAGATAAGGTTTACGTAATGCAATCTCTTATTTTCGCATCTCTGTAGTCTCTTTATTTGTGTGTAGTCGCTTGGCTAGTTGGTGTGTCGATGAGTTTAACCGAACGATTATGTGAAAATACCCAAGCAAGCTTGCTCTCCTTGCTCGCCCTGCTTTCATAATCAAACACGCGCTTAATCCCGCTTTTTTTTTTTACACTCGATGTCTACTTGACCTGCTGTTAACCCAGGGAAAAGTAGAACATACAGATTGGAATAAAGTCCACGAAGGGATTAAGAACCAAGTAGGCCAAGATCGGAAAAAGGGCACAACAGTGTACCCGTTGTGGAATAAATAACCACCAATGGGCAAACTGTAGGAAAACAATCCAAGTATCCACGATCGGTACGCAACCGAGGAAACCATGTGGTCAAAGACCACAGCCTCATACTTCCCGACAATTGACAGCCGGCCCTATAAACCCCTTGCAACGACCCCAAACCTCCACAGTGACCAGACAAGAGTCACCAGAAGGGATACCCGTCTCAATGAACTTGAGAGACCCTTGGCCGGGGATGTTAGCGACATGGAGTTAACATGAGTTACTCCCGGCACTGATGGCGAGGGCACTCGGGTACTCAGAGGATGCCCTCCCACCGAAATCGAAACCAAAAATACGAGACTATGACAAGTTGATCGGATATAACCCTAAAGGCAAAAGAGAACCAAGCGGAGTGAACTGGAGAAAGTATTATCCAGTACCCAGATGAAGAAAAAGAGTTAGGATGGCAATAAGTAAAACAAACTTAGTATGACTAGTCTAACGAGGACCCTGAGGAAAGGTTCATACTACTGGCGACTAGTAGAACAAGGAATCGCTCCCCGATAGCATGCCCCGAGAATCTTATACCTGGACTGATGACGTGAGTGACAGGACACGTACCTCGAAGTATCTTCATGCTGGCCAACGAATACAAGGTCCGACTAAAAGATAAGTTAGAGTTCGGGTATCTGGCTTAGAATCCCTTTATACCTGAACTATGCTACTAGAAACCTTGCTACCAGTTAGTCAAAGAACTAGCAGACCAGAGGTTATGGGAATTCATCGGCTGGAAGTAAAGAGCGCTAGTAGTGGGCTACCCGATAACCAAAAGAAGAGACGTTTGACTTTGTCTGAGGAGACCTCAAGAGGCGAAACAATGCGGGCATAGGAACAAACCCCTGTTACCTACACTCAAAAAGCACGATAAACGATAAACGAAAATACAAAGACAAGCTACCGATTGCCAAAAGACTTAGGACTCATGTCCCAAAACCTGCACACTACGAATGCCGTGAAGGGCCCGCATTTATTGAAGCAGATGGAAAGCAAATACGCATCCGCGTACTACATGACTCTGGATCCAATATCTTCTTGATAAACAAAGACCTAGTTAAACACCTCAACATACCTTACGAGACTGACCAAAAGGCACTAAACATCCTGGCCTTTGATGGCAAAGTTAATTCATCAGGAGGAAAATCACTTCACACATTCTATCCACCTCGACTTACGAAATAATGGCCACCGCACGAGCATATCTTGTGAGGTAGCCACGGCAGGAAAGTAGGACCTCATCATCCCATTCAGAACATGGCACAAGGAACACCCTATAGCTAACATCGACGATCCTCAAAAATCGACATTCACCAAACACTGCTGTCTGATACACGTCGAAGATGCAGGAATAGATGGAATGTTTGAATGAGATGAGAGGGTGGCTTTGGACGAAGAAGCATAGTCCATGGGAAGGATATGTTGACAAGTGGACCCAAACCAAGTATTGCTAGATAAAATACCACAATACTATGAGGATTATCAGAAATTATATCTCACAGCAACGGCAGAAAAATTAGCAGAGCTAAGAATATTCGATCATGCAATAGACCTTAAGCCAGGAGCCGAACCCCCCTGGGGACCAATCTACCAGATGTCGGCATATCAGCTAGATAGACTAGACAAGTATCTAAAAGAAATGCTGAAACAAGGAAAGATTGTCCACAGCCAATCGCCGGCTGGGGCACCAATTCTATTCGTCCCGAAACTAGATGGAAAGTGACGGCCATGGGTCCACTACCCAAACCTCAATAAACTCACGATTCTGAACAAATACCCCCTACCATTAATGGGAGAGTTTCAAGACCGAGTAGCAGGAGCTCAGATATTCACCATGTTAGACTTAAAAGACGGTTTCCACCTAGTAAGAATACAGGAAGGAGAGGAATGGAAAACCGCATTCAGAACCCGGTACGGTCTCTTCGAATACAAAGTCATGCCATTTGGACGCTTCAACGCTCCCGACAGATTCCAAGCGATGACGAACAAAGTCCTACGAGAGTTTCTTGACCACGGGTTAGTTGTCTACCTGGACGACATCCTGATATATTTGGAAAGTGAAGAAGAACACATCGAATTGGTTAAAAAAGTCCTGGCAAAGGTGGAAGAGCAGCAACTGGTGGTGTCTGTAACCAAATCGGTCTTCCATGTCGAATCTGTAGAGGTCCGAGGATACATAGTAGGAATCGAGGGAGTCACACTAAGCAAAAGAAAAGTTGAGTCAGTAATGAACTGGAGAGCCCAGCGATCGGTAAAGCAAGTACCGATTTTGATTCGCTTTGCAACTTTTCAGCGACCGTTAATCAAACATCTTTCTCAAATATGCACTCCTATAACGGAAACGTTGAAAGATGACAAAAGGAAATTCTAGTGGTTACCTAAGCAAGACAAAGTTTTTATGGAACTCAAGAGACGATTCGTCACGGCCCCTATATTAGAACACTTCTATCTAGATAGAGAAACCGTGGTCGAGACCGACGCAAGTCATTTTGCACTTGGATGCGTATTATCGCGGTTTAAGGACAAAAGGCTACAGCCAGTAGCATTCTACTCCAGAAAACTAAACCCGGCGGAAAGGAACTAAGGGATTCACGACTAAGAATTACTCGCAATACTGGAAGCTTTCAAAGAATGGAACCACTATCTGGTAGGAGCAGATAAACCCGTAATGGTATACCCCAACCACCCAACCCTACCGAACTTCCTCACGACCAATGTTTAGCATCAGAGGCACATCAGGTGGGCACAGAGGTTGGCAGATTACCATTTGAAGATAGTATACTACCTGGGGAGAAGAGGAGGAAAGCCAGATGCACTGAGCCGACGGCCGGAGTACCGTCTTGAGGAGGGAGCTAAGCATAGCGAACAGTCAATATGGAAACCTGAAGGCTTCCAAATATCACTCATCCACGAAGATGACGAAGACGCAGGTTACATCTCGGAACCTGAACCCGGGATAAGGAACGGAGTCCAGGTTAACCGACTGTCAAACAAAGCCATGCTACCAACCAAAGGATCACCAATAGTGGCAAGACACGAGATCTAGGCGATAAGTGAGTTCACTATTCTAGCTCAAGGCCCAGTCTTAGCCGAGACAGGAATAGCCATTGGACTACCAAAAGAAATCTATGCCCAGATTGCCCCAGAAAGTGGTCTAGCAAGCAAGAAAGGCATAGCAATCAATGGGGGCGTAATTGACAGAAACTACACTGGCGAAATAAGGGTTATTATGATTAACCACGCCAAAGGAGATTGCAGAATCCCAGAAGAAGACCGAATCGCACAGCTCATCATTGAAAAAATTCAGATATCCGACATAATGGATGTGGACGAGTTAGAATTGACGGAATGAGCGGACAGTGGTTTTCGGAGCACAGACATGTCTCCAAAACGCACAATATCAGTCACAGAGGCACAGCCTATGATATGCTTTCTGCAAGCAGACGCCAATAACAACGAATAGTTCGATGTAGAGGATATCGGCAACCATCCTAGACTTAGCCCGGAGCAGGTCTTGATGTCAAACGCAATCATCTCACAAGTGGAAATGAAAGTATTCAAGGCCGACTTCATAGCAACGGTGGTAGCAGTACGCGAAAGGGACCAGGAATGGACAGCACAGAAAAGGGAACTTGACAAAGTAGAAAAGGAAGGAAAACAGTTCCCCAAAACAGGACGAACAAAGACGGACTGCTCTATTATAAAATCGACTATACATCCCAAACGACGAAAGGTTTCAAACAACGATCACAAAAGGATGTCATGATTGCTCAGTAGCAGGACACTTCAGACAGGAAAAAACGGTTGAAATGGTCATCATGGATTTTTATTGGAAAGGACTCACGGCATGGATAAACGATTACATATGATCGTGCGATAAATGTCAACACAATAAATCAGCAGGGCATGCACGAAATGGATTATTACAACCACTTCAAATCCCCTTTGCGGCAGGGACCTCCCTCTCGACAGACTTCATAACCTATCTACCAGAATCACAAAGTGACGGACATATCTTGGTGCCTGTAGATCGGTTCATAAAAATGGCACGCTTTATCTGTTTAAAGAAAGCGCGACCTCATGAGAGGTGGCCGATACATTCCTACAAGAGGTCTAGAAACTTGACAGTCTACCCACCGAAGTTATTTCGGATAGGGACGCCAAGTTCTCAGGAGAATTCCCGGAGTCGTTATGCCAGTCACCGGGTATAAGACGAAAAATGTCGACTGCATACCACCTCCAAACAGATGGACCAACAAAAAGAACCGACCAAATGCTGGAAGGATAAATAGGCAATTTTGTAAATTATGATTAGAATAACTGATATCAGCTACTACCACTAGCCGTACATGCGTACAATAACTTCCCCACCAACGCACATGGAATGTCACCGTTCCACGCCAACTACCGGTTTCATCCACAGACAGAAAAGATGAAGGAAGGTGAAGCTCAAAACCCTTGAACAGGACTATAGACACACTGGATGCAGGGAACTCACCAACATGGCAGAAACGTGCTAGAACAAACTTGAGAAGAAATGAGTAAATACTACGATTGGAAAGCTCGCCAACAACTGAACATCAAGGTCGGGGATTTGGTAATGTTGAATGCTAAAAACATCCGGATTAAATGACTGACGAAAAATTAAGTCCAAGAATGCATGGGCCATTCAAGGGATTAGCAGTCAAGAAAGGAGAGCGGGCTTTCAAACTCGAAATATGGCCTGGTGGAAAATCCACCCAATATTTCAGGTTTCGCTACTGGAACCATATCGAGCATTAGCACGGGAAGGAAGAGAACAACCTTGACGAGTTCCGGAAGATATCGAAGGAGACCTCAAATGAGAGGTAGAAAGGGTCGTGAAAGGTGAAGTTATCACTTATAAGAGGAAGGTTGGAAGACATAACAAAGAGTTCAAGGAACTTTGTTACTTCATTAAATGGAAAGATTGCGCAGGGGACGAGAACACCTGGGAACCACTGGCAGGGTTGGGAAACGCTCAAGAACTGCTAGAAGAGTTCCACAGAAAAAATCCCGAAATGCCCAGACTAGCGGCAGTCGAATGAAGAGGAAAGGTTTTCCTCATGTGGCCAAGCAAATACATGAGGATTTCCACCCTACTACTTCGAGTTCGAAAAAAGATACCAAATTGCGTATTCAGCGACAAAACCTAAGAGCCCGGAGCTCGTGTCAAGCATACCAAGAATGCCGACCCATAAGGCTCACGCACAGACCCCTGTGTAAAAATCAGTCAAGTACAAAACAACAAAAGAAACTTCTCGGTCTAGCTTGAGATGATAGTCACGTACCTCCGACTATAAGGTCACATGTTTAATTCAGAGCCGCGTCATAGGCATTATTAGTTAAAATATAATTATTCGACAAGTAATAAACATGACGGCGATAATAGCGCAAAGACGTCTGAGTGAGTTAAGTGTACATTCCCGGTTTAGGATGCCCATAGGGTAGGAACGAGAGTTCTCTAAGATGGCGGATGGAATCAGAATAAACGTTTAAGCAAAATATTGTATGACGATACCAGAAGACAGATAGCCGAGAGCTCCGGGCCCGCTCAGAACCAGACAGTACGAACAGGAGATAAGTGAGGGCAAATTACTATTCGAGCCATTGCTGCCACTAATCGATTCGGAAACCTGATGGGCAGACAGCAACAAGACTCTCGTGCATTGAATGGTCTGACGCCTTTGGAGTTGTCCGCTTCATATACGGTTCGGTAAAGAGATATTATTACATTGGCATTAGTCGGCTACGTGTACCCTGGACTGACCTATTATTCACGGGATTGATACACCCTCACAATAATATACTGGCCTAGGGCATCATAATGTGAGTATGGAGTCGAACAATTGTCTGGGTCAAGAGGTGTTCGCACTTACAAGTTTAGAAAACTTAGTTAGGTCGATACTTAGTTAGTATGGTTAGTACATGTAGTCCGCGAACACTCGGACGTGGAATATAAATATTGAAGTTCCTCTCTCGCTTAAAAAACATCATCAAGCACCGGACAAGTTATCTTATCAATATAACAAGTTCAAAAGTATTATTTCCTCACTTCAATTTTATACTACGCGAGTAACTTAGTTAAACTTTACTAAGAGCCTTCCTAGAGAAGATTCTCCATCTATAGAACAACCCGAGCATAAGGCCTAGTCTGGTATCATAAGTTGCCTTACCGGCTACCCCTAACATGTAGTACGGTTCGATTCGCCGTGGGTGGAAGAGCTATGACCCCGCACTGTCCCGGCAACCGGCTATTCATAATCTACCAACCTCCCAGGCAGACCAGCGTATCCCCCCGGTGGGCTTCCTGGCGCTTTGCCCAATTGGCAATCAGTTTTACGAACCCGACATATAGTGTAGAAGCGAGAGTTCCCTAAGATGAGGGACGGAATCAGAACAAAACACTTAAGTACAAATTATATGAGGATACCAGAAGACACATAGGGGACAGCTCGGGGCCCCCTCAGAACCTGTCAATACAAACAAGATCAGTGCACCCCAATCGTGATTCTGGCAATTGCTGCCACAAAGCAAGTTCGGAAACCTGATCCGCAGCCCATAACAGGCTTGCGCGCATTGAATGGTCTGAAGCCTTTAAAGTTGCCTGCCTCATGTACCGTTCGGTGAGGAGATATTATTGCTTTGGCATTAGTCGGCTACATATACTCTAGACTGGCCTATTATTCACGGGGCTGACACAGTCAGACAATAATATGGTAGTCTATGTCTCCATCATATAAGCATGGAGTTGAACCGTTGTCAGGGTTGTGATGTTTTCGCACTGACACGTTCAGAGACCTTTGTTTGGTCGATACTTGCTTAGCGTGGTTAGGACAGGTAGTCTACAAACACTCAGACGCAGAATTTAAATATCGAAGTGCCTCACTCGCTTAATCAATAAAAGAACGCACCAGCGAAGCGATCTTATCATTATAAACAGTTATTATACAAGGACATCACCTGACCTGTCTATCACTTTGTATCCTTGCTCATTTCAGGTAACTTAGTTCCACTACCAGACGAGCCTTCCTAGACAATAATCTCCGTTTACAAATACATAATGCCTAGGTTGGTATTATAATTACCACATCGGCAACCCCTAACAATAAGTATGTGTGCTTATAATATAATTAATAACAGATATTCTTTCCTCTCAATTCTGTACTGATATTTAACAATCTTTCATTACTAACCACGATCCTACTTACCCACATGGATCTGATTTGCATGGATAAGTACCAAGAGATAATTTACTAATGGTACATTTTTGAAAATCATACTCTCCAAGACACAAATAGCTGCTTGACCACAAGGCTTATTGCCAATAAAGGTTGGTGCAGCCAACAAGGTATAGAATGTATTTACAGAACTAGGAGTGCTTAAGGTTAGCAATTGATATTAATTTATCTATTATGATATGGTTGCAGATCGATTGGCCTTACCAAGTCTAAGGTTTCTAGAGACAAGTTTACATTAATGGCACTTTCTGAAGAATAAGTGAATTGGTCTGGAAGATTCAAAAGTTGTTCAGCGATTCTGAGTTCTCTTCTATGAGATGCGGCTTAATGATAAAGAAATCATATACTTCCTGGTAGTGGAAGGATATACTAATAGTTCACATATGTAAGTATTTCCATTTTTAGAACAAACTTGATAATTACTGGGTAAAATTAAGATATCTGAATACTAAATACAAATTGAAGGTTAGGGAGACTCCGTCTACCTTTATGAATGCAGTGGCGCTTTCACTACCCATATTTTTATACCCACAATTGGGCTATTCAGATACAGCTACAAACACTCCTCAGATGTGGAGAGACTACGCTTTACGGAAGACCATCATCAGCAAAATGTAAAAAGCACCCCTGGTCCACCAAGGGGGGTTATGGTACCCCTGGTCCTCCTGGTCTAACTTGATCTACCCTGGTCCACATTTTCTGTAAAATTTGAAAAAGTGTGGATCAGAATGGATCGGAGTGGACCACGCTCCGACATTTTCCTGATGATAGGAATTAAGTACAAAATATCTTCTTAAGGTTTTGAGGTCTGGAAGTGGTGTGTCGATTGCTAAGTCCCCACCCCTGTACAAGCACTGTCGCAGCTTTTTTAAAATAGACTATTATTGCATACAGGAAAAATTTAGTACTTCCCTCCAATTTAGGCACTATTCAGTAGCAGTCTTTTTAAACATAGATTAACGTCACAAGTCTATATCGTGTCATGGATGTGAGTGATTGGTTGTGCATCAATCTTGACAGTGACCCTAGTATCACTTCTTACATTACAGCAAAAACTTTTAGCGAATCTCTCTTCTTGTACTCTCACGTTGAAATTGGATATTTTGTTTTGTAATCATAAATGATCAGCACTAGTGTTTAGATACATTCCATGGATTTAGGTTGGGATTCCTACATGGACAAGGGTATCATGTCTTGGACAATAGTTGGCAGTAGGAGGAAGTACATGAATACTATGACATTCGATCCAATCTGACTGGGGTACTGAGACTGGTATGATGGCTAGTGCCCACTGGCGATTGCATTGAGCCATCTAGCCCAATATGGCATTTCACTATATATGGTGGTAAGGTACCCCTACCTTGAATTAGCTTATAGAGGCATGGTGGAGAAAGATGAGCAGGAGTCAGACACTGGCATGCAGAGTACAATTGATTGTTACAAATCTTGAAATCTTGGTTCAATTAATTAAAAACTAATTTATAAACTATATGATAGGAATATTGAGATCATCTTGAAAACATTGGGTTATTTACACACACTGAAGCTGATAAAATTGCTTTGCTCTCTGTTTACTTCCACCTGATTCCTGAAGACGTTAATAACCTTGTTGGTTTATGAAGTAATCATCGGAACCACTCATACACAAAGCAGACACCTAATCTTTACACAGCCAAGTTGAAGGTGCTCTACTTCACACCATTTCATAATAATGCCAATTATAGATCTATTCCAAATCTTAATACTCTTCAAATGCTTCAAGAAGAAATAAGTCCTTGGGGTAATACTTCCTTTCCTTCAACATAAAATATTGTGTGTTGTGCGGTAATACGATATCATATGGTTTTTTCAGAGACTTACCATTCTCTATATTAAGCTAATTACTTGTTTCATGCAGATCCAACTGAGTACTGGCCTGTAATGACTCCAGATTGGAGTGCAAGTAGGTTTAACAGGTGTAGGATTGGGCCTTAGGGATTCTCCTTGGAGTATATCTTAGTAGATGATACCTTAAAGCATCCCTTTATATACATTAAGCTTTGGTAAGGTCTTGTTAAAGATGTTCTCCATCTTGGTCTCCAACTACCACGCTACCATCGACATCGTTGGGTCCATAATTGGATCCCACCAATTACTGGGTTTAGTGCAACTGTTTCTATCTTATCTCTTATTGGAGAGGAGACAATAGATGAGGTAAATTCCTCAAGCTTGCTTTTAGGGTTATATTGAATTTATTAGTTTGAATTTCTTTGATTATTAATAGCATATACAGATGGAATCTTACATGATAGTTCTTCATTTGGTTGCTCATCTGGTGTTCATGTTAGTAATGGGACACTACCCGGTTTGGAGACAGAAGACGGTGGACTGTCTTCAACAGTGCTATCCTTGGTTTGAGCTGTTTTTAAGCAGTGATCCCTTCACATGATATCTGGGCCCAAGGTATCCTGGACTAGTTCATAGTATGGGGAGCGGGTTACGAGATCTGGCCTGACTATGATGGGAAAATAAAATTGATACAACCTATGTTTAGTTATCATATACAAGTTTAAGCACGAAAATCAGGCATACCAGAGGCATTAAGTTGGCCCTTTTGCCAATCAAAGCCCCTGTTGTGACAAAACAAGTCTAATGACTTACGAATTCTACTCATAAGAGGGTGCACCAGGTGTCCCATAATGCCCCCATGGAAAAACAAACACTCCTCTGATTCTCCCTGGCAGACAACCTTCGCCGGCCACAAAATTGAATTCCTACCACCAAATTTCCCCCAAGGAATAAATGCATTGAATCCTGAAACTCAATCTTGCCAGTCAATAGGCGTTTTGGATAGACTATTTCCAACCGCTATACCCTGGTTGATTGTAACCCCATGCCAGGCTCTTGCCATCCTACGCAGACTGCCTTCAAGGAACCGATCGATACCGGTGAAATATCTTTTCCATTTCAGCGTTGATTATACGTAGTTTGTTAAACAAATAATCGAATCAGGGTTTGTTGCTTGCAAGCCCTTGCCTTGAATGACAGAGGTCCCATCAGTATTTGCGACTTTCGTAGATAACTTGACTATAGTCCCCCGCAAGCGCATAGTGACCTTCGGCGAATGTGCTACAAAGTGCTCTTGCGGAGGCTTGCTGGGGCCACAGGGTCTGACTCTTTCCCTATTAGTGAAGAAATTTGGGACTGTAGCGAAAGCAATAGGGAAAAATCATATTGTTTTAGCGACTAGTTAGTGGTGTCGAACATTAATGCTTGAGGGAATATGTGTAAATGATAGAACAAGATCTGGGTCGCAGATTCAGAGTTGATGGATAAGGTGGGCTGCTTTCAGTCAGTGGTAGGAACACCAGATAAGAATTGATTGGATAATGTTAGTGGCTGAATTCCAGCGGGGAAGCATGCGCTTAAGACTATGACTAAGTTCGCGTGACAAAACGCACTCAGAAAACACACATGATTGTCCCAGATAATCGAGTCGACATTCAAAGGTGATTGAAGGAGGATAATGGATAGGATGCAAAGGCTGATGGGCAACAAAAAGCGCGAAGAGAGACATCATAGTTGCAGATCATTGTAATAGAAGAGAAGGTTCTTGGAGGTATAAAGTAGGCTGAACTAGTATTTATAAATTGATTATAGGCTGAAAAGAAAAACCCTAAGGTGGATTAGTACCATAGGGTAACTGCCCTTATTAGGCCCTATTGGGCAAGTATCGTTGCTGCCCTAATTACCATGATAAAAAAATGCAAAACCTGGGTCTACAACAACTCATGCCACAGACCCTTCCATCCGTGATACCACCTTGCATATATTTGTCTTATCTCTCTCTGGTTACTATGCTAGACATCCTAGAAAATTCTGATAACTGCCTGTTACTATACCCCCTATCTTTCTGTCTTTCTCACTTTCTGTCCTTCTTGTGCTGCTGGGTAGTATAGTGCTGCCTAGCCACACCACTACCCAAGTGACCCAATCAGCTGGCAACCAATTATTCATGCCCCCAAGGGGACTTGAACTCATGACCCAGTTAGTAGATGTGAGAGGCCAACCCACACGTTACCAACTAGACCATGGATGGACAATAGAAAAACCAAATCTTGACTTTTTATCCATGCTTATCATTACAAACAAGTTTATTACTGATGAAGTACTGATGGTTGAGGAACTTTTTAAGTTCTTGAATTTGGAGATTTGAGTTTTGAGTTTTGTGTCCGTTTGTCGGTATAAGTTGCCGTAGCCGTAGCCGTAGCCCATGATCATAATACCAGCAGCGCACACCTTAGCACCCAACCCGCACTCTTATTAACAGACCCTGATGCGCGAGAAGTGGTATTAGGCTCCAAGGACTCTGTTACCAAGTCAGTGGAGAACGACGTCTCCGGAACTTAACCACCCATGGTGCCTCGATCCCCTTCCACACAGACCCTAAAGTCCTCGCGCCCCCCAAGAAAACTAATACACATCCTAGCGATCGATCACATCTTTCTTTAGCATTCGACCGGTATTTTATCCTTGCTTCTTTGATTTGTCTCTCAACTTTCCTCCTTTACTTTCTCCCTTCCCTCCTTACTACCCCGCTATTCTCCTCCCATATATAGTTGCTGAATTTATCATTCGTGAAGACCTCCCTCGGCTTGCATGTAGATAGGCTTCAATAAAGGGCATTCTTTTCCACCTTAACTAGCTATTCACTTATTTACTTTTTTTTTCTCTTTTTTCCTCCTCCCTTGTTCGGCCCGACCGCTTGGTTAGACTTTTTCCATATCATGTTTTTTCATCTCCGTTCCCTCTATCAGTTAAGTGAATATTTGTTATATTTTGTAAACCGCAGTGCTAGTGGATACAGTAGAGTACAGCCATTCACGAGTGGATATGTATTATAAAAGTCCATAGTATGCTCGAAGGAGCCCTGTCTATATTCTCAAGTAAGGGCCTATCTCGTCACAGTAATTTCTCCCAGTGCTGCGAAGTGATCACCATTCATTCCTTATACAAACTACATCTTATACGGCGATAGTAACTACTTCTGCCACGCATCGTTTGGGGGGATACCACGTTGGTGATGGTGGCATAAACCCTAGCCCTCCTTCACTGCAGTTGTGCGATTTTAATACCGGCGAATGGTCAAAGTGGTTTTAGATCATTAGGATAGCGCGTGTGAGCTCGGTTTTGTTTGAGGCAAGGACTATGCTGCCCTCGCCTAGATACACAAAGTAAACTATATTATCAAACAAAGAGGAAAGAAAGAAAAGTCCCCGCTTGGTGAGCCCATGTTTCTACACCAATTCCGGTGAAAAACACCGGCATCTCTCCAAAACGCCAGCCCCCTCCCCCTACATTATCTAGAACTGCCGGAACCTTTTTTTGAAAACAAGCAATCATAGAGAAAATAACAGCATCTTAAAAGAAGCTCAAGCTACATAGCAATGTATATAGTACTATGCGTTACTATCTCAATTACGGATCTGATCATCAGATAAAATCACCGATCATCAGATAGGGGTATGCCAGCCTACAAATGTGACTGCCCATACAATGATACCCACACAAACAGCTTAATCTTTCTCACACAAAATCATTTAATCTCCACCTCCCTATCTTTCTTCTCTCTTCCTTTACTCTCATACTAGCTTTCTCTTTTCACTATACAAGTACACCACCTTTTTTTACACAATCTTTTATTACCTGTCATATTACTCCAGACTACCAGCATTAACATTACCACTTACATCTCACACCCTTTCCTATTTGGTTCAATGTATCTTTCTACCTTGCTCTCTACATCTTTCCATTTGTAATAATACTATTAATCTGACGCTTTCTTCCTTGCTGGGGTGGACTCTCCCCGTCCGGCAAATTAGAGGCATCCCTGGAAAGCCTGGCAGAATGCAAGAATGAAAGAAAGAAAAAATAAAATAAACAAAATATCAAGAAAAAGAAAAGAAAAAATCAAGAATCAGTCAGTACAAAATATTAGACACAGTAGAAATATAAAGTAGAATCTAACACTTAGCAATAAGTACACCCTAAAGTACTTCCCTGAAGTACTAACTAATTATAAAATATCAGTCATGAGAACTTTAGGCCAGGTTCATACTTGTATTTTACCCATATAACTTCTATCTAACTGAGGAACTGAATCCAGAACTGCTTACTGTTAATGATACATATATCTCAGTTCTTTGCATTCTGTATTTTAGTTTTATACATGTATTTATGCCCTTAATCTTATATATTTATATTTGTTTTCAATATTATTAGTAAATTTTGATCAAAACTATAAGATTAAGACCCGTAGGGGCGAGAGGGCTGCTAGTCTATATGGTACTATGTGTCACTACCAGAATGACGGATCTGATCATCAGATAGACATCTAATCTGATCAGTGTTTGGGGAGCAGCCCTCATAGCAACCCTCACATCTAGGAGTCATATTCAGATACAAACCACTCAGTACTTCCTACCTGGGAACCCCTGGACTCTTTATAATAATAATATTATAATCCTTTTCCTTTTCCTATTTCCCCTCCATTCTTACAAGCTAACTGAAGTGCAATATGAAAAGAAAAGAAAAAGACAGTTGGAAATGGTAGTACAACCAAGTAGTACTGATAGATTCCAAATCATTTATGAAAAAACAAATACTTTTATTTGTGTGATACAGATTTTACATGCAAAAAGGAGTGATATAAGGGTATTAGTGTGATGTAAAAGAGTGGAGAAAGGGAGGTGTTATATGAGGTGTAACCGGTACTGGGTACTGGTTTGGTTGCGAGTATCGTTTGATACTCAGTATGATATATGATTGAGTTTGAATCTCATGATGTTTTATGTTTGGTGTCCGAGTATCTTTTGATACTCAGTCTGTTTTATTTATTGTGTCAAGATATCTTTCAATACTTGATATGTTCGATATAACATATCAAGACTACCATTTTCGAGTCCTTATGGTTATTGTTTACAAGGCTCCGGTTCGTCTGACAAGTGAATTTAAGACCTGCTATTCTCCGGACTTAGAGAAACCAGACTTCGACGGACAGAGTTTTCAATATACTTTGTTGAACAATTAGTTAATCAGTTCACTTCGAGAATCCAATAAGACCAAACATACCTAGCTATTAAGAAGTACTTGGTAGTTGCGAAATAGTCAGAAGTTTGTTACCACCACTTAATCTAAGCCTGCGGTACTTAGTTTCACTAGATTACAGACTTTGGTATAGACATAGTATCGTTACCCTATTGATTCCCACCACTACCCAGGAGGGGGTGACATCAGTGGAGAAAATTCATTGGTATAGAGGAAGAGTGAGAGGGAGAGTGTATGGTGTGTAAAGGTAATAGAGGTGTATAGTGTTATAATAAAAGAGAAGAATGGGGCCCGGAATAGTACAACATTAGGTATATTATAATAGAAAAGCATAGAAAAGTGGATCTATTGACAGTTACTCTCACTTTTAGTCATTTTATACTAATTAATATTATATATTACTAAAGAAGAATCATACCACTCAGAGGTATGACAAATCTCAGCAATGCAACAAATTAGGAGAACTCAATCTCTATAGCTGAGACAACCGCCTCAAGACTTGTAGATAATACTTGGTAAGTAAATTAATCATATTTCTTCAGATGTAAACATCTTGATAGATGAAAGCTAACTAAGATATATCTTATAATTAGGTCAGGTAGTAGAATGCCTGGTATCTCTTACTAGAGTCCTAAAATATAGTAGCACTACTTTCTGCCCCTAACGCACTACAGGCTGTGGGCTAGAATCTTAAATCTGTCCACATAGCCTTTATTGAGTACAGTTTAGAATAGATAGCAAATATGCCAGCGCTTGGTAGCATAAACCTGGTTTGCAGTGTTTGGTAGTACAGTATGCTCTTAATAGTATATTTATTTTTTCAACTATGTATTTTCATTTTTTATATGTATTAACGGCTTGGATCTTATAATATAATATTATTTATCTTTTGTTTTGATATATTACTCAATCATTATTAAGCTAATAAGACCCATAGAGGCAAGAAATTACTAGTCTATATAGTACTCTGCGTCACTATCTCAATGACAGTTCTGATCATCCCATAAAATCACTAATCATCAGATAGAGGTATGCCAGCCTACACATGTGACCGCCCCTACCATGATACCCACCCACACAGGGTAATCTTTCTCTGCCTCAAAATCATTTAATCTCCACTCTCAATCTTCCTTCTCGCTTCCTCTACTATCATACCAGCCTTCACTTTTCAGTATACGAGTACACCATCTTTTCTTAGACAATCTTTCATTACCTGTCATACCACTCCCACCTACCAGTATTAACATTACCACTCACATCTCACACCCTTCCCTGTTTGGTTAAATCTCTCTCTCTACCTTGCTCTCTACATTTTTCCACTTGTAATAATGCTATTAATCTGACGCTTTTCTTCCTTGCTGGGGTGGACTCTCCGCACCAGACAAATATGAGGCATCCCTCGAAAGCCGCACGGAATCCAAGAAAGAAAAAAATCAAAAAATAAAATGAACCAAAAATCAAGAAAAACAAAAACAAAAATCAAGAATTAGTCAGTACAAAATATTAGACACAGTAGAAATATAAAGTAAAATCTAACACTAAGCAATAAGTACACCCTAAAGTACTTCCCTGAAGTACTAACTAATTATAAAATATCAGTCATGAGAGCTTTAGGCCAGGTTCACACCCGTATTTTACCCATATAACTTCTATCTAACTGAGGAACTTAATCCACCACTGCTTACTGTTAATGATACACATATCTCAGTTTTTGGCATCCTGTATTTTGGTTTTATACATGTATTTATTCCCTTAATCTTATATATTTATATTTGTTTTAAATATTATTAGTAAATTATGATCATAACTATTAGATTAAGACTTGTAGGGGGGAGAAGGCTGCTGGTTGTTGGTACGGCATGCTATGGGCCCATATACCTATAGACACCCGTCAAGCAAATAGAAACAGTGCCACTATAAAAAAGGATCAGTTCCATAAATGGGCTTTAAGCTATATGCTAGAGAGTATATTAGTTAAACATGCAATTATTCTGTTTTCTTGATACACCTTCAACTCTCTCTCTATTTCTAAAGATTAGGTTTGTAATAAGTGGTTGGCCAGATAGTGGCATATCAAGCATTATGTAACACACAGCGCAAGGGTGTTTGACCAATTTTCTATAGTCCTGGATCCTTGTAGCTAGCCAGTCAAAACGTTGGGTTGCCTACTCGGGTAAACGCCATCTACTTTGCAGCAGTCTCAGTTCGCGTCCGGCCAGGCCAGACTGTGGCTTCAGTCCGGCTTTCACGGCCTATCTGGCCGGACTGTAGATATCTGCAGGCTTTCGAGTGATAATATCTGATGAAGATAAGATAAGCAGATGAAACGCCAAGAGTTAGAGAAGATGAACGTGCGACCGAGGAGGAAACTTGGACAATGACAATTTCGCTCCCCCACCAACCGAACTATTATAGAAAGCAAAGAATAAATTAAAATGTAAATACATAGAAGAATTGTAACCACCTCCTGGGTGGTGGCGGGAATCGTTAGGGTAACGATACTAGCTTGATACCAAAGTGCGGTATATAACGAGACTAAGTACCGGAGGCTCAGACTAAGTTGTTGTAACAAACTTCTTACTATATCGCAACTACCAAGTAGTTCCTAATTGCTAGGTATGTTTGGTCTTAGTGGATTCTCGAAGCAAACTGAGGAAGTAACTGTTCAACCAAGTATATTGAAAACTCTGTCTGTCGAAGTCTGCTCTCTCTAAGTTCGGAGAATAGGTGGTCTTAAATAGACTTGTCAGGCTAACCGTAGCCTTGTAAACAACAACCATAAAGACTCCGAAAGGGTTGTCTTGAAACGTTACCTAAAACATATCAAGTATCAACTGATATCTTGATCCAATAAGTAAGACATATTGACTATTAAACGATACTCGAAACCAAAGATAAAACATCATAAGTATCAAACTCTATTATAAAACATACTGAGTATTAAATAATATTCGAAACAAAACATAAAACGTAGTAAGGCGTACCGGTTACACCCCCAAAACAAAATGAAAACATCATTTCCAATACAGAAACCTAAATCTCCTCGTTATCATCGTCACTGTCCAAATCAGGTTCCCAGAAATCCAAATCAACCGCCGGCCCCTCAGAATACTGCTCATAACCATCTTTACTACAAGTAAAACCTACCGTAATATAACCGGAAAACACAGTAGGAACACCCTCCCTGGCATGTTCTCAGTCCACCATGCCTCGACCAGGTCCTCAGCGTTCTCAAGTCCTTCCACTTGCTCCCAACTATTTTGGCTATTGGGGTACCGTTTCCATTTCCCCAAGAACTGTCCTCTGCCATGTCTCGTCCTATGGTCAAGAATGGTCTCAACGTCCCCTTCCTTTTCATTATCAATTAGGATAGGCGCCGGTTTAGTGTGGACTCTTCCAGGGAATTGTTCCTTGTCGTTAGGGGGGTAGGGTTTGATAAGCGAGCAGTGAAATACCCCTTTCTGCAGCCGATATATCCTCGAATCCATACTTACTGTGTAATTCTGGGTATGTTCATCGAATTCGATGACGACAATGGGGCCTCTCCATCCTGGTTGTACATTCCTGGACCTGTCAGATTCTGTCGCAAATGGGTCACCAACTATCATTACCATTCCCCCAATCTCAACAGGCTTAATATTGTCTCTTCTTTTAGCCGCAGTCCTAGTGGATAGAACTCCTGCTAGCTTCAGAGCTTGGTACGCTGGATTTCTCACTTCCTAGTGTCTGTTGTAATAATCATCAGATGCAGGAACCACGGAAGGGTAGACTCAGTCAGTGTCCAAGAGGGGGTAGTCTCGTCAATACACGGCTTTGTATAGGGACATGTTGATAGTATCAGAATGGTCATCGTTACCATATGCCGCCACTTCATGGAGGTAGGTGAGCCAATTGGTTTGGCGGAGGTTGGTGACGTTTCTTGAGGCAGTTTTGACCTCCATGATCTTTCATTCAGCCGGCCCATTGGTTTGATGATGGCCGGGCGCGGCCATAATGTGTTCGTTCCCCATGGTCCTAAGTGTCTGCTTCCAGAACTTAGAGGTGAATGATGTGTCAGCATCACTGACAAACTAGGTAGGTACTCCATGAGGCGTAAAGATATGGTGCCGGAGTAGCTCAGGAGTTTGTACTGCCGTTGCTGTAACCAATGTTGGGTCAGGCAGCTGAATCCCACTGCTCTGTCCACTACTACCAGGACCGAATCCTGGACCTTCAATTTGGTAAAGGGACACATAAAATCAATAGCATAGGTTGAAAATATCTCAGAGGGGAAAGGGAGGGTTTGGGTGTCACTGGGTGGTAGGGTGTTGTGTTCTTTATTGGCCTGGCATAATCCGCACTGCCTAACGAAATCTTTGAAATCCTTCCGCATTTCTGGCTAGTAGATATATTCGGATGCATACTCGAGGTTCCTATCTGCGCTGTGGTCCCTCTTGGTATGGATCTCGCTAATCATTAGTTCCCTAAGTGTTTCCCCATTGATCCCATGTCCCCTTGGTATGTAGAGGCAGTCCTCTCCTGCTCAAGTGGTGGCATAGGGTAGGCCTTTCCTGATACGGTAGTGTTGCATTTATCCACCTCGGAAGGCGTTGCTAGAATCTTGAGCCAGTTGGTATACAGGGGCGTTCCTGTACCCTTTGATCATCTCCTCCCTCCATATAGGCTCCATCTCGTTCATAGCTTGAACCACATCTCATTCATCCACATATCTTTCCCAACTGGTAACCTCGCTTTCATACTCTTCTGCAATCTCGTTGTATACCTGGTAGAGGTTACTGTCATAGTGGGGTAGCTTTGGTGGTTCAATAACAGGAACGACATTGTGGGAGGCAAGCGGTCCTCCAGAGAGAGTCTTGGTAGGTAAGGCTTTGGGGGCCTGGTGCACCGGGCACTCAGGGCCTTCGGAGGGGACATTGGTAGTGGTGCAGCCTAGGGCTTCATGTAGTCTTCTTTTGACCATTGACAGGTCTGGTTGAGGTCAAGGGCAGAGGATGGTTTCCCTCTCAATATCCGAATCAATAGCGTCTTGCATTGCTCCTTGCTGGTGATTACCAAGTGGTGGGCTGCGTTTCAACTCGCCTGCATAGACCTTTTTCATAATCTTATCATCTTGATGGACGGGGCACATTAGCACAATACAATCTGGCCGGTGGGATGATGAATGCGTGATTTTCTCGTCACTTCGGCTACTGCTGATGCTCCGATAGTCACCCCAATTGTTGATAGCGTTCCTGTTTCTGCAATCGCTGGTATCAAGCTCAGCACGATGGATACTGCAGTTGCTGCTGCAGTCCGAGTGGTTGTGGTTGTAGTTAACCTCGAGGACTTCAAAACCAGATATATCTTCTGGATCGGATTCGGTGAAGCCGGTAAGAGGCGAAGTGTTGTTCTGTGAATCTTCTTGAGTAGGGTCTTGCACAGTAGAAGGATCGTTTTTGTCTTCTGTGTAAAGGCGTGATAAAGCGTCCGCTGAATAGTTCAATTGTCCTGGCCGGTATATGATTTTTGTCCCAAACTGGCCTATGTACCCGCGCCATCTAAGTTGCTTCTTTGTTGGTGTTCTCCTTGTTTGGAGGTACATCACGGGGCTGGTGATCAGTGACTATCGTGAATTCGTTTCCTGCCTGGCGGTGATGGAATTCTCTAAGTGCGTCAACTCTCGCCAGTGCTTCCTTATCTGTAGTGCCCTAGTTCATCTGGGCGTTAGAGAACTTCCTACTGTGGAGTGCTGCCGGTTTGGCTGTATCAGTGGTTTCTCCTTGTCCTACCCAAGTACAGACTCCTGTATCAGAGCCGTCGGTTATGAGCCATATTGGTAATGCCGATTCATGGTCGATCGGTTTCATGATCTGGTTGTGCGCTGCAGGTCGCTTAACATTATTGATTGCATGATCATGTGTTGCAGTCCCCACAAACTCTTCTGTTCCAGTAAGTAAAATCAAGAACGCTGGGATCGACGCCAAGTGTCCCATAAATTAGCTAATGTAATTGACAACTCCGAGAAATTCCTGTAATTTTTTCTTGTTCTTTGTAGTAGTTCATGCTTCAATTCTCGTGATCTCCTCCGGTGATGCTCTTAACCCCTGATCGTCAATGATATGTGCTAAAACATCCATGCTTGCAGCAAAAAACTCCGGCCTCTCTCTGCTGGCGTAAAACCGGGCTTGTTTTTGTTTATCGCACACTATTGCGATGTGTTTCAGATGGTCTTGTTCTCTATTGGCATATATGATGATATAATCAATATAAACCCCCATGAATTGTCCTAGATGGTCGGTGAATAAAGCGGACATTATTCTCATAAACTTTCCTCGTGCATTCATGTCTCCATGTAGCATCACTTTGCTAATAAAACATCCAAAAGGTGATTTGAAACCGTTCTTATCAACATCATTGGGTTCTACCCTGGTCTGTAAATAGGCATCGCTAAGGTCATTCCTGCCTCGGTATCTCGCTGTTCCTAATGATTTCAGGATTATTCTTGGGTTTGGAGTCGTTTCATTGGCTTTGATGGTTATCTCATTCCTTGCTGTGAGATCGACCAATGGTCCTATTCTGATTTGATCTTTCTTTTCTTGAGCGAAGACAGGTGCAGCTCGATGGACTGTTTTCCATTCGAGAATCCCTTGTTCGACATTCTCATTCATCCATCAACTCATGTCCTTTGCCCATCTTTCTGGAATTAAGTAAGTTCGTAAGTTCCTCAACTCCTGTTCTTACATTAGGTGGATTTCGTGGTTTATCTCTCCAAGTGGTGGCAGTTCTTCTGGTATGGCTTCAGGGAACACTTCTGGGTGTTGGCCCATTACATCTTCTGTGGTGACGACCGCCGCTCGGATATTTCCGCTGGTAGGTTTGCAGATGATCCTAATTGCAAACTTGGGGAAGTCAATGGCTAACCAGCTGCATTCGATTATAGCTCCTTGTTGTTGTCGGAATGGCATTCCTACAAGAACAATGTACTTCGCCAGGTTTCCTACTAGTATTTTGTTTCCTTTTATCTGCAATTTTCCTACTGCTAGGTCAACAGTCCACTCTTTATACCTCTTGGATCGTGATCCCTTCACGGCCATGAGTATCTTGGTTGGTTCCTTTATTTCTATGCATAGTATACCGTGAGTAGTAACAAAGGCGGCACTAATAAGGTTTGCTCATATTGTTCCTGTGTCAAACAGGACTTTCGCTTTCTTTCCATTAATGAACATAGTACCCTCATGTGCCTGGTGTGCCTTGATTCTAGTGGGGCAAGTGGTTTTTATAGCTGCATAGCTCTCGAATTCCAGGGTATTGATGTATACATCATCATATTCGCTGAGCTCTGTTGCTAGATTGGATGTTGCTTCCTTTTTGACCTTAGCCTTTCCTTTGTCCTTCTTGCTTGGCCAATCCTTTGCCATATGTCCTTCACAACGACAAGGAAAACAGGTCCCTTTCATTCTTTGTTCCTTCTTCTTGGCGGAGTTGCCATCGTTATTGAACTTCTTCTTGGTTTTGTGTTCTGTCCTCTTGTAGGTGGATTCCTTGGATTGTTTATCATACCGTTCCTTGCCATACGCTCCTGTACTTAAAATGGATAGAGTCTAGTCTTTCCCCCATAGCAATAACAGTGTTGATATCTTCGTCTCCAGTGTACTGAGTTTCCACGTCTTGCTGCAGTCTTGGGTGCATACTGGCAAAGAATTGTTGTAAGAAAGCCTAGTCACTTATAGTGTCTTCTGGTAGCCGTGATCTATGCATGAGTAGGTCTGTAGCTATGATAGATGTCTTCTGGACTTGGCCATTCCAGGATTGCCTTATGCTGTGGAACTTGTGATAGGCATCATCCTTATGCTTGGATGATTGGAATCGTTCCGTGAGATAGGTGACTAGTAGATCTCTGGTGAGGTTTTCTCCAAATAGCTGTACTGCTTGGAATTCCGCTTCTTGGACTCGTACTTCGCTTTAGCGGATCCAGTGGTTTCCTGATCCTGCAGCATTCTGGATACGTTGTGCAATCGTAGATAGAGTTGGACTGAGTAGTTCCATCTATCAAATGCCTCTGGTTTGAGGTCTTCACCATCACCAGTGAATCTCTTGGGGGATGGTATTTTCACACGGAGCCTTGGTAACGACTCAGGTACAGGTGCAGGATCTGCTCCGCCAGCTCCAGCACCATGGTCAGACATGGTGTCTGAGTCGCTGCTGCTGCTTGAGCTGTCTGAGTCGCCAGCTGGTGCCACAGCTGGGTCTTTGCTGGGTAATCCTTTTTGTCGAGACTCAGGGAACCCGCCGGGGGTGACTGTCCCTACTTTTGCTAGTTTTGTTGCTGATCCTACTAGAGCTCGTCCAGCACTATCTCCGGCTAGTTGCCTAGCTGCTTCGTCTATTGAGAACTGTTCCTTTGCAGGTGCTTTGGCAAATCGTCCCTGTTCGTCTCTAGCTCGTTGTTGAACTTTCTTCTTGCGGGGTCTGCTCCTGCTGGGTTGCTGGTGTTCTTCAATCTTGATAACTTGTTGAAGTTAAAAAAAGTGTAACCACCTCCTGGGTGGTGGCGGGAATCGTTAGGGTAACCATACTATCTCTATACCAAAGTGCGGTATATAACGAGACTAAGTACCTGAGGCTCAGACTACGTTGTTGTAACAAACTCCTCATTATATCGCAACTACCAAGTAGTTCCAAATAGCTAAGTATGTTTGGTCTTATTGGATTCTCGAAGCAAACTGAAGAAGTAACTGTTCAACCAAGTATATTGAAAACTCAGTCTGTCGAAGTCTACTCTCTCTAAGTTCGGAGAATAGCAGCTCTTAAATACACTTGTCAGGCTAACTGGAGCCTTGTAAACAATAACCATAAAGACTCCCAAACGATAGTCTTGAAACATTACATAAAACCTATCAAGTATCAAATGATATCTTGATACAATAAGTAACATACTGAGTATCAAACGATACTCGAAACCAAACATAAAACATTATGAGTATCAAACTCAATCATAAAACATACTCAGTATCAAATGATACTCGAAACCAAACATAAAACATAGTAACCCGTACCGGTTACAAGAATACTTAGTAGAAATTAATATTTGATCTAGCGAAATTTCTTTATGTGGGGTTGAAAGGGCGAGATGATAAGGAAGGTTCCGTTGCCATACCGGAGCAATGAATAACTTGAAAGTGATAAGAGCAAACTAGAAACTCTCTCCTCTCTGTCTATCCGGATATCTAAAACCTATCAGAATATTATTACTTTAAATCGTGTGGCCCAAGCCTGAAAAACAAATAGATATCTGCGGGCATCTTCAGATATCTGCCGGTAGCTTCAAATATCTGTAGGTGTGAGCCACCCCTTAACAAAATAATGACCTGTCATAAGGAATAAACCGAAAGCCTACCGGCGCCGCCAGGCCCCATGAAGCCGGCAGGCGTTTCCAAAGCCTGGCCTGAAAAGCCCAGGTCGGTCTCACTTTGGCCTGGCCTTGCCGGACTGAAAGCCTGCCGCTATCTGCAGGCCGGCCTGGCCGCTTGCGAACGCTGACTGTCCCCCACTGTCAAGCCCCCCTTAACGGTCGGCATCTTTTTTGGTCGTTAGACGGCCGTCTATAGGTAAACGGGCCCTATAGCTCATTTAACCTTTTCCCAGATATCACACCGGACTTCCTAATACTCCTATACCGAAACCCCCTATATACCGACAATGCGCTACAGAGCTCTAGCAGACTTAAGAGGCGTTAATCGGCATTCTCCGCCTTGGGGGTCGAGACTCGAGACGTATGCCTTCAGTCCGGTGGGAATGGTCTTAGCCTAACTGCTTTTTTTTACGAGCTCTAGTGGTTTATATCCCGTCCCCGATGCAAGTTAGGGCCCGTTTACCTATAGACGTCCATCTAACAGCCTAAAACGATGCCGACCGTTAAGCGGGGCTTGACGGTGGGGGAGTGCGGTAAAGTAGATGGTGTTTCCCTAGAGTAGGAAACGTAACTTTTTGACGGTCTAGCTACAAGAATCTAAGACGGTGAAAAATTGGTCAAACACTTTCGCACCGTTTATCAGATAACGGTTGAGACGCTACCGTCTACTCAACCACCTATTACAAATTTAATTTTTAGAGACAGATAGACAGTTGAAGGTGTGTAAATAAACCAGAATAGTGGCATGTTTACCTAATATACTGTCTAGTATATAGCTTAAAGCCCATTTATCTAACCGACTTTCTTTGGCGGTCGGCACTATCCTTGGTTGCTAGACGGCCGTCTACAGGTAAAAGGGCCCTTAGACGTACATACTGTAATGGATGGGAAGATAAGTTACCCGTGAGGGAATTTTCTCTACTTTTACACTTTCCGACGCCCCCGCGGGGGTGTAAGATAAGTCATCCTGGGGTGGGATAGTTCTTACGATGATTGAACGGGGTTGCGGAGGGCCAAACGGGGAGAGAGCAATCGGGTTTTGGTTATACTTTGGTAAGGAGTGGGAGTAAATGTTGGCTTCGGGCGAATAAAACAAGACCGGTATTAAGTTTGCTCAATGCTCAATGCTAGAACCTCACCCCCGTCGTAGGAGCCTTAGCAAGGACAACGAATTACTAGTATCAATGGCAAATTTTGTAGGTTGAATGATGTATCGTAGCTATCATACTTATCAAGGTACTGTAGATTAGGCATAATAGGTGCCAACCCCCAAGACTTACGTTCATAGAGTGTACATGTGAGACACCGGTAGGTCATGCGGCATGTTAGCGAACACTACCGAGAAGGAAAAGTGGCTGACAACCTGTAGGTAGATGTTCAAGCTCTGAGGTTTTTGTAGGATAATTAATGGACTGGCCAACTAACTTAGCATTTCAGTATTCCATCAACCTTAATACTGACTCGCCTTTGCTAACAACACGAGTACCTCCGCCAACCGATACTTTACTGGAGTCCTCACCAAATATTCCTCTCACGGGAGTATTCTTGGCAAATGTGCGTAAGTACAGTACTAGTACTGTCGGATTCGGTACATATTGGATATCTTCGGGGAATGTGCGTTCTTTTATGAGCATTAGCGCTAGGGTTTATCAAGGTCACAATGGCTCTGAAACCAATGATGAGAAGACGGAAGAAAGACGTGTCAAACAATATCCACGCTACAGGATAATTCGGGTTCTCGTTCCCTGCTTCTCCTAACGTCCACAGAGCCCTTTTTAATCAATAAATCAATCAGCAATTGTCAAAGCGGCTGACAGAGGAACAACCACTCATGAATAGGAAGTCTTTCGCAGGTTACTACGTGTCCCACAACACCTCTGACGGTACATACAGTTTCTAGTTCTCCCCACCATAGTCCTAGGCGCGCTCTCTCGTCATCAGGAATACCATAAAAACTCCTGAAATCCGCCATCAGATTATCAACAATGATCAAGTAGTTAGCCTGCGATAGGCCTAGCCCGACATGTTAATAGAATTGCGAATGCTGGTTAGCGAGATCTCTAGTGTCCAGAGGGCTGATCTTTTACCATTTTGGGGAAACGTTAATCCCCCTCTGAATTCTTTAATCTAGAATCCAGAGATTAGAGGGCTGCCAGAGATAGTGGATTTCAAGAGTTTTTATAGTATAACTAGGAATCCAAAGGGGAGAAACTCTCACTTGGAAATCTTTCCATGCCCCGCCGTAGTCATGTGCCCTGAGGGGGGTGGAGGTGGCTAGATAGTGCTGGGGTAGTGTTGTACCACAAGCCATATCTTCCAGCTTTCTTCAGCTCAGCTCAAAGAAACTTTATGAACTCCCCCGATACCCATAGGGTACAAATCCTCCCACCATTTCTGTATTCAATCACCATTTTAGACAGATCATCATGATCCAAACTATACACAGACGATGGGTTAACATCGGCGATGGCAATTACAATTGCGGCAATGTCACGGGAAGTTTTAACACCACCTCCTATATCCCCGATGAGGATACACAGGTTATGCGTTGGCTCTTTCTACTGGAGGCAAATGCCAGATACCAAGGCATGCGGACTAACCGATTCAACGGTGCGGGAGATTGGCTTTTGGAGACAGGTGGGCCCCGGGAGTGGAGGGGGGGGTTAGAGTGGAGTCGATAAAGCTGTCTTGTTTTGCTCCGGGAATCCGGGAATTGGGAAAGCTTATCTGAGGTAAGTGGTGGGATTCATTGAAAAAATTGAATACCGCTGACGGTGGGGGGTACTAGTTCCTCGGTGATCGACAGCCTATGCGATCAGGCGAGAAAGGAAGATATAATACCGGTATCACCGTTGCATGCCTCTCTTGCGGATTTGATGCCAATGTTGAGGGTTCCTATTTCTTTGTTACCCAAAGTTTTCATTTGTATCGATGCTCCCTAAGAATACCTACCGAAGCACCTGCCAGGGGTTCTTGGGTCAGTGAGAGATATCATTCGGGAGTACCCTGGGGCGAGAATATTCCTCACCGGGGGCCCATACCAGGGGAGTTTCCTCGCTTAGCACGGAGCTCTGGTGCTGGCCTAGTGGACCTTACATTACCGGCAGCAGTATCGACCATCGACGTGAAGCGGGCACGATTGTTGTTTCAACTAAAGGGGATTATCCGCCTTTTTATTGGGAATAGATTACGGAGGTTCGGGTGGTTATGTATCTAGCTTAAACGGTGACGGCGACCGCGATGGAGAAACGGCGAAATGGCTACAACTAAAACGAAACGCCAAGAGTTATGTAAGGCAACACAAAAGGCTTCCATCGCCAACGTACAACTTAGGAGCGGGGATCAGGACTTCTCTGATTCAACTGCTCGCTCTCTCGCTCACGCCCACAACTAACTCACTAACGGTAAAGACATGAGTATATATAAACCAGCAAAGCCCTTCCATCTTCTATCGATCGCGACACTGGTCCTTTCTTTTTAACCTAGGTCCCCTTTCACGGACTTTCACGCTAACAAAAGGAAAGACAAACTACAGAAAGAACTCCCACGGCTTATCGCCTCCGCTCATAGCCTCCGCTCCGGCTTCCGTATCTTCGCACATCCGACTCTTTGATGGTCGCATCGCTTCCGGCACTGCACCGACCCAAGCGCATATCCGAAGCCTTTGTGCGAACGATAAAGGGATAAGTTGAGAGCGATATTCTACGGGCGCGCGATATGCTGCGCATGCCGAGAAGCATCAAAGACTTCCAGCAAGGGTTCGTTACGAGCGATGGTTTGAGCATGCCTGGTAACTTACTGTTTATCGGTTAGTAAGGGGTGTTTTGAAGATCTTGGCGACAAAATTCATCGGAACCCACCCCCCATTTTACACCAAAAATAGGCATTCTCGCTTCACAAAATCCCAGCTTTGCCGTTTGCCAAAAAATTCCCAAATCTACCAGAGCCTTTACAGCTGTGTATATATTATCATTCATAAGTGAGAAGCTCTGCTAGTTAATGCTTATTGTGCAATACGAGTGATGGTCGTAGGGGCAAAAGTTATTATATAATACCTTAATCTTAGATGAGTTTACCATACGAAAGGTACGTTGCAACAATGTCCAATCTAGATTCCAAGCTCTTGGCCCTCATCGTGGAGCAGGAAAATTGTCACAATTTCTACCTAGAATGCTTGGGCAATTGGCTGCGCCATGACGTTGGTCTTAATTTTTATATTTCTTTCAGACGGGTTGTGTGTACTTAGGGGTCGGCAATTTTTGGTGTATAATGGGGGGGGATGCCGACGAATTTTGTTCCTAAGATTGCCATACTCGAGACTGCTTGCCAGGCGTTTCCTGTACTTTACAAATAAAAGGAAAAAGAGGAAGGCTATCTTGGATGAAGTTGTGATCGCTTTTCACTTATCCTCCCTCGGGGGTCACAGAATATAAACGTCGAATTGTTCGTGTTATGCCAAGCCCTAGAATACAGATGGGCACCCATACAAAAAGTAGTGTACAATTTTCGCAGGCTCACCAACAACCCAATGTGAGTCTGATTATGTTGAAATCTCGGGACGGTGAAGCCGAGATATGCATCCAGTAGCCTGAACTCTTAGACACTCAATTCAGGGGAATCCTAGTGTAAAAGGCAAGCGACGATAGCATTTGTCACCGAACTGTATTATCCCTAGTCTGCTGAGACACTGGCGAAATCTCTCTCATGCATTAGTGCCGTTGCTGGTGTCTTGGCATTCACGTGATATCAAAAGCACGTGTACTCAAAACTACACAGCACAGGAGACTCAGTCATGGAAAGAATTTCCCGGTGTACGTGTACTTGTAAGTGGTCAGCTTGATATGGTTGCCACCGCCATAGCGAGTCTCAGTTCGAAGTCACATGAATCGCTGGCTACAATAGGCTAAAACCACCACGCTAATACATGAGAGAGATTTCGCCAGTGTCTCAGTAGACCATACCTACTTTTCTATCTGGGGCTGAATCCCCGATGCCATCGGTAACAATAAGAAAAAAGATGCGAACATTGTAGAATAGTGTTCCTATTGGGTCATTGATAGGTTCTATGCAACCAATACTGCAGTGCTGTTCGCGGAGGCCTTGGGGCCCTGTGACACCCATGCATCCAGCTAGATTCTTGGGTGAGTTGAGTGCATTAGGGTCTTAGACGAGTTGCCTGAGCGCGTAAAGGAACACATTTAGGTAGGTTCATGACCACGGTATGGTAGCTGTAGAATCGCGCCCGAGTGGGTCCAGCATGAGGTCGTCGCTATGCTGACCCACCACGGATTCAACAGAAAAAGAAAAAGAAAGCCGCTCTGCTGGTCCCACCTAAGCACCTCAATACCGCAGCAGATTCGGCACCCGAGAACAAAAGCGGTGAGGGAGCACTTAAAAGTTTTTTCCTGCTAAGATTGGGGCTTTTCGTTTTTTTTGCAAGACAGTCTAGTTTAAGATCCTAAATTGTGATACTACCCATTACTGGGGAACGACGCGACACTAAAAAAATCCCCCAAATAAATTCAATCCATCCAGCGCGTGACTCAACTAGGGAGAGTCTCCCCAAGCCAACAATATCAACGAGCCTCTCTACACATTACTTCTCACAAGAAGGGGGGGCAGCTACAAAATATATCAAACGACAGTTAATCCGTCACGGTAGTCATCTGCGGGAGCATTTAAAAGAATCCCCATTCTAATTTTGAGTCTGGCTCCTGCAGCTTTCTAGAGTGGGGTGGGGAGTTTGATTCCGTTCATTGTTTTATTTTTATTTGCGCTCGTTGACTCTGAACTGGGGGGGGGTTGGTTGGTTTCATAATATCACAAGCACATAGCCAAGTCACCCTATCATAGGGCTGTGTCCAGAAGTTGCACTGCCTAACAGTGTTTTATCATACCGTAATCTCTGAGACGAAGTTAGGTCGGGGAAATTCATTCGAACTTCCAATTTGTTGGCATTTCCTTGGCATGAAGATGGTTGCACAGTACGGATAGTTGCCACAAAAGGAGCCAAATCACCCCGCTCTTCTTCAGCTTTGCGCACAGAAAGATTTCATATACCCCCATTAACCCTTCATACTTCTCTACCATTTCTACACACAACCGATATTTTGGACAGAGCATCATGGCCCAAACTACACTTACACAATCGATCAAATTCGGTGACAACAATATCAACAGCGGCAACACAATAGGGAGCTACAACAAGACGGTTTATAAATCCGACGAAGATGCAAAGATAATGCGTTGGCTCTCCCCACTAGAGCCAGAAAAGAGACACGATGGCGTGCGCAACGACCGATTCGGTGGTGTTGGGAATTGGCTTTTGGAAACCAGTGAGTTTCGGGAGTGGAGGGGAGGTGATGGTGGAGCGGATAAGGCTGTGTTGTTTTGCGTAGGGAATCCGGGGGTGGGAAAGACATATTTGAGGTAAGTGGTTAGATTCATGGAAACTAGCGACTGCGGCTGACGGTGAGAAATACTAGTTCTCTGGTGATCGATAGTCTGTGTGATCAGGCAAGGAAGGAAGATATCGCCGTTACATGCCTGTACTGCGACTTCCTTGCGCAGCAAGAGCAGACAACTACGAACATGATAGGGGCGATTTTGAAGCAGCTGGTAGGCAGGGGGGACATCCCGAAAGATTTACGCGAGGCCTATCAAGCGGAGAAGAGGGAGGTTGGTGGCCGAAGACTACTATATGCGGATTTAATGGAAATGTTAAAGATCGCTATTGCTGCATTACCGCGAGTTTACATCTGTATCGATGCACTCGACGAATGCCTACCGAAGAATCTTCCAGAGCTACTTATGTCGCTAAGAGACATTGTTCGGGAGTCTCCTACGACAAGAATATTCCTGACGGGGAGGCCCCATGTCACTGACGATATTCAAAGATATTCCCTTAGGGTAGTTGCGATACCCATCAGTCCTAACGTGGATGATATCCGGAATTATCTTGAGATGCGGTTGGACGGGGATGGGGAGCCAGAGGCGATGAGCGATGGTTTACGGGAAGATATTATCAGGATTATGCAGGAAAAGATATCTGATATGTGCGTATGAGCATTTAGTATTCCCACACTATCACTGATGTTTACTTACCAATAATTGAGCGTAGATTTCTGCTTGTTGCGCTAAATATCGATGCCATTCTAGGAGAGGTGACAATTCGTCAGAGAAGAAAGAAACTTGAAGATATGGCACAAGGAAATGGACTGAGTGATGCGTACACAGCAACTTTAGCACGAGTGAAGGCGCAGAAGGGGAATAAATCAGTGCTTGGGTTGAAAGTCCTAATGTGGGTGTCGTATTCGGAACGGCCATTACGGGCTGAGGAGCTCTGTCATGCCTTGGGGGTTGAGATTGGGACCGTGGATCTGGATACGGAAAACGTTCCTGCATTACGGACACTCCTTGCATCTTGTCTCGGTCTTGTCAAGGTCGAGGCATCTTCGTCCACAGTCCGACTGGTGCACTTCACTCTGCAGGAGCATCTCTCAAGCAATCCGACTCTATTCCAAAGTCCACATTCAACAATTGCGGAGGTTTGCTTAACATACCTCAATTTTGGATGTATCGGAGATCTCCCGCCAACCCTGAAATATGCCACCTCAACAATGCCCCTTCTAGAATATGCGTCTCGTTATTGGGGGGAGCATACAACAAAAGAGAGGATGACGCAAAATATGAAAATACTTGCATTGAGGCTTCTCGACAGATTTGATGGGCATATATCTGCTCAACAATTGTTATTACGCCACAACGAAGAGCGCAGCACGGGCCCATATTTCCCCCCGAGGCAGGGACCTATGGGGTTTACCGGACTCCATGGAGCATCATTTCTCGGGATAGCAGAGGTCGTTGCTGGTGTATTGGAGATGAAAAAATGGGATGTTAATTCAAGGGATTGCATGGGGGCTACGGCTCTAACATGGGCAGCTACCAAAGGGTACGAGGAGGTTGTAAAGATACTTTTGGAAGAAGAGGGCGTCAATCCCGACCAGGTAGACACATTTTATGGCCAAACGCCACTCTCGTGGGCGGCTAAGAGCGGGCATTCGGGGGTAGTAAAGATGCTTTTAGAAAGAGAGGACGTCAATCCAGACCAGGTAGACACCGAATATGGCCAGACGCCACTCTCGTGGGCGGCTAAGAACGGGCATGAGGGGGTAGTAAAGATGCTTTTAGAACGAAAGGACGTCAATCCCGACCAGGCAGATACCAGATATGGCCGGACGCCACTCTCGTGGGCGGCTGAGAACGGGCATGAGGGGGTAGTAAAGATGCTTTTAGAACGAAAGGACGTCAATCCCGACCAGGCAGATACCGAATATGGCCGGACGCCACTCTCGTGGGCGGCTGAGAACGGGCATGAGGGGGTAGTAAAGATGCTTTTGGAACGAAAGGACGTCAATCCTGACCAGGCAGATACCAGAT
>Ga0307507_10000595_pt1 | contig 77884 bp, 31 predicted proteins | sample 7_EM_MG_FD_207223 | JGI IMG/M metagenome (GOLD analysis project Ga0307507, IMG submission 207223) | Populus trichocarpa ectomycorrhiza microbial communities from riparian zone in the Pacific Northwest, United States - 7_EM | ecosystem: Host-associated > Plants > Roots > Unclassified | place...
TTAAACTGCTAGGTCTCCTCTCTTTTTTCCTATTTTTATTTTATTTTATAATATTTTATATAAAGAGAAGTATAAATAAAAAAGGTAGAAAGGAGATATCTAATTAGTAGGAAAGCTAAAGGTATTTACTAGAGCTTCTTGCAGAGCTTTATACGGAGGCTCCGCAGAGCTTTACGCAGAGCCTTTATATATAGAGCTTTGTGCAGAGGCTCCGCAGAGTTTCGTATAGAGCCTCCGCAGAGCTTTATGCGGAGCTTCGTGTGGAGCTTTTGCTAAGCTTTAGTAGAGCTCTATATGGGTAAGCCTTATTCCGCGGAGCTCTTATAAGCTTTATATCTATATAATATTACTTATCCTTAGGATATTTAGATAAAAGTGGTACTATTTTAAAGCGCTTTACAAGCTCTATAAATCTATACTAATAAAAAAATTATTTATTTAATATTGGGGGGTGTATTATAAGTGTAAGTATATTAGGGGTTTTTGCCAAGACTATCTAGAGACTATTAGCTGATAGGTCTATTATCTGAGAGGCCTATCCGGCCTATCCTCCGCAGGTCTAATATTAACCAGTGCTGGCATTAATAAAATCGTATCTAATACGAACCAATAAAATACCGGTATTGCCGATATTGCCAATATTCGGATAATATCGCAATATTTCTTAGCACACTAAAAATTTTCACCTCTACCTAAGGTTACCTTCTATCTATATAATATTATATAATATATCTTTTAGAATTTAAGAAATTAAGGATTTTAGATTATCTCTTACTTTTAATACTATTAAGGAAACTACAGACTTAATTCCTTTAATGAAAAAATCGCGGAAAACCTCCCCAATCTATAATTATTGTTATATACCTGTAAGGGATATTATTGCGGACACCTTGGGTTGCCCTTAGGACAACCTCCGGACGCCCCTTAGATGGTCGCTGGTTACATGCTAGAGGCATGTGCCCGTAGTATATAGTCTCCACAATCCCTAAGGCCTTACCTCCTTAAGGATTTGTCTCTCTTACCAATCTATCCTATTCCACAATTGTGTCCTTATAGCCCCCTATCTATAAAGTCCCCTTATATTTAAATCCTTCCTACTTTATTTAGAAGGGCAGCTGGCTTTAAGGACTAGATTGTTTGTTTATATCTTTTATTTATATCCACTATCTTCCCTTAAAATCTCGCAATAACCTAAATAGAAACTCCATAAATACCTTATAGAAAGCCATTATGCTAAGGTAGGAAGGTCCCTCTAATAGTAAGAGATTATAATAATATAAACCTCTAGGTAAGATGGCTAAATAAGCCATAATACCTAGATGCACCAAAAGCTTAAAGACTTTTATATACCTATAGTTACTAATAACGCTAAGGAAAATATAGATACCATCTATAATGGTTATAATACTACTAAAAAGCAACTAGAACCCCTTTAACCTTACTAAGGCTAATTAGAAGATTAATCGCTAGAGGCAACCTTAAGATCTTCCCCTAAATTAGAAATGCTAAAGGAATATACTAATACGCCTAACTAGGGACCTAACTGGAACCCTCCTAGAAGACTACTAGCCTATAATTAGTATAGTAGTAATATATAGACTGCCTATAAGCTAAGCGGGCCTACTCCTTTAGGTAATCTAACCTAACTATTAACTTAAGACTTAAGCCTTATAGGAAAACCTGTATTAGCTACTAGTATTAATAATACCTCTATAGCTGGAGCTTCCCTAGGCCTAAGGTTAGAAAGTTAAAAGCCCTATACTAATTTTCTCTAAGAAGGATATTAGGAAGCTATTATAAGGCTCTTAGAAGCTATATAGGAAGGAGCCACTAATAAATATATTAGAAACCTCTAGGGGTAGGTCTAGATCTAGTAGAGCCTAATCTAGGCTAGATAAAATCTTTTATAACTTAGCTAAGGCTAAGGGCCCCTTAGGGGCTATTTAGTACCTATTTAAGGAGGTATAAAAGACTTAGAGAGGTATTTATATAGTAAATGGAAAAAGGATATAGACTAACTGGCTAAGGCCTTTAGTAGTCTAGAACTTTACTATAGACCTAACACCCAATAGTTAGATGACTGGGTTTATAAAGTAGATAACTTCTTTAAGATGCTAATAATACAAGATAATACCAAAGAGTGTACTTAATGGATTATTAGCGAGATTAAAGATTGATCCCTAAACTAGATTATACTTAATTAGCTTAATAAGGAGCAAATTACTATATAGCTATAACTGTAAACCTTCCTAAAGAAATGGACTTAAGATCTGCATATTATATAATATAATAATATAAAACTATTTTAGAATAGAATATAGCTTAACTGCTATAATTTCCGCCAGTTTATAAACTTTATAAAAACTTATACTTATTTAATAGATTTAGAGCCCTTTAAAAATAAGGACGGTAGCATCTATAAAAAGGAGAAGATTAAATTTATTTAGGCTAGAATTAAGCTAGTAATTTATAACAAAATAAAGCGTATAGGAGCCCTATTATAGATTACTATATATATAGATTTTAAATAAGTGGTTCTAAATACTAAGGATATAATAAGGAACTAGACCTCTTTTAGTAAGAAGCTAAGGGGTAACTAAAAGCATAGGCACTCTAGTAGTAATATAGGGTAGACCTAAGCTCTAAAGAAGCTATTCTTAAAGAGAAATTTAGAATAGTTAAAGTTAGGGACCTTAAGCAATAGGAAAGACTCTTAGGGCCAACCTAATACCTATCTAGCACCCTTATAAGAACACTCTAAAAAGTTAAGAGAAAACTTTTTTAAAGGTAAACCTAATTAAAAAAATAAGTAGGGTAATAACCGCACTAATAATCCAAAAAAAGAAAAGCCCTAGTTATAGACCTTTCCCAGTTATAACTAGGGCAAGATATAAAAGGAGAGACTCTCTATATTGCTGTTAAGCTATAAATAGTACTCCCTATAGGCGAGGTATGTTAGTTCTAAGTACTATATAACAGCGGCGCTAAAATTAATTTTATATAATATAATTTAGTAAAAGAGCATAAGCTTATCCTATTACTAAGGTGGCGGAAACCTACTATAGGGTTCCTAAATAAGCATTAAATTAAACTATATAGCGCTTATAAGCTTATAGTATTAGTAGCTAACATATATAACCGCACTAAGGTGGTTGGCCCGCAACCTTTTTAGGCGGCTAATTTTATAGGCTATAACCTTATTCTTAGATACCCTTAGCTTACAGAAGTAGATCTTAAGATATACTTTAAGACAAGAGCTTTTAAATAGTGGAATAATAAAGAATTAGAAGGGCGCATTTTACTAATAAGCTTAAAAGATATTCTAGAGGATATAGCTCTAGGAGAAATAGTATACGCTCTATACCTAAAGGAGTATTAGATTTAACCCCTATTTTATAATAAGATAAGTATAGAGCCTAGTATAGGCGATAACCCTTTTATAATAGATACCCTATAGGGAACTGCTAGATAGGTTATAGAGACACTATAGGGAGGCGGTAATCTTAAAGATCTTATAAGATACTTCTACTGCTATAGACTACTCTGGCTTAAGTAATACACAAAGAGTATATTATAATACCTCAAATAATGTGTTAAAGAGTTCCCTACCCTCTACTGGCTACTGTATAAAACTGTTTAATATATAGTGGCAACTATATATAAATAGCCACTATAGCGCGCGACGCTGCCTATAAGCGTTTTAAGGGACCTCTAGGACCTACCTAATAATAATATAAAGGATAAGCGTGACCCCAACCTATTAAAAATTCCATTAGGCCTAAGGGACTTACTTAGGGTATTTTTGCGCAGATAAACTAAAGTCCTTTAGCAGAACTTGGAATATAATTATATAATTAATTTAAAAAAAGGTAAATAACTACCAAACCTTCCTATTTATAACCTCTCTTATAAAGAGCTTAAGATCCTATAGGAGTACTTTAATAGCTTACTAGAAAAGGAATAGATATAGCCTAGTAAGTTACCAGTAGGCGCGCTAATCCTCTTTATCCTAAAACCAGATAGAACTATAAAGCTATATATAGACTATTACAGTTTTAATAAGATTATAATTAAGAACCGTTACCCGCTACTATTGGTTAGTAAAATACTAGATTAACTATTTAGGGCGAAGATCTTTACAAAGCTAGATCTATAAGACGCCTATTATAGGCTCCGCATTAAAGAAGGGGATAAGTAGAAGACTACTTTTAAAACCTAATATAGCCACTTTAAGTATCTAGTAATGCCCTTTAGGCTAGCTAATACGCCTATAATATTTTAATTATATATTTACAGAGCCTTAGGGGGACTAGTTAACCGTATATATATTATCTATTTAGATGACATTCTAATCTACTTAGAAGATAAGGATTAGCATAAGTAATATGTCTATAAAGTGCTAGAATATTTAGATAATTGGGGCCTCTACGCTAAGGCATTAAAGTATACCTTTAATACCAAGTAGGTTAAGTTTCTAGGTTATATTATAACGCCTATAGGTGTAGTTATAGACCTAGTATAGGTATAAATAATCTAAAAGTGACTAGAGCTAGAGAGCTACTAGGATATCTAAGTGTTCATAGGCTTTGCCAATTTCTATAGGCACTTTATTTATAACTACTTAGACATTACCTAACACCTATTTAACTACGTTACTAAAGCTTTTTAAGACCTGGCCTAGAAAGCAAAAAGCTTAAAGGTGGGAAGAAAGAAAATTAAAAAGGGACTAACTAAATGGTATAAACTATAGACATAGCTTAGAAAGGTATAGAAAGCCTTCTAGAAACTACGCACAAAGTTTATAGAAGCTCTACTATTGCGGCATTTTAACCTAGATTAGCCACTAATAATAGTTACTAATGTATTAAATTTTGCCCTTACTAGTATCCTACTATAACCTAATAGGTATCTAAACGCTACCCAGCTCCATTAGAGACTAGTAGTATTTTATAGCAAAAAATTCTAGGGACCTAAAGTTAGGTATTATACCCATAATAAGGAACTGCTGGCTATAGTTAACCACTTTAAACAGTGGCAATACTACCTTAAGTACACGAGCTATACTACCTATATACTCTTAGATTATTATAATCTATGCTACTTTATAACTATAAAGGAGCTTATATCTTAATAAGCTAAATAGGCAGAGGAGCTTATATAATTTAACTTTAAGATTAAATATAAGCTAGGGGAAAATAACCCTATTAATAGACTATTATAACAGCCAGACTATACCAAAGGCTTTAAAACGGGAGAAGGAAAACAGATAATAGATATTTTACTCCCTATATTGCAAAATAAGCTCTAGGTATAGGATGCTTAAGCACCTATAGCTCTAAGTACTAGGTCTTAGGCAGTGCAAACCCTATTAGCTTCTACTAATATTCTAGCTGGTACCCAGTCTATAGCTAATAAGGGTCTAAAGATACCTAGATAGGATGTCCCTAATATAAGTTTAGAACCTAGTAATATACTACCCTTAATTACTAAGCTATCCCCTTAAACTAAAAGCAAAGCTATAAAGCAATTAGAACCTAGAGCCCTATAATAACTAAAGGACTTTAACCTTATAGCGGCCTTCCTAATATACGCGTACTAGAAAGTTGTAAGATCCATAGTACTACCTAGTTATGTACTTAGAGCAGTATAAGATAAAACAGCTTTTACCTAGGAACCATCTAAAAGGTTAATAGATCTTATCTATAAGGTATAATGGAGGGACACCTTCTATGCCATCTTTAATATAGAAGTAGACTAGAAACGTAATGGAAAAGAAGTTAAAAGGTACTAAAATCAGGAACTAGACCTAATAGGCCTACTGCGTAGAAATAGTAAGGTTTGGGTGCCATAAGAAGCAAATCTACAATAGAAGATTCTTATAAAGAATTACAATAATTCTCTAGGTGGCTACTATGGTTAAGCTAAGACAGTAGAATTACTTTAACGCAAATACTATTAGCTAAAGCTTAAGCAGGAAGTAAAGGAGTATATTAGCCACTACAAGAAGTATTAAGTATATAAAATCCAAAGGCATAAGCCATAGGGTTTACTTAAATCTATTCCCCCCGCTAGTAAGCTATAATAATATTACGCTATAGATTTTATTACAGATCTTCCGCCATTTAAGGATAAGCAAGGATAAATATACAATTTAGTTCTAGTACTTATTAATAGGTTTTTAAAGTACGTCTAATACCTTCCCGTTAATAAGACGATTAATATATAAGCGCTTATAAGCCTAATTAAGGAGAAATGCTTTCTTAAAGTAGATTAGCCGCACTTTATTATTACTGATAGGGGCAGCGTCTTTATAAGCTAGTACTGGTCGGATCTATGCTTTTATTTAAAGATAGACTACTATTATAGTATAGCTTTCTATTTATAAATGGATAGGTAAATAGAACACTAGAACTAGGAACTGGAGTCTTACTTATAAATATATTTAAACTACCAGTAAGATAATTGGTATAAGCTACTTCTATATATAGAGTACGCTTATAATTTAAAGCAATATATATTATATAAGTATATACTAATTTAGATTGCCTATAGCGTCTAACTATTTAGGTTTAATGGCGTACCTAGTAATTACTGGCTAAGGCTATATAATTAATTATGGGATCCTACCGGGAAGTCTAAGAATATCTACTAAAGAGTATAAGGGTACCTTTAGAAATGGAAGGAGTAATGGAAGTATGCAAAGTAGAGCCTATAAGATGCCTAAAAGCAGTAGAGACTCTAGTATAACCGTAAACACTAGAATAAGCATTTTGGAGTAGGCAATAAGGTTCTATTATATTTAATAAATATTAAAACCTACCAACTATTAAAGAAGCTTAATATAAGATACCTAGGTCCCTTTTAAGTTAGGGAATAAATTGGCAAGCTAGCCTACCATCTCTAGTTACCCCTATCTATAGCTTATATATATTTAGTGTTTTATATAAACCTACTAAAGCTATGGCATAGACCACCGCCGGAAAAGAACTTCCGCCTAGGCCTAATTAAACACCCTAAAGTAGTAGGTAAGCGGTATAAGGTTAAAGCTATACTACACTATAAGTCTGTTAAGAATAAGCTTTAATATAAAGTTAAATGGCTAGGCTAGCCCGCTAAGGACTCTATATAGGAACCAAAAAATCGCCTTAATTATTATAAAGATATTCTAAAAGAATATTAGGACTAAGGTTCGTAATCTATAAGGCGCAGAAAGCGCTTTAATACTATAGCATTATCGCAGCCTATAAAGAAGATTTGCGTAAAGAGTAAGAAATAGGTTAAATTAGATATAGAACGGATAGGCTCTAAAAACCATAAAGATTAATTAGGGCTACGGCCTAAGGCAAGACAGGTCCTTAGCTTTTTTACGTATATAGTATAGAATTAATAGGGTATTTTGCTAGAATTGCATTTCTATTTATTAGTCTATATTAGGAATAGTGTTCCTATACCTTCCCAAATACCTTATAAGGTCTTTCTAATTACTACTATATATAAGAATTAATCCCAAATGCCTAAATTAAAAGCTACTATGCCTTATCCCTAGGTGCAGGATTAGTATATATTGGCCTACTAAGTAATAGCTAATGGGAATAAGATCTAGATCTAGATCCCTTAGTAGGAGTATAGGTAGGCATAAAAATAGGGGCAGGCTAATAAGGTGTAGATAGAGTAGAGATCCTTAAACACTTAACACTAATATTAGGCCTAAACCAGTACCAACAAAGTTTTTAAGGCGTAAGCTTATAGTTAATAAAGATATGCTTAAGCCTAGAATAAATAGAGATGTTAGCTGGCTAGTAAAGACTAAAACCACTAAGACCTTACTACGGCAATTATTAGTTACTTATCCGCTAGGTACCTAAAGGGTAACCTACCTAATACTATATTATATTATACTCTTTTAAAACCTAATACGCATACATAAACTCCTTCTTATAGTAAACAATAACCTTCTTTTTATTACCCCTATCCTTTACCCTATCCTTAATATACTAACCTTGCTCCCTTATTAGGCATTACTAGCTAGCTTGCTAGGAATTATAGGTGGTATAGATAGCTATAGTATAGTCTTAAATCCAACCTAGACGTTTAGCATTGGCGCTAGAATAAGAGAGAGCCTAGGCGATATAGTAGTTAAGGATATTAAAAGATCGTCGCCACTTAGGCCTAGGCTATATTAAAGCCTAAAGTTAGTAATAGAAACCTATTAAGGATAGAAAAGCTTACCTTAACGCAACTGCCGCTCTTAGTACGCATACATTAATTATAAGGACTAAAGGTGTTAGACCTTATATAGTGGGTCTTATTACAAGTATCTAGAATCTTTTTATTAGATTTCTGGTCTTTTAAGGACATATATATAAAGTTATTTAGGTAGGACCAGTACTAGTTACGGGTTAGTGGAGGTTGGGGTTCTATATACAGCGGTAGGGCTAGAATATGCTATAGAATTAGCTTAGAAGAGCAGTTAGCAGGAGAACAAAGAGGTATATTAAATTAATAATAGAAAAAAAGAAAATCTTAATAATATATCGAAGATACGTCTAAAATTGGATAAAGGTTAATAATGGGAAGTAAGGTATTAAGGAAAAGGACCAAGCTCGATAAGCAAAGTGTCTCTATAACGGAGCCTTGTAGTAGGAACTACGGTAGACTTGTTAATGGGGCTAGGTATGTAGGTAAATAAGAAGTTAACAACGTAATAGTATAAGATAATAACTGGTAGAGTAGTTGCCTAATAGATTAACTCTAATTGTATTCTAAGATTTACTATAAGGAAAGGAACTATCTAGGTAGGGACTATGGTCCTTTAAATATACAACCATACTCCTAAGAAAGTCGTTACTCTATTTACTCTGTCTGCTTTATTTGCTCTACTATAGATTTTATAGATTTTATAGATTATACAGATTATATTACATAACTCTGCTTACTATTCCTCATTATATGGTTCTACCAGTTCTATCCTAGACCGTACTCTTATTAACTAACTAGCTTCTTCTAACTCTTCTCTAAGTAGTTGTAATATTGTACTTAAAACGTCTATAACACTATCTCCCTCCTCTTTATCTTTATCCTTAAAGATTCCTAATATCTCTAAGTTGTTTACTAGAGGTGTAATATCCATCTAACCAACTTGGTTAATATCTTTACTTACTATACCTAAAGTATCTTCTTTTTCTTTTATAGCTTGCCGGTCTCATACCATTGCTACTATACTATCGCTTAGTGAGATTATGCTATCTCTATGTTCTTATTATACGAGAGAGGGGTTAGTCTGTGTTATACTGGCAAGTCCTTTATTTTAACAACTATTCTTTTACTTAGAGTATACTAAAGCAAATATTTAATTATTATGTGACGTTCGCTTAGTTTTTAACGTTAAGTGTGCGCGTCCTATTACTTTTAATAGTCTTTAAGTTCCCTAAGTAACTTGTTATAGGGTCTTATGTTTAATCTGCCGCTATAAGGCTTAATAATAAGCTCTTAGTTGCTCTGGCTGAACTTTATTAATCTTATAACGCGGAGAAAGAGGCTGCTAATGCTTAGCAATATGCCCTTAACTCTCGTCTTGCTACGTCCGCTTAGTTAGTCCATCTTAAGAAGGTTTATAAAAAGGTTCGTTTTAAGGAGTAGAAACTTATTTAGCAGGGTTTAGAGGAGCTAGGTAATAAGAGAGTAGCGTTTCTAGGAAAGGAAATAACTCCGAGTAACGTGGTAGTTGCTCTTCCTAGGTCCCCCTTAGGTGACTTATTCTTTGGCGATCTTTTTTTATTAACGCTACCTAACCTATTCTCTTCTAATACTCCTATACCTTTCCTATAGTGTTCTCTAGGTTGCTTAGTGGTTCCTAGGTAGTCTTACTATAGCCTATCTACTCTACTTTATACTATGTTTTACTGTCAATGTCCTTATAACTAATAACCTTTAAAACTTACTATTTGTCCTCTTCTTATCCTCTATATGTGTCTGCCTTATAGACTGGTGGCTTAATATTCCTATGTGCTGGCTCTAGTATCGCGATATGCTATATAGGGTAAATCTTTATTTTTGCAGGTAAGTTAAGTCTATATATAACTTCTGAGATTTTTGCTTTAATTATAAATAGTCCTAGTCTAACGTGGTCCAACTTCCTGCTTAGTTGTTGACTTTTAAAATTTTTATATAGTAGCTATACTTTATCTCCCTCCTTAAGATCTGGTCCCTTAGATCTCTTAGTATTATAGTACTTTTTTATTCTCTGCTATACCACCTTAGCTGTTTCCGTAAGGTTTGTATAAAGATCTATTAGTATCTCTATTCTTTCTTTAGCTGTACTACTTATTTTCTTTACTTATTATAGCGATAATGATGTTTAGTTTATATCCGTAATTCGCCTTAAAAGGTAATGTACCTATCCCTTTCTATGGTGTTATATTATATGCAAACTGTGTAACTGGTAGTAACAACACCTAATTATTCTATATATAATTGATATAATGCCTTAGATACTATTTTAGTGTCTAGTTTAGCCTTTCTGTCTAACCGTCTATCTATAGGTAATATGCAGTTAATATTGCTGCCTAAACCCCCTATTCTGCTAAGAATACCTCCTAAAATGCTGCTATAAATCTTAGATCTCTGTCTAATATAATTTTACTTAGTGCTCCATATCTTATAAACACTTCTTTAATATAGATTCTAGCCATATCTTCTGCTAATATTTCTTCTATATACGCTATAAAGTATCCCTACTTTATTAGCTTATTTACTATTACTAAGATTGCGTTATAGTCTTGTCTAGTAATTGTTAGATAATCTGTATTCTCTAAGGCGTGGGTCACGTGCATAGGGCACGTGCATTGTAAATTTTCTTAGAGCCTCAGGGGCCCTAGGTCAACCAACATTAGACATCAATCAACGATTAAGTTAAGATTATCAATCAATCAACCTATTTTATCAATGAGCAGCTCTATCTGAATTATCTAACAGTTATAAGCCCGGTCCGCCGACTTAAGAAGCTATTTAGCTATTATTTAATTATTTAAAGAAATTCTACCTTATCGTTAGACTCTGACACCTTATCGTTAAGACGCAGACTCTAACAGAAATCCTACCTTAATTGTCACAAGACGAGTCTTTAACGAGATTCCACGAGATTCCATAAAATTCCACCTTAATCTAACGACAAGGACAATCCTAATAATAGGACGATCCTAACGACAAAATACTATTTTAATCCCTCCTTTGCCTATCAGTTAAATGACTCCACCAACGTTAAGCTTGTTAATAATGATCATCCTCAATAAGTCAGAAGACTGGGAGCAATGGCTATGGCAACTCCAAGCCCTTATAGATTAGCAAATTTGGGCCCATGTTAACCCAAATGGTGCAGCACCTTAACGAGGTCTACTATAAGAACTAGCCTATCCAGAAGTTATAGATTTCAATAAGAATATAACCTTATATGCACAGCTCTTAACGAATTAATAGAAAGCGTATAAGAACAGCAGACGATACTATAACCAGGATATAAAGTATTTCCTAAAATAGGAAGAGTATCTGCAATAGATACGCACCTAGATCACGTCCATAGTATTAATTTAGAAGAAGCTACTGCTTAACCCTTCCTTAACCGTTAAAGAATAGCTATCCTGGCTAAAAGAGAACACAGAACCTACCTTATCATTTATTAGGAAGAAGGTACAATACTAGTATACAGAAGCCCTTAAGGGGTTCAAACACTTATTAAAATTAAATTAGTGGTTAGATTAATAGGAACACGCAATAGTACTAGGAGAGAAGTATAAGATCCCTTAAATATCCGATAGAATCTAGCTTTAAGATTTGGCAGAAGTTATTTAACCTTTTAGCGACGCCTACTGTATAAAGTATACTACTAAGTTAAATAACCCTCAGAAGTTAAGATCTTCTAAATACTGCAGAGTAGTAAAGGAGCTACAAGAAGGACTTAGAAAACCCTTAGAGAGAGCCAATGCTACTATAAGAGGGAGTACCTTTAACATAGACTTCGCAGAGCAAGCCACTAAGGATTACTCTGATACTACTAAAGGTTCACGAAAAGAAAAGGCCTTGGCATGCACTAGCCACTTAAAGAGAGCCAGGTTATTAGTTAAGGAGACGTCCCAAAAGAAGCTAATACCCAAGTGCTTAGCGTGCGAAAGATAAGGACATTTACTTTGGGACTATTAGTGTTTATTTAAAGATAAGAGACCTGTAGGAGTTATAATTAGAGGTAATTATATTAATAGGGTACTAAAGAAGGTAGAATAGAATAAGGATCTTGCTAATCTAGTTGCCAAAATCAGACTTAAATAAGAAGACAAAGCTTAATAACGATAGGACAAAAGTCAGGAGACAGTTAAGAAGAGTAAGGGAATCCTACGTCCTAAGGACGTTGCCTTTTATACAGACTTCACAAATCTAGTATTGTTCCGTCTACTTTAAAAACAAGGGAACTGCTAGGACAATAAAGGATAACACAATCCTATGCTAAATGGAAGAACGTTACGGATAACAGACTATTAAAATACGTCCAACTAGGGAGTCTATTAGCGTTTAATATAAGCCGACTGCTATACTGCCAAAGGAAGCGCAGAGTATTGTTAAGAGACATTTGTCTAGATATAAAAGGTAATACATAACTACGGCATCTGCGTCTAGGTTATCTAGGACCTATAAGGTCTCACAAAGGTTCTTGGATTAGAATATTAATAAACCCTATCTCAACCTCCTAACTGGACTGACCTTAAGAAAGCGCCAAGGGATTACATTTAAGCCTTCGGCGCTATACTTAAGCTTAGAACGGTACCGCCAAATGCTTAGGGGGTATAATTATTAAAAAAGCACGCAATAGGACAGCAGATCCTTAGCTCAATAAGACCTACCTATAAAAGCTACTATATTAGCGAGTACAACCTATGGCGATCACTGCAAAATTTAACCTAGAGACAACACAGAAAGATGCAGATAACGCGATTATCCATTACAATCTCAATAAAGTTGTCTGTTGATGACATTGTCTTTTACTACTAAAAGACAGATAAGAAGAAAGCTTAAGAAGTAATTAAGGAGCTAAGTAAGGAATACCAGATAAGTACCCTTAGCGAGCTAAAATGGTTCCTAGGAATCTATATGCTACGTAATTGTAGCCAGAGGCTCCTATAGCTATCCCAGGAAGCCTATATTAAGAAGATAGCTAACCAGTATAAGACAGACCTTATAGGGCGTCTTCCAGACACTCCTATGGCAGAATCTGAACTCCTCCCTACTAATTACCAATCAATCCGTCTAACGCGTCCGTCCCCTAATACAGACCTACTAGTCCGTCCTATATCCCTACTAAGAGAAGCAGCTTCTATAATGCTATGTCAGAGTATTCCAGTACCTATATAGCATAAGGAGCAGAGCAATCTACTATAAAGGAGATAAGGAAGGAACGAACGGTAGAGGGAGAGATAAAGGAATACGCGACAAAGGACGAGACGATGGAAGAGACAGTAGAGGTAAAGCGCAATCATTTATCTATGCTAGCGATGCATTATTTACGGACAATTCCGTTAACAGAAAGAGCTCGCAAGGATATATTATAAAGCTATTTAGGGGACCAATTGCATGGAGAGCAAATAAGCAGGATATGGTAACTACGTCGAGCACAAAAGCCAAGTTGTTAGCCCTATCTTAGACAGCAAAAGAAGCTATCTTTACTAGTAGGATGTTTAAAGCAACTAAATGAGCCCTTAATCATTAACTCTCTAATACGTCAACATCTATTAATACTTGTTACGTTAAGAATACGCAATAAGACAAATGGTATTTTAATAGAAAGCGACAAAGGAGATAATCGCTAATGGACTTACATAGGCCCTGCCCAAGCAGAGGTTTCAGAACTTCATCAACCTAGTCAGAATGGTAGATATTAAGGAGCGGCTGGATGAGGAGAAGCAACTGGAGGACCTAAGGGAGAAGGTTAGGGCGAGAAGGAAGGATTCAGATAAAATTATAGTTCAATTAACGCATTAACGGGCACGAGAAGGTGGTTAGCTTTAACCTCAAAGAGCTCAAAGCTAAGGGGGTGTATTAGATAATCTATATTCTCTAAGGCGTGGGTCACGTGCACGGGGCACGTGCATTGTAAATCTCCTCAGAGCCCTAGGGGCCCTAGGTTAATCAACATCAGACATTAATCAACGATCAAGTTAAGATCATTAATCAATCAACCCATTTCATTAATAAGCAGCTCTATCTGAATTATCTAACAGTAATAGGATCTCTTAACTTTGGTAACTTAACGATAAAGTCCTATAATATAACTTCCTATGGTCTTTCTAGTGTTTTAATAGGTTATAGCCCTCCATATGGCTTACGCCTTATTAGTTTATTTCTTTAGCAATTTAAACATTCTCTTATAACTTGTCTCGCTAGTCCCCAGATTCCTTAAATAATGTACTCTTTTTAAAGTCTTAACACTAAGCCTATAGCCCCGTTATGTCCTTAAGTTATTCCTTTATAAAACTCCTTTATAAACTCTTCTGCTACTGCTTTTAGAATATAGGTTACTTCTCTATTCTTATACTACTCTAAGTCTAGATCCTTTACCTATACTTCTTAGATCTTCTATATTTAATTACTTTCTAGTAATTTGTAAACCTGACCTTCCTTAGTTGCTGTAATCCTTAGATAATTATACCTAATTAACCTATCCTGATCCTGTTATAGTAAAGCTCCTAATAGCTTTTTATTGTTCTGTAGTTTAGCCTTTCTGCTTAGAGCGTCTGCTTGTGCGTTGTCTATACCTTTGGTATACTAAATCTCAAAATAATATTCTATAAGCATTTCTGCCTATCTAACTTGTTTTTAATTTAACTCCTTTATTGTTAGGAACCCTATTAGGTTCTTATAGTCTATTCTAACTATAAATGGTTTCTCTGTGCCTTGTAAGAATACTCTCTATTCCTTAAGTGCTATAACTATACCTAGTAACTCCTTGTTATAGATGTTGTAGTTTAACTTTAGTGGTATTATCTTCCAACTATAGTACGCTACTGGATGCTATGCGTCTTAATGCTTCTATAGTAAATATGCTCCTAGTGCAAAGTCTAATATATCTGTTTCTATAACTGTTTCTAACTTTAGTTAATAAATCTTAAGGATTGGATCCTAGGTAAACAACTCTTTAAGTTCCTTAAACAACTTCTTTTACTTATTTCCCTATACTTACGGTTCCTCTTTCTTTATTAACCTTGTAAATGGTTTAATGTTTTTTAACTACTGCGTTATAAACCTCCTATAGTAGTTACAAAACCCTAGAAACGATTTTAACTATATAACGTTCCCTAGTTCTTACCAACTGACTATGGCTTTAACTTTCTTTAGGTCTATGCTGATTTTTCCTAGTTTAATAATAAATCTAATAAAATTAGTCTTCCTTATAAAGAACTCGCATTTCTTAATTGCTACTAGCATCTTTTTTTCTTGTAGTCTCTCTAAGACCTATTTAACGTGTTTTCCGTGTTCTTCCTCGCTTATAGAGTAGATAATAATATTATTGAGATATACTATAATAAATTCATCTAGGTGTTCTTCTAATACACTATTAATTCTTTTCTAAAACGTTGCTAGTGTATTTATAAGCCTAAATTGTATAACCAATGGTTTATATAGTCCTTCCTTTAACCTAAAAGCTGCCTTCTATTTATTGCCTTCCTTAATTCTGATCTAATAGTACGCCTATCTTAGATCTATCTTCGTAAAGATCTTTACGTTGCCTATTCTGTCTTAGATTTTGCTAATTAAGGGTAAAGGATATCTATCCTTTCTAGTAATGCTATTTAGCTGTCTATAGTTGATGCATATCCTAAGTTTTCTGTTTTTCTTTAGGATAAACAGTACTGGATATCCTGCTGACAACTGTAATGGTTTAATATATCCCTTTTGTAAGTTCTCCTGGATAAACTCTTTAAGCGCTACTAACTTGGTTTTAGTAAGCTTATAGATTGGAAAGAACTTTAGACTAGTTGCCAGTTCTAATTCTATCTTATAGTCCTATGCTATATACTTTAACAGCTTTTTACTTTCTGGTGACTATAACTTTTTACTATACTTGTGGTATCTCTTTGGTATATAACTTAAGCCTTACTTAGTCTCTTTATACGTCGCTCTAACTTAGTACTATACCAACTTAGTTTGCTATTATATCTTATGTTGTTAAGTATCTCTAATATTAACCTAACCTATAACCTAATCGATCTTTGGATTATATTTCTGTAACTAAGGCATTTCTAGTACCGCCTCATCCTTCCCTAATAGTAGGATATTAAAAGATATTTTAACCTATCTCCCTTTAATAGTTAACTAAATAGGTCCTGTTTTAAGATTGATGATGCCTTCTTTATAGGCTATTGGATCTCCTAAAATTGTTATAAGTGGATATAGATGCTTCTTTTGTCTGTATGGTAGCCCTATCCTTTCTACTGCTGCTAGTAATATATGGTTTCTTATTACTTCACTGTTTACCAGTACTTTAAACTACTAATCTCGCCACTTAACTTATAAATTTAGGTGTTGACCTTGAATTCCTTTAAGGGTCTAAGGCTCTATTACTAGTTCCCTCTGGTCCTATAGGCCTCTTCTTTTCCTAACTTTTGGCTGCTAGACCCTATTTGTACCTGGTCCTCTTTTAGCCAATACTTAGTTTATTTCTTTTCCTTTACATGCTATAGATAAGTGTTCTCTAGATAGTTCTACTACTATATCCATCTAGGCACTCTTCTATAAGGAATCTTCCTGGTTAAAGTATTAGGTCCCCTTAACTCTATACTTCTACTAGGTGCTATTTATATATATACTTAGCGTCTTTAAATCTTCTTTTATCTAATGCCTAATGCATCCTTATAGGGTACTTCCGGTTTTTGTCCTTTGGTGCTCTATATATATTATATATATAAGCTATATAAGCTATCTATAATAGTGTATAATACGCTAAGTGACTTAGGTTAACTCTTAACTTATCTTTATTTTTAAGGTTAAACCTCTGTTTAGCTAACCTAATTATTAGTCTTTTATTTATGGGTATTAAGACTTATCTCTTGCTTTTTTAGTCACTAGATTCCTCTTCTAGGTTCCTTAACGTTATAATTAATGCTCCTTTAATGTAACTTATGTGTTTATCCGTAATAGGTTAGTCTTAGACAACTTTTTTGTTTAGCTATATATAGAAATCTTCCCATTTGTTGTTATATTGTTGCCTATACTACTTTCCATATAACTAGTTTAGTATATATAGTTTGTCTATTAGAAAGTACCTTATTATTATTACGTTATAACAACCTTTAGTATGTCTTTCTTTAAATTTAGTTAGAATCCCTAGATCCTCTTTTTATTCTAGTTTATTTAACTACTTTACTCTAGGCGTCCCTACCTTAGGCCTATTAATAATTCTTTATATGGGTGCTCTGTCCCTTATACGTCCTGGCATAGCTAATCTCTTATTTAGCTTTTACTCTTGCTATATAATAATTCTTTACCTAAACTTATCTATAGTTTCTTGTTTTCTGTGTCTTATAGCTAGGTCCTTAAAGTTATCTTACTTCTTAATCTTAGTCTTAACTTTTTAATCTTTAGGCTAAATACTGCGTTTACCTAGAACTGACGTTCTTATTTATTCCCTAAACTTGCAGTTCTTAAACTTGCGTCCTATACTTATTCATTTGTTTTTAAACTAAGTTGCTACCTGTTCCCATTGGTTCTCGTCTATAGTAGGTTCTTAGGTATATCTTATCTTACTTTAAGAATCTTAAGTGTTTCTTATCTCTTCTTAAGAATCTTAAGCCTATGGCCTTTTGCCTTTATTAAGTAGTAAGCTAGCACTAGCAGTTGTCTGCTTGCTTAATTATCTTTAGATATTACTCCTTCCGTCTTGCAAAGTAATGGATTCTGTATCTAACGGTGTTATAATACCTGTTACTGAACCGCGTTCTATAGTGGTCTTAGTCTCTGCTTTTATTGTGTTATTAAGGTTTAAGCGCCCCTAGTTAGCCTCTTTTTCTTCCTTATTGCTATTAATTAATAAGTACTTTAACTCTATTATTATTATTGCTGATCTTTGTCCGTATATTACTGTAATATCTTAATCTAGCTTATAGAGTTAATTTTGTTCTTTATCTAACTCTCTGGTTCCCTTAAGTCCTCTTAACTCTAGCTCTTATAGCTAATAGCTTACGCCATACTTAGCGTCCTTATAAATTTGGTATGTGTTATTATAATAAAACACGAAGTGTCTAACTGTATACTCCTAAGTGCTATATAACCTTCTTGTTACTAGTCCTGGTTTACCTTACTTAGTGCCTTTTACTATATGGTTACTCTAACTACCTCTATAGTCTTTAATATAGTGACCTTTCCTTCCATAATTTATATAAGCTTTTTCTTTAAACTATTCTTCTTGTTATGGAGTCCGCCTAAATATCTTCTGCTGCTAAGATCCCTGGTTTAGCCTCTGCTCTTTGGTCCTATAATTACTTAATCCTTAACCTCTAGGTTTCTATAGTTTCTTACTCTATTATCTAGATTCTTTAGTACTGCTTAGGTCCATTGGCTTTAGTCTGCTATTCTATAGTTTATAACTCTGTATTTATTATTGCGTACTCTGCGCCTTATATAATTATAGAACTCTATCTTGCCCTTTCTTGGCTTGTTCCCTTTAATAGATCCTATTGTTAATCTTTATTAATTAATCTATTAACTCTTATAGAGTATCCGTATCTTCTATTAGGATAATTACGTCCTAGACTTTAGCCTTAAGTCCCTGTTTATACTATGCTATAAGCGCCCTATTGTTCTACTTAACTTGCGTTGTAAGTATCTAAAACTGCATTTGTACTTAATTGTTAAAGTGCGTTATACTAGATTCTAAAGTTTTCTTTCCGCTGTGGTTGTTGCTTCCAGGTCTCTAAATATCTGCGTTAGTCTTTCTATAAACCTGTTCTAATTAGTAAATATAAACTGTACTTCCTAATTAGTAGTTATTATTCCATTTACTTAGATCTTGGTAAGGTAAGATTTAAACCACTTAAGTGCTCTTCTAGTTAAGAACAATCCTGCATATACTACTTAGTCCATGGGTATTACTAACTTAGCCCCTTTTTGCATGACCTTAAAGTGTATCTGTGTTAGGAATCCTCTAAGTTTTAACTTCTCTCCTAAGAATTGTTTAATAGAGGGTAACTTAACCTTAGCTGCTCCAATTCTATTAAGTCGTTCTTTAAGTATTTAATTATTATATATTATTTAATTAACCATTTCTTGTAACTAACTTACCGTAACTAGCTGCGAATCTGTATCTTCTATACTAGTGTCTCCTCCTAAACCTAAGGTTGTAGCTACTATAGACTGGGTTATAACCGGTGCCTTTAACGGCATAACTTGCGCTTTAGGTAGCATACTGTTTGACTTTATTAATACCGTAACTAGGTAGTAAATATGTAATAGAGCCTTGTAGTAGGAACTATGGTAGACTCGTTAATGGGCTAGGTATATAGGTAAATAAGAAGTCAATAATATAATAGTATAAGATAATAACTGGTGGAGTAGTTGCCTAATAGATTAACTCTAATTATATTCTGAGATTTACTACAAGGAAAGGAACTATCTGGGTAGGGACTGTGGTCCTTTAAATACACAACCGTACTTCTAAGAAAGTTGTTACTTTGTCTACTCTGTCTACTCTGTTTGCTCTGCTACAGATCTTATAGATTATACAGATTACATAGATTATATTACGTAACTCTACTTACTATTCCTCGTCACATAGTTCCACCGGTTCTATCCTAGACCGTGCTCTTATTAACCAACTAGCTTTTTCCAACTCTTCTCCAAGTAGTCATAACATTGTACTTAAAACGTCCGTAATAGTCTCTATACTTTACCTTCCAATACCCTTCTAGTATATAGCCGCAACCTTACCAATACAACTCTGTTATAATAGCGTAATTTAAAAGGAAGGAAATATGCGTATATACCATTTAGCCATTACTTCCTTATAAGAAAAACCAATTATATAGCTAGAGAAGGCAATTAAGACATTAATTAAAGACGTATATAGGTTAAATTATACCTAAACGATACTACAGTATTAAAAGAATAACGTTATAAATGTTCTCAATAATTGTATAATAGCTAGAGGCGCTATTGTAAAGTGTCCTTCCTATTTATTAGGTAGTAGAGCTACGCTAAAATATAATATAGGACTATAAGAATAAGAAAGGATTATAGATTAATATCTTAATAGTTAGACAATAGCAAGCCAAGGCTCTATATATTAAATCCTATACTAAAAGGTTCTACGAAACTATACTGGAACACTAAATTGCCTATAATATTTATAATTAATTACAGACTAGTATAAAGGCTTGGAAATAGAGTTATATAAAAATCTTTATATTAGCCTAGGTAGTTACTAGCATACTTCTAGTAGACCTTTAATAGGTCTCCTAGTAATCCTTACGACTTTTCTCTAGTTATATTTTTTCCTTATTAAGGTTTTTCAGGAGTTTAAAATAGGGGTTAGATAGATAGATAATATATAGCGGCATACTAATATCTCCCTAATATATCTCCAAATCCCTTCTAGGACAAGCCCTTTGTAACGGAACCTTGTAGCAGGAACTACGGTGGGTCCTATTATTAGGCTAGGTATATAGGTATAAACAGTTCAACAACATAATAATAACTAGTGGAGTAGTTGCCTAACAAATTAACTCTAATTGTATTCTAAGATTTACTACGAAGAGAGAACTATCTGGGTAGGGACTGTGGTCCTTTAAATACATAACCTTACGCCTAAGAAATCCCTTCGCTCCGTAAGGTACGTATACTCTATATGCTCCGTACAGATTACACAGATTACACAGATTATATAGATCACACTATATAACCTCAGCTACCATTCCTCGTTACATGGTTCCACCAGATCCATTTTGGACTATACTTATATTAACTAATTAGCTTCCTCCAACTCTTCTCTAAGTAGTTATAATATTATACTTAAGCTGCTCGTAACACTATCTCCCTCCTCTTTATTTTTATCCTTAAAGATTCCTAACATCTCCAAGTCGTCTACTAGAGGTGTAATGTCCGTTTAATTAACTTAGTTAATATCCTTACTTATTATACCTAAAGCTTCTTCTTCTTCTTTAACCCTTTATTGTGCGCGTACGGTTTCCTCCATACTGTTACTAGGTGAGATAATGCCGTCTCTATATTCTCGTTGTGCGAAAGAGGGGCTAGTTTGTGTTATACTAGTAAGTCCTACTGCTTAATAACCATCCTCTTGTTTGGAGTGCACTAAAGCAAATATTTGTTCTTCCTATAACGTTTGTTCTATTTCTAATGCTAAGTATACGTGTTTTATAACTCTTAACAGTCTTCTAGTTCCTTAAGTAACCTATTATAGGGTCTTATATTTAGTCTACTGCTGCAAAACTCAATAATAAGCTCTTTGCCTCCCTTGCGGAGCTTTAGCGTACTCGTGCCGCTTATAAGGCGTACCTGTCTACCTTGGCGCGTCTTCTTTATCTTAAGAAGGTTTGTAAGAAGGTTCGTTCTAAGGAGTAGAAACTTATTTAATAAGGCTTACAGGAACTTGGTAATAAAAGAACAGATTCCCTTCTAACTAAGAGGGAAATAGCTCTAAGTAGCTTAGCAGGTGCTTCTTTTAGGTCCCCCTTAGGTGACTTATTCTTTAGTAATCCTTCTTTATTAATACTACCTAACCCTTTCTCTTCTAATACTCCTATACCTTTCCTATAACGTTCTTTAGGTTGCTTAGTGGTTTCTAGGTAGTCTTACTATAGCCTATCTACTTTACTTTATACCATATTTCCTTATCTACATCCTTATAACTAATAATCTTTAAAACTTGCTACTTATCTTCCTCTTATCCTCTATACGTGTCTGCCTTATAAACTAGTGGCTTAATATTCCCGTATACTGGCTCTAGCATTGCGATATGCTATATAGGGTAGATCTTTATTTTGGCTAGTAGGTTCAACTTGTACATAACTAATAAAATCCTTTGCTTAATTTTAAAAGGTCCTAGTCTAATATGGTCCAACTTTTTGCTTAGTCGTCAACTCTTAAAATTTTTGTATAGTAGCTATACTTTATCTCCCTCCTTAAGATCTGGTCCCTTAGATCTCTTAGCATTATAGTACCTTTTTATCCTTTACTATACTAGTTTGGCTGTTTCTGTAAGGTTTATATAAAGATTCATTAATATCTCCATTCTTTATTTAGCTGTGCTACTCGTTTTCTTTGCTTAATGTGGTGACAACAATGTTCTTAGCTCGTATCCGTAGTTTGCCTTAAATAGTAATATCCCCATTCCTTCTTATAGTGTTGCATTATATATAAACTGTATAACTGGTAATAACGATACCCAATTATTCTGTGCATAATTAATATAATGCCTTAGATACTGTTCTAGTGTCTAGTTTAACCTTTCTGTCTATCCGTCCGTCTGCGGGTAATATGCTGTAGAGGTTACTACGCGAACTCCTTATTCTGCCAGAAATACTTCCTAAAATACTGCTATAAATCTTAGATCCCTATCCAATATAATCTTATCTAGTACTCTATATCTTGCGAATACTTTCTTTATATAGATTCTAGCGACATATTCTACTAATATTTCTTTAGTGCATGCTATAAAGTATCCCCACTTTATTAGCTTGTCTACTATTACTAAAATCGCGTTATTATCTTATCCTATAATAGGATCTCTTAACTTTAGTAACTTAATAATAAAGTCCCATAATATAACTTCCTATGGTCTTTCTAGTATTTTAATAGGTTGTAGCCCTCCATACGGCTTATACCTTATTAGTTTATTTCTTTGGTAATTTAGACACTTTCTTATAACTTATCTTACTAGTCCCCAGATTTCTTAAATAATGTACTCCTCTTAAAGTCTTAACACTAGTCCTGTAGACCCATTATGTCCTTATATTATTCCCTTGTGGAATTCTTTAACAAACTCTTCTGTAATAGACTTAGGCATATACGTTGCTTCTCTATTTTTGTATTGCTCTAAGTCTAGATCCTCTGCCTATGCTTTTTAGATCTTCTGCGCCTAATTACTCTCTAGTAACTTGTGGACCTAACTTTCTTTAGTTGCTGTAATCTTTGGATAGTTATACCTAATTAATCCATCTTAATTCTTTTGTAATAGAGCTCCTGATGGCTTCTTATTATTCTATAGTTTAGCTTTTCTGCTTAAAGTGTCTGCTCGTATATTGTCTATACCCTTAGTATGCTAAATTTCGAAATGGTATTCTATAAGCATTTCCGCCTATCTAACCTGTCTTTAGTTAAGTTCCTTTGTTGTCAGGAATCCTATAAGGTTTTTATAGTCCGTCTTAACTATAAATAGTTTCTCTGTGCCTTATAAGAATGCTCTCTATTTCTTAAGTGCTGTAACTATACCTAATAACTCCTTGTTATAGATATTGTAGTTTAACTCTAGTAGTGTCATCTTCTAACTATAGTACGCTACTGGATGCCATGCGTCTTGGTGCTTCTATAGCAAATATACTCTTAGTGTAAAGTCTAATGCATTTGTCTTAACAACCGTGTCTAACTTTAGTTAATAGATCTTGAGGACTAGTTCCTAGGTGAATATCTCCTTAAGTTCTTAAAACAGCTTCTTCTATTCGCTATCCTAAACCCATAGTTTCTCTTTCTTCGTTAGTCTTATAAATGGCTCAATACTTTTTAACCACTATGCTATAAACCTCCTATAGTAGTTGCAAAACCCTAGAAACGATCTTAACTATATAATATTCTCTAGTTCTTGCTAACTTGCTATAGCTTCAACTTTCTTTAGGTCTATGCTGATTTTTCCTAGTTTAATAATAAATCCTACAAAATTAGTCTTCCTTATAAAGAACTCGCATTTCTTAATTGCTACTAGCATTTGTTCCTCTTATAGTCTCTTTAAGACCTATTTAATATGTTCTCTATATTCTTCTTCACTCTCTAAGTAGATGATAATATTATTAAGGTATGCCATAATAAACTTATCTAGGTGTTCTCCTAATACACTATTAATTCGCTTCTGGAACATTGCTAGTGCGTTTATAAGCCTAAATTGCATAACTAATGGTTTATATAGTCCTTCCTTTAACCTAAAAGCTGCTTTCTATTTATTACCTTTCTTAATTCTAATCTAATAGTACGCCCACCTCAGATCTATCTTTATGAAGATTTGCGTATTGCCTATCCTGTCTTAGATTTTGCTAATTAAGGGTAAAGAATACCTATCCTTCCTAGTAATGCTATTTAACTGTTTATAGTCTATATATATCCTAAGTTTTCCATTTTTCTTTAGGATGAATAATACTAGATATCCTGCTAATAACTGCGATAGTCTAATATATCCCTTTTATAAGTTCTCCTGGATAAACTCTTTAAGTGCTACTAACTTGGTTTTAGTAAGCTTGTAGATTATAAAGAACTTTGGACTTATTTCTTCTTCTAACTCTATTTTATGGTCCCATACTGCATGCTCTAACAGCTTTTTACTTTCTAGTAACTATAACTTTTTGCCATACTTATGGTATCTCTTTGGTATATGACTTAAGCCTCGCTTAGTCTCTTCGTACATTGCTCCAACTTAATACTATACTAACTTGGTTTGCTGTCGTATCTTATGCCGTTAAGTATTTCTAATATCAACCTAACCTGTAACCTAATTAATCTTTAGATTATATTTCTGTAACTAAGGTATTCCTAGTATCGCCTCGTCCTATCCTAATAGTAGGATATTAAAAGACATTCTAACTGGTCTCCCTTTAATAGTTAACTAAATAGGTCCTGTTTTGAGATTAATAATACCTTCTCTATAGGCTATCTAATCTCCTAAAATTGTTATAAGTGGATATAGGTGTTCCTTTTGTCTATATAGTAACCCTATTCTTTCCACTACCTTTAGTGATATGTGGTTCCTTATTACTCTACTGTCTACTAACACTTCGAACTGCTAATCTTGCCACTTAATTTATAAATTTAGGTATTATCCTTAAATTCCTTTAAGGGTCTAAGGCTCTAATACTAGTTCCCTTTGGTCCTATACGCCTCCCCTTTTCCTAACTATTGGCTACTAGATCCTGTTTATACTTAGTTTATTTCTTTTCCTCTATATACTATAGATAAGTGTTCTCTGGGCACTCCCACCACTATTATCTATTTAGGTATTCTTCCGTAAGGAATCTTCCTAGTTAAAGTATTAAGTCCCCTTAACTCTATACTTCCACTGGGTGCTATTTATATATATACTTAGCGTCCCTAAACCGCTTTTCTTCTAGTACCTAATATATCCTTGCTGGGTACTTCCGGTTCTTGTCTTTTAGTGCTCTATATATGTTATACATGTTATCCATATAAGCTATCCACGATATTATATAATACGCTAAGTGACTTGGGTCTACTCTTAGCTTATCTTCGCTCTTAAGTTTAAACCTCTGTCTAGCTAATCTAACTGTTAGTCTTTCTTTTATAGGTACTAAGATTTGTTACTTACTTCTCTAGTCCCTAGATCCTTCTTCTAGGTTCCTTAATATTATAATTAACACTCCTTTAATATAATTTATGCGCTTTTCTGTAATAGGTTAGTCTTGGACAACTTTCTTATCTAGCCATATATAGAAATCTGCCCATTTGTCGTTACTTCTTTGCCTATACCACTTTCTATATAACTAGTTTAGTGTGTATGGTTTGTCTATTAGAAAGTACCTTGTTATTACTATATTATAATATCCTTTGGTATGTCTTTCTTCGAACCTAGTTGGAATTCCTAGATCCTCTTCTTGTTCTAGTTTATTTAACCACTTTGCTCTAGGCGTCCCTGCCTTAGGCCTATTAGTAATTCTTTATACGGGTGCTCTGTCCCTTATATAACCTAGTACAGCTGACCTCTTGTCTAGCTTTTACTCTTACTATGCAATAATTCTATATCTAAACTTATCTATAGTTTCTTGTTTCCTGCGTCTTGCTTCCTGATCTTAGTATTAACTTTTTAATCTTTAGGTTAAACACTATATTTACCTAGAACTATTATAGTCCTTATTTATTTTTTAAAATCTTGGCTACCTAATAATATCCTTACTCGTTCTCCAAACTCTTAGTTCTTAAACTTGCATCCTATACTTATTTATTTGTTACTGAACTGAGTCACTGCTTTTTCCCATTGGTTTTATCTGTTATGGGTTCTTAAGCTATCCTCGTTATATCTTATAAGTCTAGAGCCTTCCTTATCTTATCTTAAGAGTCTTGGACCTATAGCCTTTTGCCTTTATTAAGTAATAAGCTAGCACTAGTAGTTGTCTACTTGCTTAGTTTCTTTTAAACGTTGCTCCTTTTATCTTATAAAGCGATGGAAATCGTATCTAATGGTGTTATAATGCCCGTTACTAAACCTCACTCTATAGTGGTTTTAGTCTCTACTTTTGTTTCGACTTCTCTGAGGTCTGTATACTTCTAGTAAGCTGCCTTCGTTGCCTTATTATTGGTAAATGCTTTACCTATATTAAACTTGTCGTCTTTAATATCCAATCTATAAGCTGGTTCGTTGGTTCCTCTAAATTTAGATAACAATGGCTCTTACGGCTAATAGCTTGCGCTATACTTAGCGTCCTTATAAATTTGGCATGTGTTATTATAATAAAACGTAAAACTATTAATTAAATATTCTTTAGTTCCTTACAGTATACCATTGTCCCTTTATATATATGTGTCTCCTGCTGGTCTGGTTCCCTTTACTATATAGGTACTCTAACCACCTCTATAGTCTCTAGTAAAATAACCCTGTTTTCTATAATTTATGCAAGCTCTATCTTTAAACCATCTTTCTTATTATAGAGTCCGCCTAAACGTCTTTTACTACTAAGATCCCTGGTTTAGCCTCTGCTCCTAGGTCCTATAATTACTAGATCCTTAACCTCTGGGTTTCTATAATTTCTTTATCTATCTCTTAGATTCTTTAGTACCGCTTAGGTCTATTAGCTCTGCGCCATTCTATAGTTTTTAACTCTGTGTTGGTTGTTGCGTACTCTACGCCTTATACGACTATAGAACTCCGTCTTGCCCTTTCTTAGCTTGTTCCCTTTAATAGATCCTATTATTAATCTTTATTAACTGGTCTATTAACTCTCTTAAAGTATCCGCATCTTCCATTAGAATAATTGCGTTCTGGACTTTAGCCTTAAGTCCCTATTTATACTATGCTATAAGCGCCCTGTTATTCCACTTAACCTATATAGCTAGTGTTTAAAACTGCGTTGTATACTTAATTGCTAAAGTACGCTGTACTAAGTTCTAAAGTTTTCGTTCTGCTGTTGTGGTTGCTTTAGGGTCTCTAAATATTTGCGTTAACCGTTCTACAAATCCGTTCTAACTTGTAAACATATACCGTATATCCGGGTTAGTAGTTGTTACACTATTTACTTGTATCTCTATAAGGTAAGGCTTAAACCACTCTAGAGCTCTTCCTATTAAGAATAGTCCTGCGTACGCTACCTGATCTATAAGTATTACTAACTTCGCTCCTTCTTATATAACCTTAAAGTATATCTGTGTAAGAAACCCTTTAAGCTTTAACTTCTCTCCTAAGAACCATTTAATTAAAGGTAACTTAACCTTTACTACTCCAATTCTACTAATGCGTTCTTTAAGTATCCTAGTATTGTCTTATAAGCGATTAACTATTTCCTATAACTAACCTCGCGTAATTAACTAAGAATCCATATTGGCTATACTAGTGTCTCCTAACCCTAAGGTCATGGCTGCCGTTAATGTCGTTATAACTGGTGCCCTGGGTGGCATATTATTTGACCTTATTTAATACTGTAACCTTGGTAGTAAATATGTAACAGAACCTTATAGCAGAAACTATAGTAGGTCCTATTATTAGGCTAGGTATATAGGTATAAACAGTTTAACAATATAATAATAACTAGTAGAGTAGTTGCCTAATAGATTAACTCCAATTATATTTTAAGATTCACTATAAAGAGAGAACTATCTAGGTAGGGACTGTGGTCCTTTAAATACACAACCTTACGCCTAAGAAATCCCTTCGCTCCGTAAGGTACGTGTGCTCTATATACTCCGTACAGATCACACAGATCACACTACGTGACCTTGGCTACCATTCCTCGTCACATAGTTCCACCGGATCCATTCTGGACCGTGCTTGTATCAACCAACTAGCTTCCTCCGACTCTTCTCCAAGTAGTCGTAACATCATACTTAAGCTGCCCGTAACACCCTTATAATCTCCCTACCGCAAAGTAATGGCGATTAGGGGCTGACCGTAAGAAGGGGGGGAGCAATATAAGGGATATTATTGCGGTCACCTCGGGTTGCCCTCAGGACAACCTCCGGACGCCCCTTGGATGGTCGCCGGTCACGTGCCGGAGGCACGTGCCTATAGTATATAGTCTCCACGATCCCAGAGGCCTTACCTCCTTAAGGATTCGTCTCTCTTACCAATCTATCCTGTTCCACAATCGTGTCCTTATAGCCCCCTGTCTACAAAGTCCCCTCACACTTATATATAAATGCGATTCTAATTCAGAGCCGTGGATCTCTAAATACAATTATAAGTAACCTATATTATTTATATAAAGCAGAAAGCTAATTAACGCTAGCCCTATAAGGCTTGTATGGCGACTCCGCGTTATCTAGTAGGCCCTCGCCCCTTTACTAAGTGTTAGAGTCTCCCAGGGTTCTGTAGTGGGTGCTGTGGAAATTGCAAGTGGCGAGATTATGAGGGTCAATGTTCGTCATACAATAAAAATTCTTAGCCTATAGCGGCGGCAGTAGGAGCACTAGAGGGTAAGGATCGGATTATAGAACTGGAGGATAACGAGGAATAGATAAAAGTTACTAAAAACTGCTAAGTCTCCTCTCTTTTTTCCTATTTTTATTTTATTTTATAGTATTTTATATAAAGAGAAGTATAAATAAAAAGGTAGAAAGGAGATATCTAATTAGTAGGAAAGCTAAAGGTATTTGCTAGAGCTTCGTGTAGAGCTTTATGCGGAGCCTCCGCAGAGCTTTATGCGGAGCCTCCGCGGAGCTTCGCGCAGAGCCTCCGTACGTAGAGCTTAGTGCAGCGCTTGGTGCAGAGCCTCCGTACGCAGAGCTTCGTGGGTAGAGCTCCGTGCGGGGCTCCCCTTAAGCCTTATTCCGCAGAGCTCTTATAAGCTTTACATCTATATAATATTACTTATCCTTAAGATATTTAGATAAAAGTGGTACCATTTTAAAGCGCTTCGCAAGCTCTATAAATCTATATTAATAGAAAATTTATTTATTTAATATTGGGGGGTGCATTATAAGTGTAGGTATATTAAGGGGATTTTGCCAAGACTATCCGGAGACTATCCGGATAGTCTCCGGATACTATCAGCTGATAGGTCTATTATCCGAGAGGCCTATCCGGCCCTATCCTCCGCAAGTCTGAGGGTGGCTGTCTCGTCTGGGTGGTTAAGACGTTAATATACACCACCCTCCTATCAGTTCCGGTGGTTAGCGCAGCCACGTCTGCACGGCCTTTTTGTAGGGGAAGTTTCGGTATTTTTGCTGTTTAAGGGAAAGTAAGGCCGTGCAGACGTGGCTGCGCTAACCACCGGAGTTGACAGGAGGGTGTACATCAATTAACCATGCCTTCCAATCGCACTTCTAATGACATAGGCTTTGTTCCACTGGCTCAATATTCATATTAAGCGACTCAACTCCAAAGATTGAGCATATATAGCAATTGTATATTGAAACCGACAGCTTCTACAACCACGTAGATTCGATCACGGAGCCTTGATCCTATTGATCCTATTGATTCTATTGGCTGGATCTTATCGATAACCGTAGGACGAATTTCACCAGGACAAGGGATACGAGTTTTATTCCTCCAATGCGCAGTGTTAAAAACAAGATTATCATCGAATACTTGGATAATTAGTGGTAATGCCATAAACAGCCACAGCTACCTAAAGAAGTTGGTGATATTTGAACCTTTTGTTTAAGCTAAAATTGCATTGCCTCACAAGCTCGACATTCATGGCAGTGTTTATGTCTGCACGTGATATCGCACCGGACATCAACATCACAGGGTTCCGCAACCCCTCCACAAGGCTACAGTAATGGCACCCTCTCAAAGCCTCTACCCCCGATCAACACTCAAGCGCATAATTAAAGCGCACAGTAACCGTACTCTAAGCAAAAATGTCGACATTATGGTACTATCCCCACCTCACAACAAGCAGATCGCCTAAACTTGAAGAGTTTATACGAGACCATGAATACAAAAGCTAACCACGATAACAGATCTTCCTAGACTACACACTATTTCTACAAGAGTACGCATCTGATTTCCTCACGACAAACCGCCCTCACCCTTCCTTACCTTAAATCATATCCACCTGCCCAAAATCAAACCTTCCGCTTGAACGACAGTTGTGAAGGGTAGACAAAGATAGCTGACTATACGCAATTAGTCTCATGCGGGAAGCATCTATCCGTTCGAAACAAACTGGAGAGCGTGGTATATCAGCGAGATCGGTGAGGAGGGTTAGGGATGTAAGTATCCCCTTCAGACGTCATAATCCATCTCTAGGACAGAAGGGGTGAATAGATGCTAATAATACCATAGATGTCATTGAGGAAGTTCAAGGGATGAACAAGGGGTCTACTAGAGGTTATTATGAGCTGCGGCGTTTGGCGTGCAATGTGTGATCCTAGACCAGTCTGATGAAGATCATAACCGGGGGACACTAGGGCAGCATTTGGAGTTATGGGGGCTTTGGCAAGGGAAAGTAGTACAAGACGCAATACGCCTTTGTACTCATTAAACAATCTATGATACCCGGTCTTTTTCTTCTCTCATTATTCAAAAGACCGCGAAAACCAATTGTCTCACAACTTCACAACCTTGGGCACAACCCACCACTCATGATATTTTTTTCCCACTTTGTCTCCTCCCGCCTCCACAATCTCCACTCTCAACTTATTCTTCACGCCCTCTACGCCTCCTCCACCTTCCTTGCCCAATCCTTTGCAGATATCTTTCACGGTTGCTATCGCCACGCCAGTAGCAACGCAGCTTAGTAGATATCCTTGTACGCCCTCCTCCCAGCTTCCCTTCACCCCTTCAGCTCGCGCCGCTTTCGCGCCCAGCTTTTTCAACTTAGCAAATTCTTCCTTCGCACCTTTAACAGCTTGATCCATGTATTGCCAAATGACAGGATCAGAGAGTATTGTAGACAAGCTGGGTTTACGGTTTGGTTTATCGTAGGGTCCGTAAGGGTGAAGCTGCGCGGTGAGTTCGGCGAACGGGATGACTTCGGAGGGTGTAAGGGTTAGGAAGGGCTTCATTCGTAATTCATAGCGTAGGGATGGGTTGGAGAGAGGGCGCGGCGGTGTTGGCAAAAGGTTAAGGTAGGCGAGATGGGCATAGAACTGTGGAAATCTTATTAAGCTCCGAAAAATTTCCCAGTATACAAAAGAATGGAAGGGAATCTGACGACTTACACTGCTCAAGGCCTCTGCCAACTCCTTCGTCCCACTAGCCTCAGCTAACAAGCTTTCGATATATTCCTTCCCTTCTTTCACCCTTTCTGCTTTCTCTATGTCTGCCTTCTTACCCTTCTCCATCTTAGTCTGCCGCTGCTCGAAGAACTCTAGTAGCGTCATGAGTAATCTTTTCCGCGTCTCTGCAATCCTCGATAGCCAGTAGTACATGCTAGGCAACTCATCTGGAAGATATATTTCTTGTTCAAAACCAAGCTGGACTACCCATTCGATCTGACGGAGCTTATGGTGGTAAACCCATGTTATTAGAGGATATTGCTGGATATCGCTTGCTAGAGCGTGAAGATCATCGTCAAGGACACCGGCCTAGTAAATGTTAATGAATTGGCAATGGGCGTGAGATCAATGATGGAAGTGGCATACATCTGACTGTAGTTGGTCAAAAGCTAGTATGCTGTGGCAGAGCATACGGCGTATCCGGCAGCGGTTTTGGCAGAGCGCTGTCCAGAGTTCATGATAGTTCTAAGACCAACATACATCAGCTCCAATACGGAAAAATACCGTCGTATAAATACGCTAGTGAGACAGCTTACCTGAATAGCCCTATTGGTAAACTCATCAATGAGAGAGGCCATTTCTAGCCGCTTGTCCTTCGGCGTCATAGGATTACGTGGTGCATCAATTGTCCAGTTTACAGGGTCGAGCACTTGATCTTCTGGAAAGACTAACCCTCTCAAATCTTCCCGCAGAAGGTGCTCAAAGACTTCGTTGTTGCCTGAGAAAATGAAGTTCGAAAGATATGATCGGGCATATGCGAGAGGTTGCGGTTTTCGAGAAGCGAATGCCCACATGAATGACTATTTCGAACCCGAATCAGCAAGGGCTTCTCGAGAGGATTAAATATAGTATATATGGTGAAGGAGCCTTAAAACTATACGTCAAGTATTGCTAACTCACCTGATATTCCTGCGGACTCGGCTCCAGGTAAGTGTACCGCACGGCCTCCTCACAGTCTACACAAAGCTGTACCAACTTCTCTAATGCATCCTTGAACTCCAACTCAACAACAGGTCGTGGAGGCACAGTGCTAGCCAATCGCCGTTGAAGCTTGGTACTGAACGAGCCAGGCACAGGCCGGCCAAGGTTGTGTGTGGTCTCTATTACCGGAAGTGTACCGGACACCGGTGGCCAATACTTGTCCAGATAGCTCATGGAATAGTCTGGTGAAAGTGCTATGAGTAAGGCCTTCCTGAACTCCAAGCGGACCACCAAGGCGGATTTGAGCTCAGCGCTTATACAGGATGCTTGTCTAAGAAATGTCAACAAATGCTCATCAATCGCTCATTTGTATAAAATATATATATCAACATTCCCATGCTTCTGGAGACACGTACTCTGTTTCTATGAACTTCATGGCTAGTTCAAGCTCATGCAAAATAAAGTCAAGAGGCACTTGTGTAAACAGCTGGCGATTGTATGTATGTGTACAGAAGTCTTCTTCTTCGAAGTAGTCTCTTGAAGTGATCTTGGCAATGACGAAGTCACAGCATTTGATGATTGCCAGGCAGTAAGCTCGCAGAATATCGTGCATTGCTTCCGTTGCTACCTTTATGTCGCCACGGTAAAATTGAGCCTCTTCGAGGGATCGTGGGTCCGGCCATAGAAGTTTGTCAATATAAGCGGAAGTAAACAAAGTTTGAGATAATGGATAACCCTGATGCCATGCCATTTCGTAGCATAACAACTGATCCATAATTCCTATCACCTCTTGGGGTAGAAGAGGTTTGAGGGCATCATAGTCATCTTCGAGAGTCTCGCCGGGTTGTAAGAAGCCACTGTCCATTTTGGGGTCCATAATCTGCGAATTCAGTATCATTCAGAGTATGAGAGCTAGCGCAGACCTACCTCCAGAGCCCCGATGGACTCAAAAAGAGTAAAGTATTCATCTTTGACGAGCTGACCGGTGTCCAAAGCTAGAATCAATCAGATCACAAACAAACAAACAGTAGTCATGGAAATAGGCCCGCGTATCCGACAAATAACTTGAGATATGAAGGACCGCGAAAAAACGTTTTAGGAAGATTGCAGGAAAACGCTCAGAATCTTGAAGCATATTGAGGAAAAGCCCGGGCTATTTAAATTACCTGAAGAAGCCTGGGTGAACTTTTCAGTGATATCCCAGGCTTTGACATCCCTGTTAACTGTCGGTTTCGGCACCGCTCTTAGCGGTAACTGACATGACACTGCGGATTTAGGCTGATCATTATCGTCGTCGTTCGGAAAATCTTCAAGCTTTTCAGCGTGGCACGAGAAATATGTGCTCCGGAGATACTCACTAGAGATAGCGTTCGATTCTATTTTATTGGAAGGGTCACCGAGCCGAGAGGAGTCTGCCATAGCTGGGTATTAGAAACGAGCGGTTTGGGGATTTGTACGACAGCCGAAATCTCACACCCTTATCGGGATCTTGTCGATCATGGTAGAACACATGCATGGTATCATTTCAACGTTCAAATAAGTTAAAGTTTGGTGTTGTTGGGACCAAGAGAAGAATCAGGCAAAAGCATTCGCTTGCATTAGGCTTTGTCGCTGGCCTGAAAGATTGATACAGAATGTACAGAATCACGCTTCCCAGCGCAGCCCACAACATTGCCCAGAGCTACCCTTCCCGAATTCATCACTACCCCAACTGCCCATCGTGATACACTTATGAGGATTGGCCTTGTCCTGCATGCTCCGCCATCGCTGCCTCGTTCGCGCTAGCCAGACTCTTGTTCTCTCCTTGCTTGCCGTTCTACTCGGATCCGTTAGCTCTAATTCCGATTCAGTTGCCTCCAGACATTAAAACTAACCTCCCACTTGGCGAACCTGAGATCCATCTCTCCTCGGCGCTCAGCCTGAAGTCGTTTTTCTTCTTTGAGGGACCGGCGGACAGCGCGAGATGCGACCGCAAGGTAGCGGTTGTAACTAGCCATTGTCAGTCAGTGATTGGATACAAAAGGGCAGGATTGCATACGTAAGACCCGCTGCTTTCCAAGCGAAGGTCATTGTGATGGTAGAGGTATTGGTCGTAGAGAAATCTTTCGGGCAACGTTTTGAAGGTGATCCAGCTTTGAACTGCTCCCACCGACATCGAATGAACCTGGCACGTGATCTGACTTAGGCCGAACGCCGGTACCTGCAAAACTGACTGGACGCTGCATATAACTTATTGATTTTATTGATGTAATAAATTTGGGGTTATAATTCTCAAGTACAGTTCTCTAGTTGTGCACTAATCACAAAATAATGGTACACTTCACAACAGCAAACGGACTACCCGGCCTTTTGCCTTCTCTCTTACCTCCCTATTTACACTTTGAGACCAAGGTCCTCTGCATACGGTAGCACGAATAAGTCACCAACTGCCGACACCGACGCCTTGTTTTCAAGCAATGATTTGGCTGCCTGGGAACATATACATATTAGTAAAAGTAAATTTGTGGGGATATGGATGGACTTACCGCCTTAACCTGCGCGTCCGTGACGCCATCAATCGCTTTCGCCGTCTCATCTAGCTGGTATGCCTTGCTTCCGTGGACCAGACCAGACCCTGTGAGCTCAAGACCGGCCTGAATGTTTTGGCCAAACTCAAGCTCCCTGAATTTTGCCGCAGCTTTCGCCTTCGTAATGTCCTCTTTGCTAATTTGACCACCTGCAATGTTATGGATTACCTTGACGGCATCCATAGCCGTCTTAGCAACATTTTGGGCAGAGCCGTCAATGACGACATAAAGCAACCCAGCATCAGAGTAAAGGGCACTCTTAGTCTCAACGCTCGTACTAGGTCCAGCAGCTACCTTGGCAAGGAGTGAGAAGCCGGGAGACCACTTAATATTTGACCGTCCGCCAAGGAGGGAGGCGAGAACGGCAATTTCTGGCTTGTGGAAACCTCCAGTGACGGAACTTGAACCAGGGAAGGCTAGAACCATGGAATTTCCTGAGTCATGCGCAATTCGCTCCTCACCACCGTGATACTTGGTCTGCTTGTCACGTACAACCTCGAGAAGATTCTCTGGTGCCTGAGCCGGGATATTCTCGAAAAACTCGTTGACCCACTTTGACAGCTCAGAGTGTTCCGCCCCATTAGCAACTATAGCAAAGTTGGGTTTCGCATACGCAAACTTGGAGAAATACTCAATATAATCGGTGTCGAGGTATTTTTTGTACGGTGTGGACGATGCGGGGCTCACGGGCGAGCCAAGTCCGCGGTGGAAAGCAAGACCATGGGCGGAACTAATGGCCATCTCTTTCGTACTGGCGAGGAACTTCTTGTGAGCCACTTGGATGAGAGGAAGAACCTCTTCGTGGAAAACATGGTCTATTGTAGTGTTACTCCCAATTTCCTCAAAGCTAGCTTTAACCTCCTAGATACGTACGAGCATATTTTGCCTGAGCCGCTACTTCACTGAGGAGCTCGACGAAGTACGGCAGATCATCTCGAAGGAATTTTGCTCCAATGACCAGGTTCTCGCGGGTGTGGTATGAAGTGAGCTCCGCACCGAGGAGCTCAGATTCCCGAACAATACGCAAAGCGGACCGTCTTTCAGTTCCCTTCATAAGTTAGCACAGCTTCTACAAAGGGTATTTTGTGTTGCAGTGGGATCTCCCATACTCTGAATGCGAATTTCTCCAATCCTTCCGTTAGCCCAGGGAGAAGTTGGTATCTCGTTCCAGCTCTCGATACTAATGCCAGAGTAGTAGTCGGACCGGACAGATCCCTGCTCGCGAATTTGACTCCTTTGGCATCGTCGGTTTGATACTGGAATGATCCTGAAGCTGGAGCAGCCAATCCTCGGCGCTGTACGGGCTGGGCGCATTGGCGTCTGAAAGCAAGCTGTGCGCCCCGGCAGACAGACGAGCGAGAGAGCATCTTGGGGAGGGCGCCGTACTTGGGGGCAGGGAGGTGTTGAGGGCAAGCAATTGATGGTTGTTGTGCTGGTGAAAGTTGGTCGGATCACCTTTGATCTGAGGTTCTGAGGCCTTGGCGAGCTGGCTTGTTTTCGGGTGACTCGGAGGCACCTACATTGTTCGCCAGACTCAACTTTAAAGCCATTGCAGGTTCTTATATAACACACATCTACATTTCTTTAAGCATTGATTGGGAGGTTTTGTAAACAATCTCTTTCACGGGATGTTCTTTTAATTTCTTTTAAAAATACTCATTTTTTGGTGCTAAGGTTGAGATTATTACACAATATTTCTTGGGAAGAGGCTTCGCTTGTCTTAGACTCTGGGTAAACTAACGAGGACTGCTGACTCCCGCCTCAAAAGCTTGACCCACAAGCCTTCAACTCATTCACTTCCTAACTGCATCTGCTACTCACATCCATGTCTCCATACCGGTAACCTATGCGCCTTTCTGGAGAAGCGCCGAAGTCTCTAGAAACACCATGTCCCAGGTAAATTCAAGTTGACGCACCAGGGAACCATCATTTCCATCGCGATCTATGGAAAGTGGGGATGAATGAAGACTGATTGGTCGCCATAGTATCTCGCAGAACTCTGCACCCTTTTAATAGACGACCTGTACGGTGAACTATCTTCTGTAGGTCGCCCACCGTATCTTTTTTCCGTGGAACATACTTGCCATATTCTTTTCTACATTCCTTAGCTATGCGACATATTACATAGTCGCTCAATAGCTGACTTCCACTCCAGCAAGTCTTCTCAACCATAGCGCGCCTCGGACGGCAACCACTGGCTGGCCTAGTACGCCATTCGAATCTATCCGCACGACATCTTAAACATGGTCTTGTGGTCCTTATCCAGCAACATTTAGCGCTTCACTACACTTCTGAGATCGACGGAATCGCCTACTACGAAGCAAACTGGCAGCATGCCTACGATCTGGTCCGCTCTGGGAAAATAATTAAATTTGTGGAAGATAGATTTGGGGAAAAGGCCGGAGGCATCATATCGAACCTACTGCTCCTTGGGCATACCAAGATCAGTGACCTGTCAGACGCATACGGAGTCACCAACAAGAAAGCAAATTCGGATGCAGAATTAAAACATGCTAACGGGAACGGGATTTCTAATGGCAATGGTCTCACAAATGGCGATGCGTTCACAAACGAAGATGGACTCGCGAATGGGGTGGATGAGGCTCATAATGTGTCCAGAACGGAGAACCACATTGATTCGCGCGGGCAGCTCCATTCAATTCTACATCAGCTTCTGCACTCAGGATGGATAGTGCCGGTTCAAGAATCGCACTTTTGGCCTGCAGCAGAGCATCACAACGAGGCCGAAGTGTTCGTGATTAGCACTCATTTTGAGGGCAAAGTCCCCAAGGGTCCGAAGAAGGCCCCAGAATTTGCCCGACTACTCAAAGAACGGAAACGCAAAAATCGGGACGAGTCCTTGGAGATCCCACAAATGAATGGGATCGCTGGTTCTAAGCGTTATGGGTCATCCGCCGTACAATCCAGTAAACGAGTAAAGCTCAATGATGCAGGCTCTGCTAGAACAAACGGCTACTCGGACTCAGACCACCTACAGAACGACGTTTGGCTTAATGTATGGTGCTTAGTACTCCCCGGATCCACATTGACTGACACTTGAAATAGGGTGACCTTGTAGTCCGTATCAATCATGAAAAATGCAACGTTGCTTTTCGTACAGAACAGCTCACTCGCCTGGCGGCACGCTACATCGGCGAAACTACATCGAAGGTTTACGAAACATTATTACGGCTCTTAGAGGAGCAAACTCCAAGATGTTACGATGAATTTGCAGAGGAAGCAGGAGATGACCCAGACACCATTGATATATCGCCTATGGTTACAGCGCAAGCTGCAGCTGAAGCTATTGATCCCAATATTGACCTTACCGACGGGCTTCAGGAAGACAGTGGCTATGCTAATGGGGTCAACGGAAACACGAATGGCGAAAACGATGAAAGCGACCAAGGCTTGAACGGTCACAGTGTCGACGACGTGAATAAGCGGAGACGCTTGGTGGACCAGCACATCCGACTACTTTCTGAAGATCCTCGTCACTTTACTCACTGGGTGAGCTCACGTGGCATGAGTCAATGGAAGGTTGACTTCCCACGTTTGGCGCGGATACTGATTCAGACCGAAATCGAGGATACAGTCACAGCGCGGCATGAAAGGATGGGCACACGCCTCATCCGAATCCTTCGTAACAAGGGTAAACTGGATGAGAAGCAGGTGTCCAATTTCAGCATGACCCCGCCGAAAACTATTCGTTCTACCCTTACCGGAATGCAAGAAGCCGGCTTTGTAGAAACTCAAGAAGTACCAAAGGATACAAGTCGGCAACCGAGCCGAACTATGTACTTATGGTTCTACGATCAGCAACGCTGCCGCCAGCTTCTGCTCACGGATACATATAAGGCCATGGCTCGGATACTTCAAAGGATCAAAGTAGAGCGCGCGAAGGTCCAGACAGTCATTGACAAAGCCGAACGAACCGATGTTGTGGGACATGAGGAGCAATATCTATCAAAAATGGAACGACAGGCTCTCCGAGATTGGTCTCAAACTGAGGAAAAGCTGCTGATCCAGCTTGGGAGGCAAGACAACCTTGTAGCCACTCTTAGAGATTTCATAGGCCCTCTAAACTCCTAGATGGTGGTTAAGTCACTTTTTGACCTCCTTTATACCTACTTCGGTAAGCTTTTTTACCGCACAGCGTCCTTCTCAGTAGCCCGTTTTCATCTCGCGGACTACAGCTCTACATATCTCGACGCTATCATGTCACTAATATCCTTTAATTTCATGTTTGCATTGCGACTGGCGCATATCTGACATGCATTTTTGGGGCATAAAAAGGGTTTTTCTTCACAATGTATCTTACTTTACAGGTTGTGATGGCAGACAAGTACAAGGGGCTTGCTTTCTGCACTACAATCTGTGAGGGTTATCAATCTCAGTTGAATTGGTATTACGCTCAGGGTACTCCTATACAGACATCGAACATTAGTCGTATAAATCTACAATGAAAGCTATAGCTCGTTGGGACTTGAAAGAAGGTTTCATTCATGTGACTACCTAGGTACTTTTGGCCGAGGCCTGGGTATTTTTCCTCCTGACCTCGCTTCACCAGTTCCCGCAACTAACCTCCGTAACATACCCATTGACCCCTCAAACCACGACCGAGCGCGTGCGAGTCAGCAGCACGAGGCCGCCGGTTCGTTGTATATCCCTTCGCACGCTGGTTTGCGTCCTACGGTATCGATAAGGGCCTGGCCAATCAGAGGCGCGCGTTGGGACTGTCTACGTGCTGTTGTGTACAGCTGAGCACGATGTTCCTAGGCTTGGCGCCAAGTGTAGGACTCCAGCGTGCGAAGGGATAGTCTCATTAATGAAACTCGAATCCCCACGCCACCAACCTTCACTGCCACCGCTGCTGCCGATCGGTTAGATCGATAATTGTTGCACTTAACCCCACTAATTAGTCCAAGTTTCCAATGGCTGTAATGAACTTTCTCTTCCGCCAGACCCCGTTAAATACTTGAAAGGCCTTGACGCGTTCATTGAGACAAAAATTAAGCCGCTACAAGATAGAGGCGGTAATAACCGCTTCTTCAACTACAGACGCGAACACGCCCACACCGACTGGGACAATAACGGACCCCTCATCAGCACTACTTTTTAAAGTTTCTGCCGAGTCATGGCTGGTTTTAATCAGGCCGTGGGGATCCCAAAAGTCAACCATGCTGCGTCTCTCCGCAAGCTTTCGCAACTCTTTATAGGCAGCTCTGGCGCCATTCCTTCGGCTCGACCAAACCGTTTCTAGAATGTGGTGGGCGGGAGGCACAGACGCTGATCCAGCTTGCGGGAGGCTGGGGTAGCTGGAGCGCTATCTACACCTAATTTTCTCATGGGCTGCTTATGTGTAGCCATCGCATTCAGCGATGCATTTGAGATAGGGTTATTTGATACCTGGATAGGTAACTGCTCTCGGGGGGTTGGGGGCTCAAGGCCTCAGCTCTGTGCAAGACTTGTGGTCGCGACATTCAGCTTGTAGGTTTAGAGAATTCTTATTCGTAGAGTTTTATGCTTAGGGAGATCGCAACGGCCGGGGGTGGTTTCTTGTAGGCGATTCATTCGACACCTCTCTCACAGCGCGCGCGTAATCACTCTCCTGCGCCAAGTGTTCGACATCCTGCGGCCGCATAAAACTCCGAGGCGAACCTGGCATAGCCGAAGTGACCATATCCTCTGCACCCATCTCTTTACTGATGCCGTCGCGGCCTTGGTTCGGGACTATCGACTCGACGTGATTCGCACCGTCCTTCATTCCAGGCCAGCGGGGCTGGATGTAATCGCCGTCCGGGCTCGGCATCGCGGCCACACCGTGCGGTGCCCGCGCTTCCTCCCGCGCACTCTCCGGTTCACCGTCACCCCTGGGGTGGCGGCCTGAGTTGTCGACGGAGAAACTGCCCATACGGCTGATCCTGAACGCCCTCAAGCGGTCCAGCGCCGTCTTGAAGTCGTCCAGCACAACGGAATCGGTGAGGCATTTGAAGACAAAGCTGAGCTTCCAGAACGGATTTATCCCGATCGGTAAAATAGACTTGAAAGCGTCGGTGACCGAGCAGACGTCCAGAATAATGAATGCAATGCTCAGAATCATGGCGCCCATCATGATACCGAATCGGGGTGATATACGTATAATGTCTATGATCCGGAGATCGTAGCGTACTTTGATGTTGTAGAAAAGGGAGACTGTGGTTAATATCCACCAAGGATCCCTTTGGGGAGTCAGCATTTAGATACTAATGGAACTATTTTAGCGGCCAACTGACCGGCACAAAGCCTCCCATGGCCGAGTGCGTAGAAATATGTTGTTGATGTTGTGATAGTAGGTAAAATTAGCGTATATCTCAACGACCCAATACGGCTGCACAAGAATAACCGTTCCAATGAAGAGGAGGCTTGGCACTCTTGACAGAAACGGTTTAATCTTCATCCAGGCAATCACATTGTGTAGCGACCAAGAAATATTGAGGAATATGGCGCTGACTGACAGCCACCACGCGTAAATAGGGTTATGAAAGAATCTGGGGCCAAAACAAGTCAGAATAGAACAAATTGGGACAGGAGGGATTAGGTCACATCCAAAAGCCGTGCCAGATTCCAAGGAGAAGCTAAGAATTAAAAGTCAGTTGTGAAATTCGGAAGGCTATGCGGCAAGTGATCATGGTTCAAGGATGGCACGTACCTCGAGAAGAATCAACTATAACAAGACAATGTTAGTTGCGCTTACATAGGATTTACGAAATTACGCATATACCTAGAGACTTACCTTATGAAGAACCGCACCTTTGCGCATATTGGCCATTGTAATACAGGACATGACGATAAGAGATCCAACCATATAACCTTGCGCCCATGCTTCCAGAACAAGGCCATCTGGATTGGTAGGCCTTTCCACGAGACGCTTCTCGAGGGAGAATCGCTCGAAGGATGGCGCAAGTGGACTCATGATGGCTGAGGCGTAATTATTAGAAAGCACAATGGTGTCAAGAGGTGAGCATTGTTGCCCTGGGAGGCGGGCAAAGCATGACGAGAAGCTTCTGAGGGATCAAGAAGGGTAGCTGCCCAACTTAAGGGCTTTTAGGAAGCATATACTGCAAGCAGACTTGGGGAAGGAGTGGGGAGGTCTAGGAGAAACCATGTTGCTCCTCCACCTTTGATCCGAGCCGTTTTCTCCGCATTACGAAGGTAGAGGATGGCCAACCCTGATCCCGCGTTTTAGACGCTGCGGCCTCTTAGAGGTCTGTGACAGCCGCCACTATTCCTTTTGTAGGGCATCGCCGTCTCATCTTCCATGTGGCGTTTAGAAAACACCTGCAGCATCCAGGGCTAGACGCTTGCGTTCTCGCGCCAACCAATTGAGGAAATTAGCGTTGGCACCAATCCTCGACCATCGTCGGTCCTTTGTCGGCGCATGTGAAGAATTTTAGCAAAATTTCATTTAACTTACCTAGTTAACTCCATCCCGGATGCCAGAGTCGACTCGGCTAGCAGGGTTCTAGATGCATGGAGCCACGAGGTCTGTTGCGATAATGCTTGCGTGATGGTGAGGCACAGCGAGGGACGGGCGAGGGACCGTGAGGGACTTTCACACACCGCCTGGAGCCCAAAAAAGAGGGAAGAGGGCGCGTTTCGATTAATTTCTAGCGCTTCGCCAAAAGTCACGGTTTTCGCAACAAAGTTCGACGGTTTGCTGCCTCGGCACTATACCTTGTTCCTGGGCAGCTGAAGCTTCCCCGACCTTTCCTTCTCTCAGCCGCGCCACTGATGAGTCGAGTGCCCCTCATTCGAAGCTCCAGCCCCACGCGCGTCAGTCATCGGCCTCACCACCGAAACCGGTGAACACCAAACCAAGCCTCCAGCCAACACCACCGACCTTCCCATCATGTTCAAGAAGAGACCTAACGTATGTCGAACTTCAATCTCCTGCCGTCCTGCTGCTGACCTTTTACGTGCAGATCAAATCTCTTGCACCCCTAAAATCCTCCGACCGCCGCAGGACTGCAGACCAGATCATCTCAGATCTTGGCATCGAGGTTCCAGTAAACCATGATGCAGATCCGGAAGACAAGGCAGCTGCCACAGCTCCCCTCACAGCTTTGAGAAAGTCCCTGCTGCCCGAAAACGCGTTGTCCGCTCGGTTCACAACAACATCCGGCCCAGACCTCAAACAAGTATCGGGGACAGTGTATGCGGGTAGTCATGACGGAGAGGAGCAGCGGATACTGTGGGTCAAAGCTGAAGATAAAATGTATCCCACAGGTCTGTTGCCGAAGCCATGCCCTAGATATCGAGAACGTAGCTAATTCGGCGTGCCAAATAGTATACACTCTATGGCATAATCCTGCCATCCTTCCACTGCTATACACCCCTCTAGCTGTAGTGGGAAAGCTTCAAGGTGGCGCAGACCTAATGACTCCTGGTCTTCAGAGGGGACCACCTTTCCCAGCAAAGGCCAAGAAAGGCGCAATTGTTGCCATAGCAAGCCTGGAATCACCAACAATACCAATGGCCGTTGGAACATGCGAGATAGATGTTAGTGCGTTGGGAGATGTACGAGGTGCGAAAGGCCACGCTGTGCAAACCTTCCACTGGGTAGGTGATGAGATATGGTCCTGGAGTACTTCGGGGAAGCCTGGTGGTGATCCTCCAGAATACTTGGAGGGTTGGGATGGTGAGCGGAAACAAGAAGATGACAGCCTCGCAGAGCAAGTAGACAATTTGAAGCTCGAGGGTGCGGATCAGGAAGAGGGTGGAGTGTCCCTGGGCACTGATGACATAGCTGAACGGTCCCAAGCTGAAAAGTCGCAAGGTTTGGAAGGAGAAGATGCACCTTCTAAAAAAGATTTTATCGACGAAGTGGAGGATAGGGAACTAAATACAAAGGGTGCGGTGTTCTTCCTGAATTCGAGATGCTGTAGCTAATAACATTTACAGAAATTGACGACGCTTTCAAAAATGCGTTCCTGTATGGTGTGCGGTATCATATGAACTCAAATAAAGACCAACCAAACTTTGGTCTTGATTTCCCTCTATCCCAATCTGCGGTTATGTCCACTCTTGTGCAACCTTTCTTACCCACTTACACACCCGCTCGAACTGCATCCCTTCAGATTAGGAAGTCCAGTTGGAAGAACATCAAGAAATTTATCAAATACCTAGACAAGCAGCATATTGTTAAATCCAAGGATCGGGATGGAAATGAAGTGGTAATACTTGATATCGACTTCAATGACGAACAAATCGGAGACTTCACACCTTACCGGCTTCCCAAAAAGGACACGCCTTCTACAACTCCAGCTCCTAATAGCAAACTTTCTGCACCTCTAGATACCGCCGACTCCTCAATTGGGCAAAAAATCAAAATACTCTCCGTTCTTCGGCCTAAAGAAAAGCTCGTCCCTCTCTTCGAAGCATCCCAGGCTGATCCCCGCGGCTTCTACACTACCGCTGAACTTCGGCCGATTCTCACGACCTACATCGAAGCTGAAAACCTAATATCTCCCAAAAACAAGCGTCTCGTAAACATCAACCCTCTCTTTGCTAACACTCTCTTTGGTTCCTCGGCCCTGGATTCCCAAGCTCTCTCTGCCGGCACTATCCCCCGTGACGCCCTTACCGAACGCCTGATTTCCTCTTGCTCCCCCTTCTACGTCATTCTACGCAACGACGCCAACGTCTCCGACGCAAAACTAAAGGCTGGAGCACCGCCGAAGATCCAGATCCAGCTCGAAACACGCAGCGGGAACAAAACGGTCACGAAAGTCAGCGGGGTGGAGCCTTACTCCATCATGCCGCAGCCCCTGGCGGATGAGCTGAGAAAGGCGTGTGCAAGCAGCACTAGCGTGGAGAAGTTGGTTGGTAGTAGCCCGAAGAACCCGGTCATGGAAGTCATGGTGCAAGGACCGCAGAAGGATGCGGTGTTGAAGGCATTGGAGAAAAGGGGCGTGCAGAAGGCGTGGGTGGAAGTTGTTGATAAGACCAAGGGGAAGAAGAGGGGCTAGATTTTGAGACAAGGGTACTGTGGAAAAGTTATATTCAGGGTTTTTTTTGGGTAGGATTGAAAGCTATGACTAAATGTATTGGCTTGGCTGGGGTAGAGAGATGTGAGAGCATCGGTATACCTACCAATAGGTATTATGGGGATGGAATTAAGCTGCTTTTCCAAACACATCTGAGCGTTAAATTGGGACTTGTTACCTTATCAGAGAAGTTATTTATGCTTCTTAGCAGCGCAATGGCATACATACATTATTTTAAATTAGTGTGATCCATTAGCGTCGAATATCCCAGTAACTGTAAAGGCCCTGCACACCGGTATCCACCCCACGAAGGATCTCGCTCACCGACCTTCCCAATCTATCATCCGAGTTCCTATTTCCAATTGATAAATGCATCAAGCCAAATTGATTAAGCAAATCAACAATTTTCGAGGTCTTTCATTTAAAGCGTATGATTTGCCTAAATGAGAGCGTTGGTAGTTTAAATCCACTCCTTATCCTTATTCTTATCCTTATCCTCCGCCTCCTCTTTATATAATGCCGCTAAGCGGCGGTGCAGCCGCGCAATCTGGCGGAACCGATTAGCATGGCGGCGGGCGGGGGTAGTAGGGGTAGCGGCTTAGGGAGCGGCAGCAGCTAGAGCGCTACGGAGTCTGCGGTTAGGGAGGGAGTAGCGGCAGCAGCGGCAGCGGCGGAGGTAGAGGCGGTAGGGGGGACGACAGGCCGCGGGGGACGGCGGCCGCGGTGGTGGAGGTAGAGGTAAAAAGGGGGAGGGTGATAGCGGCAGTAGCAGCAGCTATTTTATATATCAGTTAACTTTTACGGCAGCTTTATAGTCCTATTATAATCCTAATACTTACTGGCGCGGCTGTCTGCTAGGATAGAGGTTTCACGGTGGTGGGGGTAGTGGGGGTGGTGGAACCTTTATAATATATGAGCGGAGTCAACGAGCGAAACTACTTATGAAGTTTCGAGTTTTCGGGCGTCGCGCTGCACGCTCCGCCTCTAAAGACGCTGGAGATTATAAAGAAGCTATGAATAATAATGGCTAAGCACAGGGGTACTGAAAGGTCGCGTTATTATACAATGTTAAGCTTAGTACGTGCACTTCGCTAAGGTTATGAGCGGATTAAATAGAGCAATATGAAAAAGAAATAAAATTACAAAAAAATAAATTTGTAAACAAAAAGATATATTATAGACCGAGACTCTGCACGAGGCTTTGCCAAGCCCCTACCTCCTATATAGCCACCTCATTCCTCTTTCCTCCCCCACGTCACGTCTAGTATGTAGAACGTAGTTCTAGCTTGCAGTAGGGAGCCCTAGGTTCTAACAAAGGTAGTGCAATTTTACGCAGATGCTGCTCGGCGGAGGACCAAGGACTAATTTGACAATGCACTGGGGCTAAAAAACTAGTCTGCGCATCAATAATCTTGATATCTTTGCTTTTTCGCACTTTTAGGACCTAGAGCTGGTTTTGTTTAGCTAATTGTTTGAGCCAAGAACCATAATTCCATATTTTAGATGATATCTGCTGTGAGATTACACACTATCAATATTTCGAAGATTTGTGAAAGCGTTGGTGGTTTAGTGGTAAAATCCATCGTTGCATCTGAGTTTCGATGGGCCCTGGGTTATTCCCGGGCCAACGCATTTTTTGCTCAAGTTGATGCTGTGGTCGTTAGTGCTGGTAGACATTTCCTTCTTGCTCCTGAGTGGAGTCAAGGGATTGTTTGATGTTTAGACCGGAGACCAAGGGTAGATAAGGCCTCTAAGTTAGAGTTAGCTTAAAGCTCTATTAAAGGTAGTTAATTAAGCTTATCTTTAGCAACTATAATTGTATTTGGAGCCATCTACCTCTTTTATACTAATAGTATATTTTAGATAATAAACAAAGGTGTAAGGCTATTGCCCAGGTGTACGGTAGGGAGCAGGCAAGCCGAGCATGAGTCATAAGGAGAGTCGATGGAAGAGGACGATATGGTAAAGAGTAGGTATGGCAATACCTCGTACGGAGACGAACCGATGAAGGGCTGCAGGCCCGATGAGCTTATAAGGAGGTGCCAAGGGCTAGCCGAAGGCTAGTCTTGGCAGCTCCTGAGAATAAAATACCCCTTACAAAAGGCTACTTTAAAGCCGTTTATAAGGCTAGTAAGATAAATGATATATACTTCTTTATATAATATAATATTTTATTTTAGACAATTTAATATAATATCCTAACTGTTTTATAATATATTGTAAAAGTATAAGACCTTTCCTACTCTCCCTATAACAATAATATACTATAAGTATTTAGCTTTACTAGTACACCACCAAGCGAGCCACACTAGCGAGCAAGCGAGCCACCTCAAAACTTACCAAAAATTAGAAAATCTATACTTTTATATCTTAATAACCACTCAATTATAAATTCTAATAATTTAGATTTGGACTTTTATATATACTCTACAGCTTCTATTAAAGTTGCATCGCAAATACTTCAGTAGTTTTTAAGATATAGTAATTTGGCCCTATTTTAGCTACTAAATTTTAATATCTTAAAAACTACTAAACTATCTACGATGCAACTTTAATAGAAGCTGTAGAGTATATATAAAAGTCCAAATCTAAATTATTAGAATTTATAATTAAGTGGTTGTTAAGATATAAAAGTAAGAATTTCTAATTTTTGGTGAGTTTTGAGGTGGCTCGCTGTTAGAGTACGAAGGCTCTTGGGGTCTGTAGCAACGTGACAACAGTAGTGGACTGCAATAGGTAACTTGTTTCTTGAAGTAGAACTAAATTCTGTTATTCTCCTCTACAGGCGACTACGTTTTGTAGTCGCCTCGCCAGCGCCTCGCCAGCGCCTCGCCAGTTATGGCAGGTAAGTCTCTACGGCCTAACACTCGCTCAGTGGTGAAACACGTTAGCATATATACATAGCTAAAAAGTAACTACTAATAGTAATAGATATAGGCCGAAAGAAAGATAGATTAAGAGCTAGTATATATAATAAAGAAGCCGCAGTTATTCTATAGGAGAGTATAGAAAGTTCTATGCCTAATCTCCTACTAAAAACTCTATAGCATATTTTGCCCTATTATTCTTAGAACCGTTAAATATAAAATAGTAAGTAGTCTATTAACCAATGTCTATTAGTGCTGGCTAATAACGTGGGTTTAAAACGTACTAATATTAATAATAGCCCTTTTATTTTATAATATAATAGGCTTAATAGCAACAGGGTTTTAATTCTTATTATTAAGTATAACGGTGCTGGAGCGCGTCACCTACTACTTTGCCGTTTCTGGGCAATCTGCTAAATTCTGCCATATTCTGCCAAATCGCTATTAGCTCGCTTACTGTTAGCGCCTTAATAACCCCTTTACATCTTGCCAGTCTCTATGTTGGAATTACAAGGTCATAAGGTCACAGCGGAGGTGTCTTGAGGGTCTATTTGATGATAGAGATGACGCAGACAATGAATATTGATTGATTCGTGATGCAGTAGATACAGTTGATTGTCTATCTAGATTGACATGCAGAGCTCGCTCTCGCGACGTGTCCAGAGCTTAGTCAGCATCTCTCGCTTAATTCTGACACTCCCCTATACTGACGACGCTCTCCTCGTCTGTCCCAAATAGGTAATTATAAAGCTATTCCCAAATACCTTGCAAGTGCCATTTGGCCTACGTACAGAGGGAAAACCTATAGTAGGCGAAAAACCTCCGTAACTTGCTCCGTCTCTTGCTCCGTCTCCGTCCGTTACCGTCTCCGTCAGTTACCGATTCCTAGCGTTGCACAGTGCTTCGTAAATTAGTTGATTGGTAGCTGTTTTGTAAGCATATCTCCCGGCTGATCTTTACCTGGTATATATACCACTTTAAGTCGACCTCACTAAACCATGTTGTTTTGTACGAAGAGGTATTAAGTCTTAATATGCTTGGCTTTCTAGTAGTATTTCATGTCGTATAAAAGGTTGACTATACCCTTATTATCACAGTAGAGCGTAGGGATAAAAGGGTTGTTGTTGTCTCTCTCTTCTAGATCTCTTGTTAGCTTCTTAAGCTATATTACTAACCTTGCTCCTTCTAATGCCGCCATAATCTCAGCTTCCATTAAGCTTAATGCCGTCAACTTCTGCCTTTAAGCCATCCAGATTACTGCTCCCCTATAGCGTATAACTGCTATACCTTGGAATAATATCCAATCGTGTTCTGTTCCCCATGTAGCATTAGTAAAGATATTGTAACCAGTAGGTAACGTAAGCTTGCATAGAGGAAGGTAGACTGCTTAACTTAAGTAGGTAATTCCTGCTTTAAGAGTGCCGTTTAGATATTGTAGTAGCTGCTTACTTAAGCGGTAATGCGATTCTCCTAGTGCTGCTATAAACCTAGCTAACTAACTGACAGCGTAGCTGGTATTAGGACGTGTGTAGTTTAAGAGGTAGATTATAGAGCCAATAATCTGCTAGTATACTATCACATCGTTATACTTAAGGAGGCTTTTGATATTGGGCTTTAGGACAGTACCTGCTAGTATTAGTAGCTTGGCTGGATTACAGTTGTCCATTTTTAGCCGTTTAAGTAGCTTCTTAGTGTACATCGTCTGATGTAGCTTAAGGGTTCGGTTTGTACGATCTCGCTTAATTTGTTGGCCACGGAGGTAGCTTTACTGCTGAGGTGTCGGACACCGAACGACTACGGACACCGAACGACTACGGACACCGAAGGTCGAACTAGGGTTATTTTCCTTATGTATATTAGGGCTCTTAGAGCCACCTTGAATAAAATAGATCACTTGTACAATTCTATGTCTCTACCTATTAGCTAGCTTATGTCATTTGTCTTGATACCTGCCTGGCTGAAAGTTATGAGCCCGGTAACCTTCTGAGCACCAGGGAGATCTTAGTGGCCAGACGACTACCACTAAGCCTCTTTGAGCATAGTTCGTTATGAAATATTGCGTGCTTTACGCGTAAGCGCGTCTCTTTACGCAACCTTAAAATAAAAGCTAATATGGCAACTAAGGACTCTATAAACCCTCTTTTGCTAACCCAGAAAGACTGGCCTATATGGTTTTAATTTATCCGCTGAGAAGTAAGTTTTGCGAAGATCTGGGACTATGTTAACCTAGATAAGACGGAGAACGAAATTAAAGAAAACACTGAGCCAGCTATACCTTTGATAGCAGCAGCTCCTACAGCACCTGCAACAGCTCCTGCAGCTTCTACAGCACCAGCAGCAGCTCCTGCAGCACCAGCAGCAGCTCCTGCAGCACCAGCAGCAGCTTCTGCAACAGCAGCAGCAGCTCCTGCAACTTCAGCAGCAACTCCAGCGTCTACTGGAATAGCTACACCTGGGTCATCGAGTCAACAAGGACAACAAACTCCGCAATCTCTAGAGACACAGAGAATGCTCTTCAAGCTCTATAAGCTCCAATGATAGGACTATATAAAACGGGAAGAGAAGCTCTACACCTTTGCAGCACTATTACATGCCACCATAGGCACCAACTTCTTAGGATATCTTAAAAACCTCACTACACCATATTTAATTTTGAGGCAGCTGAAAAAGGTAGTAAAGCCGTCACAAGCTATGTTGCAGTAAATGGTATTAGACGATCTTAAGAAACGGAAATAAGGGCCTAAACGCCAGACTCTGGAATCCTGGCTTTAGCTTTATATTACTATTATACAGAACAGCAAAGAGCTAAAGGAAGGGTTGATAGAGGCAATGGAAAACAGTGTTGTATAAGCTTTTATCCAGGACTGTAAGGAGATCTGTCTAGCTCTGTATTATGCCTTTATTTAAAAGGTAGCCAAGAGGTCAGAGAAGCTTGAAATAGTAATAATAATTAAGGAATTTAACCTCCTCTATAAGCATCCGAATACGGGATATAATGCTTATGCTATACTCTTAGGGCAGCCATCTGCAGATCCTACAATGTCTACTACCCTAGCACCTCCTCAATTACCTGAGATAAAGTGCTTTGCTTATGGTCTACCCCATAAGTTAAAGAATTGCAAGTAACTGTTTCAGTCTCTTTAAGGTCCGAACTTTATACCAAATGACGGTTGTTTAAGGAATTGCCAGGAATGGCTCAAGGTCCTAATAAATAAGCAGTATTATAAAAAAAGGCTCAAGCAGATTGAGAAGGAAGGTCCTAGGTTAAGGACGTCTACATTGGCTTTATTTATGGCTAAAAAGATTAAGAATCTGGACAGGCCCCAAGCTACAGCGGCTGCTATAACAACATTCTTTTTATCATCAACATTATCGCAGGATTATCTGGATCTGTCTTTGATTAACGCCTAGGGGTATGACACTATGGCAGACACCCACTTCTGCAACGATATCAGATACTTCCGTGACTTTAAGCCAAGCATGTCCATAGCAATAGCTGGAGATTCTAGGGCAGAAATCTATGGATACAGTAATATTAACTTGGTAATTAAGGTGGGTAAATAACGCCTGACTTGGTATCTGACATTGAGGAACATAGCGTATACTCTGTATTTTTATACCAATCTAATATCCGCAGCAAAGCTCTGTAGGGTTAGAGTAATTATTAACCAGTCTACAAATTATCTGCGCTATAAGGATAACGGAGGCCTATTTGCCAACCTTATGGAATACGGAGGTCTCTACCTTATTAATGCCATCGCCTACTTACCACCTACTCCTACTACCTACACTACCTCTACCAGATTCTTTAAGACCTCAGTATATAACAAAGTATGGCATTAACGCTTACTACACTGTGATATAGAGTTAGTGGATTATCTGCTGACTGCAGTAGATGGGGTTAAAGTGGTTAAGACGGATAGAGGAAGAACTCTATACAGTGTACCACTCTATGAACTATGTGTTCTTGGAAAGATAACCTAGCAGACATCTTATAGAATATTAGTAAAGGGAACCTACCCTTTTAAACGTGTTCACTTTGATGTTATTATAAAAGAAGACAGGTTTAATGGAGACACATATGTAGCTTACTTTTGGTGTAACTATATAAAGTACTATCATGCTTTTCCTATTAAGAACTATAAGCAAGAGACACTGCTCCTACTCTTTAAATTAATAATAGCATTTGCAAAGAAATTTAATGCTTAAGGTATCCGCATTTGGTATATGGATAAGGAGTAAGGTATAGGCGCTAGGGTAAAGAACCTTATCCAGCTTAATGGAGGTATTATTAAGCAATTAACACCATATACCCCAGCTTAAAATGGACCCATAGAGAGGTTAGGGAGAGCCATTTCCGAATAAGTAAGGACTGCTGTTATTAAAGCAAAGTTACCCGTAGATCTATGGCCTAAGTTCGTGCTTCTAGCAGTATTCCTACTTAATTAAACTCCTATTTAGTCCATTGACTGGAAGACCCTATTTAAGATGCTGTATAAACGGAAGCTATGGCTAGCAGGACTTTGTGTAGCCGGATCTTTAACCTACATGCTTATTAAACACGGCATTCCTAGAAAGGCAAAGTTTAAGCCATAAGCCTAAATAGGTTATCTCATTGGTATAGAAGCTTTAAATATCTATAGGGTATAGATACTAACCACTAACTGCATTATCTGATCTCGTGATATATAAATTAATGAGTTAAAGAGATACTAATTTCCTAAAACACCAGAACACCTCATTATCTCATAGGCTTAAAAGGATCGTTTTCAGCAAGTCCAGGACCTACTAGATAATCTTCAAGATGGCAGCAAGGACTAGATACAGAACTTTAATGAAGAACTAGATATAAGACTGCCGTATTTAGCAAATATTAACGTTACTCCTATGTTAAAAAGCATTTAGATCTTAATAGAAGAACTCTGTTAGCTACCTACCCTAGAGCTAACTCCAGAACTGTCTAAACTATTAGCGTCTTTAGCGCCTTAGCAATTACCATCTACTATAGCATCTATACCACAGACACTATCTACTACTTAGTCATCTTCTAAAGTTACCAAACCATGGTTTGTAGATCCTACACCTTGTTCCGAACCTCAGACGACAGCAGGCTCGTCATTAGGGGGTGAGAGATGTTCTGGCCGTAAAAAGCGACCTATAGCAAAGAAGAAAGATATGCCAAATTAGAATCTACGATGACGAGCCTTTGCGGTTTAAATTAATAATGATAATAATATTATTAATCCAGATACGATACTATTGGCTTACGCTTTCTATACTGCTGCTATAAAGACGTATGGACATTAAGATGATTTTCTACCACTACTAAAGTTATGGAAAGAGATACTCAATTATAAGTACGCTACAGAGTTCAAAGCAGCTGCTTATATTGAGATGAAGGCCTTAACAGGAAAGTAGACCTGGGATAAGGTACGACTAGTTAAAAAGGTCCATTAACTTCCTACTATATGGGTCTTTATGTACAAGGAAGATTTGGATAGCTTTATTATAAGATTTAAAGCTCGTCTAGTTGTCTGTGGAGACCTTTAAGCAGTCTTATAAGAGGAGGTTAAAGCTATAATGGCAGCCTATTAAACCTTCCGTCTACTTTGCGCTCTTATTGCTGGCTTCAACCTGGACGTTATATAGATTAACGCCGTTAACGCCTTTATTAATGCCTTGGTTAACGATAAGGTCTACCTTATTCCCCCTAAGGGTATAGACCTACTACCTGGATTCTCTCTCCGTCTAAGAAAGGCAATGTATGGACTACGGAAATCTCCTAAATTGTGGTTTTTAGAAATGTCTACTGCTTTGCGAAGCATGGGTTTAAAAGCTGTACTAGATAAGCTATATCTCTATATTTACCCTACTAAACCTATCTTTATGTTCTTCTACATTAACAATATCCTAATTGTAGGACACCTGAGCTGTTGTCAGCAGATGAAGGACATTCTAAAGCAGCTATAAGATTGATTTGAGATACGCCAAATACCTTAATTTATGTTATTTCTAAACACTTGTGTCGTGCGAGATTAGTAAAGGGGAAAGCTCTGGCTCTGTCTAGATCAGTATCTTGAGAAGCTAGTCTTGATATACCATTTAGAATATCTAAAGCCATCAGCTACACCACTATTGGGCTAGGAATTGACACCATATAAGGGAGAAGCTATGCCGAATTAGATAAAAGGATATTAATGCCGTGTAGGTTCTGCAATATATCCGGCATCTACTATATAACCAGATATTACCTTTTCTGTTAGTAAGCTAGCTGAGTTCTTATAAAATCCGTTGCTAGCTTATCTTGCGGAGATTAACAGATTGCTTACCTATCTCTATAATACCAGATACCTCGCTCTTAAGTTCTCTACTATTATGCCGTATAAGATAAACTAGGTTCTGAAAGCTGCTTCTAATGCTAGCTTTGCTGATGATGCTCCAATATGTTAGAGCTCACAGGGTTTCTTGATAAGCTTATTTAATGGGCTTATAGCATGGCAGGCAACTAGATAAAAGGTAGTCACTAAGTCTACTATAGAGGTAGAACTACTAGCTCTCTCGCACGTTGGTGGGGAGGTTGAGCATATAGTTTGGATCTTTAAAGCTATTAGATTTGATCTGGAACAGGACGTTATTATTAATTGTGATAATTAGCAGTTAGTATGGATTGTAACGAAAGAGACTCCTATAGTATCTATAAAACTCCAACACGTAGATATCCATCAATTCTAGCTTTGCCAAGAGGTACAAAACGGAAGCTTCGTCATACAATAGGTACCAATGAATGAGATGACTATAGATGGACTAACTAAAGCTCTCTTAAAGCAAAACCATTAAAAGTTCGTTAAAGTAGTAGGGCTCCGCGATATCAGACATCTAGTTAGTTGACAATCAAATCACAGCAAAAGCTCACCACTAGCTCGTCTATCCTGACTGCCTAATCCAGTAATCTAGCTCTGCCGCTCTACGTCAGATCTAAGGGGGTGTGTTAGCCACAGAGGTAGCTTTACTACTGAGGTGTCAGACACCGAACGACTACGGACACCGAACGACTACGGACACCGAAGGTCGAACTAGGGTTATTTTCCTTATGTATATTAGGGCTCTTAGAGCCACCTTGAATAAAACAGATCACTTGTACAATTCTATGTCTCTACCTATTAGCTAGCTTATGTCATTTGTCTTAATACCTGCCTGGCTGAAATAATTTAGAAGCCTATGAATACTTCTATAGGACCTAGGTCTTTGCATCTCTATTCTCTTAAGATTTTTGTCTTTGTAATATTAAGGTATTAGCGCTTTCCTGCGATTAGTATATTATTAACAAATAGTAAGATATATACTTCATTTCCTATAAAGAGATTGGGGTTAGCATTAGCTGCTTTTAAACCTATATTCTTAAAGAACTTCTTAACCATCTAAAACCATTCTCTCGGTGCCTGCTTTAGGCCGTAAAGTAACTTATTTAGCTTTAAGTAGACGTCTTTTACGCCCTTAAGCTTAGGTTTGAAGTCTCTTAATAGGTTAGGAATCTGCATGTAAATCTATTCTTGCAACAGCGGGTTTAAGAATGCAGTTTCAACGTTAATATGGTTAAGCTTAAGGTCCTTAGCTGCTACCTTTGCCATTAGGAACCTAAAGGTGTCGTATTATACGACAGACGTAAATGTCTCAAAATAATTAATGTTGGGGGTCTGCTTATCTCCTTAAATGCACAGTCTTGCCTTCTTGCGAATTACTTCTCCCTTAGTATTATACTTGTGCTTCAGAACTAGCTTGCTTAGGAGTAACAACCTTCCTTCTAGTACTCTCCCCCTTATAATAGTATAGGTGTGCATCCTCTTAAGTAAGAGGAATTCTTTAAAGATAGCTTTTATCCAGCTAGGAGCGTCCTCCCTTAAGGCCTAATCTAACTCAATAGCGTCAAAAGGTGCTGTAGGTGCTCCTATAGAGGTAGTATTCTTAGCTTTTAGGTAAATAGCTTTTATAGCTATTACTAACTAAACCACCGTATTGTTAAAAACCCTTATATTTGGTAACCTTCTAGACCTTATTCTCTACGCATAAGGAATACGTATTAATGTGCTTTATATAGGCATCCCACCTTTAGTATTACCTTAATTTAAGTATCCTACTTAATCTTAACCTGGGCTTCCTACTTAATTAAAATGGCCCACTTGGTCTTAACCTAGGCTTCCTACTTATTTAGAGCGGTCTACTTGGTTACTATCTGGCCTACTTATAGTTCTCGCAACTAGAGTCTCTATTAGCGCGTTTAAGGTAGTAGGGGGAGATATAGGTCGGTTCGCGGCTTAGCTTATAGCGTAATTTAAGCGTCCCGCTTAATCTTAACCTAGGCTTCCCACTTAATCTAAGCGGCCTACTTGGTTACTATATCTTGTAGCTTACACCTAAGGTGCTCTATAAGGGAACCTATACTCGTTCACTTTAGTATCTCCAAATAGCTTAATTGCTTGGGTATATAGGTTTATTATCTTAAATTAACTACTCTCTTTTAACCCCATAAAAACGTAGTTAGGTTTTATTCTTAAATTATACTTCCTAGGGTATTTCTCGAGCGTATTAATTAGATTGGCGTAATATCTAAAAATAACTAGATTCTTTAAGTTAGGAACTCGTCAGGTATATACCTTATAGGGTATAATAGCACCACTATACTTGTCGTTAAATGGAAGTGCTAAGGTAGGTACTTAATTCTTAATCCAGACAGCATGCTTAACTGCGTAGCACCAGAGTTCAACTGGTATATTTCCTTAAAATAGAAGTGACCTTGTCTTATAGTCAACTGTATAGATCGCGCGCTCGATTGCGCCATTATATAAGTGCTTATATGGCGGACAAGGTTTAAAGTTAATACCCTAGGGTATTAGTTCATCTTAAAATCTACGGCTAAACTCCCCCTTTCTATTGTCCGCTTAAATCCATGTAGCTTTATTGCCAGTGAACCTCTCTGCCCTTGCGATAATCTCTTTAATATACAGCAGTACCTCTTTAGTTTAGAGGGTTTTAAGAGGAATAACTTAAGTATAGTATATGGCGTCGTCTAGGGCTAGGAGGTAGTAGTTATAACCTCTAATTAATATACTGATTTATCCCGTAGTATCTAGGTATAGCCCTTAACCAGGTATCTTCTTGCGCTTAATTGTCTTCTTGCTTAGTATTTCTCGTATCTTCCTAGCTAGACAAGCTTTATACGTACTCTTACTAACTAGTACTGCTCTCTTCTTAAGCTTTATACCTAGTAAGGAGTGCTATAGCTTAAATAGGTTACTGTAATTCGTATATCTAGTTTGGTGGTACTATAGCTTAGTATCTATTTTACTAACGTTTGGTTATAAATTGTGTGCTTCTACTATTGTATTAAATGCTTCCTAATGCTCTTATAGCACGTAGAGGTTGTTCCTTATAGTGGCCTTAAACATCGCACCTAATTTATGCTTGCTAGTAGCTTGATTGTCTAGGTTAAATGTAATTAAGTAGCCTTCCTAAGTAAGAGTTCTTATTAAGATCAGCTTGATTAACTTAAACAAAGGTACAAGCCAGACATCTTTTAGCTTTAGGGTACCGATTTAAACTTAACCGTAGCCTATAGTAGGGACAACGGTCCTATTTATAGTATGGACCTATTGTGGCGTATTCCATCTCTTTAAGTATATTAGGTCTGATTGGTTACTAGTAAAATACTTAATTACTCCTAAGTTAAGAGCCTAAGCTAAAGACGTCATTATAAGCATAGCATATTTAGGATTAGGGTTAAGGTAGATTAAATTACTGTTAAATTCTTCCTTAGCTATTGCTATATTCCCTACTTCCTCTACCTTAGGAGCACCTTAATCTGTCTTCCTGGCATTGTTAAATCAGAATTGCTTAAGTAGGGGATAGTCTTTCTAGTAGTAACCTTTCTAATAGTATACTCTGCACTTATCTCTTTCTGGTCATCTTGGCTCTTTGCTTACTTAAAATAACAAGCTATAGCAATAACGTGATAAGGAATGATTAAATCTACTAGCACGGCCTCTGCCCCTTATTTGACCTCGACCTTGGTTTCCCCTTCTCCCCTTAGGTTTGTCTTTCCTCTTATATACAAGTGCTGCATTTTATACTTATATAGGGAGAGCAGTCTCTTGCTCCTAAAGAAGGGTAATGCAGCTCTTAAGGTCTCGTTTGTCTTATAGATACTAGGTCTTCGCATTCTACCATATAACATCGCTTAGGAGGGCCAAGAGAAGCTGCTCTTTAATATCGTTATTAGTAAGTGCTTAAGGTATTAAGGCTAGATTAATCTTAAATTAATTAAGTATTTAGAGGAACTTAACAATTTGCATCTTTGTAGGGTTAAATATAGTGCTATAGAACTCTCTATAGAGTCTAGAGATATAGACCTTATTATTAGCCTTATTAAACTTCTTTATTTCTTCCCATATTCCTTAAATATCGTACGCCTTTATTATCACACACATCTCTTCCTAACGGTCGTCTTCTATTAAATTGTAGATGATCTTGTTTGCTTCCCCTCGTCTTCTTCTTCTATTAGCTAAATTAACTCGATTTAGGTCCTCTGCACCAGTAACAAAATCCCAGCCCTCTGACATAATTAGGGCTGCCTCGTAGGTGCGCTCCTAGTCTGCAAAGTTGTCTCCATTGAAAATGACGATTTTACCGGCCTTGTAATCGTATGTAGGTGTCGTTGAGGTTAAGGTAGAGAGGGTCATTTTCAGGGTCGATTTTCAAGTCAGGAGAGGTGTCGCTACCCGGGCTCATAACCTGTTGGAATTACAAGGTCATAAGGTCACAGCGGAGGTGTCTTGAGGGTCTATTTGATGATAGAGATAACACAGACGATGAATATTAATTGATTCGTGATATAGTAGATGCGGTTGATTATCTATCTAGATTAACATGCAGAGCTCGCTCTCGCGACGTGTCCAGAGCTTAGTCAGCATCTCTCGCTTAATTCTGACACTCTACCAGTCTTCTTCTCCTCCTTAGCTTAGTATTCTTATATAGTAGCAATCTATAAGCTTTAGTTTAGAAGCATTTATACAAGCCCGTTACATTATACTAAGCTCTCCCTACATTGCCTAGGAAGGCCTTAATAATATCCCACCATAGAAGAAGACCTTGTCTGCAATAACGCGTCAACGCGTTATACTCAGACACTAAAAAAACTCACACTACCACGCCTAGGAAGGCCCCAACAATATCCCACTTTTATAGGCCAGACTATACTTAACCTGCACCCCCAGAATTAAAACCAAATCATACAATTCTCACAATCCTTAGGAAGCCAACGATAGCACCTAAAGCGAGCTTATTTAAAAGACCTATTTTTACCTAAGAGGAACATAAGATCTAGCTAGGATTAGAAATTAAAGACAATAACAATATTATAGATGTACGCAAGCAAATGCGTACCCTTACAGCCAATTAAAAGGTTAATTATCTTTAAGCCCAAAGCATATAAGAGACTCTAAAGGAGATCCTGGAAAGCCTTGCTGCCTTATAAAACAGCCTAGCCTCCCCTTTATAAAGCCTCAGTTAACCTATTTACTTAACTAAATATAATATACCAGAGAGTACGGACATAATAATAAAGCAATTAAAGTCCGTCAAGCTCCCTAACCTCCACTATTATTAGACGGCATAGACCTAACCTTTAAGAACTGGAGAATTTAGGTATAAGGAAAACTCCGCGTTAATTAAAACTACTTTACTTCTAAGGAGGCTAAGATGCTCTATGTCTTTGGACAAACAATAGGAGATACGCAGCGGCACCTTTAAGCCAAATTTAAAGATAAATCCCCCGTCCGATTTATATCTATTAATAAGATGCTATAGCACCTAACTGCTATTTATATAAATCCAAATAAAGTATAGGATGCTAGATATAAGTATAATTGCCTAATAATGAAATTATCCCACTCCTTTACTAAGTTCTAAACTTAATTCTTATACCTGGCAGGAGAAGGCTAGGTTCCCCTTAAGAACTACCATTTAGACCTATATAATAAGCTAACAATCCAACTATAAGAGAAGATCGCGGTAGCCTTAGACGACTTATTAACCTACTAAAGACTTATAACCTAATGTTTGTTACTAGATTTAGAACTAAAATAAATTAATGCCTGTTCTAACTAACTAAAGCGGTCCTGTAGCAATTAAAACCTATCTGCTACACTAATGGGAGCTGGCATTAAAAGACAAACTATAACCGCCCTTATACTAAAAGCGGTTACAACTGCCTACCTATAAGCCTCACCCGACCTATTACATACTATACCTTTAGCCAATACTTATTGCAATACCCCAGTTAACCCTGCTATGGCCACGTGTTTTAATTGCGGAAAGAATAGTTACTTTACCTTATCCTACCTAGAGCCAAAGGATATAGGTAATATTAAAAAGATAAAGGAAGAAGAAATATCCAATAAGTTAGGAAAAGAAGAACCCTAGGGAAAGACTCCCCCCTAGGGTATCCTATTAATCTTAAAGAGATTAATTTAAGTCAGCTAATAGGTATAAAATACTTTACAGTTCTATATACAGTATCTTAAAATAGATATAGAGTTAATATAACTGCCCTTATTAACACTAGAGCAAATAGCTTTGCCTTTATAAATACTACTTATATAAATAACGTTGCTAAGTTTTTAAATATAAATGCTATCTAACTAGAGAAGCCTATTTAGGTAAAAGGCTATAATAGCCAAGTCGGTAAGCTGGTTACCTATATCTTAAAGCTATATATCGCTATTAATGGAAGGCGCTAATTTGGTATCCCCTTCTGTATCCTAGACCTAGGTTCCTATAATATAATCCTCAGCTAAAAATAGATGTCCTACTTTAATATTTAGCTAAATGTTTAATAAAGACAGTTTATCTGGCCAGAGAATAGACCAAAATTACCCTTCTTTATTAGAGAAATCTAGACTAACCACAAGATGTTAGCTGTAAAGGCTAACCCTATCTATTAGCAGGATATTAGGGACTGCGACCTAGCCTTTACCTAAGAGGATGCCTGCCGCAAGGCTGGTAGGAATTACGTACTAACAAGGATACTCCCCTAAAGGACTATAGTTAAGGAGGACTCTACTTACGGAAGTAGAATAGACAGTAATGTAGACAACTTCTAAATTGCGAAGATTTGGCTAATGGGGAAGAGGACATACTAATAGGACATAGAGGATAACCTTTGGAAGATGTAATAAGAGCTAAAAGGAGTAAAGACAACGCCAATATACTAAAGGCCCCCAAGTCTATAGACACCCCTACTATCACACAACCCCCCTATAGTAGATATCGCGGCAATTAGCGCTATAGGTTTCCACTTTAATATATATTAGAAGGACAATAAGGTCTTTATAACCAGTTTATATAAAATTAACTGGATTATTAATAAGAGGGAAGAAGGGCTAGTAGAGGAAACTAATAAGGAGCTAGTTAAGCACCTCCTCCCTATATACCTCTTAAACCATAGAGACGTGTTCTTAAAAGTAGCTTTAGATATACTACCCCCCTACTAAACCTATAATTATAAGATTTAACTAGAGGCCGATAACTCTCTAAGCTATAGCCCCCTTTACTAGCAAACTATAGAGAAACTAAAAGCAACTAAGTAGTACTTAATTAATAACCTCTATAAGGGGTTTATTAAGCCAAGTTAGGCCCCTTTTACTTCCCCTATTCTATTTATAAAGAAACCTAATAAAGGCCTTTATTTCTATATTAACTATTAGAAACTAAACGCTATTACTTAAAAAAATTGCTACCCTCTCCCCCTAATTAACAAGACCCTTACACGTCTAAGCCAAGCTAAATTTTTTACTAAACTTAATGTCCGCTAAGCTTTCCACTAAATTAGGATGGACTCTGCATTAAAAGATCTAATAATATTCCGCACTCGCTATGGTTCTTATAAATATAAAGTCCTTCCTTTTAGACTAATAAATAGGCCAGCCATATACCAACGGTACATGAATGATGTTCTTTTTAACTACCTTAATAAATTCTGCACAGTATACCTAGACGACATTCTTATATACTCGGATAATAAACTTAAGCACCAAGTTCACGTTAAGAAGGTCCTAAAGAGGCTGCGGAATGCAGGTCTATAAGTTAATATTAAGAAATATAAATTTGGAGTAAAATAAATAAAGTACCTTAGGTTTATCGTTAGCATAAAAGGAATTAAAGTTAACCCTAAGAAGGTTAAGGCTATCTGTAACTGGAAACCCCCTTATACTATAAAAGGCATCCAGTTCTTTCTTGGCTTCTATAACTTTTACCATTAGTTTATCTATAACTATAGGGTTGTGGCTAAGCCTCTTATATAGCTAACCAAGAATAATACGCCTTTTATTTTTAATAATAATTGTATAAAAGCTTTTAAGGAGTTAAAGGATTAACTTATCTTCTCCCTAATTCTCCGTCACTATAACCTAGACCTTAAATTAATGCTAGAAACGGACGCCTCTAATAGAGTAGTAGTAGGGGTTCTCTTACAGTTACACCTAGATGGCAAGTAGTACCCTATTGCATTTTTCTTAAAGATAATGGCCCTAGCTAAGCGTAACTAAAGGTGCACAATAAGGAAATATTAGCTATTATACAATTACTATCCTAGTGGCGCGCAGAACTTAAAAGCATAGACTCTTAGATTAAAGTCTATCCTAATTATAAAGCCCTTAAGTATTTTATAACAATAAAGCAGCTTACCAGTTAATAGGCCTAGTAGGCTAAAATACTCTCCTAATTTTTCTTTATGATTATATACCGCCCTAGTAGACAAAATTCTAAGGCTAATGCCCTTACCTAGAGAGAATAGGACATAGAACTACAAGATAAGCTAAAGGCTTAGCACCAGACACGTGCCCTCCTCTATCCCAAATAGCTTAACCTATATATCCTTAAGGAACTGAGCCCCAAACGGAATAAGTTGGCACCCTTAGAAGGAGAGATCCTAGATAAACTAATAGAACTAATTAATCGCATCCTAATCACGAACCGCATAGCTAAATCCCTAAAAGCCCTCCGTAACCAAGCTATAGAAGGTAACTTTAATTTGGAAATAGAAGACAGATTACTCTTATACTAAGAACCGCTTATAGTTCTAGATGCTAATAACCTATAAACGGAGCTAATCCGTAAAGCCTACTATTAAGTCTCTATAGTGCACCCTAGCTAAGATAAAACCTACCAACTACTAGCATCCTATTACTATTGGCAAGGACTCCTGTCTGATATAGAACAATTTATTAGAAACTGTTATGCTTGTAAACGTATAGATACCCCTAGGGATTAAACTCCTAAATGGCTATAACTACTGCCAGTTCCTAAACGCCCTTAGCAACATATTATAATGGACTTTAAATTATTTCCAAAGGACAAATATAGCTATAATATGGCTTTTATAGTAATTAACCAACTAAGTAAGTAAGCTGTTTCCCTCCCTTGCTTTAAGACTACAACTGCAAAAGATATGGCCTATATATACATTAACAACATTTACCAAATCCATGGCGCTCCTAAGTCTATTGTCTCTAACTGTGGACCCTAGTTTATATCAGACTTCTAGAATAAATTCTACCGTATCCTTGGGATTAAGATTAAGCTCTCTACTATATTTTACCCTTAGACTTATAGCTAAACCAAGATTATATACTAGTACCTTAACCAGCAACTTCGCCCCTTTGTTAACTACTACTAGAGCAACTAGTTGGAACTACTACCTATAATAAACTACACACAGCTTACGCTCCCTTATAATAGTATAGGAATGTCGCCATTTAAGTTACTCTATGGATACAAGCTATAAACATCCTTTAATTAGGATAGACCTATAGGACCTATAACGGCCCACAAATACCTTAGCTATAAAGAGGCCCAGATATTCGCTAAAAGAATATATAGAGCCTAGGAGACTGCCTAAGTAATTATAAAAAGGGTATAAGAGAAGAAAGAGGCTAATATAAACTAATATTGCCGTAAGGTAGACTTCTAAGTAGGAGATAAGGTATAGGTGTTAATAAAAAACTAAAAGACCTAGAGGCCGAGCCACAAACTAGACCACTAAATGGCTGGCCTCTATAAGATCCTTAAGGAGGTAGGGCACTTTTTTAGGGCTAAGCTACTAGAGTTAATAAAGATCCACCCTATTTTCTCTCTAGACCAACTGCGGAAGGCCATGGATAACCTATTGCCTAGACAGCACAACGACCCTCTACCGCCAATTCAGATTGCAGAGGATGAGGAATGGAAAGTTAAAGAGATCTTAGCAGTTAAGAAGGACCGTAGTACCTTAAAATACTATGTGAGCTGGGTAGGTTATAATGAAGATCCAAAATAGTACCCCATATCTAATTTTAAGTACTCTCCCTATAAGCTGCGAGATTTCCACCTAGCCTACCTAGACCTCTCTAGACTACCACGTAAACTAGACAGCTGGATTAAATGCTAGGAAGAGGGGGTAGATAACTATAATAATTTAGATAACAACAAAGAATTTAGACAAAGCCTAAGGGCAGGCTTTTTTGGGAAGGGGGGGGGGGGGGGTAATGTAACGGTGCTGGAGCGCATCACCTGCTACTTTGCCGTTTCTGGGCAATTTGCTAAATTCTGCCATATTCTGCCAAATCGCTATTGGCTCGCTTACTGTTAGCGCCTTAACGACCCCTTTGCATCTTGCCAGTCTCTACCAGTCTTCTTCTCCTCCTTAGCTTAGTATTCTTATATAGTAGCAATCTACAAGCTTCGGTTAGAAGCATTTATACGAGCCCGTCACATTAAGCATATTTATTTAATAGAGCTAGGTTTACCAATTATTCTAATTAGCATTATATTATAGGTTAATTTAATATCTTGCACCTATAGAACAAGGTAAAAGGCAGATTAAATAAAGTAATTAGAGTACGCTTTTGTTCGCCGTTAGGGATTTTATATAGACGTTGCATAGTATATAAATGGGAGCTAGTGATCGTTAAGACGTTATAGGTAGTAGTAAAAAGTTTTTATATGGGATAGTAGGATCTCAAAAACTACCACTAACGGTTCCCCCTTATAGTAGACAACTACGTATATACGCTATAATTATGCAATCAGTAGATAAAAGCGGTAGTTATAAACCTTAGTTTATTTATTCTAATACCGTCTTACTTTTTATAATAATTTAAGATATAAAGGGAGCTTTTAGTTATAGGAGGATCCTCTTATATACTAATTAGGCTTTTGGAATAATAAAGATGGCATATATATATAGTCCGTTAGTAAAAAGAATATACCTTAATAGGAATTGTTAATGTATATTTAGGAATAAGAGGTAGTTAGTGGCCGGAGTAATATTAATCTGGACCAAATCTAAACCTTTTAAGGTTTAGTTAACGTATTAGCTACCTAGTTAAGCCACCTAAAACACACTAAAATCTACTAACTTTAGCCTTTTATAACTCCACCCCTATTAAAGATATTTAAATAAAAATTTAAATATAGCCGCTTATATATAAAAGTATTCAATTTATAATATTTTTTAAAAAGTATTATATTATTAATTCTATTTATTGCCTAATTTGATCCCTTTTAGATCTATATAGGCTTTTATTAAGTATTTATTAGCTTAAATATATATAATACTTTTTAAAATATTATAAATAGAATACCGCTATATATGAGCAGCTATATTTAAATTTTTATTTAAATATCTTTAATAGGGGTAGAGTTATAAAGGCTAAAGTTAGTAGATTTTGGTGTTTTTTAGGGTAGCTTAATTAGGTGGCTAATACGTTATATAGTAGTTAATACTAAGATAATATATTATAAAATATTAAATAGTTAACGTGTTCCACCACCGAGCGCATCACACTACCGGGCGTATCACTTCAAAGAATACCAAAAAGCCTAAATTTGAATCTTAAATATCTCAACCACTACTTAATAATATTTTCTAAAAATTTAAATATGAGCTTTTATATACATATTTTAGTGTATATTAAAATATTAGAGTGTGTAACTTAATAGTTATTATAATATAGAGTTTATGGGCTAAAAATAGAGATATTTCGAAATATCTCAACAACCACTCGACTATATGCTTTTATATCATAATAGGCACTAAAATAGGCATATTAGAGCTTATATTTAAATTTTTAGAAAATATTATTAAGTGGTGGTTGAGATATTTAAGATTGAAATTTAGGCTTTTTGGTGTTCTTTAAAGTGATACGCCCGGTGGTGTGATGCGCTTGGTGGTGAAACACGTTATATATTGTCTATATATATATATATATATATATATTATACTAAGACATACTCTTATTATAGGGGATTACTACTCTAACTTTACTAGCTACGCTATTTCCATTATATTATTATTAGCCTACTAAGTAGGCTGGGTTTTAAACACCTTATAAAACTTATTAATTATTATCCTTTTAGTTATTACACGTGTTGGTTTTATAAGGTGATATTACATATCTACAAGTTATAGGTAGTATGATGTTGTTGTTGTATATATCTTTCTTTATTAGAATGAGGAAGGGCAAGGAGCCTAAAACTCCTCGCCACACTAGTGCCGCGGCATTACATAACGACTACTTGCCTTATTCCCAACACTAGCAACTCTTCTTTTATAGTTGCCATCTATATATAAATACTGCTTAACTAGCGTAACAAATATTAATCCTCCTTACTTACTATTGCTATTATAATATAAGTCTCGCTATCCTAAAATTTGCCTTTTAGTATATGGTGCTTTCTTACTTAGAGTTGTAGGTGGATATCGTGTTAGGGCCACTAAGGCGCTAGTTATAAGCGAGCTAATAGCGATTTTCTATACTGGGTATAGAAAATCCTAAATTAGCTAGTTAAAATTAGGGCCTGCAGAATACTATACTCTTACTCCCTTTTAACCTATCCTTTAACTTATATATATAGAGTATTTATATTAATAAACGTTTCTAGAGCCTTATTTAGGTTTGCCTTTATTATTATATCTACTAGGTTATTTTAACTATTAATCCATTAAATCTTAAAGAGTTTTTACTCTTTATAGGATTAATAAAATGCTATAATATTAATTATAAGGCGCTTCTCCTTTATAGTACTAAGCTTAACTAAGCACTTATAGAGGGAGTATAAATTAGTATATACGATTATAGGGATAATAGGAAGTTTGAGTTAATCTATAATTATCTTTAGGGTAGTTCTAATTGTAATTGCTATATTAACTCCGCTAACTATTCCATATATCTCTAACGCTAAAACGCTTTAAGTAACGCGCTTACTCTTAGTTAAGCTCTAATAGATAAGATTGCTATAGATTATAAAGTTATTCTCTCTAGTAAATTCATTTATAATAATAATCTTATATCCTAACTAGGAGCTAAAATCTTTGTTATTTATAAATAATCTATTAATAAATATAAAGAGCTTAGTGGTAGGAAGATTAATAGGCACATAGAGTAGTCCCCAATTAAGATAGTTTATTTGCCAGGAAAGATATTTATTTAGGGGAAGAATATTGTCTTTAATTGGTTCCTAGTATTAGGCGGCAATAGAGAAATTAAATAAAGCCTTAGGTTAATAGATAGAAGTAATATAAGCTCTATAAGCGCGTTACTCTATATATCCTTGCTTTAGAGAATTAGCGTTAATAACATTAATCTTCTTACCTTAACCCTTCTAGTGTAAAGCAATAGAATCCTTATTTAGGGAGAGGATACATCTATTAAAGAGTAGTAGTATTATTAAATTAAGCTTTTCCTTTAGCTTTATTATAAAATTTGCCTTTACTAACTTATCTTCTTTAAGAGCTAAGAATTGGTCGTCTCCTAAGATAATTATATTATTAGTTTATATACTAATAATTCCAAATAGAGTTCCTATGGTTATAATTAGGAAGCACCCCTATAACAAGGGCCTTTGGACCATGGCAAGATAGGCAAAGAAAAAGGCAGGACGCCTAGTAGAAGACCTATACCTACCACCCCTACGAAGAGCAGGCGAACCATAGGCCACAAGCAACAATGATAAGAAGGCGAAGATCCTTATAGAAAGATTTTTCCCCTAACCGGCTCTAGCAGACCTTAGTGACATCACCGGCAAAACACCGGTGACTCGCCTAAGGGTTGACAGCGACATAATAACCGAAGAAATGGCTAGAACCATCAGTTGCCTCTTAAATAATATAGCACTAGGACTAGATAGGATCCTAAATAAAGCCTTAAAGACCTGTGGTCCACTTATAGCACCTTAGCTTGCAGATATAGCCAGAGCATGCTTTGTAATAGGCTACTACCCGCAACTCGGAAGATCTATAATGACGGTTATCTTATAAAAAGAAGGTAAAGCAAACTACTTAATCCCAGGAAGCTACCGCCCTATTGCCTTAGAAAATACCCTAAGCAAGATCTTAGAAAAGGTTATAGCGGACTATATAGCAGATACGGCAGAGGAACACGCCCTACTACTATAAAGCCAAATAGGGGCAAGAAAGAATTGCTTAACACTATTAGCACTTACACTACTTGCTACTACCATTAAAACTGCATAGGCTATATGTAAGGACTTTATAGTATTAATACTTAGCCTAGACATTAGTGGCGCCTATAATAATATACCCCATAAGCGCCTCCTATACATTCTTAGGGCAAAGGGCTTCCTAGAATAGATTATATAATTTATTTAAGGGTTTATAGGCCAGAAAGAGATATTACTGGTCTTTAACGGATACCAGAGCCCCCCTATTATAGTTGCAATAGGTATACCACAAAGATCACCTCTTTTGCCTATACTCTTCCTTTTCTTTATAAGCAACTTACTTAATACCTTTAAGGAAGGGGCGACCTAGGGGATAGGCTTTGTTAATAATATAAACCTAATTATATACGGGCCAACAGCCGCAGAGAACTGCAGAACACTAGAGAAAGCCTATAACACCTATATAGAATAAGTAAGACGATATAGAGTCCAATTCTTACTAGAGAAATACCAGCTAATCTATTTTATAAAAAAACGCAACTAATCTGTAGATCTCTAGCATATAATCCATATTTAAGGCTTTAGGGGTTAACCAGTTCAGGGCCTAAGGGTATTAGGAGTATAGGTAGACAGTAAGCTCCGGTAGAGCGTATATGCGGTATAAGCGGCCCATAAGGGCCAAGTATAGTATATTGCATTATCCAGGATCGTTAATTCTATATAGGGTCTATGCTTCTAGAGGTTACGCCTACTATACATAGCAGTTGTCCGGCTAACTATGACATATAGATCTAGTGTTTGGGCCATTAGAGAAACCAAGAAGGGCCCCCCTAAATCACTCCTTAAACCACTCTAAAAGGTCTAAATAGCCTGCCTCTAGAGCATAATAGGCGGGTATAAGCGAACGGCTATAGCACTGCTTAAGAAGGAAGCCAATATTCCCCCCCTATAACTATATATTGAAGCCGCTGTAATATAAAGGGCGCAAAGTAAACGTAACTTTAATATTATAAAGTATATTAAGACACGCCTAAATAAACTATGGAGGGACCCTAGGGCGCCTTATAGGAGAACAAACCAACAACCCTAAAGTAGGGAAGAGATATTAGAGAAATAGGTAAAGAAAGTAGAAGAAAAATGGTGCTGTATTAGGGCCCAGGCCCATATAGAGGAGAAAGGGAGACGCGTAAGAGGCTAGTAAAGATAATAGTAAGAAAGAGAAAGAAGCCAAAGTAGAGCATAAAAGAATGCTAGGAAACTATCTTCCGTAATATAATACTGGTTGGACCAATGCTGGAGAGGCGCATAGGAGTTAAAGGTACAGAGGCTAACTTAAGCAAGAGAAACCTAAGCCGTGGCATAGTTAACGCTATAGGGGGTAAACACTTAAGAGCTCTAAGAAGGCCTAACAAAGGCAGAAAATATAATGGCAACACTCTTAAGAATAGGGATAATAGGACTAAAAGATTGGCTTTACTAGGTAGGTGTCCTAGTAGGCAGCCTAAGATGCGAATGTAGCTGGCCAAGACAGATACCAAAACACGTAATACTGTTATGCCCCCTACGCACCAACTAAGAAGCTATGCTCTTAGTAGCTGGCATAGAGAACTATAACATACTACTCTTAATATAAAAAGGTCGTAAGGCGGTTACTCGGTGGCTTATTAGCCAAAATATGCTAGACCAGTTTTGGGTTGCAAAGGAAATGGTAATAAAAGGCAAAGGGGTGAGTAATAGGCGCCCCCTAATAACTCTATAGTAGTAGAGCAAAGTTTGCGATACTAGCGCGTCCGTAGGCTTGTTACAGCAGCAGTAGTTCCTAAGGAGGTCAAAAAGTAAGGTAGTAGAGCACTATAGGTGACTTGTAGGCGTCTTATAGGTGAGTCCCAAAAGGCGGGGAGACGGATTACGGGGTTTTCTTAAAAGAGTTTTCTCCCTATATGTATATAAGGAGTAGTCCGCGTGGGCCTAATAGGGATCCGAATCGGACGTTAAGCAATAAATAATATAATTAGGAAGCATGGATTAAATATAGAAGTAGTTATTAAAAGCTTCTCTTTATAGTACTTACTATAGGTAGCCTACTAATAGGTTCTACCTCTATAATTCTATATAATGGCTTAAGCATAACTATAATTATATCTTTAGGATATTAGTAACAAATTTGCTCTAAAAGGTATACTAATATTAAGTGCTAAAGGTGTGTCTCTAATTAGGTATAGGCCTAAGTAATATCTTATAAATAGACCGCTATTCTATTCTTTATTAAGGAGGGAGCTAGTATAACAATAACTCACTAACTAGCTTATTAAATTATAGAAGATTATATAAGAATTACCTTCTTACTATTATTATTGTAACCTTAGATAATAAGCCTTAATTTCTTAAATAGGGCGTTAATAGTTTTGCCTTTAATCTTATTAACTATTTTTAACTTAAAGATATAAACTTTATTAAACTTAGTAGGGTTATACTTCTTAAATTTAAAAACTCCTCTTATAATAAGACTGCTAATCTCCTACTTATTAGATGCTTAGAAAGGAGCTCTAGGAGTTATAATATAACCTTTCTTTTAGAGCTATTTTGCGAGCTTAAAGTCAGCCTTCTCCTTAGTTATTATAAAGGCCATTAATAACTTAATTCTATTCTTAATAGCGGCAACAAATTGCTCTTTAAAATTAATAAGATATTGGCGATTTCGTGATCCCTTTAGGCGACCTCTACCACATCGTAGTTGCGGCATATCTACTATAATTATATTAGAATCGTAGTCATCTTCTAAAGCACGTTAATCGTGGTTCTCCTCTAGGGTATCTTTTAGGGCATCCTATAAAGGCTTAAAACTATTATCTTTATAGTAAGGCTTAATAACAGTTAAACAAAATTAAGTAGGTCTGTAAGGCATCTAAATAGTGCAAGTTTAACCATTAATTATAATAAGTTAATATAGGCCTAACTATCCTCCCTTTTTACGCCATACGCGTACCTTAAACTAAAGTAGTAGATTAAGCATAGTTAAGGTATTTAGGCCATTTCTTATTCCTAGTATATTATTAACCTGGCGTATAGCATAGAGACGTTGTACCTCCTTTGTTGCCTTGCAAATAGCCTTAGCTTATTACACAATAGAGGGAGATAGCGGAGAATTATTAGTTATTTAAGGGTAGGCGCTAAAGACTAGTAATATAGGTACAAGTTTATCTAGGCCAGCGGAATTATTAACGGCTTTAACAGCTATTTATAAGGTAAGTTTTTCGCTAGCGTCCTCTAGTTTTAAAGAGATAATCTTATATATACGGCGTAATAGCGCGTAATATCGCTCTACTTTTTTAACGCTATTATGTGCCTTAATAGGAACTTCCTTAACCTTAATTGCTATTGCCTTTATCTATTATTAAAACTCTATAGATAAGAAGTTCTTTCCTATATTATAGACGATTTGGTTAGGGGGTCCTAGGTAGATATTAATCTAGTATAATTAAAGGGTATCCTATACGTTTCTAGCTAATATATCCTTTAAGAATTATGCAGCTTAGAAGGAGGTTAAGAAGTTAACAACTTAGAGTACTAGCTTGCCGCTAAGATATATAATATTAATAATAATATAAAAGTTAAAGTTATAGTTATCTTTAAGGGTAAACTTAAATTGGCTAGGGGACTTCTGTCACGAAGTTCAAATAGATAAGTTCATTAATGAAAATGGGTTAATTAATTGATCATCTTATATTATATCTTTTTGACCTTGATCTGACGTGTCTTTAGTGACGTGTTTTTGTGCACGTGACTCGTGCACGTGACCTACGCCTTTAGAGAATATAGATTATCTAACACACCTCCTTAGCTTTAAGCTCTTTGAGGTTAAAGCTAGCCACCTTCTTGTGTCCGTTAATGAGTTAATTAAACCGTAATCTTATTTGAATCCTTCCGTCTTGCTCTAATACTGTCCCTTAGGTCCTCTAGTTGCTTCTCCTTATCCAGCTGCTCCTTAATATCTACTATCCCGATTATATTAACGAAGCTTTAAAACCTCTGCTTAGGTAGGGCCTTTATAAGTCTATTGGCGATTATCTCCTTTGTCGCTGTCTATTGAAATTATACTCGTCTTATTGCGTATTCCTAATGTAGCCAGTGTTGATAGATGTTAACGTGTTAGAGCTTTGTAATTAGCTTTACTATGTCTTCTATAATTAATTGGAGCGTCTATGTGTTGTCACATTTAATAATTAAGGGCTTGTTTAGGCGTAACATTATTACTTTAAACAGCCTGCTAATAAAGATAGCTTCCTTTGCTGTCTGTAATAGGGCTAACAACTCGGCTTCTGTGCTTAACGTTGTTACTATACCCTACTTGTTTGCTCTCCAGGCGATTGGCCCCCTAAATAGCTTTATAATATATCCTTGCGAGCTCTTTCTGTTGACGGAGTTGTCCGCGAATAATGCATTGCTAGTATAGATAAATGATTGCGCTTTACCTCTACCATCTCTTCCGTCGTCTTATCCTTTGTTGCGTATTCCTTTATCTCTCCCTTTACCGTTCGTTCCTTCCTTGTCTCCTTTATAATAAATTGCTCTGCTCCTTATACTATATAGGTACTGGATTACTCTGTCTGCCGCTTAATAGTGCTCTTGGCTTGGGTTCTAATTAAACCTTGCCAGCCGTAATACTATAAAAGCAATATCTAGACACGTTGTAGTGGCTGCATAAAGTATTAAACCCATTTTTCTCTGATATAGCATCGTAGAAGCTGCTTCTCTTGGTAGGGACATAGGACGGACTAGTAGGTCTATATTGGGGGACAGAAGCGTCGGACGGATCAATCGGTAATTAGTAGGGAGGAGTTCCGATTCTGCTATAGGAGTGTCTGGAAGACGCCCTTTAAGATCTATTTTATACTGGTTAGCTATCTTCTCAATATAGGCTTCCTAGGATAGCCATAGGAGCCTCTAGCTATAATTATGTAGCACGTAGATTCCTAGGAACCATTTTAGCTCGCTAAGGATACTTATTTGGTATTCCTTGTATAGCTCCTTAATTGCTTCTTAAGCTTTCTTCTTATCTGTCTTTTGGTAGCAGAAGACAATATTATTAACGTAGAAGAAGACGACTATTCTACCTTTTAGTATAATATACGGCTCCTAAGGTACCTCTTTAAAGCCTAATTTGTTTAACGAGCTCGTGAGATTCTTCTGCTATAACAGTGGTGATCGTTGTAGTCCGTATAAGGCTTTTTTTAAGCGTAGTACTTTGTCTGTCTTTCCTTTATTAAACCCTGGCGGTAGCTTTATGTAGACAACCTTATTGAGATCGCAATAGATAAACGTATTGACTGTATCTATCTGTGTTATCTCCAGGTTAAATTTTGCGGTAATTGCTATAAGGGTTTGGAAGGTTGTACTAGCTAATGTAGTAGCTCTTATAGGTAGGTCTCCTAGGGCCTATTGATTTCCGTATACTACTAAGCGTGCCTTACATTTCTGGAGAAATCCATACTTGTTTGTCTTGTAGATGAACACCTATATTAAGCTAAGGACCTGCTATCCCTTTGTATGCTTTTTATCTGTTTCTTAAAACGACCTTATTTAATAATGGGATTGGAGGTAGGCTTGTTAAGCTTCTTAGAACTAATCTTAAAAAGGATACATATTAAGGTCGCAGATTAACTGAGGTAGCGGAGGTAAGTTCTTCCTATATAATCTGACATTACGTATTCTGCCTAATTTTAGCTTGCTGTCGTTAAGTTAACTGTTAAGGTTAAACTTCCTTCCTACTAAGAAGGCGCCTTAATAGGCTAACGTAATCCTTTTAGTAACAAAGTCTTTAAACCTATTATTATAGGCTTCTTTAAACAAGTCTTTAACCGAGTTATTAAACACCCCCTAAGTGTAAAACCCGTCTCCTACTTGGCTAACGATGTCCTAATCAGTACCTTATACATCTAACTTTGTAGGATACTCGACGTGAAAGGCATATAGAGATTCTTTATCTTCTTCTATTAGAGGTGGCGTATAATACGCATCTTTAAGAGCTCTTGCAAGGTTAAGATCTACTAACTTATTAAAGGCTTAAACTAGCTTATTGTTAACGTCTTCCTCTTAAATTAACGGTTTAAATACTTTGTTATTGTCTTCCAGGAGAACCTCGTTCTTAGTTAGGATATTAGGGAGTTAAATCTTCTTAATTAGCGTATTTAATTCAGCGTATAGATTCTTTAAGATGTCCGTTTGCCTTCTGTCAAAGAACGTCTTCTCGTTAAAGATAACATCCCTAGTAGAGATAATAATACCTTTGTATAGGATCCAGATCCTGTAGATATTGGTAGAGTTATAGCCAACGAGGTAGCTAATATAGGCTCGCGGATCTAGCTTGCTTAGCCTTTTCTTCTTTAGCTAGGCATCTAACGTCATCGCGTACGCCCTATAGCTGTAGGCTTTTAGGTGCGCTAATTATGGTTTTCTTAACCCATTGGCTAGGAAGGTATAGAACCTCTTATATAGCAATTTCCAATTATTGCTTTCCCGTAGCGTTCGATCTCGAAGGTAGACTATATAGTTAACTATCTCGTTCCATAGGTTATGTGGTAGATTGGCAGTAATTCTTATTACTTATGCTCTCTTAATGATTACACCCCCTAAGTGTTTGGCGGTACCGTTCTGAGCTTAAGTATATGGCGCCGAAGGCTTAAATGTAATCCCTTGCGTCTATAGCTATTTAAGGGTTCTTCTTCTCCCTAGCTTGTTATCTAATTTAATTATATTAACTTTAAGGTTATACCTTAGACAAATCCATTAGATAAAATCTTTAAGCACTTATAGTGTCTCCTTTTCCTCACTATGCGTTGTTATAAAATACGGGAAGGATCTTCCTAAGAAGGTGTTGTGGATAAGTATAACTTGTATAAATCCAGTATACGTTTCCTTAAGGTCAGTCTAGTCAATATAGAGGTTAAGATAAGGTTTATTAATATTCCGTTTTAAGAACCTTCTTAAAACCTAACGCTTAATTTTGGCAAGACTACAATGTTAATATTCCATTATCTTTGGGCCTTAAAGCTTGACTCCTAAGACGTTAAGACCTAGATGGTGAAGGCTTATAAGTCCTAGATGACCTAGACGCAGATACTATAGATACGCATTACCTTTCAAATCTAGATAAGCGTCTCTTGATAATGCTCTGCGCTTCCGTTGGCAGCGTAGCAGTCGGCTTATATTAAACGCTGATAGACTTCCTAGTTGGATATATTTAATAGTCTGTTATCCGTGACGTTCTTCTATTTAATATAGGATTGTATCGTCCTTCTAAACTAGCAGATTATTGTCTCCTTTGTTATCTTAGTAGAACCCTTGTTTTTGAAGTAGACGGAACGACACTAGATTCGTATTAAAGTCTGTATAAAAGGCAACGTCCTTAAGACGTAGGATTCCCTTGCTCTTGTCTGGTCTTGTGACCTGGATAGTGATATCGCTGTAACCTAGTATAGGCACTTCTGAGCTGCTGGCGATGATATATTCGTGTCTTAGAGCTTTCCTAAAATTGTAAAAACGAGAGAGGTTATTAAAGATATAGAGAGTGGTTCCTAAGTTAAGAATAGTTAATAGCTTTAATGGATAGAGTTAACTAGTGTAATACAATTCTAGGAATATCGCATTAGCTTCTCCCTTAATCTTAACTATCTCCTGTTATTATTAAGCTTTATTAAGCTTTAATTCCTTAAGCTTAAGTCATTCTACTTAGGCAGCTAGATCCTTATCTTGCTTTACCTTTATAAGCACCCTTTTTATATGTGTACCTACGGCTTTGAATCCCTTAGGCCTTTTGCTCTTAAATAGATACTAATAGTTAGGAAGGGTATATCCCCTTATATTGTATGCTAGGCATTTAAGGTTCTTTGACCTTTTAGAAGACGTCTCTTTAGTTAAATTTATACCTGCCCTTTTTTGGCTGCGAGATAAGCTATTCCCTTTTTCTTTTTGGACTTTAGCAGTAATAGAGATACCCTCTTTGGGCTCTCCTGCAAAGTCTATATTAAATGCACTCCCTCTTGCCGTTATAGGTATGGCTTTAGAAAGGGTTTGGAATGCTTCTTGTAGCTTTATTACTACTTTACGGTATTCTAATAAGAGAGCCTTTTTGGTATCATTTGCCTGCTTTGTATATAGAACAAAATAGGTTTCGCTTATAGGTCGTATTATATTTACAAGGTCCATTAGCCAGATCCTATTAGTTATCTATAAAAGATTGTGCTTCTCTGCCATCTTTATTACATACTCCCATTAGTTAAGCCACTAGGTGACCTTTATCTACTTAAGCCCTTTAAGTGATTTTGTGTACTATAGTTATACCTTCCTTATTATAAAGTTCTTTAAGGGCTTAGTGTTTTCTTTTAACCAAATCAGCCATTCCTTAACTGTGAGAGAAGGGTTAAGTAGTAGCTTCTTCTGAATTAATACTGTAGACATAATCTGGGTGCGGATTTATTAGAGATGCTCTTCCTGTTTTAGGAAGTACTTTATATCTTAGTTGTAGTATTGTCTGCTATTCTTATACGCTCTCTGTTGATTCGTTGAGAGCTATATATATATAGTTGCATTCTTATTAAAATCTGTAACTTTTAAAAGAGGTGGTTTTTTAAGTAGACCTTCTTAAGGTGCTTCTGTGGCTGGGTTAACGTGGGCCCAAATTTGCTAATCTATAAGGGCTTATAGTTGCTAGATCCATTGCTCCCAGTCTTCTAGCTTATTAAGGACAATTGTGGTAGACGAACTTAACGTTAGTAGAGTCATTTTAACTAATAGGCAGATAGGGAATTGAGATAATATTTTGTTGTTAGGATCGTCCTTATTATCAGGGTTGTCCTTTAACAATAAGGTAGAATTCTGTAGAATCTCGTGGAATCTCGTGGAATCTCGTCCTGTGACGATTAAGGTAGGATTTCTGTCAGAGTCTGCGTCTTGACAATAAGGTGTCAAAGTCTAACGATAAGGTAGAATTTCTTCAAATGACTAAGTAATGGCTGAATAGCTTCTTAAGTTGGCAGACCGGGCTTATAACTGTCACGAAGTTCAAATAGATGAGTTTATTAATAAAAATGGGTTAATTGATTGATTATCTTGTATCGTGTCTTTTTAACCTTAATCTGACGTGTCTTTAGTAACGTGTCTTTGTGCACATGACTCGTGTACGTGACCTACGCCTTTAGAGAATATAGATTATCTAATAACTTCTAACGTATTTCATGGGTAAGCTGGTCAAACGGGTAAGCTAATCACTTCAAAAACACACCAAAAAATAGAAAAATCACACTTTAATATCTTAACAACCACTTAATAATAAATTTTAATAATTTAAATTTGGACTTTTATATATACT